>ENA-UOOA01000732-UOOA01000732.1-human-gut-metagenome-genome-assembly--contig:-P61old-NODE-732-length-61922-cov-14.811450_pt1 | contig 61922 bp, 71 predicted proteins | sample MGYA00242467_ERZ724014 | MGnify/ENA metagenome assembly ERZ724014 | reverse complement strand
GATGGCGGGACATATCCCAGGTTCCGCGGTGGTGAATGCCTTCCAGCTCTCCCCAGCCGAACGGGAACTTGAACTCGATATCAACGGCTGCTTTTGCATAGTGCGCCAGCTTTTGAACCCGTTCCGCAATGCTCTTGTACGTCGTATCCGGCAAGGTTTCCGCTTTCCGGTTCATCGCGTCTTGAGATAACGTCAAAATCTGTCTGTCTTTCACCAGATCATACACACTCAATCGGTCTCCGATCCGGAAATCCGACTGCTGTTTCAGAAACTCTTTTTCCGGACAATGCAGAGCCATGTGCTTGTGTCCTCGGCTCAACGTCACATAAAACGCTTTGCGATCCAACGCCTGCGCCGCAACCACAACATTCTCCGCCGTCCGTCCCTGCGATTTATGCGAGGTCATCACCCAGCCGTATTTGAATGTCGCGTATTCCTCCGGCAGCTTGACCAATTCGCATGGTTTTCCGTCCGCATGAAGCATCATCACCTCGCCGGGGACGTCGGTTATCATGGTGATATTCCCGTTGTAAATCTTGCGGTCACGCAGGTTCACGTTGAACTGAATCAAATCGCCCACAGCTCGATTTCACGCATTTCTCCAACTTTAATAAAATCCGCCGCGCTTTTGACGTAAACCCGGACGCCGTTGTCCAGATGAAGATAATTTCCGCACACAAATTCAACGCGCGCCACATCTCCCGCCAGCGCGATTCCTTTCATGTTTCGAATGAAAACGATGGTAGTTCCACGCGCATAATTGGCTGGATTTTGAACCCACGCTTTCGGCTTGCTCCAACTCCGCAAACCTTCAACAGACCGCCCGGTTTGTGCAACCGATCCGGATTCCTTGAGTTTCGCCCGCACCGCGTCCGTGAGTTTGTCCCCCTCGTCATGCGCCTGTGCCAAACGCTCGTCAAACAACGCCAGAATCGAAACCGACTTCGGCGCCGCGCACTGAAAATCAAAGAATCGCACACCCGTCATCACAGTTCTCTACGTCAATTTTGCCCCAGTCTCCGGATTGATATTCTGCTGAAACAAACTGAAAGTCTCCGTCTCCACCGTCGCCCCGTACAGCTTGAAATCAACCGACAGTTCCCCCCTCCAAACGCCTTCGATCCGCTCATGCTCCGAATAATAGTCGTTTGCCGCCAGATGGTTCGCATAGAACGCCTTTCCAGCGCCATTGACCGCTTTAATTTTTGACATATTGAACAAACAATCACGCTCAAAACCGCCGGATTATTTGCCAATATTTGCCTTTGACGCGTTTTTGCCATTTAGCCATACCATACGGAAAAATGAAAAACGATGCCGAAAGATATTTCCATCGACATCGTGGATTGTAAGTCTTGAACGACTTATTTCAATACCTTTTTCGGCTCTCGCAGAAGTTCCATGATTTTGCACCAATACCAGTAGGCTTCTGCATTCCCTTTCAGACAATCAAGGATTCCCCATTGTTTTGGGAATTGATGAGCTTTCAATTGAGCTATTACGTCTTTATCCATTGAAAAGCTGGCAATTTGCGGCTGATCTGTCAGCAGAAGAGTTGCGAGATAAGCGGCTTTACTTGCGGCGAGTTTTGCGTCAGCAGGAGAGAACGTCTTTCCAGAAATCAAGTCGGATGACATTTTTGCAATTCCACCGGAAATACATTTTTCATATTCCGGAGCAAATTTTTTTCGGCGAACATCAAAAGTACAAATATCAAAGGCCGTTTGCAAAGTATCCCGAAGAACAGATTGCGGCACATCCTTAACGGCTTTATATTGCGCTTCCTTTTGCACTACCGAAAAATAAGTGTTGCGGACGATTGCGAAATCCTCCATTACGTCAAAAAGCTGGGCAATGTCAAAGAGTTGTTTGAATACCTGATGAGAGGAATCTTCCAGCAAACGCGGATTGTTGAAATGGACGCCTGTTGTATTCGGCGCAAACGCAGTCAGCTTGTCAGCGAGAATAGTATCAATTTGAGGACCCCTAACCTTGGATGGTGTCCCTTCTAATGCAAGGAGAGAGCAGTCTATATCTTTTATCTGCGTATATTCCGTGGCAATTCCACATTCTTCTTCAACAACGTCAAGGAGAATATAGGGGGAACGCAAACCGCCGAATCGGGCTTCATAAAACAACTTGTAATGGCGGCGTGTCGGAGGTTCTTTATCGGATTCCCGTGTGTCCTGTTCCCATTTTGTGAACGGCGGATGCCGTACCCATTCACGCATGGACGTCTCAAATTTTTCCTTCGGAATAGTGCAGATGATGTCGATGTCGACTGAGACCCGCTGTGGGCGTTCCAGCAGGAGCATCAATGCGGTTCCACCTTTGAAGAGGAAATCTATACGAGAAAGAGCCAGACGTTCCAATAAAATAAACGCATGGATTGTCCGTTCCAGAACTGCGGGATCCTGAATCTTTAGACGCTAGCTCTGTTCCAAAATTTGTTCTTTTGATACAGATTCAAGGCTTATCATTTCTTCTTGCTCCCGCTGACATTATCAATCAATGTCACCTTTTTTAAAGAGTTGACATTAGTTGATTTTTGTCCCATCTGGAAGTATCGTCTTAGAACTTATCCCTAAATAATAACTTGAAATAAAAGAAATACTGTGCTATATTACACTATCTTGAAAGGGGTGCGGTATGGCAACGAAATCATGGGAAGTTTCAGAAAGTTTCTGGTCAAAGGTGGAACCTCTTATCCCGAAAGTGAAACGGGATAAGACAAAAGAGTATCAGCGCCGAAAAGGCGGTGGGCGTAAACCAATGGAATCCAGACAGATTTTTGAAGCAATAGTCTATGTTCTCCGGACAGGAATTCAATGGAAAGCACTACCGAAAGAATATGGCAGTTCGAGCAGTATTCATCGTTATTTTCAAAGATGGGAAAAGGAAGGTTTCTTTCTGAAATTATGGAAAAAAGGGCTTGCAGAATACGATGATATGGAAGGGATCGCTTGGAAATGGCAGAGTATTGACGGCTCCATGACAAAAGCGCCAACTGCTCAGGAATCAGTTGGTCCCAATCCCACTGACCGGGGAAAAAAATGGAACCAAGCGTCATATTCTCGTAGACGAACGTGGAGTCCCGTTGTCGATCGTCGTAACCGGAGCGAATCGACATGATGTCACTCAAATAGAACCCGTTCTGAAAAATAGAATTCGCAAACCTCGCGGGCGGACTCAGCAGAATCTTTGTGCTGATGCTGGATATTCCGGCGAAAAATCAGAAAATATAATGCGCGCATACCATTATACGCCTCATATCCGCCCACGCGGAGAAGAAAAAATAGCCATTCAACACGGTTTCAAAGCACGACGCTGGATTGTTGAAGTCGTTCATTCATGGTTCAACCGTTTCAGAAAACTTCTTGTACGCTATGAAAAAACAAATGCCGCCTACGAATCGTTACTACAACTCGCAGCAAGTATTATCATTTTTAGAAAATTAGGCGTTATTTAGGGATAGATTCTTAATATATCACAATATCCGTTTTTGCCTTACGTCTTGTGAGACGCCGGGCAATCACGCCCGGTTTAATCCGACCGGATGAGGCAACATCGATGACAATAGTATAGAGTATTCGGATTCATCCATCAGAGAAAGCGTTTCGGCTTCTATCGCAAGATCGACAAGGATATTCTCAATATGCAAACAGGGATCTTCCGCAAATTTCCGGTCATCATAAAGAATCGGTCGAACTATAAAATTGTTATCTTTCGGGGAAAAATTCGAGATTGCTTGTTTACCGGGATCAACCAATATTGCCGCATCGGGATATTCTTCTTGAAGCGCACCGGCAACATCACGCATCGAATAGCGGTCCACATAGATGAACGTATGAAATTTACCAGGCAGATTATGGTAATACGACGTCAGTTGACGAGCTGATATAAAGAGGGAAAAGATTTACTCAGGACAACGCAGGTCGATTTAACTCAATCCGATCCGTCTTGATGTTTACACAAATCGGCGGGAAATCTTGTGCGAAGACGGGTTTTCAATAACAGATCGCATTGTGCGGATCATTGTGCGGATCATTGTGCGGAAAAAGAAAAGACCGGGATCTGGCTCCCGGTCGATTGTTTTAGATTATTGTGCGAGACCAGCATCGCCAACATAGCGAAAACCTAGAATTGCACGGAAGTGACCTCCATATTTAGATTTAATATTATACGATGATTTCGGAGTCTTGGATTTCGAGGCCGTAAGTGTGGCGGTAATCTGTCGCCAGCGCAGGTCATGGCGAAGTGTGCGCGCGAAACCTGGATGTGACGTATTGATCAATGTTGTCATCGGACGTCCCGGCAAGCGGGCTTCCGGAGATCCTTGCAAACACCACTCCGCAATCTGATTGATGAAACGATGTCCAATTCCAATTCCCTGGTACTCCGGCATAACGACAATCCGGGCAATACGTGCCTCAATCTCCCCTTTGCCCTTGCAGTGAGTTGTAACTCCTGCATGACATACGGGAGTATCGTCAATGAATCCAACGTATGTAATCGCAGCAATCATATTGGGTAACTTCAGATAGTGATGCGGCTCAAAAAGCGGCCAGTATCGCCATCCGGTCTTGTAGATGTCAATGTGCAGTCGCGGACGCCGAAGACACCTCCCGGAGTGCAGCACTCCTTCTGCAGTATTGTAATACCAGTCCGGCTGAATCCACGCGAGAATATCGCGATGACAAGTCAGAAGCAAACATTGTCCAGAGGTTCGCCGCCATGCTTTGGCGAACGCGAGAGCTCCTGTCCGGGCGACGTTTCGATCCAGAGCAGAAGTAAACTCGTCAACGATGACCCGCGCCGGAGGTTCGGCGATGATACGTGCCAACCCTGCTCTGAATTTTTCTCCAACACTTAAAACATGATATGGCCGCAGCCATGCGGGAACGTCGCCCAGCCCGACGGAAGCCAGTGAAGATGTAACAACATCAACGCTGATTCCCGGAGCGATTGCATCAATTACAGGTCTATCGGCGGGCCAATCGGCAGAGAGATCGGCAATTGATGTGTCAGGCCAAAAACAGCGTCCGAGAGAGCTTTTTCCGCTTCCGGAAGGTCCGACAATAACACCAATTCGCCAAGACGGATCATCGGCCGGAAGATCTGCATCAAGGGAGAATCCGTTTCCACGTTCCTCTACGTTGAACATTGATTTAATTCTTGCAGCACGGTATGAACTCGGATCCGTGCATGAATTACGGATGGAAATTATCATACGCACACCACCTTGATTTTGTATTGCGGATATTTCTGTTTGAGAGCGTTGTATATTCTCTCTTGATTCTCTTCATTTGTGCAAATGACAATGACGCCATAAGCCGGGTGATGAACTCGTCTGGTCAAGTCTTTATCTGTTACGACTTGATTTTTTCTTTGCTTCATAATAATCCTTCTTACTTTTTGTCAAAAAAAATGCCCCGACGGGTTGCGCAAACCGATTTCAACTGCTATTGTTTCTCTTGCCAACTTGAACGGTAAAAAGCAGTTGTTCGGGCGCATCATCGCCGGGGCGGTTGCCGGGAGGCGGAGGATTGCAGTCCTCCGCTTCTCCCGTTCTCTTCTATTTTATGTTATGTCATGGCGGATCACCTCCATTCTGACGGATGCGCTTTTTCAGCGCTTCAATGATTTTTTGGCGTTCGGACGGACACAGAGCGTCGAAATCGGGCGTTGTGAGGGCGGTTCCGGCGGCGTTGTTCGCGATTCCAAGAAGATATTCGTCCGTGCGTTCACGCGGGCGCAGAAGCGGGCAGAGGTACTGTTTCCAGAGAACCCAGATGAATCGGGAAGCCTTTTCCGTTGCGGCGACCGGACGGTTCCAGCGATCCAAGCAGCGGAGAAGTTCGTGCAAACCTTCCTCGTTGAGGTCGGCGGAACTGATGACCTCGAAATGATCCCAGAGGAAGTCGCGGTACTCCGGATCGGGAATGCGGAGGCGCTTACGCTTGATGTGGATCGCCGAAAGCAGGCGGCTGCGGGACGGTTTCTGCGGACTGGTTGGACGAGTCGGACGCGGCATCGGACACCTCAGACCGGTTCGACCTGATCGACGGCGAACCAGCACCAGCCGGCGTTGGCGTCGCGGGAGAGGATGAACATTTCGTTCCCGTCGAAGACGAGCTGACCGGTTATCCAGTCGAGATCGGCTTTTCTGCCGCGCCAGAGGCGGCAGACGGGGACCGGACCGGCGGGATCGCCGAGGTCGCGGAAAAAAGCGGTGATCCGGTTGCCGAGCTTTTTCGGATCAGCAACCGTCGGCTCGCATGATACCGCGAATTCGACACTCATCTTCTTTTCCGCCGCAACGAAGCGGCAGCCGTCCAGCCATACGTCGAGGTTGTGCTTGCCGCGCGCGGCGGCGAACTCGCAGAGCAGAGACTTGATTTCCAGAGCACTGTAACCGTAGGATGAACTGTATATTTTGAGGTCCATCATTATTCCTCCGGAGGCGGAAGCATTTTGGGCGCTGCCGGAAGGCGTATCCGCCGCTTCAGCTGTTCTTTCGTTACGGATTCAAATACTCCGAGCCGGGTGAGACAATGAGCGCAGATCACCTTGTCCGATTCGCAGAAAGATGCGATTGGATCCTGATTATTGACCAACCATATTGCTATAGAAGCATCTTCATATTTCCGGGCGAAGTCCAAACGATATAAATCGACGGCATGTCCTGCACGCCGGGCTCCTTTTCCGCAGAGATCACAAACCATTGCCATAGCACGCCTCACAATTCGTCTTTATAGAACCCGGATTCGAACTGCTTCTGAATTGCTGTGAGCATCGGAAGGCTGATCGGCTGGCGCGGATTTGAATGTGCTTCAATATCGAGAGCGATATTGATGCGCTTGTGGACGGACCGGATGTCCTTGAACTGCCGGAAGAATTCAAGGATTTCCGGATCGGCTCCGGGAAGACGCGCTTCCACGGTCGGTTTGATCTCGTAAGCGAAGGAAATCGACGTACCGAGGTCAAGATGATTGTCGAATCGGTTGATGAACTGGGCGAGGAATGAGGACAGTCTGCATTTGCGGAGTCTCTCCATGTTGTATTCGGTAAAGATCAATACCACCCCCATACGTCCGCTGGACTCGGAAACCTCGTCATACAGGTCGCGGACGGAGTCGAGCGCGTTTCCTGCCGTGTAGTTGCAGTTGCCAATCAGGTGAACCGCCTCGTCGATGATCAGAACGGTTCCGGGATTATCCAGAAAGTATTTGATGATCGCGGATTCGGTCATGTTCTCCGAACGGAAAATCGCAGCGCTGATCTGCCTGCGGAGCTTGTTCATGGTTGTTCCGGTGCGGGCGCGGACGTAGACGGTTTTGTCGTGTTTTGCCGCCCATGCGCGGGAATGGAAGGTCTTTCCGCGTCCGGTGGAGCCGAACATCGCGGAGAACTGGGCGCGGCGCGCGACACCATCCAGGAATCGGTTGATTTTGTTGGAGATTGAGGTGCGGATTACGTCAGAGGACGTCGGGCAATTCGTAGCTGTTGTCATTGTTTTTCTCCTCTATTGTTGGAATTTTGAAAGTTTCCTGTTCGCTATTTTCGGTGATTTCGGGGATGCGGAATGCTTCGCCGGAAACCTGTTCGAAGGTCCCGGTGAGCGCCCGTTCGACGAGGGCGTCCAGTTCCGGATCTGCGGATGACGCATCCGTGTTTTTTGATGATTCCGGAATCATCTTTTTCCGTGAGCAAACCGTTTTTGACGATTTGCGGTCTTCCGGGAGTTCTTCGCTTTCGAGAATATGGATTTTCGGGTTGTGGTTTTCGCCCTTGACGGAGTGCATGGTGTCGAGCAGTTTGACCGGAGCCGGTGCGGCAAAAGCCTCGCGCGGCTGCTGATAAGTGATCTCGCCGTCGATCAAATGCCACCTGCCGGTCAAGTCCATCAGGCGGGCGTTGAGCGTGACGGATTCGGAGCGGATCTCTTTCTGACGTTCCGCAAGAAGCTCTTTCGGCGCGTTGAAATAGTCGAGCTTTTCGACGATCCGGCACTCGGCAATGTAAGTTCCGTCAAGACCGTAAATATAAATGCGGGAGTCATCGAACTGAATCGTCTTGATCATGACAAGCTGGTTATCATATTTCCAGGAGCGCTCACGGTCTTCGGGGATAACGACGTACCGGGCGTTGTTGAGCCGGACGGACGGTCCGCGCATGTCAAGTTTTTTGGATTCCTGCAGTGGCAGACGGAACGCCCGGATGTATTCCTCTTCGGAGAGCGGGGCGCGAGTGTAGCGGATTTCCGGACGGAAAGCCTGGATCGGCGTGAGACCGTTCAGGAACTTCCCGTGCGACGGCGTATTCAGATAGATCATGATGAGTTCAGCAATCCATTTGCATGCCTCGTCAACACTGTCGAGATACTTCCGTCCCTTGATTTTAGCCCAGACGTCGGCGGTTGCAGGCCGGTTCTCCGGTTTGTTCCCGACGTATGCGCGGGAATCGCGCTCGTACCCGGCGACCTCCCGGAAAAAGCGTTCGACGATTTTGGCCCGTGCGTTGTACGGCAGAGCCTTGTTGTGTTCGACATCCAGTTCGCGCAGGATCGAATGCTGATAGATTTTCGAGGAATCGACGGTCGGAGTGAAGACCACGGGATCGCCGAATCCCGCCTTGCAGTAATCGGATCCGTTGTCGGTCAGGAATATTCTCGGACGACCGAACCGATGGACCGCCGCCGCGAAGCCGTTGCGGATCACCGCGTTATTGCAGTTTCCCGCAATCAGTTGAACCGAGACAGGAAACTGGCTCTTGACATCCATGATGACGACCAGTTTCGGTCTGACTGGCACCCAGTCGGATTTTGTATATCCATCCGGAGCCGGAACACGAATCAGAAAATCGCAATCTTTTGTATCGGCGACCCATGCCTCGCCGGGTCGAATCGAATCTACGTCGCGTTCGATGTAATCGCGGATATTCTGATCGTAAAAGTTTGCGCCTTTCCGTGCAAGCAGCTGCATCCGGAGCGGAAAATCTTTTTTGAACCGTTCACGAACCTGGGCGAGCGACGGCAGAATCTGATCCGGATAGTCGGCTTCCCAAATCCAGCGGAGATGCCGGTAGGTTTTCGAGAGGTACGGATTGCTGTTGCGGAGCCAGAGCCCGCGGAGGGCTCCCCAGAACATCGGATCGCCGTACAACTCTTTCGTCCCGGCGAGCGCATAGTTGCGCAACAGAACGTCCGCGTTGCGGTAATCGGGCGAACCGTCGTTCAAACGTCCGAGCCCCGGTTTCCGCTTCGGTCCCTTTCCGGTGCCGTTGATCCAGTTGCGGTAATTGTTGTACCGCATGGCGCTGCTCCCGTTCTTTCCGGCGGTCATGAGCCGGGGAAAATCCTCCGCCCGTTTTTCCGCGATCAGTTCGCAGGCGCGTTTCTCCGTGAAGCCTTCTGAAACGCACAGTTCCCAGACGGCGCGGATGAATTCCAGTTTCTGATCGCGCAGCGCCCGTTCCTCCGGCGGGTAATCCGCCGGTTTCCGGTGGAGAGTGAAATTCTGTGATTCCGGGATCATGCTTTTCCGGATCGCACCATTTTGTGATTCCGGAATCATACTTTTCCGTGAGCAAACGATTTCCCTTGCCGGGGCTTCCGGCGTCGCAACTGCCGGAAGCGCGGCTGCCTGATCTTTTGATTCCGGAATCAAAAGATCAGGGACCGCCGGATGCGCCGGGGTTGCGCACGGCTTTTTCAGCAGTCGGGCAAAGAGACTCATACGGCAAGAACCTTTCTGTTTCTGTTGGCGATCAATCCGGCAAGATTGCGAGCAGCCGTTTCCAGACGGTCGCGCATATCTTCCAGGTACGGGATATCCTCGTCGTCGAAGTTCTCCGGATGCGCGGTCATGTACGGAAGCGCGGCTGTACAGAGCATCACGCCATTGCGGACGAGCATGCCCGCATGTTCGGGCGGAAGCTGCTTCTCTTCGATAAACGCCGCGATATCCTCCTCTTCCTGCGCCTGGAGCCCGTTGAAGTCGAAGGTGAGCTGAACCGGCTTCCCGTTTTTTCTGCCGTTCGGATACAGAAACCGGTCGCGTTCCTCAATCATCTTATCCCGTGACCAGTCGTCCTTCCAGTACAGCCGGAGAAAATTGACCAAAGCGGGGAATCCCCGCGATTCATCGTGCAGAATCGGGAGAAGACGCTCCAGAAACGTGATCGGCGTGGACAGATGTTTCCGGAACAGGCAGGTCTCGTTGTCTCGCAGAAGCCGGAGCATTCTGCCGACCTCGCAGCGGCGGCTCACCGTTGCCGCATCATCGTAGTGACCGAACGTCTCCATCGCCCAGGAGCACCACCCTTTCTTTCCCCGGATGCGCAGACTCTCGTAAAGCCGGATCGCGATCAGATGCTCAACGTCCGAGGTTCCTTCCGTCAGAACGGAGATATCGGACGTTATGTCCTCCAGCGTTTCCGGCGCAGTGCCCATCGCGATTCTGTGTTTGACTTCCTCGAACGTCATGTTTGCCTCACGCTTCCGCGATCCGGGCGGATTCGGCTTTTTTCGCCTCGTCCATCCGTGACGCCGTCAGTTTTTTGTCGGGAGTTACTTTGACTCTATCGCGACCGAGGACGCGGTGTGCGCCTTCGATCTCTTCGCCCTCGGCGAGCAGCTTGCCGATCGCGTTCAGATCAGGCTTCATTGAGTAGAGATGGATTCCGAACCGCGCGGATTCCCCTTCCAGATCCATGTCGGGATCGCACTTAACACTGTACCGACCGCGGACGATTTTGTAGGAGCCGCCCGGTATCGGGCGCTCCTTTTCCAAGCTGTTCGGATTCCGAATGGCGAACGCTTCCAGCTTCGCGTAAAGAGCGTCCCGCTCTTCGACCAGCGGAGCGTTTGCTTCCGCCTGACGCTGTTCCAGCCGCTGCTTCCGCAGATCGAAACGCGTGTTGACGAGAGCGATCTCCAGTTCGAGCTCCGCGATCCGCGCGGCAACGCGGTCCGACTCTTCAAGCGTTGCAATGAATTCCGTCATGATTACCTTTCCTCCATGAATCTTGCCAGCGCGACGGCAACCGTCGGAGAGCTGAGTCCGCTCTTGACTTTTGCAATCAGATTCGGGCGGACGCCAAGCACTTCCGCAAGCTCCACGTTGCGACAGTGGAACTTGGCGAAAATCGCGGAAACGATTTCCCGCTCACCGCAGTTTCCACGACCCTTGAGGAACGGGCGCAACTCTGCGGCAAGTCCGGAGACGGGTCTGTCGGACTGGTCGGACGGCTCGGACGGGTCCGGCGCTGCCGGAGCGGGGCCGTCTACCACGAGTTCGCCATCGAGGATGTTCGCGCCGAACTCGTCGCTCAAATCTTCGAGCTCGTCGTCAAGGGCCTCGGCAATGATATCGCAGCATGAGCAGATGCCTGCGTCGCAGTCTGCGATGGCGCGGATCGTCCGGATCTGGTCTTCGATTCTTTTGCGGTTTTCTGTTTTCATAATGGCTCCTTTATTCGTCGTATTTTACTTTTTTGTTGAAAGATGGTTTGAGTTGGTAACGGTCGCATTTTGCGCACGTCGGCGATCTTTTCCTCCCTGTCCTGCCGCAGCGCGTTCCCGTGTGATGGATGCACGATAGGCAGCAGTCCTGATAATTGATCTCCATCATTTCCTGTTTTTCGATTTTACTCATCATTCTCCTTTCGCTCTTGGCTCCGGCGGCAGCAGATCATAGATCTCCGCCGGAACTGTTACGGTCAGCAGCCGACGAACGGTCGACTGCGACAGTTTTCTGATTTCCGCGATCCAGCCGACGGTCCGGCGGCCAATCGTTGTATAAAAATGCGTCCACGCCCAGTCCGGGTGATCCGCCGAAAAGATCATCAGCGCGATGATTTTCCGCCGGGTCTCGTCGCGAAGATCGGCGGGCCAGTCGTAACGCCGGAGATCGCGGTCGATGTCGTCCAGCAGCTCCGGAACAGTAAACGATTTTGATTCATCATCTGCCATGATGTCTCCTTGCCCGGCGGCGGGTTTCACGGCCACGCGCTTTCCGGCAGGCCTCCTTGAAGTGCCACCATTCGGCTTGTGTCAAGGCTCTTCCGCCGGAAAACATCTGCTCCAGCTGGATCAGCGCGCGGTCTTCCTCCGCGGTAAAGCGGTAGATCTCGCGCGGAAGCTCGAATAATTCCGGCGCGGTCATCGGATCACCTCCCGGATCAGCAGCGTGATCCAGCAATGCGCTATCAAGCCAAGCATTCCGCCAACGACCGCCGCGGCGAAAACGTCTATGATTCTATTCAGCATTTCCCGCGCCCTTTCATGTTATCTTCCTCCTGTTTGTTTTATCCCTTGAATACGATCGGAAGGTATTGCGGACCGATCGTATCGCAAAGCAGCATACACGGTTCCTGTGCATTCCGGTATTCGTGCAGATTTTTCAGAAAATCTCTCCTGGCGGTTTTTACGGTATCGCCGCAACCGATCCACGAGGCGGTCTGTTCGAGTGATTCGTATATGCAGAATAGAACTTTCGGTTTCCGGAAAACTGCTCCGTTAAATATATCCCGTCCCAAGTCCCGTTTTGCGGGGAACAGACAGCAACCAATCCGCAAACCAGTTTCCCGCTCCAGCTCTTTTTGCTCCTGAAACATTTTTCGCCGCAGATTCTTACCCATGTTGTTTCCTCCTGTTTGTTTATTGTTTTTTCGGGTTGATTATCTGTTTTGATTTTCTATTTGGGTTATTACAATGCTTGCAAACGCGGCGGCTTCCGCAAAGCTGATCGGGATTCTTTCTACACTGCGTGGACGGAGTTTTTCTATAATCTCGCCGATGCGGATTGCGTATCCGGCTCCAATCGTAGCTCCAGTAAATACACAGATCCGTTCCGTCAGGTCGTAATTGCTGATGATTAGTTTTCCCATCGTTTTTCCTCCTTCTGTGTTTATTGTTCCCCCGCGATGCGGGGGAGTTCCAAAATATCCTCTGGTCGGCAGCTAAGATAACGGGCATAGCGAGCGGCCATATCCACATTCCGGATGCCGCGGCGTTCGTGCATTGCATAGGCTTGCTGGCTGATCCCGATCAGGTGCGCCATCGCAGTCTGCGTCAAACGGAGCTGTTTGCGTTTCCGGGCAAGTCGCGTCATTTGACGGACTCCGGTTCTTCAAGCAGGTCCTGCCAACGGCAATTCAGAGCTTTGGCATATCGTAATGCTGTTTTGGGCTTCCAAATACCTCGCTTCTCCATTTGCTGAACTGTCTGTGGCGTGGTATTTACCACAGCGGCGATTTCTCTTAACAGCATTTTCTTCTGGATTCTCATGTTTTTTAATTTTGTCATCCCGGCCTCCAATAATCTTATATTGATATATAATAACACTTTATAAGATGTTTTTCAAACTCTAAACAAGATTTTTTTAAGAAAAAGATTTGAAAAAAAACTCAACTAGGGTATTTTTAAGATAAAAGTCTTAAATTAAGGTTGAAAAATGAATGAACAAGATATATACAATGCGCTAAAAGAAGCATATCGGCGAGCTAAAACGCAAGCCGCATTAGCTAAAAAGGCGCATCTTTCGCAAGGGCGCATAGCAGATTATCTCAATAAAAGATATTGTATCGGAAATATGACCTGCTCAACCTTATTACGTTTATTTCCGGAAATGCAGATTTCTTTCTTTTCTGATGCCGGTTTGTCGGTATCGGACCAGTCGGACAGGTCAGACCAGTCGGAAAAATCGGACAATAGAGTTTGCCAGGACACTCTGAGACGTGCTTTGCAAAAAGCCGAAACGAAAAAAGCGGAATATGAACATAAAGTTGAGGAACTGGCGCGTGAGAAAGCGGATTTGGAAAACGCGCGTAAATACTTGGAACTTGAAAAAGAGAATATAGAAACAGCACGCAACCTACTGGAACAGGAAAAGGAGAACTGGCGGTTGAAACAGGAGTTGGAAAACGCAAAAAACGATGTTGCGGCCCGGTTGTTCAAGCGGTAATTCATTGGGTCGTGTTTGTATTCAGATGAGAAAGGAAAAGCCATGCCGGAACCGTTGATCCCTCCGCACGGAGGATACCGCAAGCTAGTCACTTATCAGTTGGGCGTGTTGATTTACGACGCAACCGTGGCATTCTGCGAGCGCTACATTGACCGTCGTGACCGCACGTTCGACCAGATGGTGCAGGCGGCGCGCTCCGGAGTTGCCAATATTGTGGAAGGATCGGAAGCTGCCGCAACCAGTAAAAAAACAGAGTTGAAACTCACCAATGTAGCCAAAGCCAGTCAGGAAGAACTGCTGTTTGATTATGAGGCTTTTTTACGGCAGCGCTCTTTACCGGAATGGTTGGCGGACAGTCCGGAAGCCCTCGCTGTAAGACAGGCGCGTCCCGCCAGTCTTGCCGGATTGCGCCGAATCATGGCGGCTTTGGTATCGGACAAGTCTGACACCGCGGACAAATCTGACAGAAAAGCCGAAGTCGCCGCCAATGTGATGATCGTATTGATCAATCAGGAAACTTATCTGCTCGGACGCCAGCTCGCCCGACAGGAACATGATTTCGTTACAGAGGGCGGTTTCACCGAACGCTTGTACCGGGTCAGGTCCGAACATCGGAAATGACTTGTGCCACCGTTTCTGGAATTTTCGGCGCGGTGTAAAAAAGGTTTGCACAAAATGAATACGAAAGGGGTGTAGAATGGGAAAAATGCCTTTACTTGAGAAAACTTTTCTATGCGGAGATAAGAAACTCAATGTGCGGATATGGAATAGCCCAGAGTGGGACTTCGAGCAATTTTCCCGTTCGCATCAAATTATGTTCCAACTGATAGGTTGCTATCTGAGCAAACTTGCCCCTGCATTGCTTCATAATGGACATATTGACATTGCGTATTGGCACGATGATGACTCTCCCATAACCCTTTACAATGAGAACCCGCACAATCGCGTGATACTGCTGAACGTCAAGGAATCCTATTGGTGTCAGTATGTCTATCAGTTAGCACATGAATTGACTCATTACTTTATTGGCGGAACAAAAGACGAGCATAATAATTGGTTCTATGAATCGCTTGCAGAACTGGCATCCAATTATTTCCTGCTAGAGATGAGCAGGATCTTTTCTACATACGGGGACTCCTATGCAGATAAATTTTCATCTTATCAAAAAACGACAGAACTTTCAAAATCCAACGATATAGCATCGCCTTCAGAGTGGCTGAAAAGCCACGAGGCTGATCTTTGTCAAAATAAAACAAATCGTGCTCTAAACGCTGAAGCCGCAAAATTGTTGCTTCCGTATTTTCAAAGCAAGCCCGACATCTGGAACATTCTTTTGTTTGCGCCCCATGAAACGTGTAGCCTTTCCGAACTTTTGGGGGATTGGAAAGCTGCGATAGAAGATCTTGAATTATATCACCATCAATACCTTTCCAGTCACATTGCCCGGTTTCAAAAACTATTTTCAGTTTGAGACAGATTCTACAATATAAATACTTATGCCAGAACTTCTTTTCCGGCATTTTCAATCCACGCTCTACCAATGCGTCATACAACGTTGGTCCTTTTTCACCTTTCCAGCTCATAAAACCTCCATTTTTTGTGTTTTTGGTTGAAATTGAATTTTGGAAATGTTGTAAACCGTATCATTTATATGGATTCCACTTTTGCAACCTCCGTCGGGATTTCCGGCGGAGTGTAAAACGGTTTGTTGAAATCCTGCAAACTGATGTACCAGGTTAAAATTTTCCGGAGATCTTCCGGAGCAATTTTGTACTCCAGCTCAAAACGAATTACTGATCCGGAATAGGTGCTGTCGGGCGTGATTGTGGAGAGATCCGGTCGGATCCGGCGATATTTCCGGATGGCTTTCCTGGCAATTTCTGAAAAGCTGAACGGGGTCTGCTTCTCCAATATCTGCAAGTCAGTTCGCAGTTTGCCGCCGATGCGGACGGTTTGTTTCTGCATTTTTCTGATGAGCATTTTTGACCTTTCTTTTTTTGTGATAATATGTAGTCATAAAATAAATTTTCAAGTGACTACATATTTTTTGTCGGATTTGTCTGACTGGTCGGACGGAAGCGGAGTGGCGAATTTTTTGTTATTTTTACGCTCAAAATACAACTTAATAGTTGTAAAATGTGAGCGTTTCTCTCTTTAGTAGAGACATGTTTTTTCGGCATTGTCTACTCCTCCTTGTTTGCCCGCTGCCGATTCCGGTGGCGGGTTTTTATCTGTTCAGTCAGACGGGTCGGACTTGTCGGACTCCTCTGACTGGTCAGATGGATTTTGTCGGTGGATGAAAGTGACCAGGAGATAAACGCAAGAAACCGTCCGCGTCCCGGCGCGTAATCCGGGAGACTTGCTCCCGTGGCAGAGCGGCGAATTACGCCGACCGTCGCCCCGGCGGTAAAACCGGGGCACCTTTTTTATATTTTCAACTCAAACCGGAGTTTTCCCGTGAATGAAATGCTGTTCAATGTACTGACCTCGACCGGCTGTTCCGGAATTGTCGGGCTGCTGATTGCCTGGCTGGTCCAGAGGCAACTCTCCGCGGATTCCGCCGCGCGAAAGCAGCTTGAAGCAAAAGTCGAAAACCTTGAGACGGAAAAATTGAAGGAACTCAAAGATAAAATCGACGCGCATCTTGCTGATGACAACCCGCAAGCTCAGCGGGTTGAAATCCGAAATCTGACCGGAGCCATCAACAAGCTTTCCGACAAACTGGATCTGCAGAGCGAACAGCGGCAGCAGATGGAGCTCCGGATCGAAAAACGGATGTCCACGCTCGAATCCGCAGTTTCGGAATCGAAAAACTTCACCCAGAATTTATATCTTTCGATGCAAAAACTAAGGGATCACAATTATGACAAGTAACCATATTTTCCGCCTGCGCCGGGCGATTCTGGAGGCTCTTTACGAATACGAATCGTATCAGGATCTCGATACCGTTCTCTGCAATCCGGCTCTGATCACACTGAATCCGTCGCCGGAAGAGGCACGGGTGGAGTGGAAGAATCTCATTGATTACCGGATGATCGTTCCGCTTGCGGGTTATGCGGGGGCGGTCTGCCGCCTGTCCGCCGACGTCCGTAAAATATTTGAGGAGACACGGAACGCACCTCGCGATCCGCGCCTCTGGGGACCGGGAGTCTGCTAATGAAGCCGAAACCGCGCAATAACTATTCCCGCCTTCCGTGGGAGGTACGGTCGCGCATTCTCGGCATGCTGCACGACGGCGCGGAGTACGATGACATCCGGGCGGATGCGGAGATCGCGGCGGAACTTCAAAAACGGAATTTGAATCTGCACAATACGACTTTTCTCGCGATCAGGCGTTCCGATGAGTACAAATCGTATGTTGAACGAGCGACCGAGGATTCCGCCGCGAAAAAAGCGGAAGCGATCACGCGGGCGGTTCTTGAGAACAATGATGCTCTTGGAAGCGTGACGGATATTGCCCGGTACGAACTCGCAAAGCTGATCCGGGAGGAGGTCAAAGCGACTTCCGGGGATGAGGACAGCGTGAGGCGGATCCGCTCTCTGGCGGCTTCGCTCGCCGCCGTGAGCAATCCTGCGAAGGAACTGGAGTGGCGGAAAAAACTCGACCGGGCGAACGCGGAGATCGAAGAACTCAAGGCGGAAATCGCCGAAATGGAAATCAAGCACCGGGAGCAGATTGAAAAACTCTCGGCGCGTGAAAATACTGTTGCCGAACCGGAGCGGGTCGCGGACGAACTGGCGGACATCCTCGGAGTCAGAAAAAAATGAATCGCGTCAACGATTATTTTCTACCGTACCAGCGCGACTGGATCGTCGATGACTCGCCCATGAAACTTTACGCGAAATCGCGCCGGATCGGCATCACTTATGCAACCAGTTTCCGCGTCAACGACAAATGTCTGCGGCGGAGAAACTTCACGCAGTGGGTGACCTCGCGCGACGAACTCACCGCGCACGAGTTCATCACGGATTACATCGCGAAATGGGCTAAGGCGTCAAACGCTGTCTGCCGGGGACTCCTCGGCGATGATCTGCAAGTCATCGACACCGAGCGCGGGATCCGTGCATTCGTCGCAACGTATGAATCGACCGGCAGCCGTGTCGTCTCGCTCTCCAGCACGCCGGAGGCGTTCGCCGGAAAAGGCGGAGACGTCCTCATCGACGAGGCCGATCTGCACAAAGACTCCGGCCGCGTCATCGACATGGCGCTTCCGTGCACCACCTGGGGCGGACAGCTCGAAATGCTCTCCGCGCTGAGCGTGGACGGCGGTCCGAACACTCCGTTTTGCAAAATGGAACGGGACATCATCGAAAACGGCAATCCGATGGGGTGGAGCCACCACCGCACAACGATTGCCGACGCGGTCGAACAAGGCTTTGTTGAGAAAATCAACGAGGTCACCGGACAACAGTATACGCGCAGCGAATGGCTTGCCATGATGCGGACGAAATGCCGCACCGAAGAGGCATGGCAGACGCAGTACATGATTCAGCCGTCGACCGACGGCGCAGCGCTGCTTTCGTATGAACTCATATCCGGGTGTGAGGTTCCGGCGGCTGAATGCCGCGACAGCAGACAGGGCCTTCTGTTCGGCGGATATGACGTCGGGCGCAAAAAAGACCTCGGCGTTTATTTTGAACTCGAACTTGTCGGAGACGTGCTCCGGCAGACCGAATACCGGGTTTTCCGCAACGCGCCGTTCCGGGTACAGAGCGAGTATCTCTACTCGCGGCTGAACAATCCGCGACTCGCGCGGATGTGTATCGACTCGACCGGCATGGGAATGATGCTTGCCGAATACGCGCAGGACCGGTTCGGAAAGTACCGGGTCGAAGCGGTGAATTTTTCGGGACCGGTGAAAGCCGAGCTTGCGATGCCGCTGCGTGCCAGTTTCGAGGACCGCACGATCCGGATCGCGTCGGATCCGGAGATCCGCGAAGATCTGCACAAGATCCGGAAAACAACGACGGCGGCGGGAAATATCCGATACGAAGGCGAGCGCGACGAAAACGGACACAGCGACCGGTTCTGGGCGCTGGCGCTCGCCCGGCACGCGAAAGGCAACGACGTCGGTCCGTGCCGGATGGAGGCACTTTCTACGCCGGAAAGCGAACGCGGAGACGGCTATCACAGACCGGACAACTCCGATGATTATTGAGGTGAAAAAATGATACTTGACCAATACGGGAATCCGTTGCCGGAACATTTTCCCCGGCAGCCGAGTGTGCGGCCGACCGTACAGGAAGAACCGGCCGATCGGATTGATTACGATGCGGGCCGGGAGCTTACACCGGAAAAGGTCGACCGGATCATGCTTGCCGCAAATACCGGAAATACGGAAGATCAATGCCGGCTTGCTCAGGAGATCTCGGAGAAAAATGCAGATGTCATGCAGGCACTTTCCACGCGGAAAAATGCCGTGATCGGCTGCGGCTGGCATCTGGAACCGGGCGATGACTCTCCCGAAGCAAAATCAGTGGCGGAAACTCTTGAAAAAAGCCTCCGTGAGTGCGGTGACAGCGATACCGCAGACACTTTTGAAGATCTTTTGGAAGATCTTCTCGGTGCGCTTCTTCCCGGTTTCGCCGTCAGCGAAATTCTCTGGCTGCCGGGGGGCGGAATCGCCGGATTCCACCGCATCGACCAGCGGCATTTCAGCTTTAGCGGCAGTTACTCGCCACGTCTTATTACAAGGGATTCCCCGCAGGGGATCGAGCTGGACCGCCGACGCATCATTTATCACAAACTCCGCTTCCACGGAGGGGATCCGGCGCGCGGCGGCCTGATCCGTCCGCTCGCATGGCTGCACTGCTTCAAGATGCTGAACGAAAAGGACTTGCTTGCATTTATAGAACGTCACGGAATGCCGTTCGTCACAGCGAAAGTCGATCCGTCCGCATTCGACCGGGAAAAGAATCTCATCAAGCGTCTGATCCGGAACTTCGGGTCCAGCGGCGGGGGGATCTTCACAAAAAACGTGGAATTGCAGCTGCTGGACAGCGCCTCCAGGGGCGAAGCGTATTTTCAGCTGTTGGAATATCTGGAAGCGGCGGTGAACAAGGTCATCCTTGGTCAGACCGCGAGTTCCGGAGACTCCTCCGGGTTAAGTAAAGGCGATGCCCAGAGCAAGGTCCGACAGGATATTCTTGAATCGGACTGCCGTATTTTGCAGCGGGTGATCGACTTTCAGCTTTTGAAGCCGTGGACCCGATACAACTTTGGAACGTTGTCCGCGCCGAAACTTGTCATCGACTGCGTTCCTCCGGAAGACAAGGAAAAAAATGCGAACACGCTGAAAACGTTGTATGAGGCAGGATTCGAGGCGGATCCGCAGGAAGTTTCCGAGCGGTTCGGGTGGAATTTGGCGCGGAGAACGGACGGGAACGGACGGATCGGACAATTCGGACCAAGCGGTCCGCTTCCAATGGGAGCGGAAAAATCGAATCCGGATCCGCTTGAGCAATGGCTGGAGCCGATCCAACGTGAACTCGCCGCCCTCACCGGGGAAAACATCGGGGAGGATGAACTCAAAAAACGTTTGACGGCTCTTGCCTCCGGAGCCGGATTCGGCGATTCGGAGGACTTTGAACAGGTTTTCGAAAACGTGATCTGTGCGGGAATCGCCGCCGGGTACGAAAAAAACAGGAAGCGATTGAAAAAATGACCTGGTGGGACGCGGTTAGAATCTGGTTGGATGGCAAGCGGGAAGAGAAGTTTCCCGTTCCGGGGGCGTCGACTCCGGAACCGTCGGTCGAATACAACGGCGCCGCCGAATGGCTCGCGAAACGGGCGAATCTGACAACGGTTATGAACTCGCGCGAGATCGCGGAGGAGTGGACCGCGAAAGCGCGGGCGCAGGCGTTTTTTGCTGCGCGCGTCGCCGAGGACCATATCCTCGAACGTCTCCGTGACGTTTCCGATGCGTTTTCCCGTGGAGAAATCGGACTCGCCGAGTCCCGGACCGAACTGAAACGGTTTCTGCGTGAGGAGGGAAAGGACGACGGGACAAGCGGTTTGCGCAATCTGGCGTCGACCGCGCGGCTGGATCTGATCCTTGAACAGAATGCGCGGATGGCGGCTGCCGTCGGGCAGTATCAGGCCGGGATGGATCCGGACATCAGGGAGCGTTTCCCCTGCTGGCGGTACATCGGCAGCACGGCGCTGAATCCGCGGGATTCCCACGCAAGATTCGCCGGAAAGGTCTTCCGGAAGGACGATCCGATCTGGCACAAGATTTTTCCGCCGAGCGATTTCAACTGCAAATGCAGCGTGGAGGACTGCGACGACGAACCGGACCGGGTTCCGGAAACCATCGAACCGCCGGAAAGCGGATTCACATTCGATCCCGCTCACGCGTTCGAGGAGTTTGATCTGTCGAGCATCCGCAATGAAGAACTGCGAAAAAAGACGGAAGAGGGGTTGAGGGAAAGATTTGGAGTAGAAACTAACTCAAACAAGTACCGGGAGTTGCCTATTGGCGAGGCTTTGCGAGCTACAGAGCAAAAGAATCTTGCCATATTCGGCGAGGAATATCTTCGTGCAGAGCAAAACATTCAGAAAAGAGTTGACCGCATTCGGGAAAAACTGCAAGAACAACTGGATGTCAACTCTTGGGCGGCATTCATCCGGGTCAATCAGCGTCAAACACGCTTGAAACAGATTCAAGAGGATATGGTGATTCGGCTTGCGGTCGAAACTCTTGGAAAAGAAATACCGGTCAAAGCGGTTATAAAGACAGAAACCACGAGGAATGTAGCCGGCGTAACACAGCAGATCAAAGGCGTACTTGAAAAGTGCGTTTCCGGTGATATAGTAACACAAGGCATGGTTTTGTCGGTGGTAAAAGTTCCGCGTGCAACAAAAAGCGAGCGGGCATTTTATTCACTGGCAACTAAAAAACTGAATTTGAATACACATCCGGAAAGTCCCCACAAACTAAGTACGGGAATCCATGAGAGTATGCACTGGCTGGAAGACTTCAATACGCATGTGCATAAACGGTGTGTTGAATTTCTGGAGCACCGCTGCAAAGGCGAAACTCCTCAAAGTTTAAGGAGACTGACAGGACTGGGATACAGACCTACGGAAAAAGCTCGACCGGATAATTTTTTCAACGCCTATTGCGGAAAAGACTATGTTGATATAAACGGTAACCGCTATGCAACAGAAGTCCTGTCAATGGGGGTAGAACAGATGTTGAGGGGACCTGTTGCATTTGCAAAGCAAGACCCAGAGTATTTCAATTTCGTGGTGTCGGTTCTGAAAGGGGAAATATAATGAAATTCAAATTCAAAGGACATATTTTTGAGCTGGCAGAGACTTTAGAAACCTCTGCACCAATTGAAATAGCCGCTAAAGTCGAATGTGCGCTGCTTCAATTTGACCACCCAAATTGGGCAGGTGATCCACACAAGAGGCTCTTGTGGATCACTTGCAAAAAGTTCTTGGCAATATTGAAATACTGGAATTGGATCCCGACAACCTTCCGAAAGATGCCATTGTCTAACAACTTCTAACTCATCTGGGCGCTGATTGGCCCATGGACGCACACCCGTCAGTTCTGATACTGCCGGGTGCGCTTTTTTGCGCCCGAATTCCGGAAACAGTCTGACATGACCGGCCTGTCGGACGGGTCGGACAAAAGGAAAAACAGATGATAATTGCACGAATCGAATCCGCCACGGCATCCGCGCGGCTCTGGCTTCTGATGCTGAGTATCCGGAATACACTTCCGTTTTTCAAAACGTGGTCAACGGTCGTTGTCAACCGGGCTCGATCAAACGCCAGGGCAAAGGGCGGACGCAGACTTTGGAGACGGATCGCCGATTATACGAAAGTAACGAAATGCAGTCAGCATGGCGCGGTCATTGAGTGTCTTTCGTATATCGGAGCACACAAGGAACACGGCGGACCGATCCGCGTAAAAAATAAATCAAGTCTGACGATCCCGATTTCGGAACTTGCCTACGGGAAAACGGCGGAGGAGGTCGAAATGAGCGGGATCAAACTTTTCCGTCCGGGACGCGCGGGAGCGAAACGGAATATTCTTGCGTACAGCAATCCGGATGGAAGGCTTGTTCCGGTTTTCGTTCTCTGCAAACGGACGCGTCCGCAGCGGGCGGACAAATGGTGGCCGGAACAGCACTGGGTGCTCCGGCAGGGAGTACGCGAAGCAAAATATCACATTGAAAAAAGACATTGATCAAAGAGGTTTGCTCAAATGGATTACACACTTTTTGACGGGGTCGCGCTCGGCGATGTGCTTTCCGAAGGGACCGCGCCGAAGCCGTTCCGGCTTTTCCGGATCGGGGAAAACACTCTCACTCAGAACGGGAAAGATTACAAGCTCACGCTGTCGGCGGAAGACCTGCGTGCCATCGCCGGATACAACGCGAAAAAAGGGGAAAAGATCCCGATCGACTCGCGCCATGCACTGCTTCTGGCGGCGGAAAAAGCGAAGATCACGGAGGCGGAAGCGCTACAGGCGGTTCCCTCGGCGGTCGCGGCGCTCGGATTTGCGGCGCTCGAATTGCGCGACGACGGGCTTTATGCGACCGATGTTGAACTGCTTCCGCTCGGTTCGGAGCTGTTCCGGCAGGGCGCGCTGCGTTACTACTCGCCCGTGATCCGGGGACTGGACGGGAAATCACCGCTGCGGGTCACGTCGATCGCGATGGACAATGTCCCGGCACTGAACAATCTTGAAATGCTCGCCGCCTCCGGTGAGGCGGCTTCCGAACAACCAACGCCCGGACCGGGCACAAAAAAGGAGGTCAATATGACCAAAACGGAAATTGCCCTGCGGAAACTGCTGGGCGATGATACGGTAGCTCTCTCGGATTCGACCGATGAAGTTGTTGCCGCAAAACTTGAAGCGCTCGCTGCGGAGCTTCCGGAACTCCGGAGTAAGGCTGCGGAAGCGGACACGCTGAAACTTGCGGCGGAAACGGAAAAAAAGACAGCCCTGATCGACAAGGCGATCGCGGAGAACCGTGCGACCAACGCTGAACGCGAGGGGCTGATGAAGCTCGACGTTGCCTGGCTTTCCGCCGAACTTCCGAAACGCGCAGCGGATGCGGTCCCGACGAAAAAACTTCCGGAGGGCACGGATGATGACACGGCGACTCTCAGCGCAGAAGAAAGAAATTTCGCGGAACGGATGGGACTTACGGATGACCAGTTTCTCAAATCGAAGAAACAAACAGAAAAGTAAAAAAGGTAAAAAAGTGAAAATGTAAAAAGGTTATTCTGGAGGGGATTGGGAAGCGATCAGTTTGTGAAGCATGGCGGAGATGAGTTTTAATTCGTCAGTGAAATGTCTGCTGACAGCAGGCGACAGTATGCCGATTTTTGATGCAATATAGATTTGCGTCCGCAGTTCGGCCGCACTGCCTTTGGAGATCGAAAGAAAATTGATGAATTCTTTTTTCGTTCGGCGTTCCGCTCCTTCTGCGATGTTTGACGGTATGGAAACTGCCGCGCGGGTCATTTGATCTTTGAGACCGTAGTCTTTGCAATTCTGCAATTCTTTGTAAAGCTCAACAGTCAGGCGGCAACTCTTTTTCCAGACTTCAAAATTTTCAAACTGATACATACCAATTCTCCTTTTGAGACAATTTACTCTACCTTTTTTACTTTTCAACTTTTTTACTTTTTTACTTAAAAAATTTACGAAAGGAAATTTTTATGAACAGATTGAACGGAACAGACGCGCTTGCGCGCTATCAGGTTGCCTCCGGCTCTACGATTACCCCCGGCGATCTTGTGGCCCTTAACGGCGACGGAAAGGCCGTTCCCGCCGCCGATACGGCGGGACTGAAGGTCATCGGCGTTGCAAAATCCGTTACCGACGGGGAAGTCGAGATATTCAACGGCGTGGTGACGATGGAGAACGGAGCGTCGACCGCCGCTCTGAGCCGCGCCGACCGCGGCGAACCGGTGTATGCGGTCAACGCCCACACGGTCGGGAAAACGGCGACGAACAAGATCGTCGCCGGTCTCATGGTCGATCTTTACGACGGCGACGTCTATTTGCTTTGCGATCCCTGCGCCATCGCCGCGGGAACGGCCCGCGTCGAAGCGGCGGCAGCGGCAGCGGCGGCAGCGGCAAAATCCTGATATAAAAGAAAGTGAGGAAAGAATGGAACTTACACCCGAAAATATGCGGAATCTGTATTACGCGTTCAACGCGTATCTGCAGAAAGGACTCGGCGGAGGCTGGACCGACTGGACGAAATACTGCTCGGTCATCAACTCCGCGACACTGATCGAAAAATACCCGATGACGGTTATTTCCGGCGGGATGCGCGAATGGGTCGGCGAACGCGTCATCAACGAGATCGCCGGAAAAATGTTCGAAGTTGTCAACAAGGATTTCGAGCACACGGAAGGCGTCAGCCGCAATGACATCGAAGACGACAACATCGGCTTTTACCAGGCGCTGTTCACGGAGATGGGACTCAACGCCGCCAATCTCTGGGCGGAGCTTTCGGTCAAGGCATTGACCGAGACCGGCAAATGGGCGGACGGCGTGAACTTTTTCTCCGCTTCGCGGAAAATCGGCAAAACGACGATCAACAACGTTGTGTCGGGAGCGCTTTCGGTTGCCAACTACGAGGCCGCGCGCTCCCAGATGATGCAGTTCTGTAAACCCGACAAGACGCCGCTCGGTCTGATTCCGGATACGCTGATGGTCGGCCCGACGAACGAGAACACCGCACGAAAAATCCTCAAGGCGGAACTGGTCGTCGAAAACGGAACCACGGTCAGCAACATCCACAAGGACGAATGCGAGATTCTCGTGAATCCGTATCTTGTCGGTTCGCACGCGGGCAAGTGGTATCTGCTCAACACCCGGCGCGGCATCAAGCCTCTCGTCGTGCAGAAACGCAAGGTCGGCGCGCTTCAGCGCTGGGACAAGGATTCCGATACCTGCGTCAAGGACAAGAACCGCTGCGAATACGGCTTGCATTACCGCGGCGCGGCCGCCCTGATCGCTCCGCAACTGATTATCGGAGGCAATCTCGGATGAGCAGCTACGCCACGGTGGAGGAGTTGACCAGCCGTCTCTCCGACCTTTACGGCGGACTCTACAAGGATCGTCAGGGAGCGGAGATGGAGCGTGAAGCGCAGTCGGATCTCGACTCCGCCGAGGCGGAGATCAACGGTCTGATCGGGACCCGGTTCCGGGTTCCGGTCGTTGCCGCCGGATCGGTTCCGCTGCTGAAGCACTGGACTCTCACGCTTGCGGAGGAGCTCGCGTGGTCGCGATCCGGAAAAGGCAAACTCCCGGAGAGTCTCGCGAACCGGGTGAAACAGGTCCGCGAATATCTGGAGAAGATTGCCGCCGGAACGATGACGCTTGCCGGAGCCGAACAGGACGAGGAGACCGGCGGAGCGTCCATCGCGTTTTTCAGCGGAAACGAACCGGTTTTCGGACGGGAAAAGATGAGAGGTTACTGATGTTTACGCCGATTCAGGAGATCGCGGAGGCGATTGCCGCCCGCATCCGGGCAACGGACGCCTTTCAGCATGTGACTTACGCCCAGGCAAGCAACGGCGCGCAGGTCTGGCAGATGCTGGAAGCGATGGCGAATCTCCCCTGCGCGATCGTTGCGATCGGCACGGTCGACTACGACAACGACGCGCTGAGGCGGACGATCCGCCCGATGGTTTTCGTGGTCGGGGAATTCGACCGCTATCTCTCCGGCGATGCGGAGGGAATCTGGGAGCTGACGGAAAAAGTTCTTTCCGCGTTTCTGCCGGAGCCGACCGCCGCCGGGCTTTCCGCGCCGGATATCCGAGGAATCGAATTCGTTGCGGAGTCGGCGGTGCCGATCCAGTCGGAGGACAACGTTTCGGCGTATCTGGTGACGCTTTCGGGCGTTGAATTTTTAACGAAGTGAGGGCAAAAAAATGTCAATGAAACAAGTTGGGACGGCGGTTCTTTATCCCGGAACGTCGGACGAGGTCTGGGGGCTCTGTGAGACGCAGGAACAGGGGCTCGAAGCGAACAAGAAGGAAATCGACAACGGCGAAGGCGACACGGTCGGTCTGCTTTACACGAACGTCGGCAAGAAAAAGTTTTCCGGCACCTATACGCCGCTCGCTTCCGCGACCGAGACGCCGGTCACGAAAGACGATCTGATCGGCGAAAAGCTGACGTTCAAAACCGGAGGCGAAAAAACGCTGGAGATCTATATCGACAGCGCGACGTTCAGCCGGAAAAAAGGCGATGTTTCCGAATTCAAAATCGAGGGATATTATTATCCGGAAATCAAAGGGAGCGGACAATGAACGGAACGGAACAGGCAATCGGACGTCTCGAAGAGGCGAAAGCGGCTGCGGCCTCCGGTGCGGAGTTCGCCCCGGAATACATCGAAAAATTCGGCGCGCGGTTCTATTACAAAACCGTATCCCACGCATGGGTAATCAGCGCAGTCGTTGCCCGCTTCCCGAATGCGGGCGATTTCGAACGCGGGCTGATCCTTCTCTATCTGCTCTCCCTTTCTCCGGAAGAGGTCCGGAACCGGGCAATGCAGGAGGCGGAGGAGGGAAGAATTTTCGAATCGGCAATCGCGTTCATGGAAGAACACGGAATTTTTCCGGAGGACGCGGACAAACTGGACGAAGACGTCCGGAAACTGATGACACATCCGTATAAAAAAAAGTGAGCGGTGAGGAGGACGGCGGTCCGCCGGAATTCTACTGGTGGAGCCGTATGATCTACGGTCTCATGGCAAATCTGCACATTTCCGAGCGGGAAGTTCTCGCGATGCGCTGGGACCGCGCGACGGCGTATCTGGACGAAATTCTGATCGACCTTGAAAAGCCGGTCAACCGTCCGCTTCCGGAGTTCGACGACGAATTCGAGGCGGTCAAGCGGGCAATGCGCGAAGAGTATCAACAGGCGAAGCGAAAGGCGTAAAATGGCGGTCTCCAATCTTATCATCCGACTCGGCGCGAAAGTCTCCCAAGCGACGCGGGGACTCCGGAGCGTCTATTCCGGACTGAATAACATCGTCGTCAAGGCGACGAGCCTGAAAAGCGTTAATTTTGCCGGGCTGATCGGACTGGCGACCGCCGGGGTCGGAATCACCGGCGTCGCGATGAAAGTTCAGCAGCTCGGCGCCAGCCTCGAAACGACGCTCATGAGTTTTCATACGATGCTCGGTTCAGCGGAAAAAGGCAACGCGATGCTCGCGAAACTCAACGAGTTCGCGAACGTTACGCCGTTTTCCAACGCGGAAATCATTCAGGCTGGAAAAACGCTGCTCGCATTCGGCATCCCGGCGGGAAACGTCGAGGGGCTGCTGAAACGTCTCGGCGACGCTTCCGCCGGATCCGGAAAGAAAATCGCGGAGCTGGCTCCGATCTTCGGCAAGGTCTTTGCCAAAGGCAAAGCCGATACGGAAGCGCTCAACATGATGACGGATGCCGGAATTCCCATCATGGACTCTCTCGGCAAAATGTACGGGAAGAGCAGCGGCGAGATTCTGAAAATGGCAGAGACCGGCCGGATCACCGCCGGTGACGTCAACAAGGCGTTTGCGCAAATGACCTCTTCCGGAGGCATTTTTGCGAATCTGATGGAGAAGCAGTCGAAGACTTCAATCGGTCTCTGGTCCACGATTACCGGTCAGATTTCCTCCGCCGCCATGAACATCGGCGAGAGCCTGCAGCCGCTGATGCAGGAAGTGTTGACGGTTCTGAAAGGGTGGAGCGAGGAGCTCCTCCGATTCTCCCGGGACGGCCGGGCGATCGAATACTTTTCGGAGCTTGCGCTGACCGCGGTCAACGCCGCTTCCAAAATCGTGAAAGGCTATGTATGGATTCGCGAATACGGGGGCGCGGTGTTCCGCGCGATCGGTGAAACCGGAAAAGCGGTCTGGTACGGAATTCAAGGCTCTGCGATTCTTGCGTTCACCGGAATTGTCAAGGGCGTAAACTCCCTGATCGAGTACGTCCCCGCCGCATTCCGGACAGCCGGTTCCGTCATCTCCGGGATCTGGGACGGAATCAAATGGGCGGCGGGAAGCGCATTCGCGTGGGTGGTCAACACCGTTCTGAACGCCGTCAACGGCATCGTCAAAATGCTGAACAAAATTCCGGGTGTTGACCTGAAAATGGTCGACAAACCTAAATTTTTGTCCCAGGTCGAACAGTTTGCAAATGAGGCTGGAGAATCCGCAAAACGGAAATTCCGCGACGTTGCGAACGGGAAGGAATTTAAAGAAGCCGAAAAACGGACGGCGGAACGGAATGCAAAGTGGAGCCCGACCGAGCAGAAAGGGGTTTCCCTCGTCGAAAAATCGACAAACGGCATCCTGACCGCCGCCGGTCAATTCGGGACCGCCGGGGAAAATATCCGGAAGGCCGGCGTTTCGATCGACGCGATGACCGAAAAAGCGATCGCGAAAGTCACCGGGTGGCAGGCGAAAGCCCAGGCGGAACTCGCGGAGAAAAACAGAAAAGGTGATGTCGGCAAAGCGCAGGAAATCACCGGAGCCGCGAAATCGGAAACCGGGAAGAAACTTGACCGGATTTCGATGGACTCCCTGACGAAAATCGGTCTTTACGGGAATTTCGGCGGCAGCCGGATCCCGTCGATTGATCTGCAGCGGAACAAGCTGCTGGAGAATATTCTGGAGAAGGTCGGCGAACTAAAGGAAACCGGGGGGCTGCTCGCATGAGAAAAGTTATCGGAGAATTAAAATGGGTTCTTGTCAAGGGCTACCCGCAAATCAGCGGGCAGGAGGGAATCGAACAGCTCACGGTCAAATATACGGCGAGATCGGACGGGATTGATGACCTCCTTCCCGACTACGGAAGTTATTACATCAATCACGCGGATCCGTTTTTCGAGCGTTACTCGAATATGCGTCTGAACAGCCGGACGATCACGCCGCTTGACTCCGGAAACGTCTTGGAAATCACATTGGTTTACGCAATTCCGGAGGGTGAACTGCCGGATTTCGCATCGGCCGTGTCGGAAGAATGGGAGTACGACACGCAGGATTACGACGTGCCGATCGCGCAGCACGAAAAATACCGTTATTGTTGGAATCACAAACTGATCGGGAAAATTGACAAAACCGGATCTCTTCCTGCACGTCCTGAATGGTTTAATACGGCGGTCAGCGCGGAAATCGGCGGCGATTCCGCCGCAAACTACAAGTGGATCAAACCGGGCGATAAACCTCCGGATGGATGGAACGTCGTTGCCGACGAAACCAAACCGGGCGTTGAATCATTCCGGAGCGGGATCACGACTGTTCAGCTTATCAAGCGTTCGGGTTCGAAAGCGAATCTTGAACGCGATGCCCGATCCGATTACACCATTCAGGCGCCGAAAGAGACATTCGGACGAACCGGCATTTGGCTGCGGGGCGGAAGCAAGATCCGGAAATGCGGAAAAAAATGGGAACTGACCGTCTCATTTTTGAACTCGAAAAACTATGACGAAGATCTTTACTCCTGAGGTGCTGCAATGAATTGTCCGCGTCTCCCGACGCTTCCAAATTCGACTGTTTCGCGTATCGACCCGTCGTGGTTCCGCGACCTGCACGATTGTCTCCGTTATGCGATGACGCATCCAACCGGGGACGGAGTGACGATTTTCAACGAATCCGGCGGGACGCTGCGCGTGGATCTTCCCTGCGGAGGCGAAGGAGGATCCGCGGCCGCGACATCCCCGGTTGAATCCTCCGGCTATTCCGGCGAATTCAAAGTGTCGGTCGGCGAAATCGCCCGAAGCGAAGACGAAACCGGGGATATTGTCAGTCTGGAACTGTTCATCCGCAACGGGCTTTACGAGGGGTATGACAACACTTATCCTAATGCCGGATGGGTTCTGCTCGCCGGAAAGCGTGTCGCAAAAACGGCAGTTTATCATGGAACTTTGTGGAAAGACAACTACAATCTCGCCAATATATATGTATGGCACGAGACATATTTTCACCCGGTAGACGGTATTCGGACTACATACGTTTTTACGGAAGAGGACAAATTTCCGACAGAAGAAAACGGAACTTATACCGTTGTATATGATCTTCTTGCGGTCATCCGCGACGGTAAAGTTATTCAGGCTCACTATGGGCCGATTCACATTATGGACCGCTATTATGACGAAACAGTTACCGAATGAAATACTTGTCCGTCACTCGCTTTGGGACTGGATCCGTATTTTCGACCGCATGCGTGCCGACCGCTATGCATTTCTGCAACCGATCGGGAAATATTCTGCGTTGGAAGATTTGCTGGAAATCGAAACGTTTATGCCGGAAAATGACCGAAATACCATTTTAAGGAACACTATTTGGGACGATTATTCAACATGGGATAGACCGCTCAATTACAAAGCACGTGTACGCCCGACTCCAGCTTATCTTCATAATGGAAATACATGGAGCGAAAAATACCCGGAAATACATGGACAGAAATGGCTCCTGCTTCCGACAACTAATAACCTGTCTAATTTAATGCTTTGGAATAAGTCGTGGAGCCAAATTATCCGGGCAATTTATGGGGGCATTTACCAAAACAACGGATTTGTTTACTTGAATGCATCCAGCGGAATCTATTACGGCGATTACAATGAATGGTTCACAACCTATCATAGAAGATGCAATAAACATGAAGATACAACTCCTGTCGGGAAATGGAAAGAGTTTACTACCAGGGGAAACTCTACATTCGGTTGTTGGCAGGAAGTCCAAAGAGCATGGGAAAATGACGGATGGAATGAGATTGAAGTACATTCAACAGAGACATCTCGTTTGAAAATCGAAAATTACACCCCACCGTTTGACGGTCCCTACCGCATTGTAATCGCCGGAGTTGTAGGTAGCTCCTATCAGTTTAACGGAATGGGATTTGTGGAATACCCCGGATGCTATAATGTTGTTTTCGACTCCGGCCCCATACAGGGGAACTATACATCGCCGCTGATCGGACTGGATAGTTACCCCTTAGCCGATCTTGATTATTTTAAGGAAATTGGCAGAACGGGATACGCCGGATGGAAGATTGAGTATTGCGACACTTTTATTTTGCCCGCGGAAGGAACGTTCCCCGATTATTTCTGACCGCATCAGAGCCGGAACTTCTTAACAAAAAAACTTTTTGGAGTGACAGATGGATATTTTTTACAACATTACAAACCAATACCGCGTAACGGAAAATGGTGCGCGGAATGCGGATTCTCCTCTTCTGCGGTATCGTGAACAGCCGGTTTGGTGGATACATCTTGTTGATGAGATCAACTCTCCGGTCGATTTGAGCGCGGTCCCAAGCTGGAGAGCAGCGGTCGATGTCGACCTAACTTCAAAGACAGAAGTTATGTGCCGAACCGTTAATGAAGCAATCATAAAGACTCGTCTTGCCGATGGCGTTGTCGGAGTACCGGTTGATGCGAACACGGAAAAGTTTCTCGAAAAAGTCGACGGGAAAGATAATGTTCGCGCAAAATTCGAACTCTGGGGGTTCGATCCCAATGGCGCCAAACGAATCTATCTCCGGCTTGCAATCCTCGTTTCCGCCGTCGTCGATCCGGATGGAGGGGAACCGCCGTCGCCGGTCGATCCGGACGAAGCCGTCCGGAAAACCGAACTGGAGGCGATGATCGCCCGCGAGCTTGTTTTCGAGTATTCGCCGGATCAAGTGCAAATCCACACGGAACTTCTTGATGGCGATCTCTGGCAGCGGATCCGGCATGGAGAAAACGGTGTTCCCTCCGAATGGCAGAGAATCCCGTATGGACCGCGCGGAGCCAGTATATCGAATTATCTCTATGTTGCCTATGCCTCGGATGCCGCCGGAACAGGCTTCTCCCTCACTCCATCCGATGCTTTGCCATACCGTGCGGAAGTCGTGTCAGAGACGGAGATCGAAAATCCGACCGCAGCTGATTTCGCCGGGAAATGGGTCCGGTTCGTCGGGGAACAAGGCGAAACCGGACCGGAGGGACCCAAAGGAGACAAGGGCGATAAAGGCGACACAGGAGAACAAGGTCCGCAGGGTCCGCAAGGAGATCAAGGCGACACGGGACCGCAGGGGCCGATTGGTCCAAAAGGCGAGACTGGAGAACAAGGTCCGCAGGGCGAGACTGGAGAACAGGGCCCTCAAGGCGAGCGCGGCGAAGCGTTCAAGTTCGACGCGACCGGTTTGAAGAGTGAGCGAAGTCAGTATGATGCAGAGCCGAAAAACTTTGCCTTTCTTGCCACAGATGAAGGAAACATCTATATCAAGAATTCTGACACATCAGGAGATTGGTCGGATGCAATCGCATTCCGTGGAGAAAAAGGGGACAAGGGTGATAAAGGCGATGCCGGTGAGCAAGGTCCGCAGGGGGAGACTGGAGCAACCGGGGAGACGGGACCGCAGGGACCACAAGGTGAGACTGGAGAACAGGGACCGCAGGGCGAACAAGGTGAGACTGGAGAGCAAGGCGCGGCGGCAATTTCTTTTGCGAGACTGACAGCCATAACTGATGAAACCGCATTCACTGGAACGGCGCAACTGGTCAACGCAGACGGTACTGCGGGCGAAACGGTCGATGTTGTGTATTGGTTTGCTGATCCGGCGGCAACAACGGAGGGATAACCAATGAGTTATCTGCATCTAACCAAAAAGAGCGTCGGTGTCGGGCAGCAGGGGATCGTCTGCGGTAAGACGTTTCTTCCGCTTGCCGGTCGTCCGGCTGTCGGGCAGAAAGGACTGGTCATTGATCTTCCGGAAGAGGAAATGCCGTCGGATGGGCTTGTTTTCCACGCGCCGTTTGAAACTGATACACAAACGGCAGCAACCGGACAGACAATGACATTCGGCACATCCGGAATTGAATTCGGAACGTATGAGAATATTCCGTCGATCTCAATGACCCGCGGCGGTTCGATCATCTCTTTTCCGGCGGCGGGGCTGCCGACGGGAAACTCGCCGTTCACGATTTCCGTCTGGTTCCTGAATCCGTCCAACGATGGACAGGAGAGCATCATCATCTGGGGACCGAAATCCAGCGGGAAGATGATTTTTCTTAACTTCCACAACGGGCAGTTAAGCCTTGATGTTTGGTATGGCGACACGTCTATTGATGTTGAGAATCTTTTCACGGACAAATGGCAACTGCTTGATGTCGTTTACGATGGAACAACACTCAAGTTTTACATTAACGCCGTTCTTGTCGGGAGCGCGGCTGTTACGCTCGGAACGGGAACGGCAACGACCGCTTACATCGGCGGCCATCCCTCGCATGAATTCGGATGGTCGGGGCGGCTGGCAGACCTGCGCGTTTACGACCGTGCACTTTCCGAATCGGAACTGAAAACATTGTTGGGTAAATTCAAAAAGCGGCGGTTGTTTCTGCCGCTGGAAGAGTCGGAGGGAACGCCGGAGGCTGGCGCAACGGGAATCGTCCTGAATTCACAGAACGCGTTCCAGGCGTCCGATCAATATTCTCACAACGGCAATATTCCGCAAGCGGATCATGTCGTTTTCCATGCCGGCGGCGGATCGCTGGAGCAAGCTGAAACCGGGCAAACTTTTACAATGTCCGGAAGCGGGGTAACGCTCGCGACGTGCGAAGGAATTCCCGGATACCAGTTTTCCTCCGAATCGAAGTTGAGTTTCTCCGATGCAGAGTTGCCGAGCGGCGGGAATCCATACACGATTTCATTGTGGGCGAAGGCAGATCAGAGTTCATGGAGCGAATCTGTTCTGTTCATGTGGGGAAAACTCAACGGTAACGGTGTCGGGCTTGCATATTGTTACGATACCGCGGTCCGGGATGTCGGCGGCATGGGACGCGACCACACTTCTCCGGACAACAGCATCGTTCAGACGGAATTAAATCACGCTGCATTGAGCTATGATGGTCAGAACAGCCGGATTTATGTAAATGGAGCTCTTGTTTCCACTCAGAAAATCGGGCGTTCGTTTTCTTTGCAACAGGGCGTTATCGGCTCGACGCATACTTGGTCGGAGTATTTCAGCGGATTCCTTGGCGGGATTCGCGTGTTCGACGTGGCTCTTTCCGATGCGGAAATCGCGGAAGTTGCACAAGAATGGGTAAAAGCTCCTGTTCAGCGGGCGTTCATTCCAATCATTACGAGGTGACATGATGTTGATTGACATTCTGCGGGAAGATGAACAGGGAAACGTTTACGTTCTGCGGGAGCCGGGAGGTCTGACGGTTGACTGGCGGGGGAAACGTGTCACGGTCCCTTACGGATTCCGAAGCGACGGTGCGTCCGTTCCCCGGTTCTTCTGGCGGTGGGTATTCCCGCCAGGAGACACGCGGGCTCTGCGGGCGGCATTCGTTCACGACTGGATTTACCGGACTCATCCGGACGGGTGGACCAAAGCGGAAGCCGATCAGCTGTTCCGCGAGCTACTGATCGAGGACGGGATGCCGGAGCGTTTCGCCCGGAGAGCGTACTGGGGCGTGCGTCTGTTCGGTGGCGATTCCTGGCATCAGGGAGGAATGGTTAAATGAATGAAGAGGAAAGTATGTTTTACGCGAACATCGACACATTAAAGTTCTGCACGCCGGATTCGCCGGAGAAAGCCGGGGACAAGCCGCAGTTCCGACACACGGAGAGTAAAAGCATCGACATAACGTTTCTGCGTGGGGATGGAACTCCGCTGAATTTGACCGGAGCAACGCTCACGCTGGCGCTGGACAGCAACTATTATCACTGGGACAAGCTGACCGCGTTTTCGGAGGGCGATAAAGTCCAGATTCTGAATCCCGGCGGCGGAGTCGTGCGGTTCTTTGTGGACTGCAACAGCGCCAAATTCGCGCAGCTGGTCCAGTGTGGAAGCTCGACGGTCAAGATGGAGATCGTGATGATCGCCGCCGGGGAGACGGAGGAGCGGACGCTCCTGCATGATGACGGCATCCGGCTTCTTCCTCGCGTCCACACCTCCGAGGGAGCGCCTGCCGATGCGTCTCCGGATTATTATTCCAAAGCGCAGATCGACGCGCTGATGCAGTCGAACACGCGCGTGGAGCTTGCCGCCTGTACGGGAATGGGCATCAGGCGCACGGATGAGGGAACGCTGATGACGTGGATCGACCCGGACGACGTAACGCTCAACGGTTCCGTGCTCGCGCGGTGGGACCGGACGGTACTTGTCCGGAAAGAAGGAAGTTATCCGGAGAATTCGGAAGACGGGGAGATCATCGCGGAGACCAGCCGCGCCGATGCGACCAAAAACAAGTACCGGAGCGATGGCTTTCATGATGCCGAAAGAGAAGCCGGAACAACATATTTCTATAAGCTCTTTTCGCAGACGACCGCAGGAGTCTGGAACGATTCGGACGGCAACCGCTATCCGGAGTCGGAAACGATGTCGTGGGGCATGGTTCAGAGTTTCGTCCGGGCGGGGAAAGGGCCAGAGTTTTTCCCGGTCGGGACGGTGTTCGTTGTCGATCATCCGGAATATACCCACGAAGATGGCACGGGGCTTTGGTTCCGCGTTGTCGGACACGATCAAGTTCAGGCGCAGGATGAGACCTTGACACATTCCATGTGCCTTGACATGGTGGATTGCCTTTTCGTCGTGTCATACGATAATAAGGAAGCGCTTTACGCGCTGACGGAAGATACGACTGCACAGGCATTAAAAACGTACTATACGTTTTCCGGAACGGAGTATACGGCTCTTGTCGAGGGAACCGATTACGAGATCGGCGATCCGGTTCCGGTGGCTTCATGGTACGAAAAGAATCTTGACAATAGACAGAATAATGGAAGCAACAACCCGGTTCAAAGCAATCAGATTCAGTGGCTTAATTCTTCCGGAGCGGCAAACCAGTGGTTCACACCGCAGACGATATTCGACACGGTTAATTCATCGCTTTTGAACAAGAACGGCTTCTGCCGTTACATCGACCCGGAATTCCTGCAAGTTGTCCAGCCCGCGAAACTCGTTACGGCGCTAAGCAACAAGGAAGGGGGAGGCTCTGTCGTGCATTATGCCAAATTCTGGGCACTTTCCGGCTCGCAGGTATTTGGTTTGGTAAACGGAAACATTATGGAGAATACACAGTTGGAGTACTATCAGAGTAATTCACCAATAAAATACACCAGGGACACTTCAACAGCTTACACTTATGTGTTGCGTTCTCCACAGGTGTTCGACGCTGTCACGCAAAGATGCGTTTTATATTCAGGATCGCTGAATTCTTATTATTCTTCCAATCCGTTCGGCTATTCCCCCGCCTGTATCATAGCGTAACAGAGGAGAGCGACATGAAGATCATCACATCCAAAGTATTCGCCGCGCAGGAAGCCGCCCGCCGCGCTTCCGCGACGGAGCCGACCAAAAAGTACAGCACGCTGAAAATCATCCGCGCGCTCGGCGACGAATGGGAGAACTACCGGAAACAGCTTGAGGAAGCCGGAGTGACCGACCAGTTTTTCGCCGCGAATTATCTGGCGGGGAACGATCCGGTTTTCGTGGCGTTCCTCGCCACCGTCCCGGAGGCGGTCCGGGAGAAGCTGGAGAACTGCGAATGGGAGCCGGAGTAAGTGACGGCAACGGAAGGGGAAAGTGCTAACCGCAAGGCTTTTATTTGAACGATTCGCAAAATCCCGGACCCGGAAAGAGTCCGGGATTTTCTGTTTTAAAGAGCAGAAAATGAGCAAACGGTTTGCTCAAAAAGATCCGTTTGCGCAAACCGTTTCGTTTTTTGTGCAAAAAGGTTTGCGCAATTCTTTCGACTTTGAGTAAACCGTTTTTATCTGCCTGCGCAAACAGTTTCGCACTATACAGCTGACTAGCAGACAAACGTCAAAAGAGGAAATGCCTTCGCCAGAAACGCATTCAGCTCAACCAACGGCTCTGTATAAAGAACAAATTCCTCCGGAATATCCGAATACCATCCGCGTCCGGCGGAATAAATCAGCCCTTCTTTCTTCCAGTCCACAAGATAACGATTAAAGGATTTTTCTGAAATCTTGACTTTGGGGAGCTTATTGTACTCAAAGCCGAGAAATTCACGATTTCCATAATGAATACTCCTCAGGAATTTAATGATCTCCATAATAATGTATGTTTTGCAAAGCATATCTGTTGATTATGTCCTTATTCAAGAGGAAGTCGTAATTGTAACTCATCATTTTTAATTGCCAAGCGTTTCCTTTTTCCTTCATCGGTTTCAACCGGAGAATCATTAACAAAATAACTGTCAACTCGTGTTACGCAGTAATTGTGAATTTTTTCTTCTCCGTTTTCATCTAAAATTCGTTGAATCCTAAGAGAGCATTTTATGGAAAAGCCATTTTTAAAGTTGATCTCTCCAGATAAGACTTTTCGTTTGAATTCTGCAGATTTCATGCCAAAAGAAATAACAACATTCTTGTAAACGCCACGCCATTTGTAATTGCCTTGTTTCAAAACCGGTGATATTATTTCAATATCAGCATTCTCATCATCTAATGGCGGCAATGCGTTTGAATCAATGATATATTCAGGAAAATCTTGATATAAAACAACTCGTTCAGGAAAAATTTCTGTCTTATTTGAGGATATTGATCTTATAGACACTTTTTCGATTTTGGGAGAAGTCTGCAATGCTTTATAAAAACGAGATTTGTGAATCAATGCTTTCTGATTTTTCTCTAATGCAATCTCTTTTAGTTTTGCATCTAATTTGAGGTTTGTATTCTGTAAACGGAGATTCTCTCTTTGCAATTCAAGCAAAGTGCGATCTTCAAACATTTTCTTTGCCCATTCCCCTGTGATTTGAGAAATAGGATTAGAAATAAACGTCGACAAAACCATACTGACAACTGCAACTGACACCCCGACTCTAACATCCTTATCCTTGAAACAAAAGTATTGGCGAATACCACCTTCTTCCAAAGGATAAATTTCCATTTGCAAGGAAACATCCAATGCCTTTGCAATTTCGTTTGCAAGATGTAAAAATTCAAATTGTGAACGATTAACAACAAAAGCATCTAATAAATGCGATTGGTCTTTTAAGTAATAATGCAGTTCAACGCTTATTTCACGCGAAACGTTTTCTGACTCCGCATCAGTATAAATTTCAGACATAGGCAATCCTCCATTTCGTTTCATCGCCGCAGATGTTGCGGATTTTCAGACGAAGAGGTTTTTTGTCGCTGGCGATGGTGCCGTCCCAGAACTCTTTTGTCTTGACGCCGTCGCGGATGACATAGCCGAGTTTGTCGATCTTTATCTCGTGGTCGGAATGCCAGATCCCTTCAGCGGAGGTACAGTCAAGAGAGAGAAATTCAATCAGTTCCAACCCGGTTTTGCTGATGGTCAGGGGCGTGTAAGGCTTTTTCGGTGAAGTTTGAGCAAAACTTTTTTCATTGAAAGCATGGATTCTATCAAGGACACGGTCGCTGACAAACTTCTCAAGTTCAACCTGCCAGACGGTCAGCAAATCGTGCTTCACTTGTTTACAGGTGAATTCGGCATAATCCTCGACAATTACATCGTCAAGAACTTCCTTCAGGTCGCGCAGTTCGATTTCCTTGTCTGTGCTTGCATCGTCCCGGATGAACTTTTCAATTTCCGCCTTGTCGGTGATGTCCACATAGTAAACAATCACTTTTTTGACCGTGCTGTCCAGATCGGGGATCGCCTCATGGAGAATCCGGTTCATCATTACCACGTCCAGCAGACGGGAACTGCTCTGATCGACCAGATTCGGCACGTACACGGGAACCATGCCGAGCGAACTATCCATGATCGCGCCCTCCCAAAACTCGTCCAAGCTGTCTTCGTTGCGCAAGCCGGGAATCAAGGATTTGATCTTGTCCATCGTCTGCACCGGATTGCGGTAGAGCGAGACGCCGTCTTTGACCTCCATTATGTCGAATTCCGCATGATTGGCGACCAACCGATCGCGTACCGTCTGAATCGAATTGAGTCCGACGTCGCTGTGGATGAAGCGCCGTCCGAGTTTTGCCGCCACCGCCGCCGTCACGCCGCTGCCGCCGAAGAAATCCGCCACCAGCATTCCTTCGTTGGAACTGGCCTTGATGATGCGCTCCAGCAGGGCCTCCGGTTTTTGAGTGGCGTAATCTACCCGTTCATTTGCAGCTTTGTTTACCATTGATATTTGCCACCAGTCTCTTGGAGCGGTTCCTCCAGAATAATATTGCCTATATGTTAAATTAGGATATTTTGTTTCGGCATCAATAGATAAGCCATCTGCACGGTCAACAGGGCTACCAGTAATCGCTTTTCCACGTACTTGAAAACGCACGCCATTTTCATCTGTATATTTAAATTTCGCTTCTGTTGCAGCTGTATATTCTTCTCTAATATCTGAAGCATTAAATATATAATTGTCTGAACGAGAAAAGAAATATAATACATCGTGTTTAGGGTTATACTTTGCCATGGGCATTTCCCTGCCCGCATAACACCAAATTATTTCATTTTTAAAATTGTCCTCTCCGAAAATTTCATCCATCAGGATTTTTACATAATGTCCGATATGCCAGTCCAAGTGAACGTAGATGCTAGCGGTTTCGCTCATGACGGATTTGATGGCGCAGAGATTTTCATACATCCAGTTGAGATATTTTTCCTTGTCCCAGACATCTCCATACATCTTCTCTTCAAATGCCTTAAAATCGTCATCTTCAAGTTCGGTCTCTGCTTTTGCGATGACTTCCGCGACTTTCGGATTGCGGCGGATATAAATCTGCTTGGCATAGTCGGCTCCGCTGGCAAACGGCGGGTCGATATAGACCAGATCGACCTTGACGCCCCGGTCTTTGAGATAAGCGCAGGCGGAAACACATTCGCCGCGAATCACCAGATTGCCGTCGGCGTTGGTTCCGACGGTCTCCTGTTTTTCCATCTCATAGAGCGGCATGCCGCGTTTGAGTTTGTCTGCGACATCGTTCGCCCCCTTGTAGCGCAGAGTGCGCTTGAAATTGTCCAGAATCGCCTGTCCCTCAATCGGACTCGGAAAGAACGGTATATAATGAACGGCCATGATTGATTACTCCATAAAGAATTGTTTGATTGCGTTGGCTGTGGCGGTTATCCGATCATTTTCGGTAAGCGTGTCTTCCAGATACAGATAATTGAAACGGCGGTATCCGAATTTCTGATTGTTCTTTTCAAGGAATGCGCCTTCCATAAAGGAACGTTTTTCCTTGAACGTCGGGTCGTTGGCGTAAATTGCGCCTTTGGTTTCCACGATGATCGCCTGATGGATTTTACCGTCTTTGCGGCGGATAATCAGAAAGTCCGGCGTGTACTTGCCGATATACCGCCAGTAGGTCGCCATGCGCTGATAACACTTGATCTTGAACTCCGTCAGCGCCCGGTCGCCATTGTAATAAACTTCCAAATGCAGGGCATCCACACAGCTTTGTTTCAGCACTTCATCCAGAAATTTTTGTTCAAAAGAACTGTCGGTCCGATACGGCAGATAATGGAATGAACGGTCTTTGTGCGGCATCGGCAGGAATTTTGCGCTCAGCTCGTCCGCCTTGCCGTTCTCGCCGATTTCACGCAACAGCCTAATCGTTTGTTCCGTCTTGGGATCGATTTCCAGTATCCCTTTATCCGCATCAACAATGTTTTTAACTTCGTCCTGCTTCGGATAGAAATTTTCCGGTTCCGTTGTCATAACCGGGCTGGTTAGATTTTCCACTTTCAGCAGACTGGCATCTTCCTGAATCAATTCTTCCGTACTGGTGAAAGAACGTTTTTCGTAAAACGCTTTGCGGATATTGGCATTGATTGCCTCTATACGGTATTGGGGCTGGAAATAACGGATTCCTTTTTCCTCATATGTAAGAGCGTCAAACAGTTTCCGTAACACGGCGTCATGCGGTTTCAAATCGGTAAAGCGGATAAAGCCGAACCCGCCTTTGACAATTTCCCCCAGCCAGCAGTTGTAGTCGGCAATGACCTTAACGGATTTCAGAAATTCCGTCTTGATATTCGTCACTTTCAGTTTGTCGGCAAATTCCGCAGTCCTGAGGATTGCGGCGGGATGCACCGCTTCATTTGCGGCTTCTGAAATTTCCTTTGCCGCGTCACGTCCTTCTTCAATGACCAGTGTTTGATATTCCACTTTCAGTTGATAGAATTCAATTTTCGGCAGTTTCAGATATGCGGTTCGATCATAACGATAAATATTGGTGGGCGGAACACCTTTTCCTCGTTCAAACTCCTGAAGTGAAATATGGTGCTGCTGTTCCAGCTGCAGGTTCAATGTCTTGGCATTACTTTCATTCAAGTAGATCAATGCCGTTTCCGTTACGCCTTTTTGAACCTGACGCAGACAACGGCAGGAGGTCTGCAGAACCATATTGGTCGGGCAATCCCCCTCCTGTGAAAGAATTATTCCGGTTAGACTGCGGCAATCCCAGCCCTCTTTTCCGATCTGTACCAGCAGAACAATGCGAATTTTTGAAAATGGCTGATCAAGACTGACGAACTGCAGTTCACTTCCCTGCGGCTTTGGGTAGATTTTATTGCCGTCGTGAAAACGGAGAACCGCTTCCGACGCGTTCAGACCGAACTCTTCGGTAAGTCTGATCGCCAGCGGATAAATTTGTTCTTCCAGGACTTCAATCGACCCACCGCAATAGATGCCCAGTTTTGCACAGGTTCCATCCGAATAAACCGTATCTTTATAACGACTGAAAAACTCTCGAATTCCCGCTTCCACAATTTGCGTCCGTTCCATGCCTGATGCGATCTTGACGGTCGGCTTTTTCAAAAAATTACCGATTCCATCCACCAGCGGATAGTAATGGACGATGTTGGATATTTCAATATTGGACACGGTCAGTTCCGGCGCAACCGCGAGCTTTTCCCCTTTTTGAAGGTATGGAGTGCCTGAGAAGCCGATGACACTGTTCAGAGTATGTCTTTCCATCCAGTGATTGACAACCGCGCGCAGTTTTTTATCATCGGTCGCGGCATGGTGGACTTCATCGATAAAAACCGAAAGATGAGGAAGAGATCCGATCAGGTTACGCAATTCATTCGACTGCCGGTCTTTTTCATCATCGTTTTTTTCAATCAACTGCAACTGGCCGTTTTTCTCATCAAGGTTAAGTCGATCCAAAATGACTTTTTCGGCATTTGTGACGGCGACTAACCCGAAAAGATCCTCCAGCGGCTGGTGAATCGCAATCTTTTGAACGTTGGGATTCTTGGTCTTGTTCGACTTGTTTGCCGTCCTGTTCTGGTCCAGAACCTCGAAAATCAGCTTGCGTTTCAGATTTGACGCCGCCGGTTCAGGAATAATCCACGCAGGATCAAAATTCTGAATAGTTCTTAAACTCGGAATTACCGAAGTTTTCAAACCGGAAGGAGCAAAAATGATGAAATTATGGGCGAATGCCGGATTATCCGGCTCATTCCCGGCAAAATACAAATCCAAATAGATGAACGCCGCCATCAAATACGTTTTCCCGGCACCCATTGGCAAACTGAAGAGAAAATCGGTATAGGCGACGTTGTAAAAAGCCCGTCGAAAGAACGATTCATAATCGATCTCATCCGGTGCGTCCTTGATTTTTTTCAACAACTTTGGGGAAAACGCTTTTCCATCCGCATCTGGTGACGCGGCATATTCAAACAACGCAGCAGCGGCCTGATTCGTTTCCAGAACAGTTTTTGCTTTGGATGTCAGTTCGATATTGTCAAAACACAGGGCATTGAACTCGCCGGAACAGAAAAGGTCGCACAGAGAACGATTTTTACAGGCAATTTTTAGGAAAAGATATGTTTTGATTGCTTCGATCTGCGCATCTCGCATCCGACCGGTCTTCATCATATAGAGCAATAAGTCTCTAACCGGGCAGGCGGCGGATCTGAGCCATGCATCACGTTTTTTTTCTATCATCTTGTAAAACATGGTCTATTCACGCTCCGCCGCTTTATCCGATTTGACCCATGCATCGACTTCATCTTTTTTGAATTTCCAGCTGCGGCCGACACGGTGTCCGGGCATATCCTTGGTTTCAATCCAACGATAGATCGTCTCCCGGCGCGCACCGAGATATTCGGAAATTTCCTTCATTGACAGCCAACGATCTTCCATTTGCATTCCTATATGATGAGTTCACAATGTACATTCTTTGGAAAAACATAACACATTTCGACGTTTTTACAAACAGAAACCTGATTTTTAAGAACATTTTTTGCTGGAATTCGATTGATAGAGAGCGTTTTTGCGTGAATTGTACAATGCAAGCAGAGGTCCTACGTTTTTTTGGTGAACCACTATCCACTATCGCGATAGGAATATTGCCTCTTCATTTTCAATCATGGCTGGGATGATGAGAACATTTATGCAGGTGTTTTCATCGGCGGAGGGGTTGCGGTTGTCTTTTTTATGGAGATGGAATATGCTTTCATCAATGTTTTTTGCGGAGGTGAAGGCTGTGTTTACGATGGCTCGGATCAAGGCGGTGCGCGGCAAGGGAAAGGAATTCTTTCTGAATCACTTGTCATGCAACGATTATTATTCGGAAAAGGAACATGTTGAAGGTGTATGGCATGGGGCTTTGGCAAATGATTTCGGGCTGTCGGAGCAGAAAGTTCAGGCGAAGGTGTTCAGTCTGTTTCAGCAGAATATCAATCCTTTGACGCATGGGAAATTGACGCAGAGAACGGTTGCGGGCGAGATTCGGTTTTATGACTTTCAGTGTTCGGCGCAGAAGTCGGTTTCGGTGATGGCGTTATTTGATGACTGGTTGGTTGAAGCGCATCGGAAATCGGTGGATTTGGCGATGCGGGAATTGGAACGTTTTGCTGCTGTTCGGATTCGGGACGGAGCGAATGTCAATACGCAGAATCATGAGATTACCGGCAAGATAGTTTATGCGATTTTTCAACATGATGCAAGCCGTTTGCTTGATCCGCAGCTGCATACGCACAATGTTGTCTGCAACGTGACGCGGGATGCAAACGGTCAATACAAGGCTTTGGAAAATACGGAGATGTGCAAAGCGATCCGATACTGCGGACGGGTGTATCAAAATGCGATGGCGATAGAATGCCGGAAACTCGGTTATGAAATAGTCGAAAGTCTGGACTTTCGGGGCAATGTCAACGGGTTTGAAATCAAAGGAGTATCGGAAGAACTTCAGGAGCGTTTTTCCAAACGGACGCGGGATATTGACGAGGAAATCGCGCGTCAGGAGCGGAATCTCGGACGTGCTTTGACGGCGGCGGAACGGCATGATATTTCGCTGGAAACGCGGTCGTTCAAACTGGCGGAAACGGATTCGGCGGCGGTCCGGAATCATCAGTTGGAACAACTTTCGCGGGAGGAAATGGAACTGCTGCAAAAGTTGGCGCAGGAATCGTTTCAGCGGGAACAACGGCGGGAAGAAAATCGTTCCGCGGAACAGGCGATCGACGAGGTTCTCCCGGAACTGTTTGAACAGCAGAGCGTCTTGAAAACGGAGCAGATTCTTGCGGAAGTCCTGACACGGAATCTCGGCAACATATCGCTCGCTGAATTGCAAACGGCACTGTCAAAACATCCGGAACTGCGGAAACTGCCGGAGAATTACATAGTTCCGCTGGCGGTGATGGAGGCGGAGCAATATGCGCTTGATGCGATTGAGCGGGAACGCGGTTTGTATGTGCCGCTAAACGTCCATTTCAGAGCATTCGAGGGAGAGAAAAACCGGGCGTCGCAGCGCGAGGCGGTTCAGGGGATTCTGCGGAGCCGCGACCGTTTTGTCCTGCTGCGCGGCGTGGCTGGTTCCGGCAAAACATCCACGCTGAAAGAACTGGCGCGCGGGCTTGCGCAGGCTCCGCGGGTGCTGGCGCCGACGAATAGCGCAGTCGAGGTGCTGAAGCGGGAAGGTTTTCCGCATTCGCAGACGGTGGCAGGTTTCCTTTTGCGTCCGCCGGAATTTAACGGACTTGTGATCGTTGACGAGTCCGGTTTGAACTCACTCCGGGACGGTGTGGCGTTATTGCGATTGGCGGAGGAAAAGAAATTCCGCATCCTGTTCGTCGGAGATTCGCTTCAGCATCACGCTGTCAATCGCGGCGACTTTTTTCGTCTGTTGGAAGAACATTCTCAAATCAAACGTTTTTCGTTGACGGAGATCCTCCGTCAGCAGAAGGAAGAATATCGTCTGGGCGTCAAAGCCTGTGCGGACGGCAATTTTGCGGAAGCATTTGAGCGGTTCGACCGGAACGGATTTCTGCATGAAAACGGTGCCGGCTACCTCAAAATGGCGGCCAGACGTTTTGTCGGCTTGTATCATCGGAAGGATCAGGTGATCGCGGTCGCTCTCCGACGCACCGGGAATGCGATGCGCTCACGGCGGAAATCCGTGCCCATCTGCCGTTGGGAAAGATTGTCCAAACGCCGGGCGTGTTCCGTTCGGCCCGCTTCAGCCGAGCCAGACTGCGGAATCCGAAAACCTATCATCCGGAGCAAACCGTGATGTTCGTCCGCCGGATGAAAAATATCGCCGAGGCAGGAACGGTTGTGGAAATTGTCAAAGTCGAACGGAATTGTCTGCATTTGAGCAACGGGAAGTTGCTTCGTCTGCCAGGTGCGGCGGATTACATCGCCGTCGGGGAGAGGCGTCCGATGGAATTGCGGCAGGGGGATGTCATTCAGTTTCAGGTCAATTTGCGCGAACAAAAGATTTTTAACGGCAATCTTGCCCGGATAACCGGAACGCCCGGCATGGTTGAACTGCTGAATCAGGACATGAACCCGGTCGCGGACGGCTTGCGGTGTCTTCCGTCGGACTTCGCCGGATATGATTACGGCTGGGTGACGACCTCGCACAAATCGCAGGGACGGACGGCGCGGCATGTGGTGATCGCGGCGCAAAAACTGGACCGCAAAGCGTTTTATGTGTCATGCAGCCGCGGACGGGGAGACCGGCTCAAGTGGGAAGCCGACGCTTTGGCGGAAGAACGCCGCCGGAATCCGATCTCGGACGCTCAGCGTCACGTTTTGGCGGATTTGCATAAAGAGGGACGGCTCGAACGTATGCCGTCGGAATTGTCGATGAGAGAAGCCTCGGCATTGATGGCAAATATTTTGCGGACGATCCGCTCAATCCGATGCAAAAAGCGAATCTGCTCAAACATATTCGCAACGGCAATCTGCCCGATATGCCGGACTCCGCAATCAATGCTCTCACACAGAAAGATTATATGCCGCTGATCCGGCAGGCATGGCAAAAACGCGACCGGAATTATGTTCCGGAAAAAGCCCACACACAGGGAAAGACACGCGGAATGGAGCTTTAACGGATCGAATTCAAATACGCCTCGTGATACCGTTTGATCGCGGGATTCGAGAGTCCGGGGCAATTACAGGAGTCTTCGCCGTTCAATGGATGCACGGCGATGAAATCCCGTTTTGCCGCGAACTTTGCGGTTTTCGGGCGATACCCCAGACGCAGAGATTTCTGCAGATAAGATTCATACTCGGCACCCCATTCCACACTCCGGTCGAGAACCGCCTCATGCCGGCGGCGATGCTGAAAAAGATATTTTATTGCATTTTTTACGACGGGAAACCCCGATTTTTTCCCTTCCGGTACAATGGACGGCAGAGCCCCCGTCCAATGTGCGGAAATTTTATAAAGCCGGATGTACGCCTCGTTTTTGGGAAGAAAACGGATTTTCAATACTTCACGCAATACACAGTGCATATAATCATAACGGGCCGGAATCGATTCGGGCGGTTGAGGAAAACTTTCTGCCATTGCAAAAATTGCTTTTGTTTTTGCCGGGCTGACGATCAACTCCGGAGGAAGCGCGATTTCCCTTGACACCGCCTCATGTGATACAAAATATTCCAAAAGTTGCCGGGAATGCGGCTCGTCAAGTCCCTGTGCGAAAAGCTTTTCATACGGCGAAAATTCATGCAGTAAATTGCAAAGATAAAAGCGCATGAGATTTCGGCATATGGTGGCAAGATTTTCTTCAAGTGTCACTTTTTTGTGGTCGCAGGGAAGAAAAATCAGCAGCGCGTCAGCCGCAATCGACACCGGTCCCTGACTGATGAGATCTTTCAGCATTCGGTAATGTTTGTCTCCGTCGTTCATCTCATCCTCCGTGGTAAAGTAGCATTTCTTATGTAAAAAATCAACTGTCGGACAAAAGTTTCGGGGTAGCAGCGTCAATCGTTCCGGCACGTTCCTCCGCAATCAATTTGTCCGCCGCCAAATTCAGTTGAACCACAATTCTGTCGCTTGCCGTTCCGGAAAGTTCACGCAGTCGCTGACGCATGAGGCCGACCGTACTGTTTTCTCCTTCCGCGCCTACCATGCCGCGCATCAGGGAAATACCCTTTAATCGCGCCGCCCTGTCCGCGTGGTCCTGATAATGTTCGTCATCGCCGGATTGATGTGTCCGACAATGCTTTGAATCACCGGCAGCGGTACGCCTTTGATTCCGGCATAGTAACAGAAACAGTGCCGCAGACTGTGAAAATCCTTGACGCTCTGATTGCGTTTCCCGCCGGTCGTTTTGCGCTGTGTCACGATGCCGAGTCCGTTCAAAAACAGGTGAATCGCATGAGGCAATGCGTTCGTTTTTCTCAAATACATCTCCGCCGCCTCCGGGATCACATATTCCGCAAACGGTGAAGCAAGGTTCCTTGCCTCGGCAAGTTCCGCTAGGCATTGCGCAAGCTCCATTTCAATCGGGACATGAACCAGCGTATGCGTTTTTCTCGTGACACGGTTGATTTCGCGATAGAGAAAATCCGAAACCGCCGTACCGCGTCCGTTATAGCCGCCGATTTCAGACCATTTGAGCGTGGCGACGTCTCCCTCGCGCAAGCCGGTGCATAAACCGATGGTGAATAGCGCTTTCATCAGCGGCGGCGGATTTGCAAAAATCATGAACAATTCGTCCTGCGTAAAAATTTCACGCTCGACATGCGTGACAATGATTCCTTTGATATGCTGAAACGGATTCTCATCGGCGGTAAATCCGAGGTCCGGCAGCAGATATTTGAACACCTGGCGGCAGGCCCGCAGATATTGATTCGCGCTCGCGCTGGAAAGCAGAGTCTCTGAATTTTGCTCGTATGGAATTCCACGGCGCGGAATCGTCCGGCAATAGCGTCCATTCTGACGGATATAAGCGATATAGGCGTCCGCGTGTTTCGGTTCGACCTCGGCAAGATGGGTAAGCGAAAACTTCTTCTTTGCGAATGCGACAAAATCGTTCCCATCGGGATTGCACAACACCGATGTGTCATTTCTGCGGGATTTCCTGACGCGGCTTTTCAAGGAATCGCTGAAACGCATCATCCAGCAGAATTGTAGTCCGCGCTGACAACTTTTTCAGACTTGCCTTTTCTTCAAGATATTCCTCGCGGCTCTTGATCGCGTCAAGTTTGCGGAGCGGTTCCAGATATTCTTTCGCGGACTTGTCCGCATCGCGCAGTACGGAAATTTTTTCGCCGGACGCATTCCGCAAGGTGACACTTTTCCGTTTGCCGTTTTCAAGACGGTATTGCAGATAATAAATCCCGTTCTGCTTATAGATCCGTCCAGCTCCGTTCGGACGTCTTTTCTGTTCTTTGGTTCTTGGCATTCATTCTCCTGATTTTGAATTCTTCCGGTTTTCGGGAACATACACTGGTTGTCCCGAAAACCAAGAGAAAATCAAGTCTTGATGAGAAGATGTTCTCATCGCCATTTTTCACCTCAAATATTTATTTGCCATTATTTGCCATTCGCGTTTCATTTCCGCGCGTCACCGAGCGTAACCAAACGGGAACCACCACTGACCCAACTTTTGACGGACTATCCGCAGGCAAGTACATTAAATACGTTTATCACAAACGACTTGCAAAATAATTTCATCTCCGTTTTTATCCGCCAACTTGCGCATATTGAACAAGCCGCATCTCCCGAAAAAAGTCCGCAAAATTGTCTCTGAAAGCAATTTATCCGACTGCAAAACACATTGCAATCAAACCCGTTCCGGTCGACGTAACGATACTGAAAGTGTTACGTGAAGTAAAACGCAATACCCCTTATGTAGTACGTTACATTGCTTGTATTGCCTTTTGGGAAGCCGGATACAAGTTGAATTTCAACAACAAAGACTGGATGTTTCAAATGTCAGATAAGAAATCAACTCCGAGGATACACTCAGACAAACAGGAAATCGATAACCATTTTCAACATAAACTACATTTTTCTCAGTGAAACACTCCGAAAACAACTGAAATGTTTGTTGATGTGGTTGTTTTTTCTATATTCCATGCTATTGTTAGTCATGGGCACATACAAAATGTATCTGCTGAAAAAGGATTGTCTGTATGGAAGATCGATGGTTGTCTTTGAAGGAAATAGCGGGATATTTGGGGGCACGTCGCGAGACCATTTACAAATGGATCGAACGCGGCATGCCGGGACACCGCATCGGCAAACTCTGGAAATTCAAACAGTCGGAAGTGGATGAATGGATCAAATCCGGCAAGGCCGCGGATTGAATTGTTGTAAGAAAGAGAAGTTGAAAATATGACAGATGATAAACTGAAAGATCTGAAAGCCCGGCTTTGGAAAACCGCTGACCAACTGCGTTCCGGGAGCGGACTGAAGCCGACAAAATATTCGCCACCGATTCTCGGCCTGATCTTTTTGCGTTTCGCCAACAGCAAATATGCGCAGTTTGAAAAAGCGATCAACGAAGAGTTCAACAATAAAAAAGGAACTCGTGCTGAACAACCCGTTGAAAAAATCGCCATTCGGCAATGCGGTTTCTACCTGCCCGACTGTGCCCGTTACGATAAAATTCTGAATACTGCTGATCAGGAAGACTTGGCGGCGGTCATCAAAAAAGCGATGACCGAGATGGAGAAATTCAATCCGGAGTTGGAAGGTGTCCTGCCAAAGGATGTGTATTACGATATTGCTTCCAGCGAAGATCCGCTGCTGCTGAAAAAAGTGGTTCGGAACTTCAAAGATATTCCTGACGACGTAGAAATTGATATCTTCGGTGAAATCTACGAATATTTCCTCGGCGAGTTCGCGTTGGCGGAGGGACAAGGCGGTGGTACATTTTTCACACCAAGTAGCGTAGTACGCTATATGGTGGAAGTGTTGGCTCCTACTGAAGGAAAAATCCTTGACCCGGCCTGCGGTTCGGGTGGAATGTTTGTCCAGGCGGCGCGATATATGCATCGGCACAACGATGCAGGGAAAGAGATCAATTTGCGCGCTAGTGGCGTGGAGAAAGAGCCGGACACCGTCAATCTTGCCAAGATGAATTTGATTTTGAACAACATTCGCGGTGAGATCACCAATGCGAACAGCTTTTACAGCGATCCTTACAATGAATACGGCAATTTCGACTATGTGATGGCCAATCCGCCATTCAATGTGGACGAAGTATCTTTTGATGCAGTAAAGGGACAGCCGCGTTTCAACGAATACGGGATTCCGCAGAACAAGGGCAAGAAGAACAAAAAGGATGGCGACAAGACCGAAACCGTACCAAACGCCAATTATCTGTGGATCAATCTTTTTGCAACGTCGTTGAGCGAGCGCGGACGCGCCGCGCTGGTCATGGCGAACAGTGCCAGTGACGCAGGCAACAGTGAATATGACATTCGCAAACGGCTGATTGAGGCGGGAATCATCAAGCAGATGGTGACGCTGCCGAGCAATATGTTCAACACGGTAACGCTTCCGGCGACACTCTGGTTCTTTGACAAAGCCAAGGCGCGAACGGAGCGAAAGGGCGAAATTCTGTTCGTGGATGCCCGCAACATATTCACTCAAATCGACCGAGCGCACCGCAAGTTCAGCGACGAACAGATCAAAAATCTGGGCGTCATCACCCGCTTGTACGAAGGCGACACGGAAACGCTTCCCGCTCTGCTGAAAGAATATGCCGAGGAAATTACTGAAACGGAAAAGAAAGCGAAATTTGAAATTGTTCTGGCTCAATCTGTACTGAAAAATCAGTTGGCGAAATTGAAGGAAGCAAAAGGGACAGCAGCGGAGCGGCAGTATGCAAGAGCGCAGCTTGCCGGGGAATCCGCCATTGCTGAAATCCGTAAGAAGGCGGACGAGCGCAAAGCCTATTTTCAGTCGCAGATCGATTGGTTGAACAAGCGCTTCCCGGATAATCAATATCATGACATCGTCGGGCTTTGCAAAGTGGCGAAACTGGAGGGCGAGGACGGCATCAAGGATCAGGATTACAGCTTGAATCCGGGGCGTTATGTCGGCGTGGTGATTGAGGATGACGGTATGACGGAAGAAGAATTCAAGGCGGAAATGCGTTCGCTTGCGGGCGAGCTGACGACGTTGAACACCGAAGCCCACAAGCTCGAGGAAACCATCGCCGCGAACCTCAAGGAGCTGGGAATATGAAAAAAGCCGAAACTGTTCCCGCTTCCCATAACCGGATGCTTCTTTACAGGGACGAAAACGGACAGACCAATGTTTCCGTACTGTTTTCGGAGGAGGATTTTTGGTTGACACAGCCGCAGTTGGCCGAACTTTACGATACGACCCAACAGAATGTCAGTCAACACATTGACGGAATCTATCGGGATGGCGAATTGGAGCGGGTGGCAACTAACAAGAAATTCTTGTCAGTTCGTCAGGAGGGGGAGCGTCAGGTCAAACGTCAGATCGACCATTACAATCTGGATATGGTGATTGCGGTCGGATATCGGGTGCAGTCTCCGGTGGCAACCCGGTTTCGCCGTTGGGCGACGGCGCGGCTGCATGAGTATATTCAAAAGGGGTTTGCGCTGGATGACGAACGCTTGAAGCAAGGCGGCAATCGCTATTTCCGGGAACTCCTGCAGCGAATCCGCGACATTCGCTCCTCCGAGCGTAATTTCTACCAGCAGGTGACGGATATTTACGCGACCAGCATCGACTACGATCCGAGGGCGGAGATCACCAAGAAGTTCTTTGCCACGGTGCAGAACAAATTGCATTTCGCGGTGCATGAACATACCGCGGCGGAAGTTATTTATGACCGCGTCGATCACGAGAAGCCGTTGGTTGGGATGACCAATTTCAAAGGCAATTATGTGACGAAGGAAGATGTCCGTATCGCCAAGAATTATCTCTCCGAAAAAGAGCTGACGCAGTTGAATCTGCTGGTCGCGCAGTTTTTGGACCGTGCGGAGTTTCAGGCTCTGGAACAGACCCCGATGACCATGCGCGAATGGATTGAGGAACTGGATCGTCAAATTGTCTTTTTGAAACGGAAACTGCTGGAAGGTTCCGGTAAAATCTCTCATGCTCAGGCGATCGAGAAAGCCGAGCGTGAGTTTGAAATCTACCGTTCCGACGAGATGCGCCGACTCGAAAGCGACTTTGATAAAGCCGTAAAACAGCTCTCCGAAAAGCAGGAGGGCAAATGAGAAATTACCAGCAATGCAAACTTGGCGACGTGGTAGACTCTTGTTTGGGGAAAATGTTAGACCAGAACAAAAATAAAGGTATTCTCCAACCATACTTGGCTAATGTAAATGTTCGTTGGGGTTACTTCGACGTATCTGATCTTCCTTTGATGCGCTTTCAAAAAGAAGAGGATGAACGCTATGGCCTTCGATATGGGGATATAGTAGTTTGCGAGGGTGGCGAACCCGGACGTTGTGCAATTTGGAAAGATCAAATTCCAAATATGAAAATACAGAAGGCATTGCATCGGATAAGAGTCAATGCCAATGTTATTGATTTTCATTGGCTGTTTTATTGGTTTTTATTGGCAGGACGACATAACGCATTAGAACCGTATTTTACTGGCTCAACAATTAAACATCTGCCCGGAGATAAGTTAAAGCAGATTGCAATTTCTTTACCGGAACTTCACATACAACAGAAAGTTGCCTCCATTCTTTCCGCCTACGATGACGCGATAGAGAACAACAACCGGCGGATCAAGATTCTGGAACAGATGGCGGAGAACCTCTACAAAGAGTGGTTTGTCCGTATGCGTTTCCCCGGCCACGAAACCGCCGAATACGAAAACGGCCTCCCCAAAGGCTGGAATGTTTGCAAAATCGGGGCGATAGTTGATCGATTGCCATTTAATCGTTTATATAAGAAAGATGAACTTAATTCAGAAGGTAAGGTCATTGTAGTCGATCAATCAACAGATGAATATATCGGATTTCATAACAACGAACCTTCACATAAAGCATCAATGGATAGTCCAATTTTGCTCTTTGGCGATCACAGTTGCAAATATCAATTGATGATCCAAGATTTTTCCTTGGGAGAAAATGTTGTGCCTTTTCATACCAAGGATTGCGATCCTTATTTTTTGTTCTTTGCCATCAATGGAATTGTAACCACAACAGAATATAAGCGGCACTGGGGTGAATTGACTTCCCGCAAGATTTTATTGCCTGAATCTCACCTGCAAGAAACATTTTCTCAAAAGCTCAAACCACTGAAGGCTCAACAAGAACAACTGATACTTGTAAATCGCAAATTACGCAAGCAACGAGATCGTTTGTTGCCTCGGTTAATGTCGGGGAAATGTCTTGTTACACTAAATGCAAATAAAGCGATAACAGTTTAAATAGGAGAAAAGAAAATGTCTTTAGCCGATGAAATTAATGCAAAATCAAAGGAAATACACTCGGACTCCTACTCAATGTCTTTGGGTGAAATAGCCAATCTTTACAAAGAGGGCGAGTTGATTTTACATCCTGAGTTCCAAAGAGAATTTCGATGGACAGAAGAGCAGAAATCAAGCTTGATTGAATCTGTTCTTTTAGGAATTCCATTACCTCCGATTTTTGTAGTGCAGGAAGAAGGTGGTATATGGGATGTTATTGATGGACTTCAGCGCCTATCTACTTTTTTTGAGTTTATGGGAATTTTAAAAAACAAAGATGATCAACTAATACCAGCCAGTACGCTGAAAAAAACAAAATTTCTTCCGTCTTTGGAAGGTAAAAAATGGGAAGCAAATGATGATATTGAAAATTCATTTACCACTGGACAACGCATTGATTTCAAAAGAGTGAAAATTGGCGTTACAATTATAACCAAGGACAGTGATTCAGAAGCAAAATATGAGCTTTTTCAACGGCTAAATACCGGGGGTTCTTCTTTAACAGATCAAGAAGTCCGAAACTGCCTTTTGCTAATGGTTAACCCGAACTTTTATAATTATATCAAGTCGTTGTCTATGGATGAAAATTTTATAGCCACTTCAAATTTAAGTGATCGGCAAATCGAAGAAAAATTCGATATGGAACTTGTTTGTCGATATTTAGCCGGAAAGAATACCCCTGTTAATGATTTCCGAAATCTTGCTGATATAAATGAGTTTATCAGTAATCGGATGATTGAGTTTGCAAAAGATCAAAATTTTGATTATAAAAAAGAGCAGAAAGACTTTCAAGACCTATTTGCCATATTGAACTCATTAGATGTTCATCCATTTGCAAAATATAACAAACAGAAAGATTCCTTTATGGGAATGTTCTTAATATCTACTTATGAAGTGATTGCAATGGGATTAGGGAAATACATCACGAATTATTCCTCAAATGATTTGCCTGATATTAAGGATAAAATAAAAAAACTTTGGGAGAATCAAGATTTTCTAAGTGTTGCTGGCACGGGAAAAAGTGCAAAAACAAGAATGGCTCAATGTGTTGAGATTGGGGAGAGATTATTTAAGAAATGAGCCGAAAGTATCAGACAAAAGAAGCAATAACTGACGCGATAAGTCAAGATTACTCATGGCGAATTATTGAATTATCTGGACTTAAAACGGCAGTACAGCGTGCCAACACTAAGGCAATCAATACCGAAATTCGAAAAGGTATTCTCTTGCTATATGCACATTGGGAAGGATTTGTAAAATTTTCGAGTATACAATATTTACAATATATCGTAGATCAGAAATTCAAGCAAAGCGAACTTACGGATAATTATAGGTGTATTATGTTCCGAAAGGAATTTCGGGAATGTGCCGAATCCTTTCGAATAAAAACACATATTTCCACTCTTCATCTTTTGCTTGATTCTCCTGCTGAATACGTTGTGTTTGACCCGAAGTCACAGGTGCCGACAAAATCAAACCTAAACTATTCTCTCTTTGAGAATATATTGGATACTTTAGCTATTGATAACTCAAAATACAGAACACATGAGAATCAAATTGATGAATCTCTTTTGGCGAAAAGAAATGCGATTGCCCATGGCGAGCATTTGGACATAACAAAAGAACTTTTCTTGTTATTATATGATGATATTGTGAATCTCATTACAATGTTCAAAAATGATCTCCAAGACCTATGTTATACAGAATCATACAAGAAGAAGATAGCGCAATCTCTTAGCAATTATCAGCAGGGAGTATGACATGCCTAAAACTATTACAGAGGATAATATTGAGCAGGGGATTATCCGGCTGCTGACGGAGCCGGAGATAGGGTACTCTCATGTCTGCTGTATGACCGCCGAACCGGAGACGCTTCCGGACGGCAGCGGGCGCGACAATAAAAAACAGGTCGTGCTTCCGGTGGTTTTACGGCAGGCACTCGGACGGCTGAATCCGGAAATCCCCGCTTCCGTGCTCGACCGCGTCGCAAACGAACTTGCCGCCAATCAAAGCGCGTTCGATATGAATCCCGTCAACTGCGACTGTTATATGCGGATTCTGAACGGCATCGACGTCGAATTTCCGCAGGACGGCCGTCAGACCCGCGCAAAAGTCCGGCTGATTGATTTCGCGCCGGGTCATGCGGAACTCAACGATTTCACCGTCGTCAACCAGTTGTGGATTCAAGGTCAGTATGGCTTCCGCCGCCCTGATCTCATTCTCTATATCAACGGACTTCCCCTCGTTTTCATCGAACTCAAAAACAGCGACATCAAACTCAAGTCCGCCTACGACAAAAATCTGACCAACTATCGGCACGACATCCCGAATCTTTTCGCCTTCAATCAGATCTGCGTTCTCTCCAACGCAGTCGAAACCCGGCTCGGTGCTTTCGCCGCCGATTATGAATATTTCTTTGAGTGGCTCCGCAACTCCGAAGAAGAACAGCCCGACCGCAAATCCATCCGCCGCGACGGAATCAGCGTCGAATATCTCGTTCACGGCCTCTTTCAGAAAGCCGAACTGCTCGACTATATCGAAAACTTCATCCTCTTCAGCCGCAACAAGGGTACGGTAACGAAAATCATCGCCAAGAATCATCAATATCTCGGCGTCAACAATGCCATTGAATCATTTGCCCATCGCGATGCAAAACAAGGCAAGCTCGGTGTTTTCTGGCATACGCAAGGCAGCGGCAAAAGCTATTCCATGGTGATGTTCGCCCGCAAGCTCAACCGCAAGTTCACCGGCAATTTCACCTTCCTTGTCGTTACCGACCGCGACGACCTTGACGGTCAGATCGTCAAGAATTTCACCCGCTGCGGCATGATTGGTCCCAAAGAGGAATGCCAGCCCAAAAACAGCGAACAGCTTCGTTCTTTTTTAGGACTGAACAAAAGTTTTATTTTTACTCTGATTCAGAAATTCCGATACGACAAAGGCAAAAAATATCCCGTTCTCTCCACCCGCAGCGACATCATCGTCATGGTCGATGAAGCCCACCGCACCCAGTACAAAGACCTTGCCGGCAATATGCGAGCAGGGCTACCTAATGCGAATTTCATCGCCTTTACCGGAACACCGCTGCTGGGGGCCAAGAAGCTGACTAATCAGTGGTTCGGGAATTACGTTTCGGAGTACAACTTTGCCCAAAGCATTGAGGACGGCGCGACCGTACCGCTCTTTTACAGCAACCGCACACCCAAAGTCGGGTTGACCAATGATTTCCTGGACAGCGATTTTGCCGAAATCGTAGAGCATGACAATCTGAACGACGACGAAATCCGCCGTCTGGAAACCGTCTATGCCAAAGAGTTGGAAGTACTCAAACGCGATGACCGTCTCGACAAGATCGCGAAACATATCGTCCACCACTTTCCCCGTCGCGGCTATCTGGGCAAAGGCTTGGTCGTCTCCATTGACAAGTACACCGCGGTAAAACTTTACGGCAAAGTCAAACATTACTGGGCCGAGGAGATTAAACTGCTGAATCAGCAGATCACGCAGGAACACGACGACGAAAAACGCGCCGAACTCAAAAAGATTGTCGATTATATGCGGCGTGTAGAATTGGCGGTGGTGATTTCCGAAGATGCCGAAGAAGAGAAGCGTTTCAATTCCAAAGACATCGACATCAAACCGATCCGCGACAGAATCAATCAGGTTGACGAGAACGGCTTTGATATTGAGGATAATTTCAAAGACCCGGCGCATCCGTTGAGCTTGGTTTTTGTCTGTTCTATGTGGCTGACCGGATTTGACGTGCCGTGCCTCTCCACGCTCTATCTTGACAAGCCGATGAAAGGGCATACCCTGATGCAGGCCATTGCCCGCGCCAACCGCGTATTTCCCGGCAAGACCAGCGGCATGATCGTGGATTATGTCAATATCTTCAAATACATGAAAAAGGCACTTGGACAATACGCAACTTCGGATTCGCCGGAAATGCCGGTCAAAGAGATCGACAGTCTGGTGAAAACGCTGAACGATACCATCGCCGAAACCGATCAGTTCTGCCTTAGCCGCGAAATCGACTTTCGGACCGTTCTGAATAACGGCATGGTATTTCGCAAACTGGATGCTTTCACGGAATTTGAAAATATTCTGCTCGGAAACGATGAAGACAAGGAGCGCTTCTATCTTCTGTCCACCCTGATGGAAAACCTCTACGAGGCATCGAAACCGGAAATTTTCCAGATGGACTGGGAAAATGAATTGTATTCGCCAATCATTTATCTGCGCGACATGATGCGCGGCACCGTGCGCGATGAGAAGCTAGAAAAGGCAAAAGACAAAATCAACGAATTGCTGGACCAAAGCATCGTCGCTTCCGAACAGCGCAACGGCAAGGATTTTGTTATTTCGCAGGGCAAGGTGATTGATCTTTCCAAACTCGATATTGACAAGTTGAAAAAAGGGTTGAAGGAAGCCAAATACAAGAATATTGCCATTGCCGATTTGCGGGCATTCATTGAGGCAAAATTGGAAGAACTGTTAAGTAAAAACGTAACTCGACTGAAATTCAGCGAGCATTACAAGGCCATTATTGACAATTACAATGCGGGGAGCCTGACCGTAGAGGCCACTTATGAAGCGTTGGTAAAATTTGTGGAACAGATGAGCGATGAAGACCAGCGCGGTCATCGGGAAGGCCTGACCGATGAAGAACTGGAATTGTATGACTTGCTCTGTGACGGGAAACCGTTGACCAAGGCCGAGGAGAAAAAAGTCAAACTTGCCGCAGAGGAGCTTTATCAAGCCCTCCAGCAGCAAAAGGATTCCCTGATGGTTGTCGAATGGTTTAAAGATCCACAACCTCAAAGCAAAATTTATGACTTTATCAGCGTAGAATTGAACCGCACGTTGCCTGACTGTTATGGGCGCGAACTTTTCAATTCAAAAGTAAATCTGATTTTCAATCATATCTTGGATCAGGCTAGAACCGGAGTCTCTTGGTCAGCGTAACACAAACTCAAAAATATCGAGAGGTAAAATATGTCACTTTGGATGATTCGGGCGGGACAGCATGGAGAGTATGAACAGAAGTTCATCAATGACAAGTGTTTCTACATTACGTGGAACGGGTTGGACTGTAATCTGGCTCAGTTTGCAACTCGCGATGATCTGAAAGAGATGTTGAAAGAAAAAAATCCGGACGAAAAGAGCAATACCATCCGGAATTGGAGTTCTCAACTCTGGATTGCTTCGCATGAGATCAAAAAAGACGACTGGATCGTTCTGCCGTTGAAAAGCCAATCCGTAATCTACATCGGCGAGGTTACACTGGAATATCAATTCGATCAGACCGCGCAGAATCCGTATTATCACAAAATCTCGGTAAAGTGGATCGGCGAAAACATTCCACGTCAGAATTTTTCTCAGGATTTGCTCTATTCTTTCGGAGCTTTCCTGACCATTTGCCGGATTTCCAGAAACGATGCCGAAGAACGTTTGAAGAATATGAAGGCACACCATTGGGGTGTCAACAGCGACGGGTATGTGACACAGGATATTTCCTCGGATGAAACAACGGAAGGTCTCCTGAATGTCGAGGAATTTGCTCAAGACCAGATTATCCGGCTGATTGGCTCAAAATTCAAAGGGCATGAACTTGCCCGACTGGTTAATGGAATTTTGATGGCGCAGGGATATCATACTTTTATGAGTCCTCCGGGACCGGACGGCGGGGTGGATATTCTTGCCGGAAGCGGTTCGCTTGGATTTGGGGAGCCTCGTTTATGTGTTCAGGTGAAATCGCAGGATACACCCGTTGAATCAAAAGAAGTCAAAGCACTGAAAGGCGCCATGCAGGATTCACAGGCAACGCAAGGTCTGTTTGTCGCTTGGGGAGGCTATAAAAATTCCATCAAGGAGCAGAGTTCATTTTTCAGCGTTCGACTTTGGGGAAAGAATGAATTGCTTGCCGCATTGTTTCAGACCTATGAAAAACTCGATCCGGAGTTGAAGGCCGACCTGCCGCTCAAACAGATTTGGACGGTAACTGATGAAGAATAAATCCCTGAATCCGGCAGAGAAAAGCCGATGGCTTATGCCGCATAGAATTGCGTTTATCTCTTGAGGAGACAACTAGTATGAACACATTTCTTCACTTCCTGCCGAACCTGAAAAATATTCCCTTGATTACGACATGGGAACTCGGCGAACTTGCCGAAATGAAGGGGCATCAGGAACTTTATACAAAACAGTCTCCGCAGCGGTTGAAGCGCATGTGCGAGTTTTCCATGATCGAGAGCGCGGTTTCGTCCAATCGGATTGAAGGTGTTTCCATTGACGAAAAACGGGTCGGTACGGTTCTTTTCGGTAACACAAATTTGCATGACCGCAATGAAGAGGAGGTCCGCGGCTATCGAAACGCGCTGGATCTAATCCATTCTCAATTTAACAAACTTCCATTGACTGCGGAAACGATTCGCCGCTTTCATGCGCTTTCGCGTCCGGGAATCTGGGATGCCGGAAAATTCAAAGAGAAATCCGGCGACATCATTGAAACATATCCGGACGGTTCTTCGCGGATTCGTTTTAAGACCGTGGAACCAGAAAATGTCGAAAAATATTTGAACTGCGCCATCGAAAAATATAACGAAACGCTCCGGGGCAACCGGATTTCACCGTTGATCGCGCTCGCGGCATTCAATTTGGATCTTCTGTGCATCCATCCGTTCCGCGACGGCAACGGACGTGTTTCCCGGCTGCTTCTCCTGTTTATGCTCTATCAACTCGGCTATGAAGCCGGACGCTACATCAGCATTGAGAAAATGATCGAAAGTACCAAGACGCAATATTACGAAACGCTTGAACTATCGTCAAAGAACTGGCACGAGGGCAGGCATGATGCGTGGCCGTACATCAACTATCTTTTGTATGTTTTCAAAAATATCTACAAAGAATTTGAAAGCCGTTTTGAAGGGACCAAAGCTCCGCGCGGCGAAAAGACCGCAATCATTATTCGTGCGTTGAACGAATTCACCGGAGTTTTTTCCTTGAAAGAATTGGAACAGCGCTGTCCCGGAGTCAGTCGGGATATGATCCAGACAGTGATGAAACAGAACATCCAATATCTAAAATGTTCCGGACACGGCGCTGGGAGCCGCTGGCAAAAAGTAGAGGTAATACCCCTTAATAACGGTAATAATAGCGGTAGTGAAGAGGTCCGTAACCCCCGTTTCTCATGAATGACAGAAGACTATCGGAGAACATTCCCTCTTTCATCGTTCCGCATCCTTATGCAAAGTTTCTCAATACTACCTGAACGCAAAAATGGCAGAAAACAGCAGACAAAATCACGTTTTTTAGGGTAGCAGAATAACGATCATTGCAATCCTCGTAGCGACTCTTTTGCCATCGCTGAATCAGGTGCGGCAAAA
>ENA-UOOA01000729-UOOA01000729.1-human-gut-metagenome-genome-assembly--contig:-P61old-NODE-729-length-61989-cov-9.611877_pt1 | contig 61989 bp, 58 predicted proteins | sample MGYA00242467_ERZ724014 | MGnify/ENA metagenome assembly ERZ724014 | reverse complement strand
TTCCTCGATAGCTCAGTCGGTAGAGCGCCGGACTGTTAATCCGTAGGTCCCTGGTTCGAGCCCAGGTCGAGGAGCCAAAATTTAGATAGCTTTGCAAATCTCAGCAAAGCAAAACCATACCGATTATTCCTCGATAGCTCAGTCGGTAGAGCGCCGGACTGTTAATCCGTAGGTCCCTGGTTCGAGCCCAGGTCGAGGAGCCAATTAAAAACCCTGCACTGCACAGTGCAGGGTTTTTTTTTGCTCAAGCATCCATGCAAACAACAAATACGGAATCATTGCTCACTTCGTCTAAAACGCTAGCTTAGTCACGCTTGAACCGCTCGCTGGAACTTTCTATCTGCACCACCTATGGACGTCGCACTGCCTTGGCTCGCCCCTGGGGACCCACTCCCCACTCCTGAATCCGCATGGGGACTTGACACCCCGGCGCCGGGACTACTGGCCGCAGGCGGCACACTCGATACCGAGACCTTGTGTCGTGCCTACGCTCAAGGCACTTTTCCCTGGTTTAGCGATGGTCAGCCCATACTCTGGTGGGCTCCAGACCCACGGATGGTGCTCCAGGTGAACCAGTTCAAGCTACACCCTTCGCTGCGCAAGACTCTCAAAAAATTCCAAAAATCGCCAGAGTGCTCAGTCACTATAGACAAGGCGTTCTCACGGGTGATCCGAACTTGCGCCACCCAGAGTAGGAAAGGTCAAAACGGTACGTGGATCGTTCCATCCATGGTGGAGGCATATGAACAACTTCATGCCCTGGGTGTGGCGCACAGCGTGGAAACCTGGGTCGATGACAAGTTAATCGGAGGTCTTTACTTCGTAGCACTGGGCAAGGCGGTGTTCGGCGAATCCATGTTTGCACATGTGACAGACGCCTCGAAAATTGCGCTGGCTGCATTGGTGTGCATCGCAAAAGCGCAGGGCGTGCCTTGGATCGACTGTCAACAAAACACCAGACACCTGGCATCCTTGGGCGCAGCAGAAATACCACGCAAAACATTCGTTGCTGACATCCAGGCCCTTTCAAGCGAACCGGACCCTCTCTGGGTTTTTGAATCCGTATACTGGTCGCAGTTACTGTCCCGCTGAAACAAGGCATGACGCAACTCAATGACCTGCCACTGCACACGCTGCAGTACTACGCTACGGCGCCCTACCCCTGCAGCTACCTGCCAGACAGGGTGGCACGCTCACAAGTAGCGACGCCCAGCCACCTTATTCAGAATTCCGTTTATTCAGACTTGGTGAACAAGGGATTCAGGCGCAGTGGCATGTTCACTTACCGCCCATATTGCGATGGCTGCCAAGCCTGCAAGCCATTGCGCATCGTCGCTGATGAGTTTTTGCCTGATCGCAGTCAGCTAAGGGCGCAGGCACGCCATCAGCACCTGCAAGCCCACATCTTGCGTTTGTGCTTCCTTCCCGAGCACTATCAGCTGTACCAGCGCTACCAAAAAGCCCGACATCCTGGTGGCGGTATGGATCAGGACAATATTGACCAGTACACGCAGTTTCTGCTGCAAAGCCGAGTCAATTCGCGATTGGTGGAATTTCGAGAGCCAGGGCATGACGGCATACCGGGAACACTCAAAATGGTCTCCATTCTCGATGTGCTAGATGACGGGATTTCGGCGGTCTACACGTTCTTTGAGCCAGATGAGCGTTCAAGCTACGGGACTTACAACGTGCTCTGGCAGGTAGCACAGGCACGAAAACTGAGCCTCCCTTATGTTTACTTGGGGTATTGGATCCAAGAAAGCCCAAAGATGGCTTACAAAGCCCGCTTCAAACCCAGCGAAATCCTGGAAGACCAGCGCTGGCAGCGACAGGCATCTGGCTGACACGCACGCAAGGCGGGATCACATTTCACAAGGTAAGATGCAGTAGCACATGCTGCGTCATAGCCCATGAAAAAAATAGATTCAGATATCCCAGCGAAACCAAGCGTACAAGTCCTTGAACGGATGTTTACCCTGATAGATGTCTTGGCCTCACGCGAAGATGCCATCTCATTGAAGGAAATCAGTGAAAAGACAGGGCTGCACCCCTCCACCACACACCGCATCCTGAACGACTTGACCATCGGTCGATTTGTTGATCGACCAGAATCTGGCAGCTATCGCCTAGGAATGCGCCTGTTGGAGCTGGGCAATCTCGTCAAAGCCCGCTTGAGCGTGCGAGATGCTGCATTGGTGCCTATGCGCAACCTGCACAAGCTCATCCAACAACCCGTCAACCTGAGCATGCGCCAGGGAGACGAAATTGTTTACATCGAACGGGCCTACAGTGAGCGATCTGGTATGCAAGTGGTTCGCGCCATTGGCGGCAGAGCGCCTTTGCACTTAACCTCTACCGGAAAATTATTTCTGGCACTGGATGACCCGCAACGCGTACGCGCTTACGCAACCCGTACTGGGCTGGCCGGGCATACCCGCAACAGCATTACCCAACTACCCATTTTGGAGCGCGAGTTGGCAAAAGCACGGCAATATGGCATTGCCCGCGACAACGAAGAACTGGAATTGGGCGTTCGATGCATTGCCGCCGGCGTTTATGACGACCAAGGCAAACTGGTGGCAGGCCTTTCGATTTCTGCACCAGCGGATCGGCTGGACGAAGGCTGGCTACCAAAACTTCAGGCCACAGCGCAAGAAATTTCATTGGCACTGGGATACACGCCCGGCCGCACAGCGAGCCCCTGAAATAGCAAAGCCCAGGGCACCTTCGATACCCTGGGCTTCAAAAGCGCCGGCTATCAACCGTGGCTTCCTTTTTGGGCCGTCATCTTGGGCGCTCCAAAAGCGCGGGCTGACTCCACCCAGTTTCTCACCCGCTCTGCATCTCCCAGACGGCTGAACTTACCCGCAGAGTCCAGGAAAACCATGATCAGCTTGCGTCCTGCAACCTCGGCCTGCATCACCAAGCAACGACCGGCTTCGGAGATGTAGCCTGTCTTCTGAAGACCGATGTCCCAAGTAGGGTTTTTCACCAGACCATTCGTGTTGTTGTACTGCAGCGTCTTGCGCCCTACAGCCACTTCATAGCTGGGCGACGTAGACAACTCCCGCAGCACTGGATCCCCATGAGCCACATTCACCAGGGTGGCTAGGTCACGTGCACTGGCTTGGTTCTGGCTTGATAAACCAGTCGGTTCCACATAACGCGTATCTGTCATGCCAAGCATGCGAGCCTTCGCGTTCATGAGGCTCACGAACGTAGCCAGACCGCCGGGGTAAGTACGTCCGAGTGCATGCGCCGCACGATTCTCGCTGGACATCAACGCCAAGTGCAGCATCTCGCCACGGGTCAGGGTAGTACCCACGCTCAAACGGGACCGGCTCCCCTTTTCTGTGTCTACATCATCCTGGGTGATGGTGATCGGTTCATCCATCGGTAACTTGGCCTCGCTGATGATGAGACCTGTCATCAGTTTAGTGAGGGATGCAATCGGCAAAACAGCATGATCGTTCTTGCTCAGCAACACTTCACTCGTGTCTTGGTCAATGACCAAAGCAACGCTCGACTTTAAATCCAGGGGATCAGACACCTCGTGCAACCCAGCCATCTGCCCAAATGACAACTTGGCCGGGACCACCGGAGCACGCGACACAGCCGAAGCCTTGACGGGGCGAACCGCAGCTTTCGCACTCTCGCGCCTGCGGTCGTTTGCCAGGCGATCAGAAGAACGCAGGGTCACGGCCACACGGCGATCTGCAGTTTTTTTGGTGGAGGCGGTGGCTGAGGGTGCCACCTTTTTGACGGTAGCTCGCTTACGCTCTGCGGCATTTGCCGAGGGGGCAATGAGCGCGGAACTGAAGATGACAAGACCCAGGATGGAGGCAATGCGGCTCATTGCGGTGCGAAAGCGATGTTGCATCCAGGTGCTCCAAACGTAAAGGAATGTGTGGCAGTGTACAGAATCAAAAAAAGTCGCGCAAGATCAAGACCTTGCACGACTTTTAACGAAATTGGTTGAATTATAAATTGCTTACTCAACCTTGGGCGGCCACTCTGTCTGCTTTACTTTGTAATTTATTCAGCGCGCTGAGATAAGCTTTGGCAGAGGCCACCACGATGTCAGGATCGGCACCCACGCCGTTGACGACGCGGCCGCTGTTTTGCAGTCGCACCGTCACTTCGCCTTGACTCTCTGTGGAGCCACTGATGGCGTTCACAGAATAGAGCACCATCTCGGCACCACTTTTGACGTGCGACTCGATGGCCTTCAAAGATGCGTCCACAGGACCGTTGCCAACAGACTCTCCACGCACTTCCACGCCATCTACCGTGAAAACTACGCGGGCACGTGGCTGCTCACCAGTTTCACTTTGCTGGGCCAACGATACAAACCCATATTGCTCGCGCTCACTGGTAACACTCTCATCACTCACCAGGGCCAGAATGTCCTCATCAAAGATCTCGCTCTTGCGATCAGCAAGTTCCTTGAAACGAGTGAACGCCGTGTTGAGTTCCGTCTCGCTCTCAAGACTGACGCCCAGTTCCTGCAAGCGTTGCTTAAAGGCGTTACGCCCGCTAAGCTTGCCCAGCACGATTTTGTTGGCACTCCAGCCCACGTCTTCCGCACGCATGATTTCGTAGGTGTCACGGGCCTTGAGTACGCCGTCCTGGTGAATACCAGAAGCGTGTGCAAACGCGTTGGCGCCGACCACCGCCTTGTTGGGCTGGACCACAAAGCCTGTCGTCTGGCTGACCATGCGGCTGGCCGCCACGATGTGCTGGGTGTCGATCGCCAAATCCAGGTTGAAGTAATCACGACGGGTTTTGATGGCCATGACCACTTCTTCCAGCGAGCAATTACCAGCGCGTTCGCCCAGCCCGTTGATAGTGCATTCCACCTGACGCGCACCACCAATCATCACGCCAGCCAGCGAGTTGGCTACAGCCATGCCCAAGTCGTTGTGGCAGTGCACAGACCAGATGGCCTTGTCGCTATTGGGAATACGCTCACGCAGCGTTTTGATGAAGTTGCCGTACAGCTCAGGAATTGCGTAGCCCACCGTATCGGGCACGTTGATGGTAGTTGCACCCTCCGCGATGACCGCCTCCAGCACACGGCACAGAAAATCTGGCTCGCTGCGGTAGCCGTCCTCAGGGCTGAACTCGATGTCGGCCACCAAATTGCGCGCAAAGCGTACCGATTGCTTTGCTTGCTCCAGCACCTGCTCCGGAGTCATGCGCAGCTTCTTCTCCATGTGCAACGGAGACGTGGCGATGAAGGTGTGGATACGCGCTGAATTGGCACCTTTGAGGGCCTCGGCAGCACGGGAAATATCGCGGTCATTGGCGCGCGACAGCGAGCAAATGGTCGAGTCCTTGATGGCATTGGCAATCGCCTGCACTGCCTCAAAATCACCGTTCGAGCTGGCAGCAAACCCGGCTTCGATCACGTCCACCTTCAGACGCTCCAGCTGGCGCGCAATGCGCAGCTTCTCGTCTTTGGTCATGGAAGCCCCGGGGGACTGTTCACCGTCACGCAAAGTGGTGTCGAAAATGATGAGTTTGTCTGCCATGTCGTCTCTCCTGGTACTGGTGGGGTTAACCCGCAACGCTTGAAATTGGATGCCCAAAGAAAAAGGCCCGTTGCGGGTGCATACGGGCCTTTGAGAAAAAGTGTGCGCGTGCGCCTACCGTCTCCGCCCGTGGGGAGATAGCAGTAGAGCCAGTGCAAACATATTCATGCATTGCAATGTAGCACAAGTCATCCATCTGCCTTACCCTCATTTGTGAAGCCCACGCTCTTCGGGCTCATCGGTGGAGGTGCTGATCACACTGCTATGCTGACCCTTGGCCTTGCGCCAGGCATAAACGCCATAGCCGCTCATGCCATACAGAACAAAAATGCCAAACAGCACGATGGGGGGATGGATATTGATGACGGCAATCACCAGCGCGATGAGCACGATGGCTGCGAAAGGCACGCTCTTTTTCATCTGCACGTCTTTGAAGCTGTAGAACGGCACATTGGTGACCATGGTGAGACCCGCATACAGCGTGAAGGCAAACATGATCCACGTAATCTGCGACCAGCTAAACCACGAATCCTCACCCGGCCGCACGCCCAGTTCGGTCATCAGCCAAATAAAGCCAGCCACCAACGCCGCAGCCGCAGGAGACGGCAGGCCTTGGAAGTAACGTTTGTCCACGACCCCGGTATTCACATTGAAGCGAGCCAGACGCAACGCAGCGCAAGCACAGTAGACAAACGCAGCGGTCCACCCCCAATTGCCCAAACCCTGCAACGCCCACTCATAGGCAATCAACGCCGGTGCGGCGCCAAACGACACCATGTCCGAGAGCGAATCCATCTGCTCGCCAAAGGCACTCTGGGTGTTGGTCATGCGGGCCACGCGCCCATCCAGGCTATCGAGCACCATGGCACAAAAGACGCCCACAGCGGCCATGTCGAAGCGGCCATTCATGGCCATCACAACGGAATAAAAGCCCCCAAACAAAGCCGCCAGCGTGAACAGATTGGGCAAGATATAGATACCCTTGCGCCGCTTGCGCACCGAGACACCGTGGTTGTCGCGGGACTCATTGCCATCGTGCATCAAACAAACCTCCAGCGCTTTGTGGACAAGCGCAAACAGCTATTATATTTGTAGCAACGCAGAATCCCGAGAAGCTGCGATGTCCACCACCCTCAAACGGGCAAAGGACGAGTGTAGCCGTTACCCATGCTGCGATCGACCAATGAAAAGGGCCACCGAAGTGGCCCTTGGATTCTGCAAGGCAGGATCAGTTGCGGGTCTGGTCCACCAGCTTGTTCTTAGCGATCCAAGGCATCATGGCGCGCAGCTGAGCGCCCACCACTTCGATGCTGTGGTCGGCGGTGTTGCGGCGGCGGGCGGTCATGCTTGGATAGTTCAAGCGGCCTTCCTGGATGAACATCTTGGCGTAGTCACCGTTCTGGATGCGCTTGAGCGCATTGCGCATGGCGGCGCGCGATTGCTCATTGATCACTTCAGGGCCGGTCACGTACTCGCCGAACTCGGCGTTGTTCGAGATCGAGTAGTTCATGTTGGCAATGCCGCCTTCGTAGATCAGGTCCACGATGAGCTTGAGCTCGTGCAGGCATTCGAAGTAGGCCATTTCAGGAGCGTAGCCAGCTTCAACCAGGGTTTCGTAACCCATCTTGATCAGCTCGACAGCACCGCCGCACAGCACGGCCTGCTCGCCGAACAGGTCGGTCTCGGTTTCTTCCTTGAAGTTGGTCTCAATGATGCCGGCCTTGCCGCCACCGTTGGCCATGGCGTAGCTGAGAGCCAGGTCACGGGCCTTGCCGGACTTGTCTTGGTGCACAGCCACCAGGTGGGGCACGCCGCCACCTTGGGTGTACGTGTTGCGCACAGTGTGGCCGGGAGCCTTGGGGGCGACCATCCACACGTCCAGATCGGCGCGGGGCACGACTTGGTTGTAGTGCACGTTGAAGCCGTGGGCGAAGGCCAGCGAGGCACCTTGCTTGATGTTGGGGGCCACGTTGTTGTTGTAGACCTCGGCGATCTGCTCATCAGGCAGCAAGATCATGACCACGTCAGCAGCCTTTACTGCATCGTTCACTTCCATCACGGTCAGGCCAGCCTTGCCAACCTTGTCCCAGGAAGCGCCGCCTTTGCGCAGGCCCACCACGACCTTGACGCCGCTGTCGTTCAGGTTTTGCGCGTGGGCGTGGCCCTGCGAGCCGTAGCCGATGATGGCAACAGTCTTGCCCTTGATCAGGCTCAGATCACAGTCTTTGTCGTAGAAAACTTTCATGGGTAGCTCCGGTTGAAATACGTTGTAAAGGATAAAAGTTCGGGATTGTCTTACACGCGCAAGATGCGCTCGCCGCGGCCAATGCCGCTGGCGCCCGTGCGCACGGTTTCCAGAATGGCAGCACGGTCAATGGCTTGCAAAAAGGCGTCGTTCTTGGACTGATCGCCAGTGAGCTCGATGGTGTAGCTCTTCTCGGTCACGTCGATGATGCGGCCGCGGAAGATGTCGGCCATGCGCTTCATCTCTTCGCGCTCCTTGCCCACGGCACGCACCTTCACCATCATGAGCTCGCGCTCGGTGTAGGCGCCTTCGGTCAGGTCCACCACCTTCACCACTTCGATCAGGCGGTTCAGGTGCTTGGTGATCTGCTCGATCACGTCGTCAGAACCCGTGGTCTGGATGGTCATGCGCGACAGCGAGGGGTCTTCCGTGGGGGCCACGGTCAGGGACTCGATGTTGTAGCCACGGGCAGAGAACAAGCCCACAACGCGGGACAAGGCGCCCGCTTCGTTTTCGAGCAAAACGGCAATGATGTGTTTCATGATGATGAGATTCCTCTTTTCGCTGCCCTCCCCTGCGCACGGTAATGCGCAGGCTTGACAGACAATAGATTCGTCAAAAAATGCTATCAATTAGATAGCTGCTAGCGCTTTACAGAAAAGCGCTGGATGCCGATTTTGCTTAAAGGTCTTCCGAACCCAGCAGCATTTCGGTAATGCCCTTGCCAGCCTGCACCATCGGGAACACGTTCTCGGTGGGATCGGTACGGAAGTCCAGGAACACGGTGCGGTCCTTGAGCTTGCGGGCTTCGCGCAGCGCGGGCTCCACGTCCTGAGGGCGCTCAATGAGCAAGCCCACATGGCCGTACGCTTCTGCCAGTTTCACGAAGTTGGGCAACGCGTCCATGTAGCTGTGGCTGTAGCGGCCCGAGTATTCAATCTCTTGCCACTGGCGCACCATGCCCAGATAACGGTTGTTCAACGCGCAAATCTTGATCGGTGTGTTGTACTGCAGGCAGGTGGACAGTTCCTGGATGTTCATCTGAACCGAGCCTTCGCCAGTGACGCAGAACACTTCAGCATCGGGCTTGGCCAACTTGATACCCATGGCGTAAGGAATACCCACGCCCATCGTGCCAAGACCACCCGAGTTGATCCAGCGGCGCGGCTCATCAAAGCGGTAATACTGGGCAGCCCACATCTGGTGCTGACCCACGTCCGACGTGATGTAGGCATCTGCGTCTTTGGTCATGTTCCAGAGCGTTTCAACCACGTACTGGGGCTTGATGACATCAGGCGAGCCCATGTCGTACTTGAGGCACTGGCGACTGCGCCAGGCTTCAATCGTGTCCCACCAAGCCGACAGCGCACCCGCATCGGGGCGCGTGCTGCTCTCGCGGATCATGGAGATCAGCTCGGTCAACACATCTTTGACATCGCCCACGATCGGCACGTCCACCTTGACGCGTTTGGAGATGCTGGAAGGATCGATATCGATGTGGATGATCTTGCGATCGTTTTGCGCAAAGTGCTTGGGATTCCCGATCACGCGGTCATCAAAGCGCGCCCCCACCGCCAGCAGCACGTCGCAGTTCTGCATGGCGTTGTTGGCTTCAATGGTGCCGTGCATGCCCAGCATGCCGAGGAACTTGCGGTCAGAAGCCGGGTAAGCCCCCAGGCCCATCAGCGTGTTGGTGACGGGGTAACCCAGCATGTCCACCAGCGTGCGCAACTCGTTCGTCGCGTTGCCCAGCAACACGCCGCCACCGGTGTAGATGTAGGGACGCTTGGCGGCCAGCAGCAGCTGGAGCGCCTTGCGAATCTGGCCGCTGTGGCCCTTGCGCACGGGGTTGTACGAGCGCATTTCTACGCTTTGTGGATATCCTGTGTAAGGCACTTTCTTGAAGGAGACGTCCTTGGGGATGTCCACCACCACAGGCCCTGGCCGACCGGAGCGGGCAATGTGGAATGCCTTCTTGAGCGTCATGGCCAGATCGCGAGGATCTTTGACCAGGAAATTGTGTTTGACGATGGGGCGCGTGATGCCGACCGTATCGCATTCCTGGAAAGCGTCCAGACCAATGGCTGCCGTGGGCACCTGACCAGAGATGATCACCATCGGGATGCTGTCCATGTAGGCGGTAGCGATGCCGGTCACGGCATTCGTGAGGCCCGGGCCGGATGTCACCAATGCCACACCCACTTCACCGGTGGCGCGGGCATACCCGTCTGCAGCGTGCACTGCGGCCTGTTCGTGGCGCACCAGCACATGCTGAATGGTGTCTTGCTTGTAGAGAGCGTCGTAAATATAGAGAACAGCTCCGCCTGGGTACCCCCAGATGAACTGAACGTTCTCTGCTTGAAGCGACTTGACGAGAATCTCGGAACCCATCAGATCCTGCGAAGCGTTCGCGGATGCCTGTGCAGCGGCTGCCACTGCGAGTTCTGCTCTGGAAATTTCCATGATCAACCTTTGTGAATTTCTCTAACGAAAAACCTTGGGTGCTCCTCGCACGCGCTCTTGTGAAGCCAGCTTGGAACTTGAGGCCAAGGACATAGGCGGGATGATTGCCGCGCCGGACCGTGACCCGTTTGCCTTTTGAATTGCTCGCAGATTATCGCACTGCAACACAAGCTCACACGCTGCCTTTCAAAAAAAACATCAAAAATGAGATAATCGAAGGCTTACCAGCCTGTGGGTGTTGTTAGCACCACCAACCATGGCGTTGCACCATTGCGGGCCCATTTGTCTTGGCAACTGAACAAGAACTCTCCGATTTCCTCAAAAGCGTAGAAAAGCGCGCATTCAAGCGCTCGCTTTACCACGTGCGCAACGAGGAGGCGGCCCTGGACATCGTGCAAGACAGCATGCTCAAGCTGTCTGAGCACTATGGGGACAAGCCGGCAGCCGAGCTCCCCATGCTGTTCCAGCGCATCCTTTCCAACTGCACCTTGGACTGGTTTCGCAGGCAAAAAACCCGCAACGCGCTGTTTTCGAACATGAGCGACTTCGAAGGCCCAGGCGACGATGGCATGGATTTTGATTTGCTAGAGGCATACTCTGGTCCAGACAATGGCGAGCGCGCAGAAAGCGCCGAAGACGAAACCACACGAGCCCAGACGTTTCGCGAGATAGAAACAGAGATCCAGGAACTGCCCGCGCGTCAACGGGAAGCGTTCCTCATGCGTTACTGGGAAGAAATGGATGTTGCAGAAACGGCCGCCGCCATGGGCTGTTCCGAGGGAAGCGTAAAAACACATTGTTTCAGAGCCATCCAGACACTGAGCAAGGCACTCAAGGCCAAAGGAATCGAGTTATGAACACCGCACCCCACCCATCTAACGACGCAGCCGCAGACCTGTTTGCTCGCCGGGTTGCGGCACGAATGACGCAAGGCACGGAAGACCTGCCCTACGACATCAGCGAACGCCTGCGGGCCGCTCGCATGCAGGCACTGGCCAAGCGCAAAGTGGTAGCACCGGTGCGCAAAGCAGCTCCCGTGGTGCTGCACTCTGGCTCCACAGCCATTTTGGGACGCGGAGGCGATGGCGGCTGGTGGAACGCGCTGGTGTCAGCCATCCCCCTCATGGCGTTGGTGATTGGACTATTCGCTATAAATGCGGCCCAAGACGAAAATGGGCTCAATGAAGTGGCAGAAGTGGATGCAGCCTTGCTCACCGATGACCTGCCCCCTGAGGCATATGCCGATCCAGGGTTCATGCAATTTTTGAAGACTGCTGCCGCGCGCAACTGACGCGCTTTTACCTTCCGCCCACGGCCTGCATGCAAACAGAACAAACCGCCGCGCTCACCAACACGCCAGCCATCGTGCTGGCTTTGGTGCTTTTGGGCGCCATGGCGGTTGCGAGCGTGCAGGTAGCGCAATACGTTCTTCTTGCGCCCGGCACGCTGCTGCCTGCAGCGCCTTCCAAGCCCGTGACCAAGCTGCGGCCTGCTGCGGCTACGGGACTTCAGCCTTCAGAGGCGTTCACCGAAATGGCCTCGGGTCCTGGCTGGGAAACCCTCTCAACACCCCAAAAACTGGCGCTCTATCCGCTGGCAGAGCGATGGGCTGTTTTGAGCGAAAGTCAGAAGCGCCGCTGGCTCGCGCTGGCACAGACCTTTGAAACGTTGCCGCCTGAAGAGCAGGAGAAACTGCACAACCGCATGACCGAGTGGTCAAGCTTGAGCGCTCGGCAACGCAGCCAGGCACGCCTGAACTATGCAGACGCGCAGCGGCTGGCGCCCAATGACAAGCGGGCCCACTGGGAGGCTTATCAGGCACTGAGCGATGAAGAAAAGCGCTCACTGGCTGCTGATGCTCCCACCAAGCCTGCGGGAGCGGCGCCTGCTTTGCGCCCCGAGTCTCCCAAGAAACTGGTGCAGGTTCCCGCAGCCGCGCAAGCAGGGCCGGCCCGGGCCAACCCACCAAAGATCACACCGACGGACCCTCACCTGCCGCGTACCCTGGTGGTCGTCCCCGTGCAAGCAACCACCCCACCAGCGGAGCCTGCCCGAGCACCAGCGGCACCCATTGTGGTGGAGACGACCCCGGTTTCCACGCCTTCGGCCACCCCCTCCTCGCTGCCTCCGCTGCCGAGCGGTCCGGCTGCATCGGAGCCCGCACCAGCCCCTGCACTGCAACCCCGGCCGGAAGATATTGGCTACCAGCCGCAGTGATACTCTTCAGGCATGTCTGCTCTTCCCGAATCCGGCTCCTCCATCCCATCGCCCGCCCCTCAGTCCAGCAAGCTTCAAACACCCAGTATCACGCGGCGGATGGCATGCTGGCTGTACGAGGGCATTCTGATGTTTGGCGTGGTCTTCATCGCGTCGTACCTGTTTGATACGCTGAGCCAGTCTCGCCACGCATTGGCCAACCGCGGCCTGCGCATGGGGTTCCTGTTTGTGGTCTTTGGTATTTATTTCGGGTGGTTCTGGTCGCGCGGCCAGACGCTTGCACAAAAAACCTGGCACATCCGCGTAGCCAGCCCCACTGGCGCGCCTGTCACGCAAGCGCGCGCTGCGTTGCGCTACGTGCTGTGCTGGGTATGGTTCCTTCCACCCCTGGCAGCCTATTCCTTTGGTGTACCAGCCCTTGAAGTGCTGGTCCTGCTGGGCGGTTGGGTGGCGATGTGGGCTATTTTGAGCCGTTTCCACCCTGCGCAGCAGTTCTGGCATGACGCATGGGCGGGCACCCGTCTGGTGCATTTTGATCCGGGCAAAAAATAATACCGGGGCGGCTTGGTCGCCCAGCTCCTTCCACGACGATCTCATATGTCCACCCCACCTCCCGCATCACCCGCCAACGCGCAAAAAAGCCGCAAAGGGCTTAACCGCGTCTGGCATGCCGCCGGCTATTCCATTGAAGGTTTGAAGGCCGGCTGGCACGAAACCGCCTTCCGCCAGGAAGCTCTGGCAGCGTTGGTACTGGTTCCCCTGGCCTTCTGGCTGGGCAAGAGCTGGGTAGAGGTCGCTTTGCTGGCCGGTTCTGTGGTGATCGTGATGATCGTCGAACTGCTCAACACAGGGATCGAAACGGCGATTGATCGGATTGGCCCGGAGTGGCACGACCTTTCCAAACGCGCCAAGGACATGGGCAGTGCCGCCGTATTGCTGGCGTTGCTGCTGTGCGGCGGGATCTGGGTAGCCGCTATCGCTCAAAGGATTTTTCATGGCTGAACCCACGTTTTCGATCTGTGTCTACTGCGGTTCACGCCCAGGAGAGAACCCCGCATTCGCGCAAGCCGCACAAGAGGTGGGCCGCTGGATCGGAGAACACTCGGGTCAGCTGGTGTACGGCGGCGGACGCAGCGGGCTCATGGGCACCGTGGCAGAAGCCACGCGCCTTGCGGGCGGTCGCGTGGTGGGCGTGATTCCGCAGGCGCTGGTAGACAAGGAATTGGCCAACCGTGCCTGCGATGAATTGCACATCGTGCAAAACATGCACGAGCGCAAGGCGATGATGGCCGAGCGCAGCGATGCTTTTGTGGCCCTGCCGGGCGGCATCGGCACGTTTGAAGAACTGTTTGAAGTGTGGACCTGGCGCCAGCTTGGCTACCACGGCAAGCCCTTGGGCCTGCTGAACGTGGCGGGTTATTACGATGGCCTGTTAGGTTTTCTGCAGACCAGCGTGAAGAGCGGCTTCATGGGCGACTGGCAGATGGAGCTGCTGCAAACGGAGACGACTCCGGCAGCGTTGCTACGCAACCTGGTGCTGGCAACCGGCCCCGACCAACCAGCCACCCCACTGCGTGCAGTGATCTAAAAAGCTGTTCAAAGGGCGCACCTTGCGCCTCAGGTGGTCAGTGGGGCTACCTACCCCACCAGCCACGGCATCGTCAGATGGCCGAATCGTCCAGGTCTCCGGTTCGGATGCGCACCACGCGCTCCACAGGGGTCACAAAAATCTTGCCGTCACCGATCTTGCCGGTGCGGGCCACGTTCACGATGGCATCGACGCAGCGGTCTACATCCTCTGTTTTCACCACCACCTCCACCTTCACCTTGGGCAGAAAGTCCACCACGTATTCCGCACCGCGGTACAGCTCGGTATGGCCTTTTTGGCGCCCAAAACCTTTGACCTCGGTCACCGTCAAGCCAGTCACGCCGCATTCGGCAAGCGCTTCACGCACCTCTTCCAGTTTGAAGGGCTTGATGACGGCGGTGATCATTTTCATAGGGGTCTCCTGGGGCGATATAAAAAATTGGCGGGCACGCTGAAGGGCTAGTGACAGGTGGCAAACCTGCCTTCAGGCGCGGAACTTGTTGGTAATAGGGTAACGCCAGTCTTTACCAAAGCTGCGCTTTGTGACGCGAATGCCCACGGGCGCCTGGCGGCGTTTGTATTCGTTGATTTTGATGAGCCGCGTCACGCGCTCCACATCCGCCCGCGCATACCCGGCAGCGATGATGGACTCGATGGGCTCGTCATTTTCCATGTACCGCTGCACGATGGCGTCCAGCACCTCGTAAGGCGGCAGGCTGTCCTGGTCTTTCTGGTCAGGCCGCAACTCGGCGCTGGGTGGGCGGGTAATGATGCGCTCCGGGATGGGGTTGCTGCCCGTGCCATACGGGTCATTGGCGTTGCGCCAGCGTGCGAGCTCAAACACGCGGGTCTTGGCCACATCCTTGATGACAGCGAAGCCGCCAGCCATGTCGCCATACAGCGTGCAATAGCCCGTGGCCATCTCGCTCTTATTGCCCGTGGTGAGCACCACCTGGCCAAATTTATTGGACAAGGCCATCAGCAAGGTGCCGCGAATGCGGGCTTGCAGGTTCTCTTCCGTCGTGTCCTCGGGCAGGCCTGCAAACTCTTGCGCCAGGGCCGACTTGAAAGCCTCGAACTGAGGGCGAATGGAGATTTCGTCGTAACGAACGCCCAGGCGTGCGGCCATGTCGCGGGCGTCGATCCAGCTGATGTCTGCCGTGTAGGGTGACGGCATCATCACCGTCCGCACCTTGTCGGCCCCCAGAGCGTCTACCGCAATCGCCAGTACCAGGGCCGAATCAATGCCGCCGGACAACCCCAGCAGCACGCCAGGGAAGCCATTCTTGGTGACATAGTCGCGCACGCCCAGCACCAGCGCGTCCCACAGGTCTGCATCAGCGCTGGGCACGGGGGCCACATTAGCTATCAATTCAATAGCATCTTGCGCTTGCTGCAAGCGCACTGTGAACAGATTCTCTTTAAAACCAGGCGCGCGCCCGGCCACCCGCCCATCGGCCCCCAAAGCAAAGGAGCGACCTTCAAAAACCACTTCGTCCTGCCCACCCACCAGATGCGCGTACAGCAGGGGCAAACCCGTCTCCGCCACGCGCTCCCGCATGGTTTGCTCGCGCTCAGCACTCTTGCCCAGGTGAAACGGCGACGCGTTGATAACCGCCAGCACCTCTGCGCCCGCAGCCGCTGCATCACGTGCGGCTGCGGGGTACCAGGCATCCTCGCAAATCAGCACACCCACCCGCACTCCAGCCACTTCAAACACGCACGGTTCCTGCCCCGCCACGAAGTAGCGGCGCTCGTCAAACACCTGGTAGTTGGGTAACTCGCGCTTGAAATAGGTCTGCTCGATCTTCCCATTGCGCAGCACGCTGGCGGCGTTGCGGCAGACGCTGAAAGCCGCCGCATCGGCAGACAGGGCCTGGGGGTGGCCCAGCACGATGGCCAGCCCTTGTAACCCTGCAGTTTCACGGGCCACGGCTTTCACGGCATCATCGCAAGCCGCGAGAAATGCGGGGCGCAAAAACAGGTCTTCGGCCGCATAGCCACACACTGCAAGCTCGGGCGTCAGCAGCAGCTGCGCGCCCAAGGCATGGGCTTCGCGGGCAGCGGCAATGATCTTTTGCGCATTGCCGGGCATATCGCCCACCACGAAATTGAGCTGAGCTGTGCAAATGGAGAGCGTCATGGATTTGATAAGGGCCTTGCAGGCCTGGTGGAACAACGCCCACACCGCCCCCGCGGGGTTGACGCAGAAAATCCTGATGGATGCCTGCCCCCCCAGAACACGCCGTGGCTGAGTCGCACATTATCGCGCGCGTACACGCGAGCGTGCTCGACGTGGACCCACAAGCCTGGAACGCATTGCTGGCGCAACAAGCCCATGCCACGCCCTTCATGCGGCATGAGTACCTGGCTGCACTGGAGACCAGCGGCAGCGCCACACCGCGCACGGGCTGGACGCCGCGCTTCCTCACCTTGTGGGACGCAGGGGTGCTGGCGGCCGCCTGCCCGCTGTACCTGAAAAGCCATTCGTACGGAGAATACGTATTCGATTGGGCCTGGGCCAGCGCCTACGAGCAGCACGGCGTGCCGTATTACCCCAAGGCGCTGGTGGCCGTACCCTTCACCCCTGTGCCGGGCTCCCGCTTGCTGGCGCGTGATGCCACTGCGCGGGCACAGCTGGTGCAGGCTGCACGCCAATGGTGCATGGAAGAAGACATCTCGTCATTGCACCTGCTGTTTGCAGCCGACGAGGACATTGCCACCTGCGCAGACCAGGGCCTGATGCTGCGCCACACCGTGCAGTTCCACTGGCAAAACACGACGCCTATAGCGCCTGTTATGTCTAGCGAAGCAACGTCGGAATGGCTGGCGATGCCAAATCGCTTCACCAGCTTTGACGACTTTCTGGCCAGCCTGACCCAGGAAAAGCGCAAGAAGATCAAACAGGAGCGACGCCGTGTGGCCGACGCAGGCGTGACTTTTCGCTGCCTGCAGGGCAAGGACATCAGCACAGGCGACTGGGATTTCTTCTACCGCTGCTACGAACGCACCTACCTCGAACACGGCAACCCACCCTACCTGAGCCGCGCCTTCTTCGCGGACATGGCGCGCACCATGCCCGAAGCCTGGGTGCTGTTCATTGCCGAGCGGGACGGCCAGTCAATTGCTAGCAGTTTGATAGCTATCAGCGCTTACCCAGCAAGCGCTACAGGCCAAAAAGAGGCTCTTCTAGCGAATAGTAGTGATGGAAATCGCCGCACGTCTGTAAACGACGATTTCGACGTACGACATTTATCGAGTGCATCACTAGCATTCGCTAGAAGAGCCCAAAAAGACACTGAAATCATCGCCTATGGGCGCTATTGGGGGGCGCTGGAACGCGTGGACTGCCTGCACTTTGAGGCCTGCTACTACCAGCCTTTGCAATGGTGCATTGAGCATGGCGTGCACCGCTTTGAAGGCGGCGCCCAAGGCGAACACAAAATGGCGCGGGCTTTGCTGCCCGTGCAGACCAGCAGCGCCCACTGGCTGGCGCACCCCGCTTTTGCCGATGCGGTGGAACGCTTTTTGGAACGCGAGGGCGAAGGGGTGGACGCCTACCTGCAGTCGCTGCACGAACGCGCGCCTTTTCGCAAAACTCAAAACCCGGCCTGACCCCAAGAAAAAAGCCGGTGCAACGCACCGGCCTTTCAGGTCAATGGGCGGGCCGCTTCACTGCACCGCCCGTGTGCACAACTGTCTATGCAGCTTTAGAACGACTCCCAGTCTCCATCATCGGATGCCGCAGGCGCCTTGGACTTGGCAGGGGCACTGTAGGCCACTTGCCGTGCAGGCGCAGTTGCTGCCTTCTTGGAAGTGGCGGCACCTGCCATTTTTACCTTCAGTTCCTTGGCCAGCTGGATCACGGCAGCACCCACTTTTTGCGAGGCATTGGAGAAACCGGTGTTGTTCTCCAACTGCTTCTCGGCTTCCGAATAAGCGCCCTGGTTGATCAGGCGCGCAACCTTGCCAGCTTCCTGGTGGAACTGTCGGTGCGACTCCAGCAACTGCACAAACGAAGGTTTGCCGCCGTACTGCGAGCCACCCGCGCCGTGCAGCCACTTGCCCAGCTCGCAGCAATCGTCACGCGACACGGTGTCTGCATCCAGAGTTTCTTTCTGAGCCACGGCCGTGCGCAACTTGGCCCGCCAATTGGCGTGCGCTTGAATGGCGTTGTCCAGATTAATGCCCAAAGCGGGGCCTTCCGATGCAGCGGAAGAACGGCCCAGCGCGGCAGCGGGCGCCGCAGCGAATCGGGCCGAAGCAGATGCGGGCGCAGAGCCCATGCGCGGAGCTTGCATGCGAGCCACACGCTCCTCGCCTGCGGCCAGCTTGAAGAACGCCACGGTGTCGACCAGGTCCTGGGCCTGATTGTTCAGGCTGCTGGCCGCTGCGGCCATTTCTTCCACCAGGGCCGCATTTTGTTGAGTAACCTGGTCCATTTGGGTCACCGCTTCACTCACCTGGCTGACGCCCTGGCTTTGTTCATTGCTGGCAGCGCTGATCTCACCCACGAGGTCCGTCACGCGCTTGATCGCACCCACCACTTCCGTCATGGTGGTGCCGGCTTGGTCTACCAGCGACGTACCGTGCTCTACGCGCTCCACGCTGTCGTTGATCAAGGTCTTGATCTGCTTGGCGGCCTCGGCCGAGCGACCAGCCAGGCTGCGCACCTCGCTGGCCACCACCGCAAAGCCACGGCCTTGCTCGCCTGCGCGGGCGGCTTCCACGGCAGCGTTCAGCGCCAGGATGTTGGTCTGAAAGGCAATACCGTCGATCACGCCAATGATGTCGGAGATCTTGCGCGAGCTGTCGTTGATGCCCTTCATGGTCTCCACCACTTGGCCCACGACTTCGCCACCTTGCACCGCCACAGTAGAGGCGCTCATCGCCAGCTGGTTGGCCTGGCGGGCGTTGTCCGCGTTCTGGCGCACGGTCGAGTTGAGCTGCTCCATGGACGCAGCCGTTTGCTGCAGGGCGCTGGCTTGTTGCTCCGTCCGGGCGCTCAGGTCGTTGTTGCCCGAAGCGATTTCAGACGAGGCCACCGCTACGCTTTGTGAGCCTTCACGCACATGGCCCACGATGCGCGAGAGACTTTCCTGCATTTCCGACAACGCACGCAGCAGGCGGGCCGCTTCATCCTTGCCCTGGGCCTCAATGCGAAGCGCCAGATTGCCCTTGCTAATTTCTTCAGCAGCCTCCACCGCACGCTGCACGGGGGTGGTGATGGAACGTGTGGCCCACACCGCAAACAGCAAACCCAATACCAACGAGGCACCAGCCCCGATCGCCAGCACCCACTGACTGGTCTCCGCAGAGCTCAATACCGACTTTTCAAAAGCAGCCAGCTCGTCGTAGGTGTACTTGGTGACGTTTTCAAGCGACTGGATGTAGTTCTGGGCCAAGGGGCGGAGATCGCTATCCACCAGGGCGAACACATCTTCCCCTGCCTTTTTCCGCTCGAGCAGCTTGGCACGGGCATCCACATAGGTTTTGCGGGCGGTGGCTACTTTGGCCAGCAGTTCTTTACCCTTGTCGCTGTCAATCAAGGTTTCGAGTTTTTTCTGCTTCTCGCTCACCTCTTTGGTGGTGGCCGACATGTCGGCCCCCAGCGCAGAGATATAGCTCGCATCAGTAGCCTTGAGCGCTGCGGAGGCGCGGGTCCAGTTCAAATCAATCCCGGCTTTCCACTCCGTGGCCAGCTGGTTGCGCTCAATCTCCACCGTGGCGATGCGAACAGTGGCTTCCTTGAGCATGGACAGACGCCAAAAGCCTAATGCGGCAATCACGGCGGTGATCAAAAGAACAAGCCCAAAGGCCATGCCTAAGCGGGTACCGATCTTGAATTGGTTCATCGTATTTCTCTTAAAAAGCGCCTGTGCACCAAAGTGGCACAAGCGTACTGCCAACCTCGTCGAACTCCCACTACAGCCCATCACCCACCTCAGGATTACCAAGGCGATGGACGTGAGACCTGCGCCACAACACTGCTGGGCGGTCGGGCCTCACTTGCATTTGAAGCAGCGCTTCGACACAAGTCAACACACATTATCCACCGTATTTATATCATAAACATCATAACTATCAAATTAAAACTTATTCACATTGAATTAGTCCATCAAATAAGGGGATGTGGTGGGAGAGCAAGGTATCAGTTCGGTAACAAATAGCGATTCGCATTTCACTGTGGTGACAGGCGCCGCCATGCGCCTGTGTAAGCCTCGCAAACCACGGTTCACCAATGCGTGACATGGATGGATGCAAAGGCAGTCGCTGGACGTTGGGGTGCGCTGAATAAAAAAAGCACGCTGGGTTGCAGCGTGCTTTGTGCTTTGTGCTTTGGTTTGGCAGCGGCCTTCGTTGGAAGGCCATCGAGAAGATGCTTAGAAGCTCTCCCAATCGTCGTTGTTGGCCTTGGGCGTGGCTGGCGCTGTGGGTGCTTTGGCTACAGGCAGTGCTCGGGGCGCCGCTGCCCGAGGCGCGGAAGCAGGCTTTGCAACTGCGCGCGCCCGGTTCAGTGCACCCTGGGGGGCGGCAGTGGCTACCTTCGCAGCGGGCACTGCAGCCCGGGCAGCAGGGGCGTTTGCATCGAGCTGGAAAACCGCCACAGCATTGACCAATTCCCCCGCCTGGGTGTTCAGGCTGGCTGCTGCCGCCGCCATCTCTTCGACCAAAGCCGCATTCTGCTGCGTGGCCTGGTCCATCTGCGTGACGGCTTCTCCCACCTGCCCTACGCCTGCGCTTTGCTCGCTGCTGGCCGCGCTGATCTCGCCCATGATGTCTGTCACGCGCCGGATGGCGGTGACGACTTCTGTCATGGTGGCTCCTGCCTTGTCTACCAGCGCGCTGCCTTGTTCCACGCGTTCTACGCTGGCGGTGATGAGGCTCTTGATTTCCTTGGCGGCTTCGGCGCTGCGCTGGGCCAGGCTGCGCACTTCACCAGCCACCACGGCAAAGCCCCGGCCTTGTTCGCCGGCTCTGGCGGCTTCCACGGCAGCGTTCAGCGCCAGGATGTTGGTCTGGAAGGCAATACCGTCAATGACGCTGATGATGTCGGCAATCTTGTTGCTGCTGGCGTTGATGCCTTTCATGGTTTCCACCACTTCGGCCACAACTTCACCGCCCTGGGCGGCGACGGTAGATGCGTTCATGGCCAGCTGGTTGGCGGTGCGGGCGTTGTCTGCGTTTTGCCGCACGGTGGAGCCGAGTTCTTCCATCGACGCGGCGGTTTCTTCCAGGGCGCTGGCTTGTTGTTCTGTGCGTGCGCTCAGGTCGTTGTTGCCCCAGGCAATCTGGGCCGAGGCCGAGGCCACGCTTTCGGCGCTGGTGCGCACCCCTGTCACCACCCGAGACAGGTTGGAGCGCATCTCTTCCAGAGCTTGCAATATCAGGCCCATCTCGTCCTTACCATGGGCAGTGATTGGCACTCCGAGCTCACCCTGCGCGATAGCAAGTGCCGCACTCGCGGCCTGCGCAGCAGGCCGCGTCACCGCGCGGGTGATTGCAACAGCAAGAAATACGGCCAAGCCCACCGCAGCGGCCATGGTCACCAGTACAGAAATGCGGGCGCCTTGAAAAATGGATTGCGCATCACTGTCTGCCTGAAGGGCGGCTTGGGCATTGAGCTTTTGCAAGCCGCCCAAGGTCTCCACCACGGCCACGAATGAAGCCTCGGACTGCCCTGCAAACATCAGGCCGAGGGCATCGCCGGTGCGCTCCAGCGTCTCTGCGGTGCTGTAGTCCACCCCTTTGGCAATCTCCATCAAGCTCGCATGCTGCTGGGCATAGTCAGCCTTGCTCTGCTTGTATGCCAAATAGATCTTGCGCTCTTCATCGGTGCTGAGCAGCGGTTCGTAGATGGCCTCGGCAGCCTCCACATCTTTGTGGCGTGCGGCAACCTGCTGCGCGAATGCGGCCACTTCGGCAGTGCTACGGGCTGTAACTATCCCCGCCTCTGAGCGGCGCATGCGATTGAGCAACACCCGCAACTCGCCCGTCTGCACCACACTGGGCAGCAGATTGGAAGACATCTCCTGAGCGTTGGCGTGAATGCGTGACATCTGCACCAGAGCGATACCGCCCAGCACCAACGTTAGAAGCAGCACACCCAAAAAACCTAAAGCCAGCTTGATACCAAATGCGCAAATCAGAAATTTTTATCAACACCGTCCCTATGGTCTGCAGCAATCCCCCATATCAAGGCATCACGCAGACACTTGTAACAAAATGATGAAAAACAGTCTAACAGCGGCCCGTTGAAACACGGCGGCGCTGGGGTTGAAAAAAAGCGCCTTGGTGAAAACACCAAGGCGCTTTTCAGAGAGCGAAAGAAACTGCGACGCCAAACCCAAGGATCAGGCTTGTGTCTTTTGGTAGTTGGCAACGCCGTCCATCACTTCCTTCTTGGCGGAATCAATGCCTTCCCAGCCAATCACCTTGACCCACTTGCCCTTTTCCAGGTCCTTGTAGTGCTCGAAGAAATGGGCAATGGCGTTGCGGCGCATGGCGTTCACGTCGTCAATGGTCTTCCAGTGGTCGTACATGGGCAGGATCTTGGAAGTGGGCACGGCAATGACCTTGCCATCCACACCGGCCTCGTCTTCCATCATCAGGATACCCAGGGGGCGGCAGGTCACCACCACGCCGGGGTGCAGGGGGCAAGGCGTGATCACCAGCACATCCACGGGGTCGCCGTCGCCCGACAGGGTCTGGGGAACATAACCGTAGTTGGTGGGGTAGTGCATCGCGGTGGTCATGAAACGATCCACAAAAATCGCGCCCGACTCCTTGTCCACTTCGTACTTGATGGGGTCAGAGTTCATCGGGATTTCGATGACCACGTTGAATGTCTCGGGGATGTTCTTGCCAGGGGTGACGTTGTTGAGGGACATGTCTTTAAAAATAGTGGTTTGCAACAGTAACCCGCGAAGCATGGCGTTCCATTGAGCGTCGGGATTAACCCTGATTTTAGAGGCATGCCCCTTTCTGCCCGCTTGCAACAGGGGGTTTGGTTGTAAATTGAGACCGTTGGCCAATCGGCCCCGCCCTGGGGCCCGAGGAAGCAACGCAGCGGAAGCACCACCGATGCGTCGTGTTTCCAACCGTGCAACCGCATTTGAAGGAGCACTGAATGGCTGACAGCACAGCAATGACCCCTCCCCTTTTATTGGCCCTGGTCTGCGGACTGGTCGCCGTGGCCTACGGCATCTGGGCGCGGGGCTGGATCCTTGGCAAAGACCCCGGGAACGCGCGCATGCAAGAAATTGCGGCAGCCATCCAGGCGGGCGCGGCAGCCTACCTGGCGCGCCAGTACAAGACCATTGCCCTCGTGGGCGTGGTGCTGGCGGTGCTGATTGGCGTTTTCCTTGACGGGACGACGGCCGTCGGCTTCGTGGTGGGGGCCGTGCTCTCGGGTGCCTGCGGCTTCATCGGCATGAATGTCTCGGTGCGCGCTAACGTGCGCACCGCGCAGGCCGCCACGCAGGGCATTGGCCCGGCACTGGATGTGGCGTTTCGTGGCGGCGCCATCACCGGCATGCTGGTGGTGGGGCTGGGGCTGCTGGGCGTGACGGGTTTCTTCTGGTTCCTGGCAGGCAATGGCAACCTCAAGCCCACGGCGCAGCTGGCCACGCTGCTCAATCCGCTGATCGGCTTTGCGTTTGGCTCGTCGCTCATCTCCATCTTCGCGCGGCTGGGCGGCGGCATCTTCACCAAGGGTGCCGACGTGGGCGCCGATCTGGTGGGCAAGGTCGAGGCGGGCATTCCTGAAGACGACCCCCGCAACCCCGCGGTGATTGCCGACAACGTGGGCGACAACGTGGGCGACTGCGCCGGCATGGCGGCCGACCTGTTCGAGACCTATGCGGTGACGCTGATTGCCACCATGGTGCTGGGTGCACTGATGGTGGGCGCCGCCCCGGTCAACGCCGTGGTGTACCCCTTAGCCCTGGGGGCGGTGTCCATCATCGCGTCCATCATTGGCTGCTTCTTTGTGAAGGCATCCCCCGGTATGAAGAACGTGATGCCCGCGCTGTACAAGGGCCTGGCCATCGCCGGCGTGTTGTCGCTCATCGCGTTCTACTTCGTCACGCTGTGGATCATTCCGGACAACGCCATCACCGCCAGCGGCAGCCAGATGAAACTGTTTGGCGCCTGCGCCACCGGGCTGGTGCTGACGGCCGCGCTGGTGTGGATCACCGAGTTCTATACGGGCACGCAATATTCCCCCGTGCGCCACATCGCACAGGCCTCCACCACGGGCCATGGCACCAACATCATTGCGGGCCTGGGCGTTTCCATGCGCTCCACCGCCTGGCCGGTGTTTTTTGTGTGCCTGGCCATCCTAGTGGCCTACCAGCTGGCGGGCCTGTATGGCATTGCCGTGGCGGCCATGTCGATGCTGTCCATGGCCGGTATCGTGGTGGCGCTCGATGCTTACGGCCCCATCACCGACAACGCCGGCGGCATTGCCGAGATGGCCGAGCTGCCCAGCAGCGTGCGTGACATCACCGACCCGCTGGACGCCGTGGGCAACACCACCAAGGCCGTGACCAAGGGCTACGCGATTGGCTCCGCAGGCCTGGCCGCGCTGGTGCTGTTTGCGGACTACACCCACAAGCTCGAAAGCTACGGCCGGGCCATCACGTTCGACCTGTCGGACCCGCTGGTCATCATTGGCCTGTTCATCGGCGGGCTGATTCCTTACCTGTTTGGCGCCATGGCGATGGAGGCCGTGGGCCGCGCAGCGGGCGCCGTGGTGGTGGAGGTGCGCCGCCAGTTCAACACCATCCCCGGCATCATGGACGGCACCGGCAAGCCCGAGTACGGCAAGGCCGTAGACATGCTGACCACCGCCGCCATCAAAGAGATGGTGATCCCGAGCCTGCTGCCCGTGGTAGTGCCCATTGTGGTGGGCCTGCTGCTGGGCCCCAAGGCGCTGGGCGGTTTGCTGATGGGCACCATCGTCACCGGCTTGTTCGTGGCGATTTCGATGTGCACGGGCGGCGGCGCGTGGGACAACGCCAAGAAGTACATCGAAGACGGCAATCACGGCGGCAAGGGATCTGAAGCGCACAAAGCCGCCGTGACGGGCGACACCGTGGGCGACCCCTACAAAGACACCGCCGGCCCCGCCATCAATCCGCTGATCAAGATCATCAACATCGTGGCGCTGCTCATCGTGCCGCTGGTGGTCAAGTTCCACGCGGGGTAATCAGGCCCAGCCCCGCGCCATGACGCCAACCACGGCTGGGGCGGGGCCTTGCGCAATGATTGATTGACGCCCTTCTCACTCACCTTCACCATGCAAGGAAAGCGCACAAAAGAAGAAGGAGACACGCCATGACCGAGCTGGTCGTTCGCCGCCAGTGCCTGGCACACCCTGTTCGGCCCCACCGGGCTGGTGCGCCACATCTGGCGGCCATGGTGGGACTACCGGCGCCGCGACTTTCACCCCAACCAACAGGCCAGCAACCTGTCGGCCCAGTGGCTGGAGCACAACCGCCACCGCTTCACACCCGTGGGTGAAACCGGCTGAACCAGGCGGTTCACGCCGCAGCGCAGCCCTCGCGCTTCAGGGCATTTTCGCTATTGATTTCATAGCTACCCGCGCTTGACAGGAAAGCGCTGGAGGCCATTTTTATCAACATCCCTCTTCACCCTCAGGCCGTCTGACGCAGGTCACGCCTGCGCACTGGGCCGCTGCGCTGTTCCACTGCGTGCTGCACTTCTGCGCGCAAACCCAGCGCAAAGCCCCATTCAGCCACCACAAAAAGGGGCCCAACCAGCAAACCCATCACATCGTCCACAAAGGCGGGCTTGCGGCCCTCGTAATAGTGGCCCACGAACTGAATCACCCAACCCACGGCAAACAGTCCCAGCCCCCAGGCCAGCCAGGCTGTGGTGCCCAGGGGCGCCATGGCAGCCGCCCCCGCCAGCATGGCGGCGAGCAGGGCCGACATCACCAGCCCCAGCCGCACATCCAGCCGCAGGTAGAAAATGCCAGCCCCCACGGCGCAGGCCAGCGCCGGGCTCACGGGCACCATGCCCAGCCACCACACCGGGCGTGAAAGCAGCACCACCACGGCAAACATGATCATGGGCACACCAACAAAATGGGTGTGGATGTTGCGCGGATCGCGGTGGTAGGCGGCGTATTGCGCCAAGTGATCGATCAGGGTTTTCATGGGTGTCTCCAGTCGTTGTTTTGAGCAGGATTCAATGTCTCTCGCCAAAGGCGTTAACGTCTGTCGTGCAGCCGACAAAAACAGAGGCGGCAACAGCGCCCCTGTGACGGTGCGGGACCGGCGCTTTGGCGCTGCCCACAGGCCTTGTAGTCCCTGTTTCTGCCCCTTTTTTGCACTCAAGCCGCCCCCTTTTTGTGATTGCCTACCCTGCCCGGTCCATGCCTTTCTCCACGCGCCACCCAGCGCCCATGTACGCAGCACAGCACCCCTTGCTGCTTCTTGGCCAACAGCACGTCTGAGCTGCCTGAGCATCCCCTCCTGGCGCAGACTCTTGCCGCGCTTGCCCTTTTGCCCCGCCGACCCTGATCTCTGACTGCATGACGACCGAAGTCTCCGCCCACCTCATCGCGCTCCAATCGGGGCGCTGGTTCGCCCAGTTGCCCCCTGAATTTGCGGCGGCGCTGCTGCGCATGGGCCGCATCCGGCAACTCACCGTGGGCCAGTCCCTGTTCTTGCGTGGCGACCCACCCTGCGGGCTGTATGCCGTGCTGCGTGGCGCACTCACCGTGTCAGGCACGGGCGGGCGGTCTGACGACGCACGCTCTGCGCTGCTCACCCGCCTGGAGCCCCCGCAGTGGTTTGGCGAAATTTCGGTGTTTGATGGCAATGTGCGCAGCCACGACGCCGTGGCGGCCGAGCCCTGCACGCTGCTGCATGTGCCCAACGAACCGCTGCAGGAATGGCTGCGCGGCCACCCCGAGCACTGGCACGCCCTGGCGCTGCTGGTGACCGACAAACTACGCACCGCCTTCATCGCCCTGGAAGACGCCGCCCTGCTGCCTGCCCCCCAGCGACTGGCCCGCCGGCTGGTGATGATGGCCGAGGGCTATGGCCAATGGAACGCCGATGGCCTCACCCGCCGGGTGATTGCACTGTCGCAAGAGCAGCTGTCGCAAATGCTGTCCATCTCGCGCCAGACCACCAACCAGATCCTCAAAGACCTGGAAGCCCGCCAGCTGGTGCGCGTGCAGCGCGGCGAGGTCGAAATCATGGATCTGGCCGGGCTGCGCCGCACCTACGCCTGAGATAAGCCACCAGCGCTATCAAAAAGAGAGCTGCTGTCGCCTGCAGTACAAGCGCTACAGCCCATTTCGACTAAATAGTAAGCACGCATTCGATTTCTATGCAGAATGTCACCATGCAACTGAACTACATCGCCAACGCCTCCGTCCCGTCTTCGTCTGGCCGCACGCTTGCGGTGATCGACCCTTCTGACGGCCAGCCTTTTGACGAAATCCAGCGCAGCAACGCGGACGACATCGACGCCGCCGTGCATGCGGCGCGCCAGTGCTACCAGGCGGTGTGGCAGCGCATGGCACCTGTAGACCGGGGCCGGCTGCTGCAAAAACTGTCGGCCAAGGTGCTGGAGCATGCCGACGAGCTGACAGCGCTGGAGCAGCGCGACTGCGGCAAACCCACCAAACAGGCCCGGGCCGATGCCGTGGCGCTGGCGCGCTACTTCGAGTTCTATGCCGGGGCCTGCGACAAACTGCACGGCGAAACCATTCCCTACATGGACGGCTACAGCGTGCTCACCTGGCGCGAGCCGCACGGCGTCACCGGCCACATCATCCCGTGGAACTACCCCATGCAGATCTTTGGCCGCAGCGTGGGCGGCGCGCTGGCGGCAGGCAATGTGTGCGTTGTGAAACCGGCCGAAGATGCCTGCCTGTCGCTGATCCGCGTGGCGCAACTGGCGGCCGAGGTGGGCTTTCCGCCCGGTGCCATCAACATCGTCACCGGCTACGGGCACGAGGTGGGCGATGCGCTGGCACGCCACCCTGGCATTGACCACATCAGCTTCACCGGCAGCCCCAAGGTGGGCACGATCATTCAGCAGGTGGCCGCCGAGCGCCACTGCCCCGTGACGCTGGAGCTGGGCGGCAAAAGCCCCCAAATCATCTTTGCCGATGCCGACCTGGACGCCGCCGTGCCTGTGGTGCTCAACGCCATCGTGCAAAACGCCGGGCAGACCTGTTCGGCAGGCTCGCGCGTGCTGATCGACTCGCTCATCTACGAGCCCCTGCTGGAGCGCCTGGGCCACGCCTTTGAAAAGCTGCGCGTAGGCCCCGCCGCCATGGACCTGGACGTGGGCCCCCTGATTCGCCAAAGCCAGCAGCAGCGCGTGTGGGACTTTTTGTCGGACGCGCAAGTGGCTGGCATCCCCATGGTGGCGCAAGGCGTGGTGGTGGACGAGGCGCCCGAAGGCGGCTTCTACCAGGCCCCCACGCTGCTGCGCGATGTGCCTGTGGGCCACCGCCTGGCGCAGGAAGAAGTGTTTGGACCCGTGCTCTCGGCCATGGCTTTCCAGGATGAAGACCATGCGGTGGAGCTGGCCAACGCCACGCAATTCGGCCTGGTGGCAGGCATCTGGACGCGCGACGGCGCGCGCCAGTTCCGCATGGCCAAGCGGGTGCACAGCGGCCAGGTGTTCATCAACAACTACGGCGCGGGCGGCGGTGTGGAGCTGCCGTTTGGCGGCGTCAAATCCAGCGGCTACGGGCGCGAGAAGGGGTTTGAGGCGCTGTATGGCTTCACCACCCTGAAAACCGTGGCCATCAAGCACGGCTAAAGCCGCCCGCTTCCCCCTGTCCTCCTGCTCTTCGCTCGCTTCTTTCCCATGCCCCTGTCAGCTCCCGTCCCTCGCAAAACCAGCCATATCCGCCGCGTCACTTACCAAGGCTACGAACGTGAAGACGGGCTGTGGGACATGGAAGCCGAATTGCACGACAGCAAGGCACACGACATGCCTTCGTTTCACCACCAGGGTGTTCGGCTGGCGGGGGATCCCATCCACCACATGTGGCTGCGGGTGACGATTGACCGCCAGCTGGTGGTGCACGCCATTGAAGCCGCCATGGACGCCCACCCGCTGCAAGACTGCCCACAGGCGCGCCCGGCCCTGCAGGGCATGGTGGGCGCCTGCATGGCGCGCGGCTGGCGCCAGGCCATTGCGCAGCACATGGGCGGGGTGGCCAGTTGCACCCACCTGCGAGAGCTGCTGTTCAACATGGCCACCGCTGCCTTCCAGACCCTGCCCGCCGCCTTTGGTGGCGGCGACCCGGACACCCCGCCCCGCCACCTGGGCCAATGCACGGGCTGGGACTTTGAGGGCAACGGCGTGAAAGAGTACTTTCCGCAGTTCTACGGGCGCGGCGAGGCCAATACGCAGCCGTCCACCCCACACAACCCCACAGGCAAAAAGAGCTTCTAGCGCTTATCCATCAAGCGCAAAAAGCTATCAAAAACAGAGCAAACATAAAGGAGACAGCCATGCGCGTGCAAAACAAATCCATCATCGTCACCGGCGCCGGCAACGGCATTGGCGAAGGCATTGCCAAACGTCTGGCGCAAGAAGGTGCCCAGGTGTTGGTCAATGACATCAACACCACGGGCGGCCAGCGTGTGGTGGCAGAAATCACCGCCGCTGGCGGCAAGGCAGCGTTCTTCCAGGCGGACGTGACCCAGTCTGCCCAGGTCCAGGCCATGGTGGCCGAGGCCGAGCGCCTGTTTGGCAAGCTCGATGTGGTGGTGAACAACGCAGGCTGGACGCACCGCAACCGCCCCATGCTGGAGGTGAGCGAAGACGAGTTCGACAAGGTCTACGCCATCAACGTCAAGAGCATCTACCTTAGCGCCATCCATGCCGTGCCTGCGCTGCGCCGTGCGGGTGGGGGCAGCATCATCAACATTGCCTCCACCGCCGGGCTGCGGCCCCGCCCCGGCCTCACCTGGTACAACGGCTCCAAGGGTGCGGTCATTACCACCAGCAAGTCGATGGCGGCGGAGCTGGGGCCTGACAACATCCGCGTGAACTGCCTGAACCCGGTGTTCAACCCCGACACCGGCCTGGCGGCCGAGTTTGCGGGTGGCCCGGTGGACGATGCCCGCCGCGCCAAGTTCCTGGCCACCATCCCGCTGGGGCGCTTTTCCACCGCGCAGGATGTGGCCAACGCCGCGCTCTACCTCGCCAGCGACGAAGCCGCCTTCATCAGCGGCGTGTGCATTGAGGTGGACGGCGCCCGCTGCGTTTGATCTGCCCGGGGCAGAGCTGGCGCCTTGTGTGGCTTCAGCCCAGCACTTCGCGCAGGGCGGCGTCGTACAGGGACGTGAGCCTGTCCATCACCTCCAGCAGCCGTTCGCTGGTGGTGGCCACGGCTTCCATGCCCTTGGTATCGGGGTGGCGGCGCATGGCGGCTTCAAAAAACAGCCATTGGGCCTGCCCCAGTTCCAGCTCGGTGCGAATGGCGGGGGTGGACACCGGCGCTGCCGCCAGCGCCTGCAGAGCCTGCTTGAACTCTGCAGCGTCGGCGTTCATCTGGGTCTGCGACGCCTTGGGGTCCACACCCGCTGCCAGCAAAAAGTACTGCTTGGCCATGCGCTGCGACAGCATGCGCTGGCGCCCGGCCATGCCCACCAGCTTGGCGCTGGGGGCGCGGGCCAGTTTCTCCAGCGATTCCGTTGCCGTCTGGGCAGCGGTCATCATGCGGTCGGCCTGCTCGGCCACGGCGGCGGCAGAGGCCTTGGAAGGCGCAGTCGCCGTCAGGGTGTTGAGCACGGTGTACTGCTTTTGCACCTCTTCAAGCTGGCGGCTCAAATCTGCAGGCCAAGCACCCGCCGTCGAGCCCTTGGCCAAGTCGGCAGCGCCGGCCTGTGCCTGCTTGCGCACCTTGGCCAGCACATCCAGCGCCGCCAGGGGCATCACCTGCAGGTGCTGCTGGCAATAGGCCTTGGCCATGCGCTGCGACAGCGCGCGGAACGAGCCCGACACGTTGATGGCCGCAGAAAGCGCCATTTGCGCTTGCGCCGTGGCGGCCCAGGTGGGCAGAACCACCCCGGCAGCCACCCACTGCACCATGCGCCGACGTTGGTGGGAACAGGAAACGACGGGTTGATTACGACAGGTCATGGCAGTAGCGCTTTCTATGCAATTAGGGTGAAAGAATGTTTCCCGACATGCAGAGAATTGTCATGACAATGTCAAACCAACCTCTTGCGGCAGATCAATGCAATGCCAGCGCGCAGCAGCGAAGATCCGCACGCCGCCAACCACCAATCCCTTGATGCGGATCAAGACAATCCAGTGCGGGTACCCCGCCCACTGAAGGCCTTGGGGCACAATCCCGCCCATGGCTGAACGTGTCATTCCCCTGGTGGACCAGCGCCACGCCGACCTGGTGGCCCAGGTACCTCTGCACCCTTCTCCAGCAACTGGCTTGCTGGTGGACACCCGGGGGCGCCCCCTGCGCGATCTGCGCATCAGCGTGACCGACCGCTGCAACTTCCGCTGCAACTACTGCATGCCCAAGGAAGTGTTCGACAAGGACTACCCGTACCTGCCGCACAGCGCGCTGCTGAGCTTTGAAGAAATCACACGGCTGGCCTCGCTGTTCCTGGCGCACGGGGTACGCAAGATTCGCCTCACTGGCGGCGAGCCCCTGCTGCGCAAGAACATCGAAGAGCTGATTGCCCAACTGGCACAGCTGCGCACGGTGGATGGCAAGGCGCCGGACCTGACCCTCACCACCAACGGCTCGCTGCTGGCGCGCAAGGCGCGCTCGCTCAAAGAAGCCGGGCTGAACCGCGTGACCGTGAGCCTGGACGGACTGGACGATGCGGTGTTTCGCCGCATGAACGATGTGGACTTTCCGGTGGCCGACGTGCTGGCGGGCATCGAGGCCGCGCACGCCGCAGGGCTGTCGCACATCAAGGTGAACATGGTGGTCAAGCGCGGCACCAACGACCACGAAATTCTGCCCATGGCGCGCCACTTTCGCGGCACGGGCACCACGCTGCGCTTCATTGAATACATGGACGTAGGCGCCACCAACGGCTGGCGCATGGACGAAGTGCTGCCCTCGGCCCAATTGATCCAGCGCCTGCGCGCTGAACTGCCCCTGGTGCCGCTGGAGCCCAGCAGCCCTGGCGAAACCGCCGAGCGCTGGGGCTATGCCGACGCCAGCGGCCAGCACGACCCAGCCTTGGGTGAAGTGGGCGTCATCAGCAGCGTGACGCAGGCTTTCTGCCACGACTGCAACCGCGCCCGCCTCTCCACCGAGGGCAAGCTCTACCTGTGCCTGTTTGCCTCGCAAGGCTACGACCTGCGCTCGCTGCTGCGCGGCGGTGCCAGCGATGCCGCCATTGCCGCAGCCATCGCGCCCATCTGGCAGCAGCGCACTGACCGCTATTCCGAACTGCGCAGCACCCTGCCCGCAGACAACACGCAGGGTGCGCGCCGCGTGGAGATGAGCTACATCGGCGGCTAGGCGGCTGCGCGGGCTGTAGACCCTCGGCGCCTTGGGTCTGCAAGGCAGCCTGCACAATCGAGGGCTCGCTTTTTTCTCTTTTCAAAGGCCTCTTGATGATTGACACGCTAGACATCACCGGACTCGTCCTGGCCGGCGGGCGCGGCTCGCGCATGGGCGGGGTGGACAAGGGGCTGCAAACCTTTCGCGGCCTGCCACTGGCGCTGCACACGCTGATGCGGCTGCAGATGCAGGTGGGGGTTTCGCTCATCAACGCCAACCGCAACCTGGCCGCCTATGAATCGTTTGGCGCACCGGTGTGGCCCGACGCCAACAATGACTACGCAGGCCCCCTGGCCGGCTTTCTGACCGGGCTGGAACACTGCGAAACGCCCTGGCTGCTCACCGTGCCGTGCGACACCCCGCTTTTTCCGCTGGACCTGGCCAGCCGCCTGGCCCAAGCGGCCGATGAGCAACAGGCCGACATTGCCATGGCCGCGGCCCCGGAAGATGACGGCACGGGCCATATCAGCGTGCGACCCCAGCCGGTGTTTTGCCTGCTGCGCGTAGACCTGCTCGAAAGCCTGGTGCGCTTCACCCAGGCGGGCGGTCGCAAAATTGACGCCTGGACTGCCCAGCACCGCTGCGTGACCGTGCCGTTTGACACACCGGGCGATGACCCCAAAGCCTTTTTCAACGCCAACACGCTGGCCGAACTGCAGGCGCTGGAGCGCACCGCCTCCTGAGCCGCAGCGCCCTGGCGGCGCCATGCGAGCGCCTTGCCTTCCTGAATTGACCAAACCACCATGAAAACCATCGCCCAAATTGCTGCAGAACTGCAGGGCTACGATCCCCAAGCCTTGCACGCCGACCAGGTCAACGCGTTTTTGCACCAGCTGGTGCAGCCCGTGGCAGGCACGGAAGAAGTGGGCATTTTTGAAGCCCTGGGCCGTGTGCTGGCGCAGGATGTGATTTCCCCCATCAGCGTGCCGCCGCACGACAACTCGGCCATGGACGGCTACGCCTTTGCCGGCAGCCAGCTGGTGCCCGGCCAGCCCCTCACGCTGCGCAGCGTGGGCACGGCCCTGGCGGGCAAGGCGTGGACGGGCACAGTGAACGCAGGCGAGTGCGTGAAGATCATGACCGGCGCCATCATGCCCGCCGGGCTGGACACCGTGGTGCCGCAAGAGTTCACCACCGCCCAGGGCGACCAAATCACCATCGCTGCCGATGTGCTGCGCCTGGGCGACAACCGCCGCTTCAAGGGCGAAGACTTGATGGAAGGCGGCGTGGCGCTGGCCCGTGGCGAATTGCTCACCCCAGCCGCGCTGGGCTTGGTGGCCAGCCTGGGGCTCAAAACCGTGACCGTGTCGCGGCGGCTGCGTGTGGCGTATTTTTCGACTGGCGACGAAATCCTGAGCCTGGGCGAGCCCCCGCGCGAAGGCGCCGTGTACGACAGCAACCGCTACACGGTGTTTGGCCTGCTCACCCGCCTGGGCGTGGAAGTGATCGACATGGGCGTGGTGCGCGATGACCCCGCCCTGCTGGAAGCCGCCTTCACCGAAGCCGCGCAGCGCGCAGACGCCATCATCACCAGCGGCGGCGTGAGCGTGGGCGAGGCCGACCACACCCGCGCCATGATGAAAAAGCTGGGCGACGTGGCCTTCTGGCGCATTGCCATGCGCCCCGGCCGCCCCATGGCCGTGGGGCGCATTGCTGCCTCAGGCCTTCAAGCCAAAACAGGCTCCAGCGCACAACCAGCAAGCGCTGGCAGCTATCAAAATGATATCAATGCCAGCAAAGGCGGTGCGGTGCTGTTTGGCCTGCCGGGCAACCCGGTGGCGGTGATGGTGACCTTTTTGGCCTATGTGCGCCCCGCACTGCTGCGCATGATGGGCAGCACGCGCACAGCGCCGCCGCTGCTGCGCGCCACCAGCACCGAAGCCATCCGCAAAAAGCCGGGCCGCACCGAATACCAGCGCGGCACCGTCACCACCGGGCCGGACGGCAACCTGCAGGTGCGCACCACGGGCAACCAGGGCTCGGGCGTGCTCAGCTCCATGGTGCAGGCCAATGGGCTCATCGTGCTGCACCACCAGCAGGGCAACGTGGCTGTGGGCGATGCGGTGGATGTGATGGTGTTTGAAGGGGTGATCTGAAGCCCGAAACCAGCACAGGCAACACGCTCACAAGCTACTGGCAGTTTGCGCCCCTGTCTGACGGGCCTGTGCACCCCCTGGCGGTACAAAGTGCTTTTGGCCTTTGCCTTGAGAAAGAACACCCCATGCCCTACGCCGCTACCCACCTGCCCCAGCCGCCCACACGCGATGCGGTAGACGCCCTGCCCGGCACCACCGTGCTGGAATTTGGCACGCCCTGGTGCCCCCATTGCCTGCGCGCCCAGCCGTTCATCGAACACGCATTGAAAAGCCAGGAAACCGCCCACATCAAGGTGGAAGACGGCCCCGGCCAGCGGCTGGGCCGCAGCTACAAGGTCAAGCTCTGGCCCACGCTGGTGGTTTTGAAAAACGGGCAGGAAGTGGCCCGTGTGGTGCGCCCCACCACCCAGGCCGAGGTGGACGAGGCACTGCGCGCAGCACAAGGCTGAGGCCCGGGGCCAGCCCACCCGCCAGCGCTCAGCGCATCTGCACCGTGCCAGAGACGCTGATGCTCACCTGCTCACGCCCTGGCTGCACAGGCACTGGCGCGTCAGATGCGAACGACGCCATCTTTTCGCGGGCCATCCGCATGCCCTGCGGCACCACGCTGATGCCCGAGCCAGACACGCTCACCTCGCGCAGGCCGTAGCTGGCAAAGCCAAACGCTTTTGACAGTTCTGCCGCACGGGCCTTGAATTGCTCAATCGCCTGCGACTGCGCCTCGCCCTCGGCCTTGGCCCGCGCCTCGCGCGACAGGCCAAACGACACATCGCTCACCGCCATCGACTGGATCTTGCCCGCCATGCCGGTAATGCGCCCAAAGTCGCGCCCTTCCAGCCGCAGCTCTGCCCGGCCTTGCCAGCCCAGCACCTTCTGGTCTTTGCCGTAGCGGGGGTACAGGCTGAACGTGCCGGTGGACACATCCATCTGCCCCGGCTGGGCGCCGGCCTTGGCTTGCGTCAGGGCTTCATCCAGGGCCTGCTTGAGCTGGGTCTGGGCGGCAGCCAGCGTGGGGGCTTCTTTGTTCGCCATGAGGGTGATGGTCAGCATGTCCTGCTCGACCTGCACCATGCCAGCGGCCGACAGTTGCACCACATTGCGCGGCTCTGCGGCCACGGCAGCCACCGGTGCGGCTTGTTGAGAAAAAACGGCCCCAGCGCTCATCAGCAAAGCGCTGGCGGCTACCAAACGAATAGCATTCTTCATGAATTCACTTTCTCAAAAATCGGTGTGACGCCGCACGCTGAAGCCATTTTCAGCACGCTTGCCAGCCTCTGATCAGACAGTGTGTAGGCACAAGTCGCCACGCGGTGTCAGACGGGGTTGACGATTGGGCAAAACTTGTAACAGTTGGTCAAACCCAAGGAAAAAACGCGAACTTCGGCGCTCAACATGGTCAGAATCGGCTCTGTTACAAATTGGACCCGAGATCAAATATGGCCACTACACCCAACCGTACCGACAAAGTTTTGGTGGTAGATGACGATGCCCGCATCCGCGATCTGCTGCGCCGCTACCTGACCCAGGAAGGGTTTGAAGTCATGGTCGCTGAAGACGGCAAGGCGCTCAATCGCCTGCTGCTGCGCGAAACCGTAGACATCATCGTGCTGGACCTGATGATGCCTGGCGAAGACGGCTTGTCGATCTGCCGCCGCCTGCGTGCCGCCAACGACCGCACCCCCATCATCATGCTCACCGCCAAGGGCGAGGACGTGGACCGCATCGTGGGCCTGGAAGTAGGCGCCGACGATTACCTGGGCAAGCCCTTCAACCCCCGCGAACTGCTGGCCCGCATCCACGCCGTGCTGCGCCGCCGCCCTGCACAGGAAGCTCCGGGCGCACCCTCGGGCGACAACGAGGTGGTCACCTTCGGCCCCTTCACCTTCGACCTGGGCACCCGCGCCCTGCAGCGCAATGGTGAAGAACTTCCCTTGACCACTGGCGAATTCGCCATGCTCAAGGCCCTGGTGCGCCACCCACGCCAGCCGCTGTCGCGCGAAAAGCTGGCCCTGCTGGCACGCGGCCGTGAGTTCGAGCCGTTTGACCGCAGCCTGGACGTGCAAGTCTCGCGCCTGCGCAAGCTGGTGGAAGTGGACGCTGCAGCGCCCCGCTACATCCAGACCGTGTGGGGCGTGGGCTACGTGTTTGTACCGGACGGAACGAGCTGACCCCCATGACCCAGCCTGAAGGCAAACCACGGGCCCGCAGGCGCAAACCTGAAGGACCAGCAGCCGACGTGACCAGCCCTGCACCGCTGGAATCGCCGCTGCCCGCCACGCGCGAGCAACGTGCCCGCGTGGGGCTGAATCTTTTTTGGCGCACGTTCTTTTTGCTGGCGCTGCTGCTGGTAGGCAGCATTCTGGCCTGGCTGCAAACGCTGCGGGCGCTGGAGTTTGAGCCCCGCACGCTGCACACGGCGCAGCAGATTGCCTCGCTGGTCAACCTCAGCCGCGCAGCGCTGGTGCACTCCGACGCGATTGCGCGGGTTTCGCTCATCAAGACGATGGCCGACCAGGAAGGCGTGCGCATTCTCCCCCGCGAGCCGGGCGACAAATTCACCCTGCTGGAAAGCGGCGCGCTGGGCAGCCGCCTGACCGAGGAGCTGACCCGGCGCCTGGGGCCCGACACCATCGTGGCGCAAAGCGTGAACGGAGAAAACGGCCTGTGGGTGGGCTTCAACATCAACGGCGACCCCAACTGGCTGCTGATGGACCGATCACGCTTCAGCCCTGCGGGCGGGCGCACCTGGCTCATCTGGCTCATCACCGCCGGAGCGCTGTCGCTGGCCGGCGCTGCGGCCATTGCGCGGCTGATCAACCGCCCGCTCAAGCAGCTGTCGTACGCCGCCAACCGCGTCAAAGACGGTGACTTTGCCGCCAGCCACCTGGACGAAGAGGTGGTGACCAGCGAAATCCGCGAGGTGAACATCGGCTTCAACCGCATGGCCCAAAAGCTGGCCAAGCTGGAACAAGACCGCGCGGTGATGCTGGCCGGCATTTCGCACGACCTGCGCACGCCCCTGGCGCGCCTGCGGCTCGAGACCGAAATGAGCGTGATGGACGACATCGCCCGCGAACACATGGTGGCCGACATCGTTCAGCTCGACGCCACCATCGACAAGTTCCTGGACTACGCCCGCCCCGACCATGTCACGCTCACACCGGTGAACCTGCACGCCGTGGTGTCGTCCTGCGTGTACGCCGTGCAAGACCACCGGGAGCTGCAAATCACCATGCACATCCCCGAAGACCTGAACGTGCTGGCCGATGAGGTGGAACTGGCACGGGTGATTTCAAACCTGCTGGAAAACGCCCGCCGCTATGGCAAGACGGCCGACACGGGCGTGACCAGTGTGGAAATTGCTGCCAAGGGCCGCGAAAACTGGGTGCTACTCAAGCTGCGTGACCATGGTGCTGGCGTGCCACCCGAGCAGCTCTCCAACCTCACCAAGCCCTTCTTCCGGGGGGATTCCGCCCGCACGGCGGCGGCGGGTGCGGGGCTGGGTCTGTCGATTGTGGACAAGACGGTGCAGCGCATGGGCGGCATCTTTGCGCTGGCCAACGCCAGTACAGGCGGTCTGGTGGCGCACATTCAGTTGCAGCGCGCCAGCGAATTGCCCGAGGGCGTGGATCCCAAGCAGCGCCTGCACCGCCCGGCCGTCAAACGCCACCTGCCCCGCCAGCGGGCGCAAGAACAGGCCTGAAAGAGGTCTGAAACAGCTCTGACAAAGGCCCACGGTTCACACCGTGGGCCTTTTCACCATCAGGCGTTGAACACGCCGGTCAGCAATTCGGGCAAGCGGGCCACCGGCATGCGAAAACCGCAGGCCTGGGCATGGCCGCCACCGCCCATGCTTTCGGCCAGAGCGATGCAATCAAAATTGCGCTGGGCCCGCAGCCCGGCCTTCACGCCCTTGTCGGTGGCGCTCCACATCAGGGCGAAGGTGCCCGTCTTGGCGGAAAGAATGTCGCCCACCAGGCTGTGGAACATGCCGGGGGCGTTCACCATCAGCCCGGCAACTCCGTTGAACACCAGCGGCTGCGCGCCCTCGGCAATGTCGTGGGCCATCTTGCGGAATTTCTCGTCCATGGCGGCGCCACGGGCCATGAAGGCATCAAGCTGCTCGGGGGTGAAGCGGGTCATCTCCTTCCAGCGCTCGAAAGTTTTGGGCTCCATGTCCAGCGCCGACAGGAACGGCGCGCTCTGCGCAAACTCCCACTTCCAGATGTCACGGTCTTCCACGTACTGAAGCAGCGCGGGCACGGGTTCGTCGGGGTGGAAAAACTCCCACGCCAGCCGGGCGCCCGACTTGTTCATATCGAAATGCACCACACCGCATCGGCATGCAAAGCCCGTGAGCTTTTCAGCAGCACTCTTGTGGTGGTCCAGCATGACGAGCTTGGCCGCGCGCTCGTCGATGGCGGCCAGGATCTCGGCAGAGAAAGAGAAGTCGAGGATGTACACCGTGCGCCCTTGCAGCGGCGGCAAGTCGTCCACGGTTTGCACATCGCCATGGTCCAGGCCCACGTATTCGGCCTGGTCGCCGTAGTAAAGCCAGGCCGCCAAGGCCGCGCCAAAACCGTCGGGGCAGCCACGGCCGTGGTACAGAACCAGCACAGAGGGATCGTCTTTGCTGGGCGCCACCAGCAGTTGCAGGGGAAGAATGGATTTGCTCATTGCCCCGATTGTCGCGTGTGCCAGCGCACCGCGTGTCCCAAAGTCCCCATCAACCCCTTCAACCCCTTCAACCCCTTCAACCCCTTCAACCGGTTTTCAATTTTGATAGCAGCTTGCGCTTGGTGGACGGGCGCGGGGCTATGATTTGGCTTGTTATCCCAACACCCTCCCCCATGGCCCAGCCCCTGCACATCCTCTGGCAAGACGACCACCTGGTGGCCCTGTACAAGCCCGCGGGCTGGCTGGTGCACCGCACGGGGCTGGATGCGGGCGAAACCCGCTTTGTGATGCAGACCCTGCGCGACCAGCTGGGCCGGCACGTGTTCCCGGTGCACCGGCTGGACAAAGGCACCTGCGGCGTGCTGGTGATGGCGCTGCACAGCGACGCGGCCCGGGCGCTTTCCCAATCTTTTGAGAACCAGGCCACGCACAAGGTCTATATCGCCATGGTGCGCGGCTGGACGCCCCCCGCCGTAGAAGTGGACCACCCCCTGCGCCCGGACGATGCCCCGCCCGACGCAGCCGTGCAAAGCGCGCACACCCGGTTTCGCACCCTGGCGCAGTTGACGCTGCCCGAAGCCAGCGACCCGCGCTTTGCCACCACCCGCGCCTCGCTGGTGGAGGCCGTGCCCACCACGGGGCGGCGCCACCAGATACGCCGCCACCTCAAGCACCTGGCGCACCCCATCATTGGCGATGCCACCCACGGCAAGGGCCCGCTGAACCGCTGGTGGGCCCAGCGCCTGGGCCAGCAGCGCCTGTGGCTGCATGCACTGCGCCTGAGCCTGCCGCACCCGTTGACCGGCGAGATGCTGCACCTGCACAGCGGTTTGCCACTGCAACCCGCGCCAGGCAGCGACGTGGCCGCCTGCCCCCATAACCCCGAAGTGCCAGAAGCGCCCAGCCTGGACTGGCAACGTCTGCAGACCGACTGGCCCTGGCAATGGCTGAACAACGCCTCGGCCGCCACCCCCGTGCGCGCATGACGGCAACCCCGGAGGTTTGGCGACGTGGAAGGGCTACGATGCGCCTTCGCTTCTGAACACCGCTTTCGCTCCATGGCATTTCCCTCGGTCAAGCTCACCACCCTGGCATCGCTGGCCCACCGGCTGCCTGCCGCCTGCTGGCTGGCGCAGCGCCTGGAGCAAGCGCCCGAGCGCTGGGTCACGCTGCCGGTGTGGTGGGTAGAGGGCGACCTGGACATGGCGGCGCTTGATCTGGTCACCACCCTGTCGAGCGACGGGCAATGGCTGCCCCCCCTGCCCTCCACCGCGCTGGATGGCAGTGCGACCCACCCCGGCGGTGCCCTGCTGTGGGTGGACGGCCATTTGCGCCTGCAAGGGGCACTGACGGGCGGCTGGCACACCCCTGCAAGCGCGGCTGAACCATCGAGCCCCGCCGTACATGCGCTGGTGATGGGCGATGCCCAGGTGCACTGCGCCCTGCTGCGCCAAGGCCAGCTGCATGTGCAAGGCAACCTGTCGGTACACACATTGCTGTGGGGCGATGGCGCGCCCGGTGGCCTTACGGTGCTGGGCCAATCCACTGCGCAGGTGGGACTGTTCACGCGCGGGTATGCACCGCAGTGGAACCAACCGCCCAGCTTTGACTTCACGCTGCAAGATGCAGACCCAGCGGGCGATTCGGCGCTTTGGCAGCCTGCGGACCATGAAACACTGGGCCTGGTACTCCAGCCCCAGTACCTGGATGCCGACAACGTCGGAACAGGTAGCCTGGCCGAGATGCTGAACGCCCCCGCGCTGGTGCAAGCCGCCAGGGCGCAGCAGCCTGTGACGCAGCCCACCGCCGCAGTGCATGCACTGCTGCCGCCTGTCCCCTCCTTTTTCCAGGACGAATCCATCAGCGTGGCCAATATCAGGGCCGCCGTGCAGTCACCCCTGATCGCACCCAAGCAATTCACAGCCGAAGGCTGGTTTGGGCAGACCGACTTTTCGCTGTGCCGCAAACATGTAGACAGCGACGGCGATGCGCGGCAAGACAGCGTGTTCATCACCGTATGGAAACAATGGGACTTTTACCTGGGGGTGGAAAGCCCCGAGCCCGCGCAGGGCTGGCTGGGCGGCGGGTGGAGCCGGCTCCAGCGCCTGTTCAAGCGCCACGGCGGGCAATACCCTGTGGTGCCCAGTGCCCGCAGCACGGGCAACACACCGGGGCTGGTGGTGCTGTACCGCCCCTATGCGCAAGGCGTTGCCGGTGCATGGGCCCCGCTGGCGTTGGGCGATGAAGATGGCGCAGACCCCGCCGCCCAGCGGGCCTGCCAGCAAGCGTGGCGCGGGGTGCTGGACTATGTGCGCAAAGGCACCGCCCAGGCACGCGCGCACCACCCGCTGTGGGCGGCCCTGCATGAAGCAATTACCCCTGCGCGCCTCACGGCCCTCACGTCCACGCCCCTGTTCACCGAGCGCTACAACGACTGGTGGGACAGCGAAAAAAACGGCCTGTGGGTAGGCCAGTTCTGGATGGGCGCACGCCAGCCCTGCCTGCACCAGGGCGAGCCCTGGGGCCGCGCTTTCAAGCTGAGCTGGAAAAACGGTGATGACGGCCCTGGCGACGCGCCTGACAACGCCCACAGCGCCTACCAGATCGACATTGAAGAAGCCCGCGAAGGCCCGCCGCTGCTGCGGGTTGCGTACAGCCAGCGGCAAAGCGAGCCGCGCACGCCCATTCCACCCGGCGCGACAGACCACCTGGCGCGCCTGCTGCGCTTGTACCGCCAGGCGCAAACGCACATCGAGCGCCTGTCGGAAGCCATGGCCCACGAGGCCCAGCCACCGCAGCACCCCGCAGCGCAACTGCTCACCGTGCCGCCGTTGGCACCCACTATTCCCGATACCGCCGTTTTCGGCGCCGAGTGGATGCAGCGCTCGGGCCAGTGGCAAGCCACGGGCCAGGCCTACGCACAGCAAGCCCGCACCCAACTCGCCGTTGCCGACGCTCCACCTGCGCAGGCCATGGGGCAGGCAGCGGCGGATGCAGGCCTTTCGCTGTTTGGCGCTGCGGCTGACACCATGCCCGCGGTGGATGACCCCCGTGCAGCGGACGCTGAAGCCGTCCTGCAACTGGCGCGCGAGGTGCACCGCCATGCCGATATGGGCCTGGCAGCACGCTTTCGGCAGCGCTTTGCCTTTGCACCCGATGCGCTGGCGGCCCATGCCTACCGGGCGGGCCAACCCGCAGGCCCCTTGCTGCTGCTGGACGATGACCGCGCCGTGGTGCGGGTGGCCCAAGGTGGCCCGCACGGCACGCACTGGTGGCTGTTGCGGGGCCTGCAGGCGACGGTGGTGGAAGGTTTGCACGGCGCGGGGCGTTCCCCCAACCGGCAATGTTTTGCCAAGTTCGACGGTCACCAAGTCACCACCCACGCGGGCTGGGATGGGCCGGTGATCACCCGCTTGCACCTGCCCCACCACGTCGAAGCCGCAAGGACGGGGACTGCCGGGTGCGACGAGATCCTGCCCTTCAACGATGGTTTGCGCGTTCTGTGGCGTGACGCCACCGGCGTGTACCTGCTGACGCCCGATGCAGCGCAACAGCTGTACCCCAGAGCAGAAAGCAACGAAGCAGCCAATGCCCCTGAGCACCCAGATGCGCAAGAGCCACAGGCACAGCCCCTGCTGCACATGGCGCTGTCACCCGACGAGGGCTTCATCGCCGTGGGCGACCAGGGCAGCCAACACCTCTTGCTCAACCCGCGTGGCGAGGTGCTGGGCCGGTGGGCACCGCTTTCGGCCTGTGCCCACCACGCCACGTTCACCCACGACAGCACCCGGCTGCTGGCCCATTCCTGCCACCTGTACACGGGCCGTACCGGGGTGTTGCATCTGCCGCCCGAAGGCACTGGGGGCGGCCTCCATGAGTACCCATCGTTCCCAGGCGCTGCCGCGCTGCAGCCGTTTCATCGCCACAGCTGGCGGGTGGATGCCACGGCCACGCTGCGGGGCACGGTGATGGAAGGCGATGCGGCAGGCTACCTGCATGCGCTCAGCGACGATGGGCAGCTGCTGTGGCACCACCACATTGGCGGCGCTTTGAACGCGCTGGATACATCACCCGATGGTTCCACCATCGTCGCCGCCAGCCACAGCGGCTATGTGGTGTGGCTGCGGCAGCTGGGGGCAGGCATGGACCCCTGTGCGATCAGCACTTCGCCGTATGCCGAAACAGGGCGCTGGATTTTTTGGCAGGGTGAGGCGCAACCGTTGCACTGGTAACGGCGCTTTGCCTTGACGTCAGCCTGCTGGTCACCGACACCCACGGTGCCAAGGCGGCTAACAAAGGACCAATTGCTACCTTTTTAATAGCTGCTTGCGCTTTTACATAAAGGCTTAGGCACCGATTTGGCATCAAATCGCCTAAACCTGCAGAGCAGCACCCAGCGGCTCACGTACTCCGTTCAGTGCGGCCCGGGGCCTTGGGGCATGTTGGGAGTCTGTCGGGCCATCCACTGGTCCACGGGCTCGGGGTGCCCAAAAAGGTAGCCCTGGTAGACCATGGCGGGTGCGCGCTGGGCCAGAAAGTCCACCTGCTCCTGCGTCTCCACCCCTTCGGCCACAACACGCAAGCCAAACTGGCTGGCAACGGTCAAGATGGCCTCTACCAGGGCGCCGTCGTCCTCGTTGCTCGGGGCCTCGTTCACAAACGAGCGGTCGATCTTCAGCTCCTGGATCGGCAGGCGTTTGAGGTACGCCAGCGACGAGTAGCCCGTGCCGAAATCATCCAGCGCAAATTCCACCCCCAGGGCGACGAGTTCGCGCATTTTCGACACCACATCGTCAAAGTATCAATCACCAGACCTTCGGTGACTGCCAGCGTGAGCAGCGTGGGGTCTGCCCCCGTGGTGCGCAGCAAGGCCCGCAGGCTGGGCACAAAACCGTCTTCCCGAAACTGCCGGGCGCTGAGGTTGACGGACATGCGCAGGCGACGCCGGCTGAATTCCGGCTGTGCCACCACGGCACAGGCCTGCGCCAGCACCCATTCACCCAGGCTCACGATCAGGTCGGACTCCTCCGCCAGCGGAATGAACGCACCCGGCGTCAGCAGGCCATCGCGCGGGTGCTGCCAGCGCACCAGGGCCTCCACGCCCGTCACCTGGCCGCGCACATTCACCTGGGGCTGCACGTAAAGCCGCAGCTCTTGCGCGCCGATAGCGTGGCGCAGGTCCCGCTCCACCTGAAAGCGCTGGGCCGCCATCGCACCCATGCCCTGCTCAAAAAAGGCGGATCGGGCGCCACCCGCGTGCTTGGCCCGGTGCAGGGCGGTGCCCGCGCGCCCCATGGCAGCCAGCGGTGTGTCATCCGCCCCTTGCGGGTACAGCGTCAAGCCCATGCTCAATCCCAGCTGCGCCTCTTCGCCAGAGTCACCCAAAGCCAGGGGGCGCACAAAGGCTTGCTGGATCTGGTCGGCGAACGCCAGGGCACGGCGGCCTGCCACCGTAGCGTCGATGCCCAGGTCGTGCAGCACAATGCCAAACTCGTCCCCCGCCACACGAACCAGCAAATCGTGCGGGCCCAGCAGCTCGGCCAGCCGCAAGGCCACGGCGCACAGCAGCCGGTCGCCCATCTCGCTGCCTCGGGCATCGTTGAAGTTGGTGAACCGATCCAGATCCAGCAGCAGCAAGACGTGCACATCGTCGCCCGAGCGTTGATGGCGGGCCTGCAGACTGGCCAGCCGCTCGATGAGCATGGACCGGTTGGGCAGGCTGGTGAGCGAGTCGTAATGCGCCAGCCGGTGTATCTCTTGCGCAGCCCGCTTGCGGTCGCTCACGTCCTGCTTGAGCTCGACATAGTGGGTGATGCGCCCGTCTGGCTGGCGGATAGGGGCCACCACCACGGATTCACTGATCACCGCCCCGTCTTTGCGCAAATTGCTTTGCTCGCCCGCCCAGGACTCGCCGCGCTCCAGGGTCTCGCGCATGCCCTGCCATTGCGTGGGCCCCAGGCCGTTGGCGGACACCTCACTGCTCAGCCGGCCCAGCACTTCATGGCGGGCATAGCCGGTGCGCGCCAAAAAGGCATCGTTCACAAATTCGATGCGCCCGTCCAGATCGGTGATGACCGTGCTCTCGGGGCTTTGCTCCACCACGCGCAGCAGCTTGCGCAGTTCGGCGTCGCGGGCCTTCAGGTCTTGGGCCATGGTTTGGGCCTCATGCACCCGCCGGAGGTAGCTTTTGCGCGAGAGCAGCGTAGCTGCCGCCGTGAGCCCCACAATGCCTGCCAGGTACACCGCATACGCCCATCGGTTGTGGGGGCGCATGGCGGGCAGCGCCCCATGCTGATCAGCCCACAGGAAAAACGCAAACAAACCGCCGGTGACCGCCAGCAAACCCACGGTGGAGCGGCCGCCCAGCAGCCAGCCACACAACACGATCAGAACGGGGTAGATGAGCAGGTTGGGGCTGTTGATGCCGCCATTGCTGGCAGCCACCAGCGACACGACCACCCACACGCCCCACACCAGCAACCGGGCAGCCAGCGCCTGCCACCCCAGGTGCAGCGCCACCAAGGTGGTGGCCCCTACACCGGCCACGCACAGGTTCAGCGCAAGGCGGCTCCACTGGGGTTGCTCTTCGCGCAACAGGAGCAGGGCCACCAAAGCGCCCACCACCACGGCCACCCAGCCAGCCAGCCACCTGCACCATGCGGCGCATGCTGGGGTCGTTATGGTTGACGACAGGCGGCATAGAAAGGGGTGCCCTGGTGGAATGCAAAACAAGCGTTGCATCCTAACGCGGAGCGGCGATGAATTACAGAGCACACCCCAGAGTTGGCGCGGGTACGCAACGCGCGAGCGCGGCGGCCACTGGGAACCTGGTGAGCCGGCGGCCGGGCCACCCGCCCCGGCGCTCAATAGTGCGGGGGAAGCTCGTCTCGCAAATTGCGCGGGCCGTTGGAGCCAGCCTCGGGCGCCTGCTGGCGCAGCTGGATGACTTCGTGCGTGAGCCGGTCGATGAGTTGCTGCTGCTGGTAAATGGTCAGGTTCAGCTGATCCAACAGGTCTTCTGTGAAGCTGGCCTTGATTTCCAGTGCTTCAAGCCGCTGAAGGATTTCGTCGGTAAGGGGTGAGGTCATGGGAGCTATCGGGTGGGCACAGCGTCAGGGCTGGGCTTCGGTGATGTGGAGCTGGCTGTGCCGCTCGAGCAGCCATTCGGTCAGCGCCAAGTGGCACAGGATGTCTTCGTTCAGCGGCAGGTCCTTGCCAAGCACAAAGCGCAGCAGGATGTAGCCTCGCTGGCCTGCGCGTTCTGCGGGGCGAAACGCATCGCCCCATGAGCGCGTGGTGTATTCAAACCGCGATGCGTAGCCTTCGCGACGGTCAGGCGGCCAGCACATCATGCGCACGCCGGGGCCTCCAGATGTCCAAGGGCGCGCATCGGCCGGATCGACATACAGCTCCACCTGGAACGCCGCAGCGCAATGTTCCACACCCCTACCGTGTCATTGATGTGCGGCAGCGTGCGTGTAAACACCGGGGCGATGCCCTTCGCATCCAGCACCCGCACACGCCGGTTGGAAGCCTGCAAATCTTCTGTGCGTTGCTGGTACGCAGCCGCCACACACGCCACGTCTTCACAGCGGTTGCGCTGGCGCAGCCACCGCAGTTGCGCCGCACGCAGGGCCGCGATTGCGGCATCGCCGTCGGGCTTGGCCTGCGCGGTGCGGTAGGCATGGGTCAGGCGCTCATCGGCCTGCATGAGTTCGGGGCTGGCGCAGATCCAGTGCTCTACCGTCTTCTCCGCCGCACCGCAGTCAAAGCCTGGGGTGGGCGCCGAGGGCTCCAGCCCCTGCGCACTGGCCCATGCACAAAAGCCCAGCAGAACGAGGCTGGACAGCCAGGCCTTCACAGCGCTTGCCCCTGAACGCGGCGAATCAGATCGCCTGGCCCAGGCGTGCCACGCCTTCGCGGATCTTGTCCACATCGGCCGTGGCAAACGACAGGCGGAAGGTGGCGTGGTCGGGATTGGCACAGAAGAACGGCGTGCCGGGCACAAAGGCCACGCCCTTTTCAATGGCGCGCTTGGCCAGCACGTTGCCGTCAGCCACCTTGCCACCCGCGCCCGTGAGGCGCGCCCACACAAACAGCCCGCCCTGGGGCTGCACAAATTCGATGGCGTCGCCCAGTTCCTTGCGCAGCGCATCGCCCATGGCCTGGGCACGTTCGGCATACACCTTGCGCACATGGGCCAGCGTGGCGGGCATGCGGCCGGCCTTGAGGTATTGCGCGGCCGTGGCCTGGGCAAAGGTGCTGGTGTGCGCGTCGCTGAACTGCTTGCACATGGTGGCCTTGCCCAGCAGCTCGGCCGGGGCAATCATCCAGCCCACACGCAGGCCGGGCGAGAGCACCTTGCTCAAGGACCCGCAGTGCACCAGCAGATCGCGGCTGCCGGGCACGGTGGCTGACAGGTTCAGCAGGCTGGGGGGAGGTGCATCGCCAAAGTACAGGTCGCCGTAGGGGTCGTCTTCCACGATCAGGGTGTTGTGCTTCACGGCCATCTCCAGCACGGCCTTGCGGCGCTCCAGGCTCAGCATGGCACCGCTGGGGTTTCCGAAGGTGGGGATCAGGTAGACGAACTTGGGCTTGTGCTCGGCAATCAGCTTTTCCAGCTCGTCGGTTTTCACGCCATTGCCGTCAATGGGTGCGCTGATGAGTTCAGCGCCGTACAGGCGGAAGCACTGGATGGTGGCCAGGAAGGTCGGGCCTTCCACGATCACCTTGTCGCCGGGGCTGATGAGGGTCTTGCCCAGCAGGTCCAGCGCCTGCTGGCTGCCAGTGGTGACGATGAGGTTGTCGGCCGCCACATCCGTGGCGCCCTTGGCTGTCATGAAGGCGGCGAGTTGTTCGCGCAGCGGGTTATAGCCTTCGGTGGCGCCGTATTGCAGCGCAGCGCCGGGTTCTTCCGCCAAGGCGGCGTTGCTGGCAGCGCGGATGCCTTCCACGTCAAACATCGCGCTGTCTGGGAAGCCGCCCGCAAAGCTGATGATGCCGGGCTTGCCCAGCAGCTTGAAGAGTTCGCGGATGGCAGAGGTTTCGACGTTGTTGAGGCGATCAGCAAATTGCATGGGACGGCATTCCTGTGGGCAATGAATCCGCCATTGTCGCCAATTGCGGCGCAGTTTTCTTGCGGGCGCGGGCTATTTACCGCCCCCGGAAACGCTCCCTTCGCGCCGCCCCCGCCTCAATCCACCCGGATGTCCGCACGCGCAGCCACGGCGCGCATGAGCGGCAGCTCACGCTCTACCCGACTGCGCAAGGCTTCGCCGTTGCCCCAGGCGGGCGTCAGCCCCATGTCTGCCACCAGGCCCAGCGGTGTGAAGCTGTTGACCGGGTCGTAGGGCAGGTTGTTGCGAATGGCCGGGTTCAGCGTGAGCGTGGTGCTGGCCCCGGCCAGCAGTGTGTAGCCATCCGGCGCCGCCTTGGCCACCTGCCCGGCTGCCAGCACGGTGCCTGCGCCAGGCCGGTTTTCCACCACCACGGGCTGGCCCAGCTTTTCGCTCAAGCCCGAGGCGAGCAAGCGGCCCAGGATGTCGGTGGCGCCGCCTGCGGCATAGGGAATGACGAACTTGATCGGGCGCCAAGGGTACCCCTGCGCCTGCGCCAGCCCGTGCAAGCCCAGCGCCAGGGCACCAGCGCCCAGGCAGGAAAGAAAGCGAAAACGTGTCATGGCCATGGCGCAAACTCCTCAAAGCAGGAAAAGAAACACGAAACAACAGCGGCTGTGCATCACTCAGTCACGCTCATCAACGGCGCTCTGCAGCCAACAGGGGGCTGCGCACCATGGCCGACAGGGCCAGCCCGCGCTCGATCTTCCATAGCGCTTCGGGTTTGAGCAAGGCGCGGCGGGCGGGGCTGCGGTACAGCGCCGCGTTGGCGCCCGCCACCATGAAGCTGCGCAGGTCAATCCAGGCGCGCCACATCTGTTCAAAATCAAACGCGGGGGTCACCTCCTCCACCGCGCAGCCAATGGTTTTGAAATGGCCCAGCGCCGCGCGGCAGGTGTCCAGCAACCCTGGCTCCGTCGGCAGGTGACCGCCCAGATCACCCAACCAGCCAATGCGTGTGCCGCGAAAGTCCCGCTCCAGCGCCCAGCTCCAGTCTTGGGGCCCCTCGCTGCGGCGGGTCAGCGGCAGGCGAGCATCAAACCCCGCCTGCACCGACAGCAGCATCGCCAGATCAGGAATGTTGCGCGCCATGGGGCCCGCCACGCTGAACTGCTGGAAGAACACCTCGTCGGTGGGCCCATGCGGCACGCAGCCCATGGAGGTGCGCAGGCCATACACATTGTTGAACGCCGAGGGGGTGCGCAGCGACCCCATCATGTCCGAGCCATCGGCCACCGGCAGCATGCGCAAAGCCACGACCACCCCTGCGCCACCGCTGCTGCCGCCAGCCGAGCGCTGTGGGTCAAAGGCGTTGCGCGTGGTGCCGTACACGGGGTTGAAGGTGTGGCCGCCAGACCTGCCGGGGAGCTGCTGGCCACCCACGCGCTGCGCAATGCACTGGAGGCCGACCGTGTGGTGGCCGACATCGAAGCGCTACAGGGCCTGCGGCGCGGGTTGATCCGGGTGTGCTGCTCGGCAGGCTTTGCGATTGAGTTTCTGCCCAAGGCCATGGCCCAGTTCCGCGAGCAGCACCCCGGCATGCAGTTCCACCTGCGCGTGGCGGCCCCCGCCGCTGTGACGCAGGCGGTGCTCAACACCGAAGCCGACATTGGCCTCACCTACAGCCGCACGGCCGAACGTGACATTGAGCTGCAGACCCTGGCCGGTCGCACCCTGCCCGAAGGCGTGCGCGCCTTCATTGCCCACCTGCGCCAGCAACTGCCCCCCCACCTGACCGACAATGCGGCGCTATGGATCCACCGGCCTGCCGCCAGGCAGAGCCCCACACCGTGCTGACCCGATGAAAACCGCCCACATCGAACCCTTTTTTGCCACCCTGCGGGCCACCAACCCGCTGCCCAATACCGAGCTGGAATACACCACCGTGTTCGAGTTGCTGGCCGCCGTGCTGCTGTCAGCCCAGGCCACCGATGTGGGGGTGAACAAGGCCACGCGCAAACTGTTCCCGGTGGCGGGCACGCCGCAGGCCATTCTGGATTTGGGGCTGGAAGGGCTGGAGGGCTACATCAAGACGATTGGTCTCTACAAAAGCAAGGCCCGTCACCTGATGGAGACTTGCCGCATTCTGGTGGAGCGGCACGGCGGCGTGGTGCCCCGCACGCGTGAAGAACTGGAACAACTGCCCGGCGTGGGCCGCAAAACCGCCAACGTGGTGCTGAACGTGGCCTTCGGCCAGCCCACCATGGCGGTGGACACGCACATCTTTCGCGTGAGCAACCGTACAGGCCTGGCGCCGGGCAAAAACCCGCTGGCTGTGGAGCTGCAGCTGATGAAGCGCGTGCCCAAGGAATACGCCGTGGATTCGCACCACTGGCTCATCCTGCACGGCCGCTATGTGTGTCAGGCACGCAAGCCCCGCTGCTGGGAATGCGCGGTGAGCAGCTATTGCGACTACCAGCCCAAGACCACAGCCGCCTGACCAGACATCACGCGCGCCTTACTGTTTGAGCAAGGCCGCAAACTCCAGCGCTGCGCGGCTGCGCGAAGCGCCCTTGCGCCACAGAATGCCCGCGTGCCGCACCATGGTGGGTGAGCGCAGTTCAATGGTGTGCAGATCACTCGCCTGCCGGGCCGCACGCTCGGGCGCAATGCAGGCCAGGTCACCCCAGCGGCACACATCCAGCAGCCCTTCTACCGATTCCATTTCCACGCGCACCTGGGGCACCACCCCGGCGGCGCGCAGGCTGTCATCCACCAGCCGCCGGGTAGCGAAGGCACGCGGCAACATGGCCAGCGGCACCTGGGCGAGGTCTTTCACCGCCAGGCTCTTGCGCCGCGCCAGGGGGTGGGCGGGGTTCACCACCAGCTGCATGCGCTCTTCAAACAAGGGCTCGGTGTCGATGTCCTCGCGTTCGGTGGGGTAGAAGGCAATGCCCACATCCAGCAAGCCCTCCACCAGTTGTTCTTCGATGGGCCCAGCGCGCAGGTCCCGCACCACCACGCTTACCCCCGGATAGGCCCGGCTGAAGGCCGCCACCGCCGCAGGCACCAGGGTGTGCAAAAAAGTGGGGATGACGCCCACCGTGAGCGAGCCCGACTGCAGCGCCCCCAGATCGGCCAGCGCCATGCGACCCGCCTCGATCTCGTGCAACGCCCGCGCCGCGTACACCCTAAACGCCAGCCCGGCCTGCGAAAGCCGCAGCCGCCGTCCCACGCGGTCAAACAGGTCCACACCCAGCTCCTGCTCCAGTTGCCGCAGCCCGTGCGACAAGGTGGACTGCGTGACAAACAGGTTGTGGGCCGACTGGGTCAGGTGCTCGGTGCGCGCGATGTCGAGAAAGTAGCGAAGCTGGCGGATTTCCATGGCAAGTGGGCGTGAAGGGCGAGGCAGACCGGCAGAGCAAGGCTTCAGGGGCGGCCATGTGGCCTACACAGGGGCGCCTCGAATCATCGATGTTATCGAACGAACAGTTCCAAAGGAATCATTGGATTAGTTTCATTGCAAAAACTATCCTCGCGCGGAAAACCTGTCGAAGCACGTTGAAAAACGCAGCGCGACAGCCCCACCCATACCCCGCACTGGCCGCGAGCAACACTTCACCATGCAGAAGTCAGCCCAAGCCTTTGCCCCGCCCCTGGGCGGCCCGTTGAGAACCTATACACGCATGACTCTTTTGTCCTCCGCTACAGAAAACCCCGCGCACGATCTGGCGGGCTTTGCCATTGAACGCATTGAGGCGCGCATTCTGGACATTCCCACCATTCGCCCGCACAAGCTGTCGTTCGGCTCCATCAGCCGGCAAAGCCCCGTCATCGTTCAGCTCTGGCTGAAGAACGGTGCCTGCGGTTTTGGCGAGGCGGCCACGATCGGCGGCCCTTCGTGGAACGAAGAATCGCCTGAGAGCATCCTCCACGCCATTACGCAGTACCTGGCACCCGCACTGCTCGGCGAGTTTGGCGGCGGCTTTGAAAGTGCCCTGGCACGCATGGACCGTGCCTGCAAGGGCAACGCCTTCGCCAAAAGCGCGGTGGAAATGGCGCTGGTGGACGCCGTGGCCCGCACGCTGAACATGCCTGCCTGGCAACTGCTGGGCGGCAAGGTGCACCAAAGCCTGCCCCTGGCCTGGACGCTGGCCAGTGGCGACGTGGCGCGCGACCTGCAAGAGGCGCACCTGCGGCTGGAGCAAAAACGCCACCACATCTTCAAGATGAAAATTGGCGCCCGCGCACCCGAGGACGACGTGGCGCACGTAGCACAAATCGCCCGCGGCCTGCAAGGCAAGGCCACGCTCACGGTGGATGTGAACCAGGCGTGGGACGGCAACACCGCCCGCCGCTATCTGCCCCCACTGGTGGAAGCCGGCGTGACGCTGATCGAACAGCCCGTGGCGCGCTGGAACGTGGAGGCGCTGCGCAGCCTCACCGCCACGCTGGACGGCGCACTCATCATGGCCGACGAAACCGTGTGCACGCCGCAAGACGCGTTCATGCTGGCCAGCCTCAAGGCCAGCCATGTCTTCTCTCTCAAGGTGGCCAAGCATGGCGGCCTGGTGCGCACCCGCAAGATTGCTGCGGTGGCTGAAGCGGCCGACATCGGCTGGTATGGCGGCACCATGCTGGAGACATCGCTCGGCAGCGCCGCATCGGCCCATGTGTTCTCTACGCTAGGCACACAGCACCACGGCTGCGAGCTGTTTGGCCCGCAACTGCTGGTGGACGACATCGTGGAGCAGCAAATGCCCATCACCAACTTTGCACTGCAACTGCCCGACGGCCCCGGCTTTGGCGTCGAGGTGTCGCTTGCGCAGCTCAACCGCTTTGACCGCGCACGCCAGGGCCAGGCGCCAGTGCATGTCGATATGGCACCCACCACCCCAACCGTTGCCTGATGGGCAACGCGCCCCATTTTTCTGACCCCTTCAAGGAGCAAACCATGCTGTTTCTGGTTCGTATGGATGTGAACATCCCCCGAGACCTTCCCGAAGCCCAGGCCAACGAGATCAAGGCCCGCGAAAAGGCCTATTCGCAAGACCTGCAGCGCGATGGCCGCTGGAAGAGCATCTGGCGCGTGGTGGGCGAATACGCCAACTACAGCATCTTCGACGTGTCATCCAACGACGAGCTGCACCAGCTGCTGCAGGGCCTGCCCCTGTTCCCGTTCATGAAGATTCACGTGACCCCTCTGGCCACGCACCCCTCGGCCATCTGATTCCTGAAGCACCTGCAACAACCCCATAACGAGACAAAACCATGATGACGAAACGACAGACGCTGGCCCTGCTGGCCTGCGCCCTGGCTTCGGCCACCCTGCCTGCAGCCAATGCCCAGGCACCCGCCGCCTCCTGGCCCAGCAAGCCCATTCGCTGGGTAGTGCCCTTCCCACCGGGCGGGGCCATGGACGCCATTGCGCGCACGCTGGGCGAGAAGGCTGGCAAGACGCTGGGCCAGCCCTTCGTCATCGAGAACAAGCCCGGCGCGGGCGGCAACATTGGTGCCGACTTCGTGGCCAAGCAGCCGGGCGATGGCTACACGCTGATGATCACCTCCATCGGCATGGCCACCAACAAGCCGTTGTACGGCAAGCTCAGCTACGACCCCATCAAGGACTTTGCCCCGGTGAGCCTGCTGGCCGTGGTGCCCAACGTGCTGGTGACCAACGCGACCCAGCCCGATGTGAAGACCGCCAAGGACGTGATTGCCGCCGCCCGCAAAACGCCCGGCAAGCTCACCTATGCCTCAGCCGGCAACGGCACCTCCATCCACCTGGCCGGTGAAGTGTTCACCTCGCTGGCACAGGTGGACATGCTGCATGTGCCCTACAAGGGCAGCGGCCCGGCCGTGTCCAACCTGCTGGGCGGCCAGGTCAACTACATGTTCGACAGCATCACCTCAGCGCGCCCGCACATTGAATCAGGCAAGCTGCGCGCCCTGGGCCTGACGACCGCCAAGCGTTCCAAGTCGCTGCCCAACGTGCCCACGCTGGCCGAAGCCGGCCTGCCCGGCTACGAGGTCTCGCCCTGGTTCGCCGTATTCATGCCCGCCGCCACGCCCAAGGACATCGTGGCTAAGGTCAACGCCGCCTTGCTCGAAGCCATGAACGATCCCGACGTGGTCAAGCGCTTTGAAACCATCGGCGCCGAACCCGTGGGCTCCACGCCCGAAGAAATGGCACAGCACCTGGCGCGCGAAAGCGAACGCTGGACCAAGCTGATCCAGGAACGCGGCATCAAGCTCGACTGATTCGCCTTACCCGCTGCTGGCAGGGCTGCCTGCACCACGCGCCCCTACAGCGGGGTGCTGGTGCGATGCGCCTGCGTGCCTGTGCACCAGCCGCAGCCTTCGATTTCCTTTTCTGTTCTCTCCCCCCATCATGAAAAAACGCACCCTTGCCCACCTGGCCCTGTCGCTGGCCGCCACCCTCGCGCTGCCCTGGGCCCACGCCCAAGCCCCTGCTTTCCCCTCCAAGCCCGCGAGCATCGTCGTGCCCTACGCACCTGGCGGCCCGGTGGACAACCTCTCGCGTGTGCTGGCCACCCGCCTGGGCAAGGAATGGGGTCAGTCGGTGCTGGTGGTCAACAAAACCGGCGCCAACGAAATCATCGGCGCGGAATTCGTGGCCAAGAGCCCCGCCGACGGCTACACGCTGTTCGCCGCCACCGAGGCCGCGCTCACCATGAACCCGCACCTGTACAAAAAGCTGCCGTACAACCCCGAGAAGGACTTCACCCCCATCTCGCGCCTCATCAGCGTGCCCATGGTGTTCTTCGTGCCCAAGGCCTCCAAGGCCAACACCTTGAAGGAGTTCATCGAGCTGGCCAAAAACGCCAAGGGCACGCCACTGACTTATGGCTCCTCCGGCGCGGGCGGCATCGTCCACCTGCCCTTGGCGATGTTCGCCAAGCAAGAAGGCCTGGAAATGGTGCACGTGCCCTACAAGGGCGCCGCACCGCTGATCCCGGAAGTCATCTCCGGTCAGATCGACTCTGCCGTGCTGGGCGTGTCGGTGATCGAGCAGCACGTGAAGTCCGGCAAGCTCAAAGCCCTGGCCGTTTCATCAGAAGCACGTAGCCTGGCCCTGCCTGACGTGCCTACGTTCAAGGAAGCTGGCGTGAAGGACATTGACGCCGTGTTCAACATCGGCCTCGTCGCCCCTGCTGGCACGCCCGCCGCCATCGTGGAAAAAATCGCCGCTGACGTGCGCCGCATCCTGATGGACCCCGAGTTCCGCAAGACCAACGTGGACGCCTACTCCTACGTGGCCGTGGCTTCCACCCCCGCCGAATACAAGGCCTTCCTGGCCCGCGACCTCAAGGTGCAGGGCGAACGCGTGAAGACCTCTGGCGCAACGCTGGACTGACCGATCGGCACCGCTGCCCCTGCGGCAGCAGCCCCGCAAGCCGCCTTCTCACGAAGGCGGCTTTTTTTGCACTCAGCACTCCTGATTTCATAGCATCTTGCGCTTTATTGACGGGCGCCAGAAGGCAAAAGAGGCTCTTCTGGCGAATGCTAGTGACACTTTGATTTCCCATGGCCGCCTCCAGCACCAGTGCGGGCTGCAGCCCCCCCCTGGGGTCTGATCGATCCAACAACCTGAACCACCCCAGAGACGAATCAAGGTATTTCGTCGCAACACCCTTGAATCGTTGCATCTACCCTCGCAGCCGGCTGACATAGGCATTAACCTTCTGCCCATGCACAGCACCACCGCAAAGACGCTCATCGAACAACTGGCACTGGCCCGCCATCCCGAAGGAGGCTGGTTCAAGGAAACCTACCGCGCCAGCGACAAGCTTGCCGCACAAGCCCTGCCCGCGCGGTTTGACGGAGACCGGTCTGCTTCCACCGCCATCTACTTTTTGCTGGAGGCAGGCGACATCTCGGCGCTGCACCGCATCCAGTCTGACGAGGTGTGGCACTTTTATGCAGGCTCCACACTGCGCGTGCACGGCATCTTTCCAGATGGCACGTACCAGGAGTGGAAACTCGGCGCCAATCTGGCTGCGGGCGAGCAGTTCCAGGCCGTGGTGCCTGCGAGCTGCTGGTTTGGCGCAGAGTTGGCCGAAGGCGACTTTGCCCTGGTGGGCTGCACGGTGGCACCCGGTTTTGACTTTGCTGACTTTGAATTGGCGCAAGCGAAACAGCTACTTGCCTGCTACCCACAACACGCTGAACTGATCCATCGGCTGACCAGAGCGTGACAACGCTGCTTGGTGCTGGTGCTGGTGCTGGGTAGCAGCGCCTGCCAGGGGAACCCGGTCACTGAAGCCCTCTGCACCTGAGCGACTGCAGAGCAGCAGACGCCGCAGGGCATCAAAACCGACTGGCCGCCGTCAGGATGACTGTAGCAGCAGCCACCGCAATGGCCTGCAAGCCCACAACCCAGAACCAGATCGGCATGATGCTTCCTCCTGTTGAAAACCGTGAGGATAGGTATCAATCCTCAAGGCATCAGCGGGACGAGTTCCTACGCTGGTGTCAGTCCTGTCTGACAGCGGCGGGCTGCCCCATCACGCGATGGGAGTGGCCCCTGAGCGGGGCTGCTCAAAACTCAAACCAAATAGCTCTGCAGCGCTTATCTGATAAGCGCTAGCAGCTATCACTTTAATAGCATTCAGCACACTTTGCGGCTGCTCAGTAGTGGCAACGCAAAGGCAGATTCTTATGCTGCCGCAGTCTGCTCCGACACCCCTGCCGCTTCGAAGCTCGCCATCTCGCGCAGGATGGCGCAGGCCGAGGGCAGCAGGGGCCAGGCCAGCGCCGCGCCGGAGCCTTCGCCCAGGCGCAAGCCCAGGTCGAGCAACGGCTCGGCCTGCATCTGCGCCAGCATGAGTTGGTGGCCGCGTTCGCCCGAGCGGTGGGCAAACACACAGCGTTGCAGCACATGGGACTGCAGGCGGCTGGCGACGAGCACGGCGGCGCTGGTGATGAAGCCGTCCACCAGGATCACACGGCGCTCAGCTGCGGCCTGCAGCACGGCACCCACCATGGTGGCGACTTCGTAGCCGCCGAGCGCTGCCAGCGCGTCGAGCGGCGTGGTGGCGGCGGCATTCACGTCCAGCGCCTGTTGCAGCACGGCGCGTTTGCGTTCAATGCCTGCGGCGTCCAGCCCGGTGCCCGCGCCGGTGCATTCGGCCAGTGAGAGGCCGCACAGGCGCGCCAGCAGCAGCGAGGCCACCGAGGTGTTGCCAATGCCCATTTCACCCAGCAGCAGCGCATTGCCCGGCAGGTCGCGCACCAGTTCCATTCCGTTGGTCAGCGCCTGCGCGCATTGGTCGGTGCTCATGGCTGGGCCTTGGCTGGCGTCTTGCGTGCCGGGGGCCACCTTGCGCAGCAGCAGGCTCGGCTGGCCGGGGGCGGCTTCGCGCGGAGCAATGTCGCGCGCCACGCCGCAGTCCACCACCGTGAGGGCCAGGCCATGCTGGCGCGCCAGCACGCTGACGGCGGCGCCACCGGCGAGGAAGTTCTCCACCATCTGCCAGGTCACGTCGCTCGGAAAGGCCGAGACGCCGCGCGCGGCCAGGCCGTGGTCGCCTGCGAAAACGACCATTAGCGGGTGCTCCAGCCGGGGGGATGCGGTGCCCTGGATCTGGCCCAGGCGCAGCGCAAGCTGCTCCAGGCGGCCCAGCGAACCGAGGGGTTTGGTCTTGTGGTCCAGCTTGTGTTGCAGGGCCTGGGTGAGTTGCGGGTCGGCGATGTCGGCAATCAGGGGCAGGTGGGCATTCATGGCTTGTTCAACTTTCAATCAGGTGGAGCGCGGCCCGCAGATGCAGGCCTGCGCGATCAATGGCGGTGCGCGCCAGGTGGGCACGCCGTGGCAAGGTCAGGCGATGGCTTCGCGCCCACGCTGGGCGGCGGCCTGGTCGCGCCGCAGGTGGGCGATAAGGGGCTGCTGGTCATCGCGCTGGCCCCATTGGTCGAAGTACACCAGGTCTTCGATGGGCAGGCGCGGCAGCCAGCCGGCGGTTTCCAGCTCAGGCTTGGCGTGGAAGTGGCTCACGTAGCCCACGCACAGGTAGGCGATGGGGGTGATGCCCTTGGGGATGCCCAGCGCCTCTTGCAGGTCGGCCTGGTGGAAGATGCTGACCCAGCCCACGCCTAGCCCTTCGGCGCGCGCGGCCAGCCACAGGTTCTGCACGGCGCAGACACTGCTGTACAGATCCATGGTCTTCATGTGGGTGCGGCCCACCACCACGGGGCCGGTGCGCTCACGGTCGCAGGTGATGCAGATGCCGACGGGCGACTCAACGATGCCTTCGAGCTTGAGCTTTTGGTACGTGGAACGTTTGTCGCCCTCGAACATGCCGGCGGCCTCGGCGTGGGCCTTGGCAAAGGCACCCTGCACGCGGCGCTTGGTGTCTGGCGAACGCACCACGAGAAAGTTCCAGGGCTGCATGAAGCCCACCGAGGGCGCGTGGTGCGCGGCGGTGAGGATGCGGCTGAGCACCTCGTCGGGCACCGGCGTGGGCAAAAACTGCCCGCGCACGTCGCGGCGTGAAAAGATGGCGTGGTAGATGGCGTCGCGCGCTTGTTGCGTGAAGGCGTGCGCGCTGGGCGTGGCTTGCGCCACTGCGCTGTTATTCATGGCAGTCCCCTGTGCGTGAATAGTGGCAGCGCTGCCCGGCCTTGCAGCGCCAAAAATGGCTCAGGCCGGTCTTCTGGCTTGGAGTCATCTGGCCCCCGCACCTTCCCGGCCTTGGCGACCAGTGGCATTCAGCGGGCGGCATCGTCCTTACAGCGTTGGGCACGCGGCGGAGTTGCACCGCCTTCCCGATTCTCCCTTTGCGTCATCGCATTGGGCACCTGAGGGCGGGGATGATAGCAGCCGGTGAACCGCGTATTTCTTACGCGATCAGCGCGTCCAGCACGCCCGGGTCGAAGTGCCGGGCCACCCCATCGGCCAGGCCGTCGAACACGGTATCGAGCGTGGGGGCCTGGGCGCCAAACAGGGCGTGCAGCACGGCGGCGTCCTCGAACAAACCGTGCAGGTACACGCCCAGCACATTGCCCGCCGGGTTCTGCCAGGCAATACCGGGCATGACCTCGCGCGCCACATCACCCTTGGCTGCCATGGCGGGGTGCTGGGCAGTCTGGCCGTGGTGGATTTCATAGCCGCAGGCAGCCACGCCCGAGAGCGGCGCCCAGGCACCCGTGAGCTGCCCGAACGCCGCGCTGGTGCGCTGCACGGTCTTGGCGGGCTCGAACACGGTGACCAGCGGCAGCAGGCCCAGGCCGGGGGCGTTGCCGTCAATGCCTGCGGTGTCGATCAGCGCCTCGCCCAGCATCTGCAGGCCGCCGCACACACCCAGCACGGTGCCGCCCTGCCCCGCATGCGCGGCGATAGCTTGGTCCAGCCCCTGCGCGCGCAGCCAGGCCAGGTCGGCGGCGGTGGCTTTGGAGCCGGGCAGCACGATCCAGTCCGTTGGCCGCAGGCCTGCCACATCGGCCGGGCTGCGCACCCATTGCAGGCGCAGGCCGGGCACGTTTTTGAGCGGCTGGAATTCATCGAGGTTGCTGATGCGCGGGTAGGCCACCACGGCCACGGTGGTGTGCACGGCGCCGGGCGTGGTGTGCGGTCGATTGAGCGGCGACGGGTCGCCCCTAGCCGCGAGAGCCCCCTCGGGGGGCAGCGAGGACACGCCAGTGCCGAGCGTGGGGGTCATATCAAACACGCCGTCTTCCTCGGGCAGGCCGTGGTGCCACTGCATGGGGATGGTGGCCACGGTGGGCACGCCAGTGCGCTCCTGCAGGTGCTGCGGCGCGGGCGCGAGCAGGCTGGCATCGCCCCGGAACTTGTTGAGCACGAAGCCGTGGATCAGCGCCCGCTCGTCCTCGGGCAGTAGCGCCCAGGTGCCATACAGGTGGGCAAAGGCGCCGCCCCGGTCGATGTCGGTGACGAGCAGGCAGCGCGCACCGGCATGGCGCGCCACGCGCATGTTCACGATGTCGCTGGCGTGCAGGTTGGTCTCGGCGGGCGAACCCGCGCCCTCGATCACTACCACGTCGTTCTCGGCGCGCAGCGCATCAAGCGCGGCGGCAATCTGCGGCCACACCAGTTGGCTGCGGCCGCGCCAGGGCAGCGCGGTGAGCTCGGCGCTCACCTGCCCCATCAGCACCACCTGGCTACGCGTGTCGGCCTCGGGCTTGAGCAAGAGCGGGTTCATGCGCACCTCGGGCACAGCGCGCGCGGCCAGGGCCTGAAAGTATTGTGCCGAGCCGATCTCGCCCCAGGCGCCTTCGATGCCTGCCACCCCGCCGCCGGGCCGCCCCAAGGCGGGGTGCGCCCCCTCGGGGGGCAGCGCAGCACACGCAGTGGCAAGCGTGGGGGCAGCTACCACGCGGGCGTTGTTGCTCATGTTCTGCGCCTTGAACGGGGCCACCTTCAGGCCCAGGTTGCTGTAGTACCGGCACAGCGCAGTGGTGAGCCAGCTTTTGCCGGCGCCGCTGGTGGTGCCAAGCACCATTACGCAGCGGGCCGGGCGCGTATTTGCGGTGAAGTGAGTGATTTTTGCCATGGGCGCAACGATACCCGTTACACCCAAGGCACCGCGCCATCAGGCTCGCAACTGTTTCGCGGCGCATGCGTGAAGGCGACGCATTTTGTCGCAGCACTGGAGAGAATGGTTGCCGCACTCCTCTTCCACACAAGCACCCGCCCAGTCCAGACAGGGCCCAGCAGAAACGGAGCAAACCATGTGGCTACTGATTGACGACGTGCGCGACCTCAACGCCGACGCCATTGCCCGCACGCCCGAAGCGGGGCAGCGCCTGCTGGCCAGTGGCCCCTGGGCCTGCCTGTGCCTGGACCATGACCTGGGCACGGCCCAAACAGGCTTGGACGTGCTGCACTGGGCCATAGGGCACGACTGCCTGCCCCAGCGTGTGCAGCTTGTCACGACCAACCCGACGGCCCGCAGCAAAATGGCCGCCGCGCTGCATGCTGCCGGATACAACAGTGCAGACGGTCTGAACTTCAAACACACCGATGGCGTGAACTCTTAACCCCTTTCAGATAAACCACACCACACCCCCATCCAACGCTGACTGCGCAACTCACTGGCTACGATGTTGGGGCGGCATGCACCAGACGCTTGCCCCACACCCCACCACCCGAAACACTCATGCGACTGATCATTCTTGACACCGAAACCACGGGCCTATCACCTGCTGAAGGCCGCATTGTGGAAATCGCCGCAGTAGAAATGCTGGACGGCAAGCTAACCGGACGAGAGTTCCACCACTTGCTGAACCCCGAACACCCTATTTCTGAGTACATTACAGAAATCATCGGAATCAACGACGCCATGGTGGCAGGCAAACCCACATTTGCGGATATTTCCCAAGCCTTCATCGATTTCGTTGGCAACGACAAATTGGTAGTTCACAATGCAGAATTTGACAGAGCATTTCTTGATTTCGAGTTCTTCAATATTGACCTAGATTGGCCTCATTTATCGAAACCAGAATTATGGATTGATACCCTTGCTTATTTCAAAGAGAAGCATCCAGGCGAGCGATGCAGCCTGAATTCACTGTGTGAGC
>ENA-UOOA01000724-UOOA01000724.1-human-gut-metagenome-genome-assembly--contig:-P61old-NODE-724-length-62209-cov-8.137626_pt1 | contig 62209 bp, 43 predicted proteins | sample MGYA00242467_ERZ724014 | MGnify/ENA metagenome assembly ERZ724014 | reverse complement strand
AGAAAAAGCACAGTCAACAGCCTGCATTGCCAATTTGAAGCAGATTTCACTCTGTTTTGCCCAATACCAAACGGATAACAACAGCTTTTATCCGGTCGCCAACGATTCATATTATACTACTTACAGCTCGAATTTGGGACTTCATACCTATGGCTGGAAATTTTATAATGCCGGTTATCTTAACAATGCAAAAGTGTTTTATTGTCCGACAATCTGGAGCCGTTGTGCTAATTCTGCCGGGTACATCGCAGACACGGCATATAGTAAACCAACAATTCATGGAGCATGGAACTCTGTCACCTATGCATATAATGGTTATTTCGGTGGAAGCCGTAATTGGTGGGAATACAAAACAGTGGTCAAAAGCGGACGGGAAAAAAATCCAGGAAAAAAGGCTGTAGTCTTTGATTCCATGATCTATTCTTCCACTTACAGTTGCTATGTTGGTACAGCTAATTTCAACAATATAGCTGGAGACAATCCGCCTCGCTGGAAAGAAATTGCCTCGCCGCATAATTCACCAAGACCAACCTCACCGGTAATGGGCACAACCAACATTATTTATGCAGACAGTCATGTCGCAGCTCTCAAGTATGCTCCCAATATACTGGACAGCAATATCAATCTGAAACCGTTTAATTAATGGAAAGCTGAAAATGTATAGAATGATTCTATTGGTTCTTTGCCTGATTACTGGAATTTCCAGCAAAGCCGCAGACGATTCCTCACTGATCTTCAAAGCGGGGTTCGACAATATCTCCGTCCGGGCAGAAAAAGCCGCCGGGTGGGACGGTTCCAGAAACTTTGTTCCCGACACGCTCCAGCTCCGTATGCACGAAGGAGTTGCGGGCAAAGGAAACGCACTGACTCTGAACAACAGAGAGTCGGTCGTTTACAGCAACTACAAAAACCACAATCCCAGGCAGGGAACAATCTCTTTATGGATCGCCCCGAAAAACTGGTCGCCGGACAAGAAAAAGTTTCAGGTATTCTTCGATTCCGCATTTCCCGGAGGATGCCGTTTCCTGATCTATAAATTCATTCAGAATTCCCTGTTGCGTTTTGCCATTATTCTGGACAATAAGGAAATCGGCTATATCAACGTCCCTCTGAAAAATGCCGACTGGACGCCGGGACGCTGGCACAAAATCGATGCCGTCTGGGACAATACCATGATGGCGCTTTATCTTGACGGCGCCCTGGCGAAGCAGATGCCATACACCCGGAACCCGCTGAAATTCAAGAATCCCGTCTCTTTCCCCGAAACACGGGAAAACGGCTCCATGCAACTGGGAATGAAGAAAGGCTTTTCCCATGACCCGGACGATGTCACGGCATTCGATGAACTGGAAATCTGCGACCGCGTACTTTCTCCGGCGGAAATCCGGCTCAACTATGAAAAGTTCATCCCGCTTCCGAAAGCGAAACTCAGAAATCCGGAGGTTCCCGTTCCGACGGGGAAAGGAATCACCGTTGACGGCACACTCTCCCCCGGGGAATGGAAGGACGCCTCCTGCATACCGGTCATCAACCCGCTCGGCGGTAAAACCGCCTCCGGCGTTGCGGCGCAGGTTTTGATCAAGCAGGATGCGGAAAAACTGATGATCGGCGCGGAAATCACCGGCGGAGAACATGCAAATGTTTCCGGCAGCGATCTGGTCGACATCTGGCGCGATGATTCTTTTGAGGTCCATATACTGACCTTGGACAAAAAGCGTTATCAGTTCATCCTCAATTCCCGCGGAGCAATGTATGACGCCACGGTTGACCGGAGTGACGGGGTATACGATCAGTCCAGGCTCAACGCATCATGGAATTCCGGTGCGGTTCATGCAGCAAAGAAAGAGAACGGCAAATGGTCTCTTGAGCTTGCCGTTCCGAAGAAGAACATCGGAGCGCTCACGCCGGAGCTCGCCGTCAATTTCGGCGCGACACGTTACGGTGAAAAAGCCTCGCACGCAGTATGGGGAATGAACTGTAAAACCTTTTTCGATGAAAAGGGATTCGGGACTCTGAAACTCAGGAAAGAGGCAAAGGCGGTGCGTTTCGAGGGCATTTCCTTTCCCGAAGGAATGCTGGAAATACAGGCAGCTCCGGAAGTTCAGGCGGAACTGACCGGGGCGGGCGGAAGCAAAATACGGCGTCCGGCAAACATGGAAACGTGGAAAATCAATCTGAACGCCGGAGTTTACGATCTTTCCGCCTCCGCAAAAGATTTTTACTATGCCTCGCGGATCATCATGGATCAGCCGCTGATTCTCAATTACACCTGTTATGCGTCGAAAAGAAAAATTGAGGTTTCCGCCGATCTTTCCGGTGCGGGAGGAGAGATCAGAAAAGCATGGAAAGACGGAACTCTCACCGGCGTTGTCCGCCTGACTGACAGTCAAGGCGGCGTAATTGCAGAAAATCAGCTTCCGCTGAAAGAGCTGAAAAGCACTGCGGAACTGTCCCTGCCGCCGGAACTTCCCCGCGGCGGGTATCGGGTTTCCGCAGAAGTCACCGACGGCAAAGCGATAAAGCTGAATGCCCGGAAACGTTTCCGCGTGCCGGACATGACGCCTTACAAGTTGAAAGTCGGCACGGAACATACCGCGCCCGCGCCGTGGACTCCGGTAAAACAATCCGGGGAAAAAGAGTTTCAAGTCTGGAACCGTACTTATCTCTTTCAGGAGGGACCGTTCCCCGCCCGGATCGTCGCCGGAGGCGAGGATATGCTTCAGGAAGCGCCGGAACTGCTTTTTGAAGGCAATCCCGTCGTCTGGAAGGATTTCCGCATCACGGAGAGATATGACGATTTCTTCCGCTTCGAGGGAACGGGAAGCGCGCCGGGGCTTTCTTTCAAGTGGAGCTCGGAACTCTGCTTCGACGGACTGGTCAAAGTGAAAATCGCCATGAACCCGGAAAACGGCGCGGCGGCGATTCAGAACCTGAAACTGAGATGGTCGGTTCCGGCAAAATTCGCCCGCGCCATGCTGGAACCTCTCTACTCCCCGTGGAGAAACAAGGACGGCGCGCGTTACCGTTTCCCCTATGCCCACGGACAGGATTTCTTCATCTGGACCGTCGGTCTGGAGAAAGGTTTTCTCTGGTGGCCGGAATCCTGCGCGAACTGGAGCAATCCGGCGGGGCATAAGCAGTTTTCCATTTCCCGCAATGGCAATGCCGTCACGGTCACGGCAGATTTCATCACGAAGAAATCCGTGTTGAAGAAAGAAGCGCTGTATTCCATGGCGTTCATGGCGACTCCGGGACGCCCCGAACCGCTCCGGCGGCGGGATTTCAATCCGGGCCAGATCTGGGATTTCCTGAAATACGAGACACTCAAAGTGCAGTATTATGGAATCAACAAGAATCTGGCAGACTGTGCCACGGAACCATGGACGGGTCTTCTTCCGCTGAATCCGGAAAAATACCGGAAGCATATCGACATGATCGAATCGAAAGGTTCGCGTTACATGCCCTACTCCCAGCCGGCGCATACCGCGTCAATCGAGGAAAGCTACGACTACTTCTTTCCCGAATGGCGGCAGAAACCGGGATTTCCCGTCGGCGGCGGAATCGAGTTCAAAACAGGGCTGTATTACGAACCGGAAGCCTGCTGCGCCCATACCGGCGCGGGCGATCTCTTTGTCTGGCGCGCAGACAAACTGCTGACGGATTTTCCAAAGCTTCCGGGACTGTATTACGATATCTGCGAAGGTCGTCTCTGTTGGAATACGCTTCACGGATGCGGCGGAACCGATGCCTTCGGGAATGCCTACGGCTCCTCCAATCTTCTGACGCACCGTGATTACTTCATCCGACTCAAACGGGTCCTGGAAAAGCATGGGAAAGACAAAGTTCTCTTTCTTCACGCGCACAACCGCTTCTCGCCGTTTACACACGGCATCGGAGACTATTGGCTTCCAGGGGAACAATACGCGGACGCCATTACGCAGAATCTGGAGCATTTCTACTGTGAAAATATTCCGGCGGAAGAATACCAGAGCGCTTACTACACGCCGATTCACGGCTCCGGCGTCATGTTCATGTCCGTCTATCAGATCACGATGTGGCGCCTGAAACTCAAGGAAAATTATTATGCCCCGCGATACGCATTGTCGATGCTGACTCCGGCATTGCTCCATGACATGAACATCAGCAACTGCTACATCAACCATAAAACCGTGGAGCGCTGGTGGATCATCAAGCATGACATCAACCTCGCGGATGCGAAATTCCACGGCTACTGGTTCTCCGGCGCGGTCAGATCGGATTCAGGCAAAGTATATGTGTCATGGTATGAATGGGAAAAGCCGTCGCCGTATTCACGGCTGCTGATCGTCGGCAATACCGGGAGAAAAGAACAGCCGGCGGCGCTGAAAATCGACTGGAAAAAACTCGGGCTCGCACCGGAAAAGGCGCGCCTCCATGATCTGTGGGAAAACAGGGAGATTTCCAGTCTTGATTCCCTGCGGGTCAAAGGCAACAATTTCCTCCTGATCGGGATCACTGCGAAATAACCGGAAAATCGTTCCGCCGCTTGTATCATGAAGGGACGGCATTATATTATGAAAAAGGTGAAGGTTTCATTTCATAACCGGGAACAGCCAGAAAGGAAATCCGATGTTCCGTTATATTTTACGCTACTACATCGATCCGGGATTCGCGGAAGACAAACGAATCGCGGAACTGCTGGAGCTCTGCAAAAAAGGCAGAATCGAAGAAGTCATGTTTTTCTACAATCCGGAAGAACTCTTTCAAGGGTATCCGGATGACGCCGAAGTCGAAAGCTGGTTCGCGCTGGCGAAGAAGGTGAAGGCGGCGCTTGACGGCGCGGGCATTCTGATGAGCATCAACCCGTGGACCACCACCGTCCATGTCAGCCGCGGGCGCAAGTTCACGGAAAAACAGCGGATGTTCCAGCCGATGGTCGGAGAAACCGGAACCGTATCGCCGATCACCGCATGTCCGTTCGATCCGCACTGGCAGGAGTGGCTTGCCTCGTTCTTCGCGCGGATTGCAAAGGAGATTTCCCCGACCGCAATCTGGGTCGAAGACGACTGGCGGCTCCATAATCATGAACCGTCCATGAAATACGGCGGCTGTTTCTGCCCGCTGCACCTCGCCCGCTTCGAACAGGAGACCGGCATCAGAACGGACCGGGAACAGCTCCTGAAAAACATTCTGGCTCCGGGGGTGCCGCATCCGTGGCGGAAACCGTGGCTGAAAGTCTGCCGCGACTCCCTGCTGGAACCCGCCCGCAGGCTTTATGAGAAAGTCCACGCGGCGAATCCGCAGGTCCGGCTCGGACTGATGAGTTCCGGTCCCGACGTGCACAGCGTCGAAGGCAGGGACTGGAATCTCCTGAAAGAGGCGCTTTCGCCGGATGCTCCGCTGCCGGTGCGCCCGCATCTGCCGCCCTATACGGAAGTCTATGCACTGGATGTCTCCCCCGCCGTGTCACGCCAGACGGTTTCCGAATATGACTGTCCCATTGAGATTTATCCGGAGCTGGAAAACTCTCCCCGCTGCGGCAAATATTCCAAAAGCGGCACGTTCAGCGTCTTCGAGTGCTATCACAGCGCGCTGTTCGGGTCCTCCGGCATCACGATCAATCACTATGACATGATGGGCAACGGGTTCTCGCTGGATTACGATTTTCCGGAATATCTCGCCGGTGCGAAAAGCGTTCTTGACGCATTGACCGCGCTGAAACTTTCCGACCGTGACTCCGAAGGCGTTCAGGTGCTCTACTCCCCCGGCATTGCGGAACACGTCCGCACTTCATCCGGCGGCTCCATGGCGGCGCTGGTGAACAGCTCCGTCGGCTGGAGCGGTGTCTTCTACAAGCTCGGCATCTCGCACGGGGTGACGAAAGAAATCTCCGGCGCGGGAATCCGAGCGGTGTCGAACCAGACTCTGCGCGCTTATCCGGATGCGGAGATCAGGCGGCTTCTTTCGGGAAAACTGATTCTCGATGCTCCGTCCGCTGAAATTCTTCTGGAAAGGGGATTCGGCGCCATGGTGGGAATCAAGTCCGCGGAATGGCGCACGCTGGACGGCGACGGCTACGCCTATGAAGAAATCGTCGGCGGCAAAGAATCGCTTTACGGCGTCGATACGCCGCGCATGAGCGCCTCGCGCTGTTCTGCGGAAGTCCTTGCCATGCAGACGGATGCCAAGGTGCTGAGCAAGATCTGCCGCTATGACCGTTCCGTGCTGTATCCGGGAGCTGTTTTCCATGAAAACGAACTCGGCGGACAGGTATTGACCATTGCCTATCCGCTGGACCGTTTGCAGTTCAATGTCGGGTATTTCAACAATTACCGCCGGATCTTCCTGCATGAGATCATAAGGAATCTCTTTCAGGAGAAAAACATCCTGCTGGGATGCGACGTGCCGCTTCAGGCTTACCGGAACCGGCAGCAGTCTCAGACAATCCTCGCATTACTGAACCCGACTCACGACCCCTGCCGCAGGCTCCGTTTCTTCGCTCCGGGACTGAACCCGGCTCAGGCGGAATCTCTTGACCGTGATGGCGTCTGGCGGAAAACGGAACTGAAAGTCCAGGCGGACGGTTCGCTGGTCTGCGAACGGGAATTGCCGCCGCTGGATATGTTTGTCCTGAAATTCCGCACCTGACCGGCAGTAAAAAACGGGGCATCTGCTGTTGGCGGACGCCCCGTTTTTTTGAGCGGAACCTCACTGACTTTTCTGCAGTTTCAAGATCAACTCCGCGGCTTCCTCGCGGACTTTGTCCGGCATGGACGGATCGTGCCCGAAATCAATGACAACCCGTTTCGGAGCGTCCGCAAGAAATTTCTGCGCATCCGGCGAATTCCCGGCAACTTCCCGGAGTTTCGCCAGATATTTGACATCGGTCATCCCCTGACGCATTGCCATGTAGCGGATCGACGGCATGAACTCGTCAAAGGAGCGGTAGGCGATTCCGCCGCCCATGGCGACTTTCCAGTCCGATGCACCGTATCCACCGTAGCAGTCACTGAACCAGAACATCATATTGCCGTTCAATTTGTGATATTCGCCGAACCATGCGTTTTTCCGGTAGTTGCGGTCGAGATGCGCTCTCATGCTTGTGGAACAGGTGTAATGACGTATCTTTTTCCCGCTTGCAAGAGCTCTGCGTATGAAATCCCGATGTTCGGGACGCTCGAAATAACCGTAGCTCCAGAGAACCCACTCATCCGTATGAGGCGCCAGCTTCTCCATGTCGGCGGCGGACATGATATGTGCGCCGAGCGTGAGGAGCAGTCTTACCGGGGGAGCGGCTTTCTTGGCGGCGGCATGGGTGGCAATCAATTCATCCAGCAATTTCGGATCGGGTTCATCCCATGTTTCAATCGCGAAATCCTGATCGGAAACACCGTTGTCGTTCATCAGCTTTTTCACGGCGGTGATCCATTGCGGCCAGAGTTTCGCACTCCTTGCCGGATTGTTCTTCGCATTGTAGAGGGACTGGAACGTGCGATAGGCGGAAAATCCGATAAAATAAGTCGGATGGATTCCATATTTCCGCCCCCACTCCTGATGTTCCCGGAGATTCTTGATCATTTTCTGTGTCGGCGCCTGATACCCTGCCGGATCAATGTTGCCGTCTTTGTCCAGCTTGAACATGAAAGACCACGGCAAAATGCCGAAATCGCTGACGCCGATCTCCGCCATCAGCCGGAACATGTTTTCGTTTTCCGCGTTCTGGAAGAATCCGGCAGGCAACGCCGGATGCCTGGAAAGTATGATATTTCTGACTTCAAGCGTCACCGGAATGTCAAGCATTCCGCCAGTATATTTCCGGTTATGGAAACCGCCGTTGACCGATTCCCATTTTGCCGGTTCGCTTAACGGAATGATGCGGATGCGCCCTTGATACATCCCCGGTTTGACATCCTCCGTATTGAAGTCGAACCACACAAGCCCCGCCTCTTTCGGAGGAATCGTGACGGTACATGCCTGATCCGTCTTCGGAAGCGGGTCAAGCCGCAGGCTTCCCGCATCCTGATCGCTGTCCTTGAAACGCACAGCCTTGCGCAGCGTAATCTGTTTTTCCGGAAATCCTTTCAAGCCGTATCCGCCGTTATATCCCTCTGCGGTCTCAAGAACCACGCGGTATTCTGCAGTTTTATCCGTCAGGTTGGCAATCGCAAGCGGCAGCGGCTTGAATTCATTCACGGCGGCTTTCAAATGAATGCTTTCCACAGGATTGAAGATTTCATCCGGCACAAACGGAACGGCGAAATCCGCTGTGACGGAAACCGGTGCGGCAGAAAATCTTCTTTTTGCATTGCGTTCATATTTTGCTTTCAGAAGCGCGGCCTCCGTTTCCGCAGACAACTTTTCAAAAGCGGAACGATCAATGCCGGACACCTTGAGATGATATTTCTTATTGAGTCCGGCGGCATAATCATTCAGTACAAGCGTTCCAAAATTTCCGACCTCGTGAAAGGACTGTTTCAGTGGGGACCATGTCAGGAGTTCTCCCGCTTTTTTACGCTGACGGCAGACATTGAACGCGATCATCTCCCCGGTTTCCGCCGGAGAATTCCAGCCAAGCTCCGAAAAAGGAATTCTCACCTCGGCATGCCAGCCGTTTACGTCTTTCGCTGTTTTCGCTTCCCATTTATCATAGTTGCGAACCTCCGCCGCGCCATGTGACGCATAACGTCCGCCTCCTGCTCCGACCACGAACTGACTCAAAATCCGGTCTCCGTTTTTCGAACCGAAAAAGATTTCCATGACATCGCCGTTCCAGACAGCACTGGAATCCGTTCTGACGGAATCATTGACAGCAAGCGGTTCCCGGCAGGTGATTCCAAGATACAGATTTTTCTGATCGGAAAGCAGTTTTACACTTGTTTCAACAGCAGAAAACTCTTTTTTTTTAAGCGGCACAAAATCCTTGATCTCAGAAGCGTCAGCCCATACAGCCTCGTCAAGTATTCCGTCGATCACCGGAGCAGACGCCACAAGAGATGTCTTTGCCGCCTTAACGGTCTTTGCTTCAGGCTTTCCCGCTGCCGGAGCCGGAACGTCAATCTTATTCTTTTCCTCCTCCACTTTCACATTGTCAAACAGAATATAATCTCCGACCTTGAATTTCTGAGGTCCGTATTTGGTGTTCCACCAGAGTTGCAATCCGAGCGCCGCCCTCTTTGCATTCGGGCCTGTCTTGAACGTGCCTTTGTAAAGCGTCCATTCCTTCTGCACCTTGATATTGCCGACGGTGCTCTTGACGGAACGCATATCCTTCCAGAGATCATTTCCGATCCACTCCACGGCATTGACTCCGGCTTTCGCCGCATTTCCTTTGATTTCAACGGAAAAACGGTAAACAGTGTTTGGCTTTACAGCGAACCCTCCGCCTTTGCTGGAATCTCCGCCGATCCATACATAGGCATTAGCGGTCTCATTCCCGTTTTTATCCTTCATTATTTTATCCACTTCGAGCTTGCCGCATTTATTCCATGTCAGCTCCTCCGTGAAAAGCGAGGCTTTCCCGCTGTTCGTCCCGCATTCCGGATAAAGTCCCGTATGCTTCACCTGCGTGAAATCTCCGTTCTGAATCAGGTTCTGCGCAAATCCTCCGCACGCGCAGAATGCAAAAGCCATTGCCAGTAATGATGTTTTCATAGGATTCCTTTCCTTATCGTTATATCAGTTATTGTCATAAACCTGTTTTCAAATCCCATTTTTCGCGATATATGCCATAGCCGTCGCGCCATGCGATATTGATTCCGCCTCCGTCACGTCTCCAATCGCTCAGGAAACATGCGAGATATTCATTGGAATCGGCAGCGGCGGCATGTCCGTCCCAGAAATTCAGGTTGATCCGGTTGCTGTGCGCCATGTAAAATCGGGAGCCGTCAGTCGTGCCGGCAGAAATTGCCTTAGGCACGACGTCCTGTCTTTTCAGATCTGCAGCGACGGAATCGCCATTTTGAAAATACCGTGAAGGCGCCTTAATCAGTTTTGAATTTACCAGTCCCATATCTTTCTCAAGGTATATCACGACTTTTTTCATTGCAGCGTTGCCGTTATTGAGAGCATTTGCATTTTTGCTTCCGTAGCCGCGATATCGGTTATTGTAAAGAGGCGGAACCGGTCCCGGACATTTCATGATCTTGTAATCCTTCAAGTAACCGAGATCGACATAAACAACAGGAACGACACCGTCATAATAGCTGCTCACGATATATTCCGCATAATCGTTGGAATATCCGTGATGCACGTTCATATACTGCTTCAAATGATTCAGGCATTGAACCGCCTGCGCCTTTTGCCTTGTTCAATGCGGGAAGCAGCATTGAGGCTAAAATCGCGATGATCGCTATCACGATGAGGAGCTCGATCAGAGTGAAAACTTTTGTTTTCACTCTGCGAAGCAAGAATATCGAACAGGGAACATGGAAGTAAGAAGGTACGGGAAAACAATGGAACAATCGAACAGAAAAACATTGGAACAATGGAACAATCGAATGAAGAAAGGAAAAGCAAGGCAGGGGCGGGTGTAACACCCCCCGTTTTTCAAGGGCGGCATTACAATCTTGAGCTGCGGCGCGATGCGGTCTCCCCAAAAGGACGGAGTCAATCCGCGCCCTGTCTTTCACGCAAAAAAATCTTTTTTTCATTATGTCAATCCTCCATGCTGTGTTTTACCGTTTGCAATGTCTGATGCTGTCCCTCACAACCAGGCGCGCAGGAATCTGAATGATCTGGTTCCGTTCATCCTGTTCCGTAATCTGATGCGTCAGCAGATCCGCCCCCGCCTGATAAATGTCAGGCATTCTGCAATCCACAGCGGTGAAAAACGGTCTTTCCGGCGACGGCTCCGCATATTCCTCCAGGTTATCGAAACTCAATATGTCCGGCATATCTTCCGCATTCCGGAACACCTCCCGCATACCAATGGAAAAATATCCCGACAGGGAAAGGACAAGCGTATTTCTCAAATCTTCCCTGAGACCGGAAAAATATCGAAGCGCCGCCATCTGGGCACTCAGATTGTTAATGCCTTTCAGATTCAGAGTCTCAATTTTCCCCGCGGAAACGCCGAGGCACTGCAGGATATTCCGTATATTGCGTTCGGAAGCAACGGCATTGGGATGCCCCGCACTCAATATCTGAATTCTTTCATACCGCTCCGGGTCATATTTCTCCGTGAATTCAGTCAGGGCGCGCGTGTAATCGGGAATCACCTGACTGCACGGCAGGCGGTCCATGATATAAGTATTCGCGAACACCACAATCCGCCCTTTGAACCTCCAGAGAACCGGTCTTGTCACCTCGTCAATGAAAGCCGCGGAAATCAGCAGTCCGTTGAGGGCATTCAATTTCCGTTCCACAAGCTCGGGATGGCGCAGCTCATGATAGGAGATGATATGCTGTTCCACGCCCGTCTGAGTCAAATGCTCCTGCAGCCGCTTCGCCGCCGCGGCTTGAATAATATCCGTCGCTCCGGGCCCCGGCAGATGCCCTGCATATCCGATGACAGGCACGACAGGCGGATCATGTTTGATGAATGTCCCGCTCTGCGGAATGCGGTAAAGGAAATCCTCTTTCACAAGCAGATTCAGAATCTTGTCGGCAGTCACGGTGGACACGCCGTAGCGGGAGGCGAGTTCACGCACAGACGCCACGGGGCTTCCCGAAGGCAGACGCCTCGCCAGCAGCTCCGTCCGCAGACGTTCCGCCAGTTCCGAAGTTTTCGTTGACCGCTCGCAGATCATTCTCTTTTCATCCTCAATCTTTTCCGTTACGCTCTTAATTATAAATATTTTCCCGGAATTGTAAAGAGAGAAACGGAAAGAAAAATTAAAATAATGATACAAATAAATCCGAACTGTAACATTTTTCATGATACAGTCAAATCCGACTGATTTTGCTCCCCGGCTCCTTGTTCTCCTCATGCTCTTTCCTGCCGGGGTATCTTTCTCTTCTCCACGACTTGATTTTGCGCCGAAACATATTATAGTCATTAAAAATGTATGATTCACAATCAATGTCAGGAGAAAAAATCATGGATGAAAAACTGTTCCGCAAGGACATCAACCACAAAACCCCCGGCTGGTATCTGAAATCCAGAGACATCGAACTGTTCCTCACGGAAGACGGCGGACAGCATTCGCCCGTGACATTCCGCAAAAATACGGAGAAACCGGTTCAGCCCTATTTCATCAGCCCCTGGCAGGATCAGCGTCCCGATCTCTCCGCCATTCCCCTGCTCCAGAATCTGCGCGGCGATTTTTTCTGCCTGCCTTTCGGCGGCAACGGCGATCCGGTCGACGGCAAACAGTATCCGCCCCACGGCGAAACGGCGGCTTACCGCTGGCAGCTTGCAAATGCCGAAGAAACGGGAGATAAAACGGTATTTGAATTTGAAATGAACTGTTCCGTTTCCGGGGCGAAAGTCGTCAAACGCATCGAAATGCAGAACGGAACCGATGCCCTTTACCTGGCTCATACGATCAGCAATCTGGAAGGCAAAATGCCCTATGGACACCATACGATCATCCAGATGCCGGAAGAAAACGAGAAAATGTTCTTTTCCGTCGGCAGATTCGATTTCGGCATGACCTGCCCCGGCGTGTTTGCCAGTCCCGTCAATCTGGAATACCAGTATCTCGCATCCGGCGAGGAGTTCACATCCCTGGAAGCGCTGCCCACGCAGTTCAAGGCTGATCCGGTGCGCGACTACTCCGTGCTCCCCTCCCCCGTCGGCTATGTCGATCTTTTTGCGATGCTGAAGAAACCGGCAGGAGAACCGGCATGGGCAGCGGCTGTCTATCCGTCCCGCGGATACCTTTTCTTCTCGCTGAAAAATGCGGCGGAACTGCCCTCCACCACAGTCTGGACCTCCAACAGCGGGCGCTATGCGATGCCGTGGAACGGCAATACGCGCTGTATCGGCATCGAGGAGACCTGTTCCTATTTCGCCGACGGCTGCAAACCCTCCATCGAAGAAAATACGCTGAGCAGAAAAGGCTGGAAAACCTGCGGCACGTTCACAAAGGATTCTTCTGTAACGATCCACCATATTCAGGGCATCGCGGAAATCCCGGCGGACTTCGGAAAAGTCGCTTCCGCCGCCTTTGAACAGGGGAAAGTCACGTTTGCCGATGAAAACGGCAAAACCGTCACCGCCGCCGTCAACTGGGAGTTTCTTACTATCCGGTGAACCGGGAATGAACTGCCCCGATGCAAGGCGTAAGCGAAGCTTCGAGAGCTCCGGGCAGGGAATCCGTGCTCTGCACGACCAGCGCATCGGCGCTGGACCGCGACAAGGGCAAAGTTCTTGACCCGAGAAGAATGCGTCGCATTCTTCCGTATCAAAACCGACCTGAAAAGTCGGGATATTGCACCCGATCAGAATGAAAAAAGCGGGAAGGATCACCGGAAATCCGTCCCGCTTCTTTTTCAATATTTTTTTATTTTCCCTGTTTTCCCGCTTCCGCTTTGCGGCGGGCAAGGCACTCTTTTGCAATGTCGGACTGCGGTTCCAGCCGGAGCGCTCTTTCCGCGAGGAGAAGTGCGTCGGAATGGTTTCCGAGAGCGGCTTCGACTTCCGAAAGATTCACGATCAGCAACAGGGAATCCGGATTCTCTTTCAGAAGCCCGCGATAAATCCGGGCGGCTTCCTCATCCTGATCGATCCGGGCATAAAGAAACGCCGTCTGATACAGATTCGCAGGAGTGGGCGGCATCTTCTTCAGGCATTCGATCGCTCCGGCATAATTCTTCCTGCTGTCCGCCGTGCGCCGCTGAATCCCGGCAATCTCCGCATCAAGAAAATATTTCCAGTAAGCGGCTTCGGGAGTATCCGGCAGAGCGGGATAAAGACTTTGCAGTTTCCGGTATTCCTTCCGCTTGAAAAGGAAATCGCCGTATCCGCGGAACAGAGTCATGTTTCCGGGATGTTTTCTCCATGCTTTTTCAAAATACGTTTCCGCCTCCTTTTCTTTTCCGAGCCGGGCACAGGCAAGGGCTTTCCCGATCAGAGCCCCACCGTCGTCTTCAGGAAGATTATTGAAATACGACAGGCTTTCAAGCGCATTTCCGTTTGCCAGAAGCGCCTCTCCCATAGCAAGATTCGCAAGCGGGTTCCCCGGCTCCGCTTTCAGGAGAGAAGATGCAGCGGACTGCATTTCTTCGTAATTTCTGCTGCGGGAAGCTTCCGCCAGAACAATATTCATTGCAAGTTTTCCGGCGGCGGATTTCTCCGTGGCGACAGGGATCATCGCTCTTGCGATTTTCAGCGCGTTCCCGGTATCGCCGGAGTTGTAAAGCTCCGACAGAAGCGGCGCAACACTCTGCAGCAGCTCCTCTCTGGCTTCCGGCGAATGCACCCGCCTGCCCAGTTCATCGAAACTCTCCACCAGCTTGCCGATCTCTTTCCTTGCCGCAAGCGAGTTCAGTTTCATCATCCGGTAGACCTGACGGTCCGCCAGAAACGGTGCAAGTTCCAGATACGGCAGGATGTCGGCGCGGCGGCCCTCCGAAAACGCAAGCAGGGCATACATGTAATTGATGATTTCAATATCGTTCTGATTGTCCGGTTTGCTTCCGGCGATCAGCTTTCCGAGTTTTTCCGGCTGATGCTCCGCGATCAGCAGTTCAGCGAGCGCCACACGGGAAAGCGTATGTTTCGGCTGAATGGAGAGCGTCTTTTCCAGCCACGGAATCGCCTTCCCGAACTTACGTTGTCTGATGTAATGATCCGCCAGCGGATAGGCGCCGAGAGCGGGCACTTCATCGGCAAGAGTCCGGAAATACCGTTCCGCTTCTTCACTGCGCCCGTCGCGCTCACTGCCGGAACCAAGAAAAAGCAGGGTCTTGTAACGCAGAGAGTCCGGCAGTTCCGCCAGCCGGAGACTGCTGAAAAAACGGTGCGCGTTCTGCAGGTCACTCCGCTTCAAAGCGGACACTCCTTCCAGATATTGGTGGATCGTCGCGGAAAAAGATTTCAACTTCCCCATATTTCCGGCGGCGGCAATCTGTTCCGAGACGGCAATCAGCGCCTCGGTGTAATAAGCCAGATCAATATTGGAAAGCCTGTTCTGTTCGAAATCGGTTTTCAATACCGAAATGACAGCGGGATATTGCTCCAGAAGGCTCAATACGGCAACATATCGGGAGCGCAGCTCCGAGTCCAGCGGCGCCAGCGAGGAGGCATGTTTATAACAATAGGCGGCGCTCCGGAAATCGAATTCACTCTCGAAAATCTCCGCCAGCATTCTGTAAGCCGATTCATTGGCAGGGTCTTTTCCGACAACCCCCGCGAGCAGAGGTTTCGCCCTGGCATAATCATGCATCCTGAAATATTTTCCGGCATCGGCCAGCTTCGCGGTCTCTTTCCTTTGAGCCAACGCGAAATATCCGACGGCACAGATCGCGCCAAGTGAAACGAAGACAACAAAAAACAGAAGAATAAGCTTGATCTTTTTCTTCATGAACTCCCCCCGCTGAAATATCCCGGATAAACAACTGCAGATTTATTATAATCTAAAAGCCGCATATTGTCAATATGCAATCAATAAATTTTCAGAGATTTCCTATCTTCTTCATTTGACAAACGAAGTCATGCAGGTATTTTTACGGAATATCATTTTTACGAAAAGAAAGGCCGCATGAAGTTTTTGAAAACAGACTTCTCGCTGACGCTGCCTGCCGTTCTTATGGCACTGTCCGCGCTTTTCATTCTGGGGCGAATGGCTTTCACGGGAGAACAGGCGGGAACCTATGCTCTGTGGCTGCTGGCGCTGTGCCTCTCTGTTCCGGTACTGAAGAAAGGGAATCCGCCGCGCAGGTCCGGAGCAGATGCATATTTTCCGTGGCTGCTGCTGGGACTCAGTGCGGCAGCGGCGGTGTTTTCCCCTCGGATCGGAATTTACTGGAGTATCTGGATTGCCGCAGGAGCCGTCTACGCCTATGCGGGAGGCACTCTTCTTGCGCTGAAGCTCGCGCTTCCGAATTTCATCCTTTTCATTCTGCTCAGCTCCATGGATTACCTGCATCTGCTCCTGAGTTCCCCGTTGAGCAAAATCTGCGCGGCGCTGACCGTTCTGCTGCTTCAGGCCGTCGGTGTGGAATGTTCGCTGGACCAGGCAGTCATCTTTACGGGAAAGGACCATGTCGCCGTAACGGCGGCGTGCAGCGGCGTCGAGCTTCTGGAAGCGATGCTGCTCCTGGGCTGGTTCGTCGTATATTTCGAACACAGGAATTTCTGGATGAGACTACTGCTGCACTACCTCACTCTGCTTCCTGCCATTCTCCTTGCCAACACCCTGCGGCTCACCGTTGTGATTCTCCTCTCGTTCCGAATCGGGGAACGGGCGTTCCATGACCCGGTTCATTCCCTGCTCGGCTACTGTGTCGTGATCTCGGCCATGCTGCTGCTTTTTCTTACAGGAAAACTTTTCAAACAGGAAAAGACGGAGGAGCCGCAATGAACATGAAAATTCTGCGAATCCTCCTGATGTGTGCGGCGCCGATCCCGTTTCTGCTCAAGGTTCCCTATCTGCTGCACGCATGGAAAGCCTCTCCGCTGGACAGATTCGATTTCATTTTTTACCTGCTTGCCCTGCTGATCACAGCAGTTTCTTTCCGCAGCCTGAAAAAACAGGTCAGGGATTTCGATATGCGCGCACTCTGGTTCCTGATTCCGGCGTTCTGCTTCTGGGGGTTGATGCTGTGGAGACATATTCATACGCTCCAGATCGCGGGAGCGCTTCTGTTCCTGCTGTCCATGAGCGGTTTGCTTTTCGGATTGCGTATTTTCGTGACGCTGACACCGGTTCTGGGAATCTGCCTGCTGGGGTGCCCCTCCACAACCTACTGGACGGAATACTTCTGCCGTGAGCTCATTACGAGATTCAGTCTATCCGGTTTTCTGCTGAAAGCCTTTGCCGCGGGACTCCTCGCCGTATCTTTTTTCCTGTTGAAAAAGTATGCCATACGGCTTCAGACGCTTCTGTTTCTCTGTGCCCTGTTCTGCGTCTGCATGATTCTGGCAATACGCCATTCGCCGCCGGCTTACGGCAATGCCCTGATCGTGGACTCACAAAAGATGCGCGTCGGTGACTATCTCGCTTTCGTCTAGGCAGTCACCCCGCAGGAAGAACGTTTCTTCAGGGGGAATCAGGCAACACGCCATCTTTACATCAGCGGCACCCGGAAGATCACGCTGTTATCCATCCGGATCACCGGCGACATTCACAGCATCCACCCGACGGAACTCTGCCTGAAAAGCGCCCGCAATACGATCCACGGTCACCGCGAAATTGTCTTCATGACCGCACGGGGCGGGCTCGCATGTCAGGAAATGACCGTCACTCTTGCGGACAACCGTTCCTATCTGGTCTATGCATGGTATGCCGGTCCCGACTGGTCAACGGGGAATTTTCTTTCCTTCCGGCGGCATTGGACCTCCCGCGCCCCATGGTACACTTTTCAGCTGATGACGGACATCGGCGGAGACAGGAAAAAAGCGGAAGCGTGTCTGCGCGATTTTCTGGATGCTGCGCTGATTCCCCCCGCCCGCTGATTCAGGAGAAAAGCGTGCCGGAGATTTTTCCGGGGATTCCATTCTTTCCCCGGCTCGTAAAATTCACCTTGTATGCTATATTGTTCCAGATTACGACGGGGAGAAGCGGATGAATCTGACAGACATTACAAATTTTTTCCGGAGCCGCAGGAGTTCCGTTTTTATTGATCTTGCCTCCAGATATATGGCAGTTGTCCCGCAGGATAAGGCACAGGCGGTTCTGACTCTGTTTCTATATGCCTACAAGACAATCAACCAGTCTCTGCCGCCGGACAGAGACCTTGAGGAACTCAAGCTGCTTCTTGCAAAATCGCTGCCTGAACTGGATACGGACGAACTTGCCGACAATGCGGAAAAGGCGGTAAACCACGCCGGAGCTCTGGATGCCGCGCACCGGCTGGCGACGATCCCGGTCAGCGACCGTCTCCTGCTGGCTTCCGCGATTCTGGAGCTGGACAAAGCCGTTACACCGCTCAAGGAGGAGAACCGGAAAATCTTTACGGAACTCGCCGAAGCCATGGCGATTTATCCCCGCAGAATTCAGGATCTGATCGCGCAGGAGGCGGCGCGGCGCGCCACAGCGGCAAAGGTGCTGAACTCCGGCGCGGGACTCGCCGTCGCGCTTGTCGTCATCATCGTATTCATTCTTGCCGCGACCTTTCTGAAATCCCTGATCTTCGGAATCATTCTCGCCTATTTCTTTCTGCCGCTGGAAAAGTATTTTGAAAAACACTTCTTCAATACAAGACTCATCACAGCGGTTTCAAAATTCTTCTCATTTTTCTGTTATCCTCTCCGTAAGCTCGGCATGATCTTTTCACCGGCGAAGGAACAGACGGCTCAGGAAAAGGAACTGGCGGCACGCAAGGTGCTGGTCATGAAGTCCTCCATCGCGGCTCTGGTCACAGTCATTCTGGGGGCCCTGCTGGCACTGATGCTGACGGTATCCATCCTGATTCCGGCGGCGATCAACATGGGGCGCTCCGTCAACCGGTGGGCGAATTCAAGTCCGATTCTCGGACATCTGGAGAATACGATCTCGGCATGGATCAAACCGGAGGAAAAGGTTCTGTCGCCTGAAAACGGCGAACTGGCGGAACTCGCCAGAAAAACGAGAAAAACGGATGACAACAAAGAACCGGAAATCCGTTCCGTCAAAGAGTTCGTCGAATGGCTCCGTCCGGAGATTCGCGCCTATATTCAGGAAAACAGCAAGGACATCGCCAGCGTCGCGTTTTCCAAAGGCAGGGGAATCGTCTCCACGCTGATCGCCGTCGTGACGACTCTCGGCACGTTCGTATTCGACCTGCTTCTCTGCATTTTCTTTTTTCTGTATTTCATCCAGAAAATGGCGCTCTTTTCCAACTCGTTCAAAGCATCCGCCGATGCAGGCGGCGAAAGCATCGGCGACTGGTGCGTCAAGAGTATCTTCGATTCAAACTGGCTCCCCAGAACCTCGGAAGGAAGCCGGAAGGAAGCCGCAGACATCATCAACCGGATCTGCCGCATGTTCGACAGTTGGACGCGCGGCTACATCTCCATCATTCTCATAGAAACGGTGCTTTATGTGACGGCATTTTCGATCTTTTCCGTTCCTTATGCCGTTCCGCTCGGAATTGTTGCGGGGCTGACGATTCTTCTTCCCTTCATCGGTCCCATCGCCAGTTTCGTGCTGACTGCGCTGGTCTGCATCGCCTTTGTCGATGTGCATCTTGCCACAACCCTGATCGGAGTGATCATCACCTATTCGATCATCAACGGCGTGCTGGAACAGTTGATTCTGTATCCCTCTCTGGTCGGCGGCGCCATCGGGCTGACTACCGTCGAAACGATCATCGTAGTTCTGCTCGGCGGGTTGTTTGCCGGAATCACGGGCATGGTTTTTGCCGTTCCCGCGGCAGCCGTGATCAAGTATCTCATCCCCAAAATCTACAACGTATGGAGCCCCGGAAAACAGTCAGAAGAGCAGTAGAAACAGCGTAAGAAGCTCGCTCAATTCTTCATTCGCGCCGATGGTGTCGCCGGTCGCGCCGCCGATCACACGGCGCGTGATATGGCTCCAGACGAAAGCGAACACCGTCACCATGACAGCCGCCGCCAGCCCTTTCACTCCGGCAAGGAACCAGCCGCAGGCAAGCATGGCGCAATAAGCGAACACCATGCCGAACCACGGTTTCGTGCGGAAAAACAACGCTCCCAGACCATCCGGACGTGCATATCTGCTCATGCCGATATACAGCACCATGGCACAGCGCCCGTTCAGCATCATCAGGGCGGCAGGCGCCATCATATCCGTCATGGAATCGAACAGGGCGAACTTCATGCCGAGCAGGGCGACGATCGCAAAGACTCCCATCGTTCCGATCCGGCTGTCGCGCATGATCTCCAGCTTGCGCTCTTTCGGACGGCTGCTCATGAAACCGTCCGCAGTATCCGCCAGTCCGTCCAGATGAAACCCTTTCGTAAGGAATTCCGGCAGAAGCGCAAGCAGCATCGCCGCCGCAGGATGAGGCAGATAAACCGTAAACAGCCATGCAAGAGCGTAAAACATCGCGCCGAAAAGAATTCCCGCCGCAGGGAAAAAATGAATCGAACGCATGATGTCCTGTTCCGTCGGACAGAAACGCCCCGGCGGAATACAGCTCAGCATCGACAATGCGGCAAGAAACGGCCTCATCTGATTCCCTCGGTCGTTACTTTTGCCGACTCGAATGTCGCCATGCGGTTCATAATTGCGGATGCCGCATCGAGCAGATTCATGGCAAGCGCCGCGCCCGTCCCCTCCCCCAGCCTCATGGAGAGATTGAGCAAAGGCTTTTTGTCAAGCAGCTTCGCCATCACGACGTGTCCGGGTTCGGCGCTTCCGTGCGCAAGGATCATATAATCGCGAGAATCCGGTTCAATCGCCGCCGCGATCAATGCGCCCGCGCTCGAAATGAACCCGTCCACCACCACGGGGCGCCGCAGGGACGCCGCTCCGAGAATCACTCCGGCAATGCCGCCGATCTCAAATCCGCCGACCTTGGAAAGGATATCCAGCGGATCATCACGATCCGGCTGATTCACCTCGATCCCGCGGCGGATCATCGCCGCCTTGTGCGAGAGCCGCGACGGGTCCAGCCCCGCGCCGCGTCCGACCAGCGGAGTCACATCCATGCCGGACAACACCGCCGCAATCGCGGAACTCGGCGAGGTATTGCCGATTCCCATCTCGCCAGTCCCGAACACATCGGTATCCGCGGCAAGCGACTGCACCAGTTCAATGCCGGACTCAATCGAACGCACCGCCTCCTCCCGCGTCATGGCGGGCCCCTCCGTAAAGTCGGAGGTTCCTCCCCTGATTTTACGGTCGAGAACCGCGCCGGATTGCACCAGCGGCGACAGATCGGAAGCCACCCCCATATCCACAACCGTCACTTTCGCCCCAGCATTCTCCGCAAGCACATTGATGCCCGCGCCCCGGTTCACGAAATTATAGATCATCTGCGTTGTGACGGACTGCGGATTCGGGCAGACCCCCTGTTTCACGATTCCGTGGTCGCCCGCCATCAGGACGATATTCTTCCTCGCGACGGGAAGCGTCATGCCCCGCGTCATTCCGGCAAGATCCACGGCAAGGTCCAGCAGACGCCCCAGCGCCCACGGCGGCATGGTCAGATTGAGAATATGTTCTTTCGCATGTTCGCGGCTGTCCATATCCTGTTTTTCGATTTTCGCGACAGTTTCTTCCAGCAAAGACATTTTTCACCCCTTGATTTTCAGAGGGATTCCGCATACGCACATCCAGACTTCGTCCGCCGCCGCCGCGCACATCTGCCCGCAGCGCCCCGAACAATCCCGGAAGACACGTCCCTCCGGCGTCCCCGGGACGATCCCGAGGCCGACCTCGTTCAACACCAGGACAACCTGTCCCGGATACTCCTCCAGCGCACCCAGCAGGTCCGCCGTCTTCTTTTTCATTTCCTCCTCATCGAACTTCGGAAGATGGTACATCAGATTATTGATCCAGAGCGTCAGACAGTCAATCAGCACGCCGTCCGCGTTTTCCTCCTGCGCCCGCTTCAGAGCACCGGCAAGATTGAGCTGCTCCTCGATCGTGATCCATTGATAACCGCGCCGCCTCTCCCGGTGGAGCTTCACGCGCCCGCGCATTTCATCATCCAGCACAGGACACGTCGCAATATAAACATGCCGGCTGCTGTTTTCACGCACCAGACGCTCGGAAAAAGCGCTTTTCCCGCTTCGTGCGCCGCCTGTCACCAATACGATTTTATTCTCCATACGCAAAAACTCCCTCATGAAAGTTCAGAATTGTCATCGACGCCCTCGGCGGCAGAACCTCGAACTGCCGTTCCGGGGGAATTTTCATCGCCTGCGAGATCATCCGCATCAGCACGCCGCCATGTGTAATTACGGCAGCCGCAGGCTCCGGCAGGGCAAGAATCTCCGCCATGAACTCATCTACTGCGGCAAAATGATCCGCCACGGACGCTCCGTTCGGGAAACGCATCTCCTCCGGATGCCGGAACCAGAGGTCCAGCAGTTCCGGCGGAGCGGTTTTCTGAATCTCGTCGAACGTCAGGTTCTCCCAGTCCCCGAAATCGACTTCGCGAATCCGCGGATCGTAAATCAAATCCCTGCGTTCCGGACAGATCGCCGCGGCGCTTTCACGGGCGCGCCGCATCGGGCTCACGAAGACCTTTCCGGGGTTCAATGCGGCAAAACGTGCCGCCAGTTTCCGGCAGTCGCATATTCCCTGTGCGCTCAGGCGGACATCGCTTGCCCCCACATAACGCCCCTGATACATCGGAGGCAGTTCCCCGTGACGGATCAGAATCAGTTTTTTCAGACCGCGAACCACAGCCACGCACCTCCGAGAATCATGATTGCAAACACAAGGGAACTGACAACGGTCAGGCGCTCCGCACGGACAAGATCACGCTCAACAAGCCTGCTTCTGCCGTCGCCCCAGTAAGGATAAGGCTCCGCCACGCCGCCATATATCGTCGCGCCGCCCAGCCGAATCCCCAGAGCCCCGGCAAACGACGCCATGCCGTAACAGGAATTCGGGCTCGGATGATCTTTCCTGTGCCGGATTCCCGTCTCAAGCGTCCGCATCAAACTGCCGCCGCAGAACAAGCCTGCAAATGCAATCGCAACCATCGTCATGCGGGCGGGAATCCAGTGCGCGAAATCATCCGCGCGCGCTGCAAACTTGCCGAATTTTTCATATTTTTCATCACGGTATCCCCAGCAGGCGTCCAGCGTGTTCACGATCCGCAGGAAAACCGCTCCGGCGGCAAGCCCCGGAAGACCTCCCGCCAGATAGCCGAGCACAGCCCAGAAAAGCGCGCTGTTCACCGCATCAATCACATTTTCGCTGAGAGATTCCACGGCTCCGCGGATGATATTGCTTTCGTCCAGCGATTCCGTATCACGGCTCACGATCATGCCGAGCGCCTTTCGTGCCGCCGTCAGATCTCCGTTTTTCAAAGGGCGCCGGATCGCTTCCGCATGGTCAATCAGACTCCGCAGGGCGATGCAGACATACAGCCAGGCACCGGCAAGGACAGCCCCGCACCATACATTCAGCCTCCAGCCGCCCCATGTTGAGACGTAAGCCGCCAGGCAGCACACGGCAACCATCAGAAACCATCCCGCCATACCGGAAAAAATGCCGCCGCCCGGCAGCTTCCGGCAGACTCTTTCAACAGAGGAGGCCAGTCTCCCCGCCAATGCGACGGGATGCAATGCGGAATGCGGGTCCCCGAACAGGAAATCCAGCAGAAAAGCAACCAGAAAAGCAGTCAACAGGAAAATCATCGCGTCATTGCCTCCACCCACTGTTTCACGGCTTCCGGATTCGAGGCGAAATGCAGATGCGCGTAACTGCCGCAGACACTTCCCCTGACTGCGCCGGACGCGGAAAAGACGGGCAGACCTTTCGTATTCTCCGCCGCAAAAAGTTCCTGCGTCCCCTCCGCCACAACCGCACTTGAATAATGGAACTCGTGTCCGCGCATCACGGTATCTTTCCTGAACACGGAGTCGGAAACGCATTTCAGCGTCCGGTATCCGAGCGAATTCAAACGGTCATTCATTTTCCCTTCCCCCGGCAGCAGTCCGAGCATGGGGTGCCTCTGCCCCTTGAAATCCGTCAGGGCATCCAGAAGATAGAGAAACCCGCCGCATTCGCCGTAAATCCATTTTCCGCGCGCGGCAAAATCCCGGATCGAATCCAGCATCGAACGGTTTGCGGAGAGCTCCGCGGCATGGAGTTCAGGAAAACCGCCGCCGAGGTAGACGCCGTGAACATTTTCCGGCAGGAAATCGTCATGAAGCGGAGAAAAATCGACCAGCTCCACTCCGGCGCTCCGCAGAATGCGGAAATTATCCTCATAATAGAAATGGAACGCTTCATCGCGCGCCACAGCCAGCCTTGCAGCCGTATCTCCCCGGACTTCATCCTCCGCTTCCTCCGGGCGCTCCGCGGATGCCAGGGCAAGAAGCGCATCCAGATCAATCTCATCTTCGGCGGCTTCCGCAAGAGAATCCAGCCAGACATCGCCGACACGGTCTGTCGCCAGTCCGAGATGCCGCTCCGGCAGAGTCCATTTCCCATTGCGGCGCAGAGTGCCGAGAAGCGGCGGCAGCTTTGCGGCTTCGAGAGCATCGCGCAGGAGGAATCCGTGATTCGGAGAACCGGTGAAAGTCGCAATGACTCCGCCGAGTCTCACACCGGGGCTCCATTCCGAAAATCCCCTGACGAGCGGCGCGATCGAACCGGAAATCCCGCGCGCATTCACGGCAAGAATCACGGGAAGATCCAGCAGAGCGGCAATCTCCGCGCTGCTTCCCGAAAGCGAATCCGGGCGAATCCCGTCGAACAGCCCCATGACTCCTTCCACAACGGCGACGTCGGCATCGGCAAGATTTCCGGAAAACGCCTCTTTCACTCCGTCGCGCCCCATCAGAAACGTATCCAGATTGATCGAAGCCCTGCCGGTCGCCTGGCGATGAAAAAGGGGATCGATGTAATCGGGTCCGCATTTGAATGACGCGACACGCAGACCGCGCCGCGCAAACGCACGCATCAGCGCCAGAGCAAGCGTCGTTTTGCCGCTCCCCGAATTGACTCCGCCGATCAGAAACGCCGGTATTCTCATTGGTTCCTCCCTGAAATCCTGAATCTCTCCCGTCACTCTCTCAGCTTCGCCAGCGCGACCGTGACCGCATCGAATACGGTCTTCTCCGCAAACAGAGTTCCGCCCTCCCCCGCACCGAGCAGAGCGGACGCCTCCGACACGGAATGAATTCCGAGATGCTCCATCGCGTGTTTCGACGGATTCGGAACCGGAACGGCGTTCAACTGCTCCGCCGTGAAAAAGCGCAGCTCTTTCCGATATTTCTCCACAAAATCGAACAGTCCCTTTTCCTGCGCCTTCACATCCGCGCTCGCGACCACGGCGACGGCATCCATCGAAATTCCGTAACGCTCCAGAACCACATTCACCGCCTTGCCGATCTCCCCGCAAGAAGTCCCTTTCCGGCATCCGATTCCAAGTGAAAAACGGAACGGAACCATGCGCAGAACCGTGTCTGTTCCGGGAACCGCAACGGAAATATCCGCGCTCTCTCCGGCAAAAATGAAACGGGAATCATCCGCATAATACTGATCGAACAGCGCACGCGGCATCTTCACCTCCACCGGATTGTTCTCCAGAATATGGGAGCTCACTTTCAGAATCGCGCCGGGATTCACGACGCGGTAATGCAGTCTCGAAGCCAACTCGTCAAACGCCATCGAACCGCGCACATCGCTGGCGGTCGTGACAACCGCCCTGCCGCCGGTGATCCGCGCGACTTCCGAAGCCAGACGGTTCGCGCCGCCGAGATGCCCGCTCAGCAGGCTGACCGCATAATCTCCGCGCTCATCGCAGACCACCACCGCCGGATCGCAGGTCTTGCTTCTGCAGAGCGGCGCGATATGGCGCACCACAATCCCCGCCGCCATCACCATTACAAATCCGCGGTATTTCCCCCACGCATCCGCCAGCGCTTTCGCGGAACGTCCGGCTGGATAGACCACGCGCCGCTTCTCCGGCACCATGTCCGCATACTTTTCCGAAACAAACACATCCGCGTTTTCCAGTCCGGCGGCGATCTCCACAGCCTTGGCAACCGCGGCGGAAGTCATGCCGAACACAGCGCATTTTCCCTGAAACACCGCCGAACCGGCGGAGGCGCGGCAGCCGTGTGTAAAATTTCTGTCATACAATCTGGAAAGCCCCCCCTGCTCCTTGTTCAGGACATCGCCCACAACGATCATCGCCTGGCGCTTGATTCCCGCCGCCTCCACCTTTTCCGCAATATCCGCCAGCGTGCCGCGCACGATTTTCTCATTCTCCCAGCTTGCGCGGTAGACCACGGCGGCAGGCGTCGCAGGGACGCGCCCCGCGGCAAGCAGTTTCTCCACGAGCTTATGCATTTCTCCGACACTCAAAAAGATGCACATCGTGCAATCATGGGCGGCGAGCGAGGACAGCTCCTCCTTTTCCGGCACAGGCGTACGCCCCGCGTCGCGCGTCATAATCACACTCATGCTGAGCCCCGGCATCGTATATTCCGTCTTCAGCGCGGCGGCGGCGGCAAACGCGCTGCTCACGCCGGGAACGACGTCATAGGGAATGCCGAGACGGTCCAGTTCGCGGTACTGCTCGGAAACAGCTCCGTACATCGCAGGGTCTCCGGTATGCAGGCGCACCACCTTTTTCCCCGCCCGGAAGCCGGACACCAGCAGTTCCAGGACTTCTTCCAGCGCCAGCTTCGCGCTGTTCACAAGTTCCGCATGTCCCGCAAGTTCCAGCAGTTTTTCATTCACAAGAGATCCGGCGTAAACCACAAGACCCGCCTGTTTCAACGCCTCCGCGCCGCGTATGGTAATCAGGTCGGGAGCTCCGGGACCCGCACCGACGAATGTAATCTTTCCGCTCATTTTTCTCCTTTCTTCGAGAACACCGCAAGCGTAATCGGATTCTCGGCTTTATAGCAGGTGCCGTCTCCCAGCGGAAGCGCACGTGCCAGATTCAGAACCAGCAGTTCGCGCCGGAACTCTTTGAGTGTCCGCGCCAGAACGCAGCAGCTTTCCGCCATGACCGCAGTCGCCGCCATGACGCCGCCCGGATTCAGGCGTTCGAACGCTTTTTTCAGAATGTTTTCCAGTTCCGCGCCTCCTCCGCCGACGAACACGAAATCCGGATCGGGAAGCTCTTTTTCCAAATCCGAAAATATTCCTTCGCAAAGGTGAAATTCAGCCGGCGACTCCCGCTCCGCATTGCGGCGGATCTGTTCCGCGCGTTCCGCATTTTTCTCCATGGCATAGACGGAAAGCGCAGGGCACAATCCGGCGGCTTCCAGACCGACGGAACCACTTCCGGCGCCGACGTCCCACATCACCCCGCCGTGCAGACGCAACTTTGAAAGCACGACCGCCCTCACCTCAGGATGCGTAATCATATTCCCGGCATGTTCGTAATATCCATCGTCAAGCCCCAGAGCCAGCGGCGGCATCGCGCGATCCTCCAGCAGAACCAGAATCGAAAGGGAACGGTCCGCGCCGGGATCTTCCGCGATCTCCGCAAGAGAAGCAGAGCGTATGAACTCCGATTCCATGCCGATGTCACATCCGGCGACAGCCCTCCGGGGCGCACAGCCGGGATATTTTGCAATCAATTCAGCGGCAAGCGCTTTTGCGGAATGTTCCGCATCGCAGTAAATCACGGCCAGCTTTGAGCGGAGGATTCTCCGCCACGGCAGAGTTTTTTTCCCATGCACACTGAACAAAGCCGCATTCTCCCACGGAACCACCAGTTTCGCAAAAAGTTCCTGAAACGCGGTCGGATTCGGATGAATCCGCAGGCGATCTTCCGGCAGATGACGGCGCAGAGTGCCGCCGATCCCGTTGTAAAGCGGATCGCCCGAAGCCAGAAAGAGCGTCCGCTTCTCCTTTGCCCGCGCAAGAATCCGTTCCAGATTCCGCAGAGCCGATGCATCCAGCGGAATTTTTTCCACATCCCTGCGGGTTATCATATCCAGAATGCGCTGTCCGGCGACAATCAGTTCCGCGCGCATGACAAGTTCTTCCGTTTCCGCCTGCCATCCGCCCGCGGAGACACCCGCGACATCAATCATCCATTCTTCATTCATATCAGCCTCTCCCCCTGATCGTTGTAAAGCACAATCTCTGTTTTCATGTCATCCCCGCCCCATGCGGAAAGATGCTCCGATGCTTTTTCATAACAGGCATACAATATCTTCCGGTAAAGTTCCGCCGGGACTTTCGTCGCCAGCTCTCCCATGGACTCCATCGACTCCAGCGGCAGTTCCGCAGGCAGTTCCGCCGTAAGCTCGCGCAGACGCGGCAGCATCAGTTTCGTTTTATGCGCATGGGTATATTTTTCTCCGCACGCATACTTGAATAATTTACCCGGCATACACCCGACAATCAAGCGTTCCAGATGCGCATTTTTCGCCGCATTCACCGCAACATAAATGAAATCCGCAATCCGCACGATCTCCCGCTCCCGCAGAAAAGGGAAATCACGGGCGACAGCCGACGCGGACCGTCCTCCCGTCGCCAGCGCGGCACAGGCTCCGCCCTCCGCCGCAATACTCCTGAGCTGCAGCGCAATGCTCGCCGCATACGCCGCGTTGGAATACGGATACACGATTCCCGAATTGCCCAGAATCGAGATCCCGCCGGTAATGCCGAGCGTCGGATTCAGAGTCTTTTCCGCAAGTGCCGCCCCCTCCGGGATCTCAATCAAAACGACAAGCTCCTCCTCTTTTTTCCCGAATCCGGCAAGCGCCATATTCTCCGAGATCATGTGCCGCGGTCCCGGATTGATGGCATAGTGTCCGACCGGCACATTCAGCCCGCCGCGCGTCACCATGCCGACCCCCTGCCCGCCGCGGAGAAACAGAGTTCCGAGTCCGCAGCGCTCCGCATATTCCGCCGGATCGGCTCCCTCATGTTCCAGAAGCCTTACGGCAATATGCGCACCGGTCGTCACGTCGGGGTCGTCGCCGCCGTCCTTCACCACAACCGCATGGTTTTCCGACACTTCCGACACGGGCACAGACAGAAAAGAACCGTCCGGCAAAGCCAGCCGCACCTGTTCCGGCTTTTCACCGGATATCCGGCACCGGTATGCAGCACAGGCTGCCGCCGCGGCGGCGCTTCCGGTCGTGTAACCGCATCGAAGATTCCCGTTATCCATACAGTCCGTTTTCCATGATTCCATGCAGGGCGGCAACAGCCAGCGGACTGCCTCCGCGCCGTCCGCGCAGCACAATATACGGAACATCCACCAGTTTCAGAAGTTCCTTTGACTCAACGACATTCACAAAACCGACCGGCATTCCGACAATCAGCGCCGGGCGGATGCCGCGTTCAACAGCCAGCTTCACGACCCCGGCAAGCGCAAGCGGCGCGTTTCCGCAGAGGAAGACCGCTCCGTCCAGTTTATCCGCATGAAGCCGGACCGAAGCCAGGGCGCGCGTGATGTTCTCCTTCGCCGCCAGTTCCGTTACAGCGGGATCGGCAACGGAACAGAGAATCGAATCACGCGCATAGGATTCATGAAACCGTTTCAGTTTCGGTATGGAAAGCCCCGATTTAATCATATTGGAATCTGAATAAATCAAAGCCCCCCGGCGCAGCGCGGCGAGCCCCGCCTCCACGGCATTGTTCCTGAATTCGAGCTGATCAAGAATCGCAAAATCCGCGGTCGTATGCACCAGACGCCGCGCGACATGCCATTCGGCGTCGGAGAAACGCGCCCTGATTTCCGGAGCAGCTTCCGCGTCGATCCTGCGGAAACTCTCCTGCTCGATTCCGATTCCGTTCAAATTCCATGTAATCGCATCAAACAGTTGGTTCATCAGAAGTCCAGCCCCTTTCCCGCGGGAATCCCGCGCCGGTATTGATGTTTGATCTCCGCAATGTCCGACACCATGTCGCTGATTTCAAGCAGTTCCGCCGGCGCCCCGCGCCCGGTCACAACCACATTCAGCCCATGCCGTTTCCCCCGAAACGCACTCACGACATCCGCCACGTCAAGAAAACCGTGCGACAATGCGACGTTGAGTTCGTCCAGCACCAGCAGTTCCCCCTCGAAATCCGCCAACAGACACTTCGCCCGTTCCCACCCTCTGCGGGCAGCTCCGGCATGATCCCCCGGACGGCTTGTGAGTCCGAGCCCATACTGTTCAAAGATCATACCGGGAAAAAAGCGGCGGAAAAATTGAAGTTCGCCCGTTTCGCGCGAACTCTTCATGAACTGAATCACGGCAGCGCGCCACTCCCAGCCGAGCGCGCGGATCACAATCCCGAGCGCTCCGGTGGTCTTCCCTTTGCCGTTCCCCGTAATGTTGAGAATCAAACCGCTGTCCAGATCATTCATTTCACAGCCCCATCATCCGATAGATTTTCTTCATGTCGACACGGGAGCGGACATGGTCGGCAAGACGGTTCAGCGAATCTTCGATTCCGTAATGCGCCGTCACTCCGCCGAGCGGTTCCCAGCCAAGAGAAACACGCACCCGGTCGATGAAATTCCGCCGGAACGCGTCATCGTCAAACACGCCGTGAAGATAGCTGGTGAAAACTCTGCCGGAGGAATATCCGGCGACAGTCCCGTTGTCCGCAACCGAAACGGACTCCACCGATGCGGTCATGCGTGTTTTCCCGTGGTGAATCTCATACCCGGAAACGGGCATTCCGAAACATTCGGCGCGAGTCTGCCGCAGAGTCTTTTCCGGCATCATTTCCGTCACCAGCGGCAAAAGCCCCAGACATGCGGCGTCGGGACAGTCCGACTCCACGGCAAGGGGGTCCAGCAGTCTTTCCCCCGCGATCTGGAGTCCGCCGCAAATGCCGACATACCATGCGCCGTTCTTTACGGCTTCGCGTATTTTCCGCGCCAGCCCCCGCTTTTCCAGCTCGGACATATCCGCCGCGGTTCCTTTGCTCCCCGGCACGATGACCAGATCAGGCGAACCGAATTCTGCGGCGGAATCAATCTTGCGGACCGTTATATCCGGCTCCAGCTCAAAAGGAACGAAGTCCGTGAAATTCGCGATATGCCCCAGATGAATCAGAACCGCATCCAGAGTCTTCGCATGTTTCGGCGCGGGGCGCACCAGCGAAAAGTTCACGGAGTCCTCCTCCGGCAGCCCCAGGTCCCGCTGCCAGTCGATCACGCCCATCACCGGACGCCCCGTATAGGCGAGGACATCGCGGTGCGCGTCATCCAGCAGCGTCGGATCGCCGCGGAACTTGTTCACCAGAAATCCCTTCAACAGTTCGCGTTCCCAGTTTTCCAGCGTCGCATAAGTCCCGATGAATGAAGCATAAACGCCGCCTCGGTCGATATCGCCGACCAACAGGACGGGACTCTGCGCATACTGCGCCATACGCATATTCACGATATCGCTTTTTTTGAGGTTGATTTCTCCGGGGCTTCCCGCGCCTTCCAGAACAATCGCCTGATACGAGGCACACAGAGAATCATAACTCTCCTTCACTTTCTCCCAGAGTTCCTTTTTATGGGCGTAATATTCGCGCACGCGCATATTGCCGACCGGTTTTCCGCATACGATCACCTGACTGCCGGTATCGCTGTTCGGTTTCAGGAGAATCGGATTCATGCGGACGTCGGGGTCAAGACGGCAAGCCTCCGCCTGAACCGCCTGCGCGCGTCCCATCTCCCCGCCGTCCATCGTGACAAACGAATTCAGCGCCATATTCTGCGCCTTGAACGGCGCCACGCGGATTCCGTCCTGAAGCATGATCCGGCAGAACGCCGCCGCAAGAATGCTTTTTCCCGCGTTGGAACACGTTCCCTGAAGCATCAGGGCGGGAGTCCGGCGTGTCTTCCCTCCGGTTTTATTCCATTTTCCGGGAACCTCCGGGGCAATGCCCCCGTTTTGACCGCATACACACTCAAGCGCGGAAAGCAAAAGACGGTTTTCCGGTTCCTTTCTTACTGCAACCCGGATATGGCCGGCGCTCAAACCGGGATAGCCGCCGCAGTCCCTTACCGCAATATGATGCTCTTTCAGCAGACGGTCCGCAGGCAGCGGGCGGGGCAGACGCACAAGCAGGTAATTGGCGGCGGACGGATACACTTTCACGCCGGGAATCCGGGCAAGCCGCGCGGAGAATTCACTGCGCAGACGCTCCGTCTCCCTCCGGCTCGTTTCCGCGAACGCATCATCCAGAGAGAAAAGGAACTTCATCAGTTCGCATCCGGCGGAACCGAGACTCCAGCACGGCTGAAGTTCTTTGAGGCGGGCGGTTACGGAAGCGTCCGCAAGCACATACCCCATGCGCACACCGGCGAGAGAATAAAACTTCGTCATGGAATGCGTCACGGCAAGATTCGGGAGAATCGTATTTTTCAGAGAATAATCCGGGCAGAAATCGACAAAAGCCTCGTCAATGATGAAATTGCAGTCCCTGCGCTCCCGGATCAGCGCAAGAAGTCTTTCCGGCTCCGATGCGGCGCCGACGGGATTCGCGGGATTGCCCAGCATCACAAGGTCGCCGGACAGCAGAAAGGAGTCCAGCGCCTCCATGTCAAGCTGAAAATCTTCCTCCTCCCTCAATGTGAAATGAGTCACGGGAAGCCCGGCTTTCCGGCAGGATTCCTCATATTCCAGATAACCGGGCGTCACGATCACCGCGCGGCGGGAATCGAACGCACGCGGAAGCAGGTCCAGCAGTTCGCCGGAACCGTTTCCGGCAAGAACGCAGTCCGCCGGACACGAAAGTTTCCCCGCAATCATCCGGCAGACGCTCTCTGCATACGGTTCCGGATACGGCGCGGCATGATCGAACGCACGGAACCAGACCTGAAACAAGCCTTCCGGCTGTCCGCACGGATTCAGGTTCACACTGAAATCCAGTATTTCATCCGGGGCGCAGTGCGCCTCCGCCGCCAGTTTTTCCAGATTGCCGCCGTGAACAATGCTCATGATTTCCCCTCCCGGCAGGAGCCGACCGGAATAAAAAACGGAACGCCGTCCCTGCCGTAAATCACCTCGGATTCGATATTGAAAATCTCGCGCAGAATCTCCGGCGTGATGATCTCGCGCGGCGTTCCGACATGCAGTATGCGCCGGTCGCGGATCGCGGCAAGACGATCCGAACAGCGTGCGGCGAGATTCAGGTCATGGAGCACCATCACGACGGTGATTCCGAGTTTGCGGTTCAGCTTCCGCACCAGCTCGACCACCTCGAACTGACAGCAGACATCCAGAAAGGTCGTCGGTTCATCCAGCAGAAGCACCTTCGGCTCCTGCGCCAGAGTCATCGCAATCCATGCGCGCTGGCGCTCTCCGCCGGAAAGACTCATGACTTTGCGTGACGCAAGCTCTTCCAGGCGCGTCATTTTCAGAATATCGTCCACCGCCGTGCGATCCCGCGAAGACGCCATGCGCCATGCGCCGTGATGCGGGAAACGCCCGTATTCAATCAACTGCCGCACGGTAACATCCTCCGGCGCGGCATGAATCTGCGGCAGTATCGCAAGCTGTTTTGCCAGCAGCCCGGTATTCATGGAATGCACGCTTTCCGACTCAAGGCAAACGGTTCCCGCGCAGGGTTTGAGAATACGCGCCATCGTTTTCAGAAGCGTCGATTTTCCACATCCGTTCGTCCCGATGAGAGTCACGATCTCGCCGGAGGCGATGGAGAGGTTCAGGCGCTCGATCACGTGATTGGAACCATATCCCGCGGTCAGCCCGGAAATGTCAAGCTTCATGCCCATCGCTCCTTCTCAAAAGATACAGGAAAAAAGGAGGCCCGAGAAGCGCGAGAATGATCCCTACGGGAAGTTCCACGGGGTCCAGCGCCATCCGTCCGACCGTATCGCACCATACCAGCATCCCCGCGCCAAACAGAACGGAACCGGGCAGGAGATAACGGTAGTCGGAACCGATCATGAGCCGCACGATATGAGGCGCGATCAACCCCACGAAGCCGAGAAGCCCGACCACGCTCACGGACGCCGCCGCAAGAAGCGCACTCAGGGCGAGCAGGATCACGCGCATCAGCTCCACACGGAGCCCGAGCCCCGTTGCGACTTCGTCGCCAAGCACCAGAATGTTCAACACCTGCGCCAGCAGAAGCGATACGATCACGCCGCCCGCCATATATGGCCAGACCAGCTGAATCTGTGTCCATGACTTCGCGGAAAGGCTCCCGATCATGAAATCCAGAATCACCACGGCGCGCTCGGAATTGAACAGCAGCAGGACGCTGACAAGAGCGCTCAGCATACTCGCGACCGCTACGCCGGAAAGAATCAGGCGGACCGGCTGAATGCCGCCTTTCCACGCCAAAGCGTATACAAGAACGGCGGTCGCCAGTGCGCCGCAGAACGCAGACGGCACCAGAAGTCCCGCAAACTGCGGCAGAAGAAGCATAATCGCAACGGCAGTCAACGCGCCGCCGGCGGAAACGCCGATGATTCCCGGCGACGCCAGCGGATTGCGCATGACCCCCTGGAGAATCGCGCCGGACAATGCAAGGCTCGCCCCCACCATCGCCCCCAGAACCACCCGGGGAAGACGGATGTAATACAGAATCAGGAAATCCGTTCCCCCGTCCGCGTTCCAGAGAGTTTCAATGATCCGGGCATAAGACAACTCGCGGGAACCGCAGCGCATGGCGCAAAGCAGAGCCGAAACGGCAAAAAGCGCCAGCAGCAGCAAAACCACAATCCGGAATCCCGGACGCTGTCTCATGTCCCCGCCGATCATTTCACGATCTTCTCCCAATCCTTTTCCGGGTAAAGAAATTTTGCGAGCCCGAGAAATGCCTCGGGGTACCGTTTGCCGGGCAGATAGAGATAACTTTCGGCGTCCAGCACGTAAACACGGTTATTCCTTACCGCCTTTAAGTTACGCCAATCCGGGCGTTTGTCAAGGATTGCGCGCACTCTTGACGAAAGTTTATTGTTCGAACCGGCGCAAAGCAGGAAAATCACGTCGGGATCGGACATCAGAAGCTGTTCCATGCTGAAAGTAACGCGTAAATTACCGGAAGGAGGCACCAAGTTACGTCCTCCAAGACGCATTAGCATATTTGCCGTATTCGCACGCTGAGTTTCGGAAATGAAACCGTTCGCGGAAACAATCATGCTAATGAAAGTGAAAGGCTTGCATTTCGCTGTTTCCATGCAGATCGCTTTCACTTGCGAAGTTATCTTTTCACGAACTGATTTTGTTTCTGCGCTACTGCCATTCACGCGAGTAAAAAAATCAAACAGCGTCAAAAAATCGTCATAATTTGCATAATCGACACAAACACTCTCTATTCCAGCAGAGCGCAACAGTTTCTGGATTTCCCAGTGCTTTGAACGGCGGGAATGTAAAAGAACAAGATCCGGCTTGAGAGCAAGGATTTTTTCCATATCTGGATTGTAATAATCTCCGACATCGGTAAGATTCCGCGCCGCATCCGGTAAAACCTGAAGACGTGGAGCATGTGCCCGGGCAATCGCTTTGCCGCCGGCAACATACCACATTCCCGTAAGGGAAATATGCAGGACAACTGTCCGTTTCGGATTCTTGTGAATAGTGACTGTCTCACCATTACTCTGTTTGTATGAAATCGTGTCCACCGTTTCGGAAACGGTTCCGGCGGAAAGCAGCAGGGGAACCGACAATAAGATTGTAATAAGCGTTTTCATTATTCTGTAATGCTCCATGGGTCATAATACATATTGTTTTTAGGTCCAAAATCTCCGATTTTATGGACCGTATTAAAGCCGACACATGCCGACTGTGATTCGTTCACAAAAGCCATTTTACGGGAATCCACATGACCATCAGCCCATAAAATATTGGCGGAAGCCGCATGCCGAAAATGAATTCCGCATCCATTTGTTGCAATAGCATACTTTCCTGTACCGAATGGACCTAAACTCTTTGTAGAAAGATCACTACTACCGACAGAATAATAAGCATACATTTCAGGATACGCGACAGGGAAACCAACCACCATCGAGGATTTCGGGCTGGCATAATCTCCAAAGATCACAGTCTGCGCAGGTTGCTCAATCTGCGAGTCTTTAAGTCCGGCGCCATTATTCATCGTTCGGTATGATTTACCTGTATCCGGATTCTTTCCGCCAGGCAAAAAATATAATTGGGAGCCAATGTTGACATTATAGGCATACCCTCCGGCACCCAAAACCCCTAAATCATTATCAGGATCAACGGACTGTTCCATGCTTGGGCATTTTAAAGCATGAATTGATTTCAGTGTAAGATATGCAGCCATATACCCCTTGCTCAGATCCCATTTATATAACGTTTCCTTGTCATATTTGCCCCCCAATTTTTCTCCCTTATAGCCTAGCCAGCCGGTCAAACCATCTGTTGCATAGACAGGCATATTGTAGTCCCAGTCTCCGGAGTAGAACTTCCACGCTACTCCGACCTGCTTCAGATTCGAGGCGCATTGAATGCCTTTTGCCTTCTCTCTCGCCGCTCCCAATGCGGGCAGGAGCATACCGGCAAGAATGGCGATGATCGCAATCACGACGAGGAGCTCTATAAGGGTGAAAATCCTTGTTTTCACCCTGTGAAGTAAGAATATCGAACAAGGAACACGGAAGGAGGAAGGAACGGGAAAATAATGGAACAATCGAACATCAGAACAATTCAACAATGGAACGAGAAAAGGAGAAGTAGAATCAGGAGACTTGCCAACGTCCTGCCCTGCCGACGCCGCCTGAAGCTTCCCGGAAACGGGTGCGGACTGACATTCCGCTGTGTGAAGACGATCATGGTTCGCTTTCCGCCCTGCCGGGGAGAAAACCGCGATCCTGCATGGAGATGGAATAGAATGGTGCTGCATTTTTTTCATCCTTTGTGTTACGCGCACAATTCAGGCGGCATATTCGCTTGCAATACCCGCCGAAAAAATTTTGACTGCAACAGGACCCGACTATAACGGTTGCGCGACAGCTTCGGACTCTCACCGAATTCACTGTTTACAATCAACGAGAGCTATTAATATAATTGCATCATGGAGCTTTGTAAAGCTCTGTTATGAAAAAAAGACGGATAATAGGCAGTTACAGGCAATCCGTGATACTCCGCCGCAAAACACCACGCTGCCAGACCATGCTGTCAATGGGCGGGGATCGGCTGTTCCGAACGGTTCCAGTACATGAAGCCTGAATTTTTAACGGAATTCGTCAACATGCCGCCGAACATCCTGCGCATCTCCGGATAGGAAAGTGTTTCGCAGTGTCCGTCAAGCATCAGAAGATTGCTTCTGTTCGCATGCGCAAAAACGGGACGCGTCGTTCCGTCTTTGGTCTGAAGATACAGATTGGAGCGCATACTCCTGCGGTACAGAGGAACTGCGTTTCCGGGGTCCACCTGCAAAGATTCGCCTACGATGAAAAAAGCGGACGGGATTCTGGTTTTCCTGAAATCATAAGACTGACCGGAACGGTATTCCGCCAGATACGTTCTATAATAGGAATCCCCGCCGTTGCCGTTCAATATTCCATAGGAGACTTTCAACCACGAAGAAAAATTGCCGTTGGCAGGATCGGAACACGGATATTTGGGGCATAGAATGAATTTCAGATTGGAGGGAAGATAACCGCATTCTTTCGGAAGATAAAGCCAGCCCGTATCAGTATTGCTATTAGTATGAGGAAGAGCCATGGGAGCTATCATAATCTGCTCTTTCCAGTCATCCAGATAGGAACGCATAATATAGCCGACCTGTTTCTGGTTGTTCATGCAGGAAACGGCATGAGCTTTTTCCCGCGCGACATTCAATGCGGGCAGCAGCATCGCCGCGAGAATCGCGATGATCGAAATCACGATGAGGAGCTCTATCAGGGTGAAAATCTTTGTTTTCACCCTGGAAGTAAGAATAGAAGAACAGGGAACACGGAAGGAAGAAGTAGAAAAACAATGGAACAATTGAACATTAGAACAATTCAACAATGGAAGGAGAAAAGAAGAAGCAGGATCAGCGAACTGGCAACGTTCCGCCCTGCCTTGCTGCTGCCGGAATGAAATACCACTCTTACAACTTTTCCTCATGAGGAACTTTATTTGGGTGAAAATCTTTGTTTTCACTCTGCGAAGTAAGAACATAGAACAGGGAACACGGAAGGAAGAAGTAGAAAAACAATGGAACAATTGAACATGGGAACAATTCAACAATGGGAGGAAGAAAGAAGAAGCGAAGCAGGATCGGGATAGACTGTGTTTTTTACTGAAGACCGTTTCGCGCTGCGAAATATGGTCAGGTTTGACATGGACAGTTATGCGGCTGGGCGCGGTTTGAATGTGTCCACAGCCCGGCAACTGTTTTAATAAGATTGCTTTTCCTGAAGTTTTCTTCATGACATTCCTCCTGTTTTTCTGTTATTTATTATACTCCGGATTTGATGTATCACAATAGAGATTTGTCTCAATAAATATCATTTTCGTCTCAAATTTCACAATGAGACTATTTTGATATTTATTGAGACGGATATCCGTTGAAAAAAATTTCCGGCTCTCTATTGTAAATAGCAAACAGAAGGATTTTTAAGATGTTCTGCAAAAAATACGATGTGGCGGTCTGCGGCGGGGGAATCGCCGGATGTGCGGCGGCAATCGCTTCCGCTCAACGGGGCATGAAAACGGTTCTTATCGAAAATAGTGTCATTCCCGGAGGTCTTGCCACTTCCGGCATGGTTCTTGTCTACCTGCCTCTGTGTGACGGCGAAGGCCGTCAGGTCGTTTCCGGACTCTCCGAAAGGTTCCTGAAAATCTCAAACAAGTACGGTCCGGCGGAAATTCCGGCGGAATGGCGCAAAGGCGGCAAGGGAAACCGGCTCCAGGCCTATTTCTCGCCGGCATCCTTTGTGCTGGCGCTGGATGAGATGCTCACGGAACACGGAATCGACCTCTGGTTCGACACGAAAATCATCGGTGCGGAAAAAACGGACGCCTGCCGGTTGAGCTCGATTCAGGTAGCCAACAAAAGCGGAACCGGAAAAATCGAGGCGGAAGTATTCGTTGATGCGACCGGAGACGCCGATGCGGTTCACTTCGCCAGAGGCGAATGCCTGACGGCACGGAACGCACTTGTCTCCTGGTTCATCGAACACCGGGAAGCGGGAGCCTATTCGCAATATTCTTTCGGAAAGGACGTTTCCACCATCATTGTCGCGGACGGTATCCGGAACAACTCGACGCCGGAGGGCATCGACGGAAAAACGGTCTCGGATTTCCTGCTGCGCGGACGCAGGCGGTACCGCGAGCTTCTGGAAAAAGATTATGAAGCCGGAACCGAAACCAGAAAAACACGCTATCCGCTTGTATTGCCGACGATGGTTCCCATGCGTCACTCCCGCTGCATCAAGGGCAGATTCGTCCTTGACGGCGGCATGGAACAGGCGCGGTTCCCTGACTCGATCGGGCTTGCGCCCGACTGGAGAAAATGCGGGTATGTATGGGAGATTCCCTACCGCAGTCTTCTGCCGGAAAAGATTACGGGCGTCATCGCCGCGGGGCGCTGCTCCTCCGCCAGAGAGGATGCATGGGAGATCACCCGCGTCATACCGAATGCGGCAATGACCGGAGAAGCGGCGGGAGTCGCCGCCGCGCTTTCCCTTCTGCACGGGGTCCTTCCTCATGACTTGAATCTGCAAACACTTCAAAAGGAACTGAGAAAGAACTGCGGATTTCCTCTCCACAGGGAAGACTGCGGCATTCCGTATGAAAATCGGATAGAAAATACAACCGGAGGAAAGTCATCATGAATCTGCAAACGTTCAATCCGGGAAGATGCCCGGCACGCCGTATGCTGAACCACAGCGGAAGCGGCTGTTATGCGATCATTCATTTCGGGCTGAACACATTCACAGACAAGGAATGGGGTTACGGCAATGAAAATCCGTCTGTTTTCGCGCCGGAGCATTTCGATGCGGAAGAAATCGCAAAGACATGCAGGGAGTGCGGGCTGGACGGCTTGATTCTGGTTTGCAAGCATCATGACGGATTCTGCCTCTGGCCGACCTCCACGACAAACTACAATATCCGGCAATCCCCGTTCCGCAACGGGAAAGGCGATCTGGTGAAAGAATTTTCGGACGCCTGCCGGAAATACGGAATCGCCATGGGATTTTACGTATCGCCCTGGGACCGCAATCATCCCGAATACGGAAAAGCCGGATATCCCGCGGTTTACCGGGAGCAGATCCGGGAAATCTTTTCCGGTTACGGCCCCGCATTCGAAGCATGGTTCGACGGCGCAAACGGCGGTGACGGCTGGTACGGAGGTGCCTGTGAAACAAGAAGCATAGACCGGACCACCTACTATGACTGGCAGACAGTATGGACCATGGTTCGCAGTCTCCAGCCGGACGCCGCAATTTTCAGCGATACCGGGCCGGATCTGCGCTGGGTCGGCAATGAAAAAGGAACGGCGGCCCCCGAATCATACGGATGTTACACCCCGCATGCGCCGGAAGCAGGAATGGAACCGGCTCCGGGATTCACCCGCAGCGAAGAGGGAATGCAGGGGCATCCGGATGGAAGATATTACATGCCTCCGGAATGTGACGTCCCGCTCCGCCGCGGCTGGTTCTACCATCCATCCGAGGACGGACAGCTCCGCAGCGTCGCAGAGCTGACCGGCATTTATCTGCGTTCCGTCGGTTGCGGCGGATACTTGAACCTCGGTCTTGCTCCGATGCCGGACGGACGCCTGGCGGACGGAGACATCCTCCGGCTCCGCGAATGGAAAAAGGCGGTTGACGCTCTGTTCGCGCACCCGGTCGTACAATGCAAAATGCCGTTGAGAGACGGGGCAGGCATCATTGAATTCGGGCGCCCGGCACGGTTCAACCTGCTCGAAATGGCGGAACAGATTGCCGACGGAGAAAAAATCCGAGGCTATGAAGTTCTGCTCCGCACCGCCGGAGGCGGATTCCGTTCTCTGATTTCAGGAAAAGCCATTGGGCGCAGACGCCTCAAAAGACTTCCGGAAACAGTCGAAGGCGATGCAATCCAGATCAGGATCACAGACGCAGCGGCTCCGGTCGCGGCACTCCGTGTCGCCTGCTATGCGGCGGATTTTCCGGAAGCGGAAAAGGAGTGCAGGCATTCTCCGCCGGATTATCTCAGAACGGCTCATCACCCGGAGGGAACGGAATGGCATTGCGACCTCGGATGCGAAATGCCGGTCAAGGGGTTCCGTTTCACCCCGGACCCCGGTCTTCCCGCAGGGACACCGGATCGCTATGAACTGCTGTTGAGTTCAGACGGCAGAACGTGGCGTTCCGTCACCGCAGGGGAATTCTCCAACATCAGAGCCAATCCCCTGCCCTGCACCGTGACGTTCAGACAAACGGAACATGCCCGCTTCTGCCGTCTTCGTGCAACCCGTATGCTGATTCCCGGTGAAACGCTTGCCGGAGTTGAATTCGGCGTTCTGACGGCTTTACCGGAAGAAAGGAGGTCAGGCGGCGCACCCGTCATGCGGGAAACGGAAAAATAAAAAAACAGTTTTATTGATTGCAAAGCATTGAATCATCACCGGAATGCAGTTATGAATAAGAAGGAGGAAAAATTATGAAGAAAACAAATTGGAAGGTCTGTATGTTCCTGTGCATGAGCCTGCTGCCATGGCTGGGCTTCAGCCTGGAACTGGCGAAAGACGGCAAAACGGACTATGTCATCGTATGCGGGAATCAGGGCAGGCACATGGAAGTCCGGCTGGTCAGGGAGTCGGCGGCTGATCTTGCGGCACTGTTGAAACAGTCCACCGGAGCCGATTTCAAAATCATTGAGCCGCGTGAAGCCGGGAACTGCAAAAAACGAATTTTCGTCGGTCACTCCGATGCCATGCTGAAACTGCTGAAAGAGGCGGGGAAATACAAGACTCCCGCCAACGAGGAGAGAGTCATACTCACGCTCGGCGATGATCTCTTTCTGTATGGAGGAGGCTTCGGCGACGGCTTCGCCGTGTCTCACTTCCTGACGGAGGTGCTGGGGTTCCGTTTCTATCATTACTGGGGCGACAGCCGGATACCGGAATGCAAAAACCTGAAAACCGGTGATCTGAATCTCGTATTCCGCCCGTCTTTCGAATACCGCGATCTGGCGCAGTCCGGGTTCAACCTGCGCGGCTGCGAAAGCGCCGGAGCCTTCTTCCGCCGGAACGCCCTCCATAACAACTCGCTGATTCCTTTCAACATGCCGGGAAACATGACCCATTCCTATTCCTGCCTGATCCCGCCGACGAAAAATTACCGGGAAGCCTATCAATTTCTGAAAGACAAGGAATATTTCGTCACGAATCCCGAATTTTTCCCGCTTTCCGCGGACGGCAAACGGGAATGGAAGGGACGTCACCGCTGTTTCTCCAATCCGGGGCTCCGCGCCGAAATGAACAGGAACGTCGAACAGCTCCTGATCACATCCCGCTGCAAGCCGACGGACAATATCGTGGTCAATATCTCCCATGACGACGTGGACTGCAAATTCTGCTACTGCAAAGACTGCGTCGCGCTGGAAAAACAGTATGGCGCACCCGGCGGGCCGCTCTACGATTACCTGATCAACTCCGCCTCCCCCTATTTTGCGGAGAAATACCCGAACCTGATCATCCGCTTCCTTGCCTACGGGCGTCTTTCCACAGAGATTCCGCCCAGGCCGGAAGCCCTGAAAGGCGGAAAACTTCCGGCGAACCTGATGCCGTATCTGGCATTTCTGACGGCGGATTTCAACAACCCCATCAATGCGCCCTCCAACAAGTTCATCTTCGACTGTTTCAACGCATGGGGAAAGATATCACAGCGCATGTCGTCTTATTTCTATCCGGCGACTTACGGACGCCCCATGATTTCGTTTCCGCTTTTCGGCAACGCGGGAAGAGTCCTGTATGACGTTCAGTTCTACGGGAAAAACCATGTCACGCAGATATTCTGCGACTACCCCATTCTTCCGCGGGCCTGCAATACGGCATTCAGCGGGTTGATCTCCTACGTGGTCAGCCGTCTTTACGGCAATGCCGGACTCGACGTCAACAAGGAAATCGACGAGTACATGGCGGCAATTTACGGCAAAGCCGCGCCGGAAATGCGCAAATTCTATGATGAACTCCACAGGCTCGCTTTTGCGGACCCCGCATTCGTCAGATGGTTCCCCGATCCGCGCTGTGTCGGCTACCTGACCCCGGAACGGCTTCTCGCATGGCAGCAGGCATTCGATCACATGGAAAAACTCGTATCCGGCGATGCGCGGGCTCTGCTTCACATCCGCTGCGAACGGCTCTCTCTGGACGCAATGACGCTTCTGCTTTACCGGGACATCCGCAAAGCGGGCCTTGCCGGAAAAATATCCGCGGATACGGTGTACCGCCGCGCCGTTGCGACTGCTGATGAAATCATGAAACACTCTTACAACATCGACTTCAAGAATCATGTCAGCCGAGCAGATAAAGAAGAATATATCAAGTGGGACCGGGACAGCCTCTACAACACGCTCGGACTGTTCTACGGCCTTGCGAAATATCAGGATAAACTCCCGAAAGAATTCGGGCCGATCCCCGAACAGGACCGGTTCTACGCCTTCTTCGCAGCCAATAAAATGCCTCCGGTCGAGGTGAAAGACGCTCCGTTCGGGTATGCGCTTCCCGCGCCGCTGCCGGGAAACCGCGTCACAGGATATGATCTGGTCCGGAGCAAAGAGGACGGCCCCAACGGAAGACATCTGCGGGTGACGACGGGAACCTCAAAATTCGAGTATCATTACCTGACCCGGAGCAAGCTGGGACCGGACTCCGTCATGGGAGCTCCGCATCTGCGCGGTTATGTATCGCGCAAGTTCGGTTCGCTCAGCAGTTTTGCGACCGGATACCTCGGATACATTTTCGACCCGGAGAATCCCGATCAGGAATATGATATTTATGTCTGCCTCAAGTTCGGCAAAGAGCAGATGTACACCAGCCATCTGCTGCTGGTGAAAGCGGTTCCCGGACGGAAACCCTTTATCCGCAGAAAGGAAAATATTCAGGAGACCGCATCGATCAGCATTGTTGCGACGGTTCAGGGAGACGCATTCCCCGCCGTTGAGAAAATGGGCAGGCTGGGCAGCTTCCGCAATGCCGCCACCGGCGAAGCGGAACCCGATTCCACCTCGTCGGCATATGCAGCTTTCGGCAAAGACAAACTCCATCTGCTTTACGTGGAAAAAAATGTAACGGCAACGGACGCGAAAAAGGATTTCTATGCGGATGCAGTCGAGTTCTTCCTGCCGACAGGCGGGAAATACCCGGTAACGCAGATCGCAGTCAATCCGAATGGGGAAGTGCGCTGCAACGAGTGGACGATCCCCGTCACTTCCAATACGGAAGACACGGCGGTCAAGCGCATCATGAAAAGCGTCCGGCTTCCGGGAAAAGCGGAAAGCTCTCTGAAAAACGGAGAATGGACGGTCCGGCTTACGCTTGATCTCGCGGGACTTCCTGCGCCGGGCGGAAAAATGGTGATGAACATCTTCCGCACCCGCAACGGAAAAGCGCCTCTTGCATGGAGCCCGATCCATACGGACGGATATTTGAACGGCTTTCCGCTTTTCGGCGTCCTCTGCCGTGACAGGCTGACGCTCAAAGGCAGAAACGAGGTCAAGGCGACAAGATTTGAGGGCGATGTCGCCGTCATGGACGGCAATCACGGCTGGGCGATCTCGGCGGACGTCCCGCGCGGCCTGAACCCGGATACATTTTATTATGTAACAGCTCTCTTGAAAACGGATTCCGCAACGGAGGACGGCAAACATACCACGCGGATGGGCACCTATGACCACAACAGCAAAAAGGTGGTCGGATACCGCCAGATTCCGGTAAAGGAACTGAAGAACGGCTTTGTTCCGGTCCGAACCTCCCGCAAAGTCAGAATCGTCCCCGGAACCCTCCTGTATGTCGGCGGTTTCATGCCGCAGAAAACCTTCACGGGCAACATGTATCTCCAGGAATTCGTGATTGAAAAAGCGGAATGAAGGAGATATAATACCGGAATAACGGCGGCGGGAAATGGAAAAACACAACTATCATGTGAATATGGCGGGAGTCATGAGGGAAATCATGTTCCCATATCAGGTGGCGGGGCTGGGACGTTCCTGGAACAATCCGCCGCGCAGATCCCTGCACGCCGTTTTTCCGGATAAAATCGAAATCTGCATCCGTCTTTCAGCAGACACCTCCGAAGGACTGCCCACACAGACGATCGCAGGAAAAAGTTATGAAAACCTCTCGTTCCCCCATGTGGTCGTAAAACCGCCGGAAGCAGAATATGCGCTTACGAATTTCGGGTCGCGGGAGGTCTTTTACATCATCTATCCGTCCGCTCTTTTCCCTCTGCTGGACAAGATCGGAATCTTCGAGCCGCCGCTCTGCTGGAGCATACGCATGAACAGGGAGCTGGAACTTATGCTGGAACGTGTCTGTGACTACTTCGGAGCCTCACTGAGCCCCGGCAACGCCGATCGGATCGACATTCAATGCTTTCAGATTCTCCATGAACTGCTTCTGATGAAAAAATCGTTCCATGCTCCGGTGGACAAGGAACATGAACTGATGCTGAGAATCGACTCCCACATCCGCCTGCATGCGTTTGAAATCCTTGATTTCGACTCCACAGCCAGAAAATTCGGGCTTTCCAGAAGCACCTTCTTCCGTTACTGGAAACGATATTCAAAGATCACGCCGTCCGGTTATCTTCTCGAACTCCGGCTTCAGGAAGCGTGCCGGCGCCTGACGGAATCCAGGGACCGGATCGCCGACATCGCAAGGGAACTGCATCTCGGAGAGCCCGCCTACATGGGAATGCTTTTCAAAAGGCGTTTCGGGCAGACTCCCCTTGATTACAGGCGGGCACATTCCCCGCGCCTGAAATAACAGGTTCCGGCAGCACTGCCATCCATCAACAGAAAAAAGAGGTCAACATGCCTGCATTCATTCCTGACAGTTCCGCAATGCCTGCGGAATACGCTTCACTCCTGCAAACCGTTGCTGAAGCCATGCCGGAATATTTTTCCGGTGCCGGCGACGGAAAACTTTCATTCACCCAGTCTGCGCCGGATCAGTTTGCCGTCTCTTTTTCAGGAACGGAGACTGTGATTTCCGCCGGTTCCCGTCCAGCCTTCCTGCGTGCTCTGGGCTGTGCGATGGCCGGCAGAGAAACCGCCGGGAAACTCCGCTTCACAACGCTCGGCGTCATGCTGGACTGTTCCAGAAACCGGGTCTACACAGTGGATTTCATCAAAAGCATACTCCTGAAAACCGCATTGACGGGATTCAATCTCCTGATGCTTTACACGGAAGATGTGTATGAGCTTCCCGGAGAACCCGCATTCGGCTACATGCGCGGACGCTACACGGCGGAGGAGATACGCGAAATAGACCGCTATGCGAAACGGCTCGGAATTGAAGTGACGGCATGCATTCAGACGCTCGGGCATCTGGAGCATCTCTTCACGCATTACCAGTATTCCGGAATCCGCGACACGGCGGGAATCCTGCTCGCGGAGGAAGACGCCACCTATTCGCTGATAGAAAAAATGATCCGTTTCCAGGCGGAAAACCTGTCCTCAAGGCAGATTCATATCGGAATGGACGAGACTCACGGACTGGGGCGCGGCAGATTTCTGGACATTCACGGATATGAACCTCAGAAAGAGATTTACCTCAGACATTTGACGAAAGTATGCGCGATTTGCCGGAAATACGGCCTGACGCCCGCCATCTGGTCTGACATGCTTCTCCGCTTCGAGGACCCCGGAACAATTCGCGCCGCCCTCCCCCCGGATCTCAAACTGTACTGCTGGAACTATTCCGCCACGGATGAGAAAACCTACGAGGACATTCTCGGACGGCATGGACAATTCCAACGCGAGACAGCCATGGCATCCGCCGTCTATACTTACAATACGTTCTGCTGGTTTGCGGAAAAAACAGAAGCGGCGCTGCCCCCGTGCATCCGGGCATGTGAAAACAAAGGAGTCAGGGAACTTCTGATTACGGTCTGGGGCGACGCAGGCGCATTCTGCAATTTCGATTCCGCGCTCGCCGGACTCGTCTATGCCTCCAATGCAGCCTGCGGAGAAGAAGACGCCGGACTCGCATCCGCTTTGTTCCACACGATCTGCGGAGAGGAATACCCGCTTTTCAGGAAAGCATCAGCTCTGCACAGAATCATCCGGAAAAACATCATTTCCGTTCCCGGACTTCTCTGGCAGGACCCGCTTCAGGGAGGCATTTACAGTTATTGTTTCTCAAAATACGGCGACATCATGCGGATTTACCTGCGGGACCTGAAAGAAGTTCATCGTGATCTGTCCGGCAGGACACTCTCTCCATCGCTCCGGCAGATATTTTCCGTGATCGATCTCCTGCTCCACGGGATTTTCTTCCGTGAAAAACTGCTGAAAGCCTATGCGGAGCGCAGACAGGAGCTTCTGCTTGAAATACGCGGCCGCGACATTCCCGCGTATCTGGAAAAAATCACGGCATTCGACCACTGGTTCCGGCGGGAATGGATGCGTTCCGCCAAACCTTTCGGACTGGAGATCATTCAGCGCCGCAACGCCGGGCTCGCGGCGCACGTAGAGGAAACCGCGCTCCGCCTCGACGAATTTTTCAGCGGGAAACGGTCCAGGATAGAGGAACTGGATGAAGCGCTCCGGGCATCCGCCGTTCCGGACTTCCACCCAGCGCCCCCCGTCTTCTCAAGCTGTCTCGAAATATATTGAGCGGAAATCAGGTCATCCGCACCCGCGCTCTTTCTCAGGAAGATGCGACATGATCAAGCCTACCGTTCAATCCGGAACTGGGCGCTGAGCGTCGTGGGATCGGCGGAGCGTATTTTCACCTGAACGGACTCTCCAGGCTCGATTTTTCCTCCCCAGCGGCTCTTGAATTCATACGCAAGGGACGGGATCAGGAACGTAAGACGGTCGTCCACGCGATTCACAAGCACCGCTTCGCCGCTCCACTCCGGGTTCTGCCGGAAGAAAACCTGCATCCAGAAATCATCCACCTGACGCTCCAGTTTGCGGCGAGCCGCCGACTCCTTCTCGCTGGACAGGAAATGTTCTTCCAGTTGTTCGGACGTCAACAGCTCCTCTCCGGCGATCCAGCGCCGCAACTGCTGGTGCGCAAGAAGATCGACATAGCGCCGCAGGGGACTCGTCACACGGATATACGGATTCAGACCAAGCCCGGCGTGGAGGCCGGGAGAAGTCCTGACCACGCTCGGCGGGCATAGCCGGCGCAGTGCATACATGTCGCTCATGGAGTCGCAGGGGACCTTTTCCTCGACTGCGGGCTGTGTCGCAAACGGCATCGGAATATCATGCTCCACGGCAAAAACCGCCACAGCCGCACCCGCCGCAAGCATCGCATTGGCAACAAGTTCCCGTTCCGGCGTCACCTCGACGGGCGTCACTGCGACTTTACCGCCGACAAGCTGGATATCGGCTTCCGGCAGTCTGATGAACATTGCGCCGTCCGCCTCCCGTTTCCGGCGGAAACGCTCCAGCGCGGAGGCAATCTCCGTCAAGGGCGATTCATTCATGCGGGATGCGGCTCCGGCATAGGTCAGACGTTCCACTCGGACACGGCTCCGCACACATTTTTCCAGTATTGCGCTCCCCTCCTCCGTGATGCGGATTCCGAAACTCAAGGCGGGGCTGATCTCATTCAGGCCGAGCCCGAAAACCGCGGTCGCTTCCGGCGGCAGCATATGGACAATCTTTTCCGGCAGATACAGATTCGCGCCGGAACGGACACATGCAAGATCCAGTTCGCTTCCGTACGTCACGACCGAAGCGGGATCGGCGACATGCACCCAGAGCAACCCGTCCGCAAAACTGATCGCATCGTCGGGATCGGCGCTGCCCTCGTTGTCAATCGCAAGCGAAATCATATCCGTCAGGTCCTCGCGCGGTTCATCGGGAAGCGGCGGCAGGGCAAGCGACGGATTTTCCAGCTCAATCCCCGCACGCGCAGGGTAAGGGTCAGCCAGCTCATCCCATACACCGAGACGCAGAAGCAGTTGATGCGCCTTTTCCGGGGTCGCTTCAATCCCAAGCTCCCGCATCAGGCGGCTGTTCTCGCTTCTGCCATAGGCAAGCTGTTCGATTTCCGACATCAGCGGACGGTCTTGCGGCAGAATCGCTCCGCTCCGGATCCGGTCAAGCAGAGCCGCCCTCTGCTCCTTTGCCTGAGTTTTTGCGCGAATCGCCGCAAGTTCGGCTTCGATCTCCTCCTTCGGACGCGCCTTTACGCCATCCGCCGGAGAACCCGTAAAATAAATTCCCTGTGAAAGAAGCTGATACGCCGCCCAGAAAGAGGCGGGAGTATTTTCGGAATAAAGAAGCTCCGCAAACTCGGAAAAGGGAAACGTCTCCCCCTCCATCAGCTCCATGATCTCGCAGCAGTCCGGTTCCGGCAGTGCGCGCGGAGGCAGAGAGGAGACGGGGCCCGGATGTAAAAACTCAATGTCCTTCGCCCGGACGGATTTCGACGCTCCGCCTTCGATTCTGATTTCGATCTTATCGGCACTGACAGCCGAAACCTGTGCGCTTTTCCCGTGGTAGACCACCAGAGCGCCGGCATTGTATTTCTGCATAATTTCATTCCTGTTGTAATTTTTGAGAAAAACTTACATCGAAAATCCCCGAATGCAATAAAAAACAGCCGGAATCCCGCTTTTTCAGGCAATAAAAACCGTTTTTTCATAAAAAAAGATGAAATATGACCTTGCAAAATCCGATTTGTGCATAAATTTCATTATAGACGCTCAATCAGCAACACAAAGCAAGGAGTTGTTTTTATGGCAAAAACTTATGTTCTGGACACCAATGTTCTCCTCCACAGCGCAAAAGCGCTTGATTCCTTTCAGGATAATCTGGTCGTCATCCCGATGGCGGTCATCGAAGAACTGGATAAATTCAAGAAAAATCAGGATGAGCTCGGCAGGAATTCAAGACAGGTCGTAAGAATGATCGACAAACTCCGCGGCGAAGGCAGGCTTTCAGAAGGGGTTCCCCTGCACAATGCGGCAGGCGGCAAGCCTTCCGGCAAACTCATGATCCTGACGGGCGAAGGCGAAATGCCGGAGAAAATGGATATGAGCATCGCGGACAACCGCATTCTTCAAGTCGCATACATGCTCCTGAAACGCGCGAAAAGAGAAGACAGCGTCACCCTGATCACCAAAGACCTGAATCTGCGTCTCCGCGCGGACGGACTCGGCATTCCGGTTCAGGATTTCGAGTGCCAGACCGTAAAATTCGACGAACTCTATTCCGGCACTTCTGAAACGGAAGTCGATCCGCAGACCATCGACGATTTCTACAAAAACAAATCCATTGAAGTGCCGAACGGATTGGCGCTGCATCCGAATGAGTTCCTGACCATGAAAAGCGGCACGAAATCCGCCATAGGGATTTTCCGCGGCGGGAAACTCGTCATGCCGCATGAACTTCCGGGGGACAACGTCTGGAACATCAAGCCGCGCAGCCGGGAACAGCGCATTGCGCTCCAGCTTCTGACGGACCCGGCGATTCAGGTGGTAACTCTCGTCGGACAGGCGGGTTCCGGCAAAACACTGCTGGCGCTTGCGGCAGCTCTCCAGCAGGTGCTCCGCGATGCCGTCTTTGAAAACATCCTGGTATCAAGGCCGATTATTCCCCTCGGCAAAGACATCGGCTATCTCCCCGGCGACAAAAATGAAAAATTGAGTGTCTGGATGCAGCCGATCTACGACAATCTGGATTATCTTCTCCACACGGAAAAACGCGGGGAATCGGTCAAGCGGAAGGTCGACGAACTGATCCGGACCGGCAAACTTGAACTCGAAGCGCTGACTTATATCCGCGGACGCAGTATCCCGCACCAGTTCGTCATCATCGACGAGGCGCAGAACCTGACTCCCCATGAGGTAAAAACCATCGTCAGCCGCGCCGGGGAAGACACGAAGATGGTTCTGACCGGAGACCCGGAACAGATCGACAATCCGTATCTCGACGCTTCCAGCAACGGGCTCAGCTACATTGTCGAGCGGTTCAAAGACCTGCCGCTTCACGGTCATATCACTCTGCGGAAGAGCGAACGAAGCGAACTTGCAGCCGCCGCGGCGGAGTATCTGTAAGCCGGACGCGGGAACGGTGCGGTAAAATGCACCGTTCCCGCAAAAAATGCGCATCAAGAGAATATTTGTTCCATAATTTTGTATTTCCCCACTGGAAAATAATCGTTATTTCAGCTCATTTCCATCATTTTATTTTTATGAAAAAAATTGATAAATTTGTATAAAAACGGCTTTATTTTCCGGATTTTCATATTATTTTACCCCATTCTTTGTTCTCAACAGAAAACAACAAACCACAAAGGAGATCTTCAAAATGGAAGAATTCTTCGAAAACATCTGGAAGATGATCGTGGAGAGCAATGTTCTCCAACTGATCGGGGCATTACTGCTTCTGCTGGTGGGCTGGCTGGTGGCAGTACTCCTTTCCAACCGTACGGCTCTCGTCCTGAAAAAGTTCGAGGTCGGCAAAAAACTGTCCGGCTGCATCCCCGAGGACGGGAATGACGCAGGGGCGAAGATCGAACTGGTCATCAGCAGAATCGTATTTTTCGTCATTCTGCTCATCACCATTCTCGGCTGCTTCAGCGTGCTGAAGCTCAACGAAGCGGCTCAGCCGATCACCAGTTTCGTCGACAAAATCACGAACTACGCGGCAAATATCATCGGCGCGGCACTGCTCACATTCATCGCATGGGTTGTGGCCACAGTCATCAAATTCGCCTCACTGAGCGTGTTCAGGACTCTGAAGCTTGACGACAAACTGGCTCCGCACATGGAAAATTCAAAATCCATCAGCCAGATTACCGCTTCTACTATCTACTACGTCGTCTTCCTGCTCTTCCTGCCGGCGATTCTCCGCGCGCTCAAGATCGAAGGAATCACGGATTCACTTGAGAAAATGATGACCAAAATTCTTGAGTTCATTCCGAACCTCATTGCCGCGGCGGCGATTCTGATTCTCGGTCTTTTCGTGGCGAAAATCGTGCGCAAAGCGGTCTCCGGGCTCTCTTTTGCGGCACGTATTGACGAACTCGGCAGTCAGGCGGGATGCGGCAAGGTCTTCGGTGAAAAATCTACCCTTTCCCAGCTTCTCGGACTGGTCTCCTATGTTCTGGTCGCGATTCCGGTCATCATTTCTTCTCTGACCGCACTCAAGATTGATGCTCTCACGGATTCCGTTTCCGGTTTCTTCAACCTCATTCTGAACGCGACCGGCAACGTGATCGGCGCCGCGGTTCTGCTCTTTGCGGCATTCCTCGTCGGCGGAATCGTCAGCGGAATCGTTGTCCAGCTCCTTGAGAGCTTCGGATTCAACAAGCTCATCACGGCAATCGGCGTGAGCAAGGAAAACGCGACAGTCACTCCCGCGCAGGTCGCAGGCAAACTGACCATGATCACGATCATGTTCCTCGCGGCAATCGCGGCGTGCAACATTCTGGAGTTCACGGAGCTTGCCGGACTTCTCCGCCAGTTCCTGACTTTCGGCGGAAACATCCTTCTCGGCATCGTCGTAATGCTTATCGGCATTTTCCTGGCGAATGTGGCTTCCGATGCAGTCAGCAAGGGTGAAAACACCAAAACACTTTCCCTTGCAGTCAAGGTGATCGTCCTGATCTTCACAGGCGCAATCGCCCTGAATACAATGCAGATCGGCGGTGCAATCGTCACGACAGCCTTTACGATGGTTCTCGGCGCAATCTGCGTTGCGGCGGCAGTTGCTTTCGGTATCGGCGGACGCGAACTCGCCGCCAGGAAACTGAATGAATGGAGCGAAAAGTTCTCCAGAAAACAGTAATTCGGTATTTCCTGCCTTCATTGCCCGGCGGAATCTGATTTCCTGCCGGGCTTTTTTGATTTTCCGGGGATCCCATCCCCCGATCCCGGGGACGGCTTTGAAACGGAAGAATGCGTGAACATTCTTCTCAAGCCAAGTTTTTTGCCCTTGTCGCGGTCCAGCGGCAAACCGCTGGTCGCGCAGGATGCGAAATCTCTCCGGCGACCAACATCTCAGCTCAGGATCACGGCGGATGCAACGCTCCAGGTTCCCCTTCCTCACCGGCGCAATACATACGGGCTGATGCGAAGTGTTTCTGAAAAACCGGAAAAAAGATTTTTCCCCGATTGATTTCGAAAAGAACCCCTGTATATTATATGGACTCAAAATAAACTGGGAAGCTATCATGAAAAAATCAAGGCTGTTTTTCCTTTTGGTTCTTGCCGTAATCGGCATTACAGCCGTCTGCTATGCCCATGAACTGTCCGATATAAGTTTTGCGGAAATCCCCCTGCTTCATGCGGAGGATCAGGATACCATAGGTTCCGTCAGCAAGAAACAGAAGTACCAGGAGACAGACACCGTCCTCACGGATTTCATTCTGGAAAATCAGGCGGGCAGTCTGCGGATTGCGTCCATCGGGCGCAGGCTTCTGCCCGGAGCTACGGTAAAAACGCCTCAGAATATTTTTCTGGAACTTTCCTCAATCCATGAATTCACATCCGGCACTTACCGGATTCATAACGAATTAATTCCCTTTATAACAGTATTCATCTCCGATACGACTCCATCAAGAGACGGTCCGTCCGCCGCCTGACCCTTTGCACAGCGGTATCGGCGCCGTTTTTCATCCGGTATGGCAATTTGTTTTCCCCGGAAAAACACTGCCTGGTTTTCCGATGCCGAAAATCACAACTAAAAATTAATTCAGTTCAAAGAACAGCAACACTGACGGCAAGGCTTTTTTGTATGAAAATCCGTGCCTGTGCCAGTCAAATTTATGGAGTCAGTATTTTATGAAAAAGATCAATTTCATGCTTACAGCTTTCCGTGACGGATTTCAGTCCGTATTCGGAGCCAGAGTTTTTTCCTGCGACTTCCTGCCGGTCGTCGAAGAAGCGGCGGCAGCGGGAATCGAACACTTCGAAGCGGGCGGCGGCGCCCTGTTCCAGGCAGCATACTTCTATTCCAACGAAGATGCGTTTCAGGTCATGGACAATTTCCGCAAGGCGGCAGGTTCGCAGGCGAATCTCCAGACTCTCGCCCGCGGCATCAACGTGGTCGGGCTTGATTCCCAGCCGCGGGACATCATCAAGCTTCATGCAAACCTGATGAAGAAACACGGCATTACCACCATCCGCAACTTCGATGCGCTCAACGATGTCAACAACCTTATTTACAGCGGGAAATGCATTGCCGAGGCGGGACTCAACCATGAAGTCACCATCACCATGATGGAACTGCCTCCGGGATGTGACGGGCATAGTGCCGGTTTCTATGAAACGGTTCTCCGCCGCATTCTCGACTCCGGCATTCCTTATACTTCGCTCTGCTTCAAGGATGCGTCCGGCACCTCCTGCCCGCAGAAGGTGTTCAATACGATCAAGATGGCGCGCAAGCTCCTGGGAGAGCAGACGCCGATCGTATTTCATTCGCATGAAACAGCCGGATGCAGCGTGCTTGCCTACAAAGCGGCGCTTGAAGCCGGTGCGGATCAGATCGATCTCTCCATTGCCCCGCTTTCCGGCGGAACCTGCCAGCCGGACATCCTCACCATGTGGCACGCCCTGCGCGGCACCGGGTTCACACTCGGCATTGACTACCACAAGATCGTCAAGCTGGAGCAGAGTCTCAGAGAAGCGCTGAAAGATTATTTCATGCCGCCGGAAGCCACGATGGTCAATCCGCTGATCCCGTTCTTCCCCATGCCCGGAGGAGCACTCACGGCAAACACGCAGATGCTCCGCGACAACGGGCTCATGGACAAATATCCCGAAGTCATCGCCGCGATGGGCGATGTCGTAATACGCGGCGGTTACGGAACTTCTGTTACGCCGGTCTCCCAGTTCTACTTCCAGCAGGCATTCAACAACGTGATGTTCGGACCATGGAAGAAGATTGCGGAAGGCTACGGCAAGATGGTGCTCGGCTACTTCGGCAAGACACCGTCACAGCCGGACCCCGAAATCGTCAAAATCGCTTCGGAACAGCTCAAGCTTCAGCCGACCTCCGCCAATCCCATGGACCTCAACGACGCCAATCCCGCCAAAGGACGCGCCGCCGCAGTCGCCATGCTCGAAGCCAACAAACTGCCGACCACCGATGAGAATATCTTCATCGCGGCGTCCTGCCTTGAAAAAGGTATCGCGTTCCTCAAAGGGGAAGGCAAGATCGGCGTCCGCAAGAATGTCAGAAAAGAACAGAAAGCGGAGAAGCCCGCCGCCGGGGCAAAACAGCTTCTGGTCACGATCAACGGCAATGAATACAATGTCAAGCTCGACAAGGGAACCGCCGTCATCAACGGGCAGAACTATGCCTATGATGTGAAAGCCGCGGACGGCAACGGCGTCAGCGCGCTGGAAAATGCGGCAACAGGCTCCTCGGTCGAAAAGTTCAAGGAGGTCCATGCGACTCTGCCCGGAACCGTGATCAGGATTCTCGTCAAACCCGGCGAACACGTCAAGGCGGAGCAGCCGATCATGATTCTGGAAGCAATGAAAATGGAAACACAGGTCAGCTCCCCGATCGACGGCATTGTCGCGAAATTTCAGGTCAACGCACAGGATCAGGTTCAGACCGGTTCCCTCCTTGCACTGATCAAATACGAGTAATGCGAGGTGCGGAAATGGAATATTTCAGTAATTTGACGGAGATTTTCCAGGGCATTGACCTGCTCCTGAAATCTGATCCGAAAATCGTGCTTGTCCGGCTCCTCCTGATCATTCTCGGGGGCGTCATGATCTATCTCGGAAAAAAAGGCGTTCTCGAAGCGCTCCTGATGATCCCGATGGGACTCGGCATGTGCACGATCAACGCTTCGCTCATGTTCTTCGACCCGATCAACATGGTCAACAAAACGCCTGTCGATCCCACAAAGGTAGGCACCCTGTTTCTTGACTCAACAGTCGCCAGCAACGACCAGCTCATGACGCTGATGCAGGTGGACTGGCTCCAGCCGATCTACACGCTTGCATTCAGCAACGGACTCATCGCGTGTCTGATCTTCATCGGCATCGGCTCCCTGCTGGACGTCGGATTCGTGATGTGCCGCCCGTATGTCAGCATGTTTCTTGCTGTCTGCGGCGAACTGGGAACCCTGCTGGTGCTCCCGATCGCAACGCTGTTCGGGATGAATCTCCAGGAAGCGGCGTCCATTGCGCTGGTCGGAGGCGCAGACGGTCCGATGGTTTTGTTCGGTTCGCTCAAAATGGCGCCGGATCTTTTCGTTCCCATCACGATTGTGGCATATCTGTATCTGGGACTGGCATACGGCGGATTCCCGTATCTGGTCAAGTTCATGATCCCGAAAAAACTGATCGGCATTAAAATGCCCGAAGAAAAGAATACGATCCGGATCACCTCCGGGCAAAAGCTTGTCTTCGCGATCTGCGCCTGCGTGCTTCTTTCGTTTCTCTTTCCCGTGGCGTCACCGCTGTTTTTCTCGCTGTTCCTCGGAATCGCAATCCGAGAATCGGGACTCGAAAAGTTCCAATACATCGTCAGCGAACTGGTGCTTTACGGTTCCACGCTGATGCTGGGGCTTCTCCTCGGCGTGCTTTGCGACGCCCATACGATCATGAACCCGAAAGTGCTTCCGCTGCTTCTGCTTGGAATCCTCGCCCTGCTGCTCTCCGGTGTCGGCGGACTGCTCGGCGGTTACATCATGTATTTCATTACGGGCGGGAAATACAATCCGGTGATCGGGATCGCGGCGGTAAGCTGCGTGCCCAGCACGGCAAAGGTCGCGCAGAAATGCGTGTCGAAGGTCAATCCCGGCGCAATCATCATGCCGCACGCACTGGGAGCGAACATCTGCGGCGTGATCACGACCGCGATCATCACGGCAATCTATATGAGCCTCATCAAATAAGGAGGAAACACCATGTTCATATCCGCATTGAAAGTCATGTTTGAGACTTTGATCCTGACGGCGGCAGTCTCTCTGATTGTCGCCCTGCTGATCCAGCTTCTGGTCAAACTCATTCATAAGATCTCCGCCAGAAAGAATCCGGCGGAGAATACAAAAGAAATCGAAGCGGCTCTGCTGATCGCCATTGCCGCTTCCGAACAGGATAAGTAAAAAAGACTGTCCGCTTCCTCTGCCGGCGGCAGTCCGCAGTCCATATTTTTGCCCTCTGCTCTTTTCGGGGCTGGAAAGGGTGGAGGGCAATCTTTGTTTCAACGGGAACAACAGTAAAAATCCCGTATTCAGCTTTCCGGCAAAGGCTTCTTCACGGCAAGAAGGCGGTGCGGCATATCGTCATGATAATATCGTGCAATAAATTCCCTTTCCATCTTCATGCCGATCGCCGCGGCGGCACACAGGGCGGGATATGACTTGCATTCAAATCATATCCCGCTTTGATTCCCGAAAGCCGGTTACGCTTTATGCGCCTTGATGCGCTCCAGTGCAACTTTCTTGCCCTCATAGAAGGCATAGAGATTCTGCTTGATCACTTCGGGCTTGCTGCTGAAACCGTCGATGATCGCCTCCTCGAACGCGCGGTCGAAATCCATCTTGTCCTCGCCTTCGAGATAGTGGTCGATCAGAATCACGGAAAGAGCCCCCAGGATCACCGAGTTCGCGCATTTGTGATTGCCGACACGGTTCGTGGCGATGTCGAGCGCATCTATGCCGAGCACTTTTTTATCTTCGCTGACGTCGGGACGCTTCATCGTCGAACTGTCATACAGCAGAACGCCGTTCGGCTTGAGTTCATGGATGAACTTTTCCAGAGCGGTCTGCGTCATGGCGATCAGCAGATTGCAGTCGCGGTCGATCAGCGGCGAAGGTATCTTGTTGTGGCTCAGGATGATGGAGCAGCTTGCGGAACCTCCGCGCTGTTCGGGGCCGTAGGATGGCATCCACGTGACGTTGAAATTACGCAGTTTCGCCATGTTCGCAAGCATGATGCCGAGACTCAGAATCCCCTGCCCGCCGAAGCCGCCGATCTTGATCCTGCGCTCATAGTTGAAAATCTTCGACTCGTTGCGGAAGGTCTTCGGAACCCCGATATTGAGTTTCCGAGGAAACAGAAGCTCCCTGACTTTTTCGGGATCGTGAATCGGCGGAGGCGGCATCGGGGAGAACGCCGTCGCGGATTTGTCGCGGAAACATCCCAGCGGAAAATACTTCGTCATGCGTTCTTCGATGAACGCATTGATCTCCTGTGCGGTCATTTTGAAGTTCACAGGACACGGAGAAAGCACCTCGACAAGAGAGAAGCCCCGCCGTTCCCGGAGGTTCTCGACCGCCTTGAAAACGGCTTTCCTCGCGTCGCGGATATGCGCAGTCGTCGTCAATGCGACACGCTCGATGTAAACCGGGGATTCCAATGCGTTCGCAAGCTCGCACACCTTCAACGGAAAACCGTCCGTTGCCGTATTGCGCCCATAAGGAGAGGTCACGGTCTTCTGCCCCGGCAGAGTCGTGGGCGCCATCTGCCCCCCGGTCATGCCGTAATTCGCATTGTTGACAAAAAACACGGTCATTTTTTCTCCGCGGTTCGCCGCCTGAATGAACTCGTTGAACCCGATTGCGCCGAGGTCGCCGTCCCCCTGATAGGAGATCACGAACGACTCCGGATTGGCGCGGGAGACGCCGGTTCCTACCGCAGGGGCACGTCCGTGCGCCACGGAAATGCTTCCGCAGTTGAAATAATAATAGGCGAATACGGCGCACCCGACCGGCGCGATCAGAACCGTGTCTTTCTGAATGCCGTAATGCTCAATCGCCTCGGCAATCAGCTTATGAAGAATGCCGTGACCGCATCCGGGGCAATAGTGCATGTTTTTCTTGATCGGACCGGGACGGCGCTCGAATGTATCGAAGAAGACGGACGACTTTCCAAATTTGACTTTCTCACTCATTGTTTCATCTCCCCCAGAATCTTTTTGACCATGTCGCATATATCGGAACAGGTCGGGATGTTGCCGCCCATCCGGTTGCAGAGATATACCGGAAGCTTGCAGTCGATCGAAAGCTTGATGTCTTCGATCATCTGTCCGGCGCTGAGCTCGACACTGACCAGCGCGCGCGTCACGCCGTTGTCCAGAAGCCTGCGCAGACTCGTCTTCGGGAACGGAAATACCATTTTCGGCCGGATGAGCCCGGCTTTGATCCCCTCCCCGCGGAGCATCGTGACGGCGCCCGAAGCCACGCGCGAAGTGATGCCGTAGGCGACCAGCACGATTTCGGCGTCTTCCGTCATAATCTCCTCCGCACGCTGTTCCGTATCTTCGATAAGCCGGTATTTCGCCTGCAAACGCCGGTTCAGCTCCTCAAGGTCGTCGTGTTCCAGATAAATGGATGTGATGATATTCGCCTTTCCATCGACGACCCGCCCCATTTTCCATTCGGGGTCATAATCATAAACGGCGGGTTCGGGAAGCGTCAGCGATTCCATCATCTGCCCGATGACGCCGTCCGCCATGATATAGGCGGGCATACGGTATTTTTCCGCCATGAGGAACGACTCATACGCCATGTCGCACATTTCCTGAACGGAATTCGGGGTGAAGACCAGACATTTGTAGCTGCCGTGCCCTCCGCCTTTGACCAGCTGGAAATAATCCGCCTGTTCGGGGCCGATGTTGCCGAGCCCCGGACCGCCGCGGGTAATGTCCGCGATCACCGCCGGCATCTCATACGCGGCAAGATAGCTGACCTCCTCCTGCTTGAGGCTGATCCCCAGCCCGGAACTGGCGGTCATGGCGCGTTTGCCTTCCGCCACGGCGCCGATGACCATATTGATGGCGGCAATCTCGGATTCCGCCTGAATGAATACGCGGTTCAGTTTCGGGAAAAGCGCGGCGGCGCTGTGCGCGATTTCGCTCGCGGGCGTGATCGGATACCCGAAAAAGCAGTCGCATCCCGCGAGAAGCGCGCCGTAGACAAGCGCCTCATTGCCTTTCAGGAGCAGACGATTGTTGTATTCCATCTTTCACTCCTCCGTCTGGTAAATGGTGATGGCGCCCGGTTCCGGGCATTGCAGAAAACAGGAACCGCACCCGATGCAGTCTTCGGGATGCTCCACACGTGCGGAAAAATATCCCTGTTTGTTCAGTTCATTGCCGATGTCGATCAGATTCTTCGGACATGCCGTGATGCATCGCTTACAGCCTTTACACTCTTCCTGCGTAATGCAGACTCGGTATTTCTTACTCATTTCTTCTCACCTCCAGGTGATGATTATAGGAAGCGGAAATATACAACCGGAATGATCATTTTTCAAATCAGCTCATAGAGAGGCACAGGAGTCATGCCGTTTTGAATTGAAAAATCCGCAGAGCCCATACCGGAGTCACTGCGGATTCAGTCCATCATCTCTGATATCCGTGTTTATTCCATCAGAATGTCGGAACAGATATCATCGCCACAGAAAAGATACTTTCCGCCGCCAAGCGGCCGGATATTTCCGAAACGCGATTTCAAGTTTGTTTTTCCGGGAACCGTGATCACGGCTTCCGCTTTTCCGGGACCGCATGCCGTGACCAGAACCCGAAGTTTTCCATCGCTTGAAAATGCCCTTGCATCCACAATGGAAGATGCTTTGCTGGCGATGGCGACATCCGGCGCCTTTTCCAGACTCAGCAGCCACGGTTCCAGCCCGCGCAGAAGCTTTGCCACAGCGCACACCCTGGGCCAGAACACCCTGGAAGAACCGGGATCGAACTTCTCCTGCCGCTCCATAATAGTTGTATAGCTGTAAAAACAGAACCATTTCGCCCCGTAAATCGCTCCCAGCAGCACCATTGACCTCATCTCCGTTTCCGTAGGGTAACGGAAATCCGAATAATTCTCTTTGGGCTTATGTGCCCCCCAGTTGAAAGCCTGAGGGACATACATCACCGGAAGCCCCACAGCATTGGCAGAGATCAGAAAATCACGGACAGTGAGAATGCTGTCGCTCCCTTTATCCATAATCGGATAAGGATCAATCCCAATGACATCCGCCGCCTGCCCATAATATAAACAGTGCTGTGGCTTATCGGTCAACGCAATGACCGGATGATACAAGTCGTTCCCGGCTATTGTCTCGCGGGAACGGCGTACCAGCGGCATGGAGGCAGCGGAAATTTCATCCGCAAGATAATAAGCCAGCAGGGCGGGATGCAGAAATACAGGATTGAACTTCTTGATTTCAGTATCTTTTTCTCCGTAAACCCGCATGTGACACGCCATATATTTCAATCCGTATTTATGAATAAGGTCAAGAGAACGACGCGCCACCGCATTCCATCGGGAAGAACCGTAATCGGGTGAAGTCCAGCGATCGTCTGATTCTGTTGTGATGTCTGACGACTGGATATCGAAAGCACCGCGGGATGTGTAATGCAATATAAAATTGAATCCGCCATCCGCAATGCGTTTCAAATCATCCTCTTTACGCAACCAAGTGGCATAAATGCCGACAGGCAGAAACGGTTTGCCATCAACCATAACTCGCCCGGCGGCATCAATCGAAACAGCACCCTCCGGTGGTGCCCCATGCTTGGAATTGAAGAAGTTAAACTGGTTACGGATAAGAATTGTCTTTTGCACAGTATCGACCAGAAACGCATCAATTCCAACTTTTCCCTCCGGCAAAGAACCAAACTCAATCATAGCACGCGAATCAATCACCGGAGCCCATGCTGTCTTATCTGCTGTTTTCAATACGACGGCACCGGTATTTAATGGTTCCGAAGTAACAACCCGAAAAATAAAACGCCCATTGGCATCCGGAGCAAGCATCAAAGGTGTAATCGGATAAAGCATCCCGTTGGAACTGATCTCAACAATCTCCAGATTGTCCCAATAGACTCGCCCGCTGGTTTCATAGAAAAGCCGCAGAATCAATTCCGTTTCATAGTCACTGCCGACAAAAGTCATTGCAACTTTTTTCCATTCAGAAGAAGCAGCCATCCGTTTCGGGTTGTCTAGATGCATCTCCTGCCCGTTTCTGCAATGACGAATGCTGGCGGAAAGTTCCATGTGAAGACGCGGTTTCAAATTCTCGGTCCGGTACCATATCGTCATCTTATAAGAGCTTCCTGCCTTCAGTTTCAGCGGCAGGCGTGCAATAGATCCCCAATAGTTCTTATAATCCTTTTCCTGACGCTCGCACAATAAAGCGGCAGACCCTCCCATTCCGGCACCAGGAACAATACGGCATCCAGACGGCAGTTTCCACTGAGAAGATTTCTTTTCAAAATTGTCACTTATCATGACAATGCTCACATCTCCGGTCGCATCACGAAATTGAGAAAGATCAATCGGTAGAACTGCGGCTGCAGCCAGACCAGAGCAGGCAAGCAAAATCAACAGAGCAAATTTCATTTTTCGCTTTCTCCTTATTTTTTTCATTTCAGCGATAAGTATCACGATATACATACTGTCCGATGGCACGGCAATAGCGGTCCCCCACGTAAACTTTCACATATGCCACTCCTTCCTTGCGCATAGCATCGCGGTCATAAGCACGATCGGCAAAAATAAAAAAT
>ENA-UOOA01000718-UOOA01000718.1-human-gut-metagenome-genome-assembly--contig:-P61old-NODE-718-length-62589-cov-36.439441_pt1 | contig 62589 bp, 66 predicted proteins | sample MGYA00242467_ERZ724014 | MGnify/ENA metagenome assembly ERZ724014 | reverse complement strand
GACAATACTTGGCTGGAGACGGCCCGGAAAGATAGGTAGCGCCAACACAACAGCCCCACGACATTTGTCGTGGGGCTGTTGCTTTTTGGTTTACTTTTGGGTCATATGGTAGTGAGTTTTTGCTGAACTTGATTGAACAAAAGCACCCGCAAGGGTGCTTTTTATGGCTGTAAGGGTGCTTTTTATGGCCGTTTTGACTTGCTGAAGTTCCAACCTTTCGGGCCTTTTGGCCAGTTGCTCATGTAGATAGAATAACACAATAATGGGATATATAGTAGAACAAAATAGGCGCCAATGAAAAAATAGGCGAAAAGAGTGATAGAATGAGTTGGGGGAAAGATGTAGGCTAAGACCAGCATAGCGATGATCGCAGCCAAATTGAGTGCCCGCAGCGTCTGGAATAGCCGCATATGCCGGGGGGCACCGCAGTATTTCATATGGCTGTAAGGCAGCAGTATGCGATACCACAGAGAGCGCGTTTTATCATATTGGCGTATTTCCCGGTGGCTCATTTTGAACTGATATGCGTCCTCGATTCCGGAGCGAAGTATTCCGCCACATTGCAGGGCAAAGAAAATGAAAACGATACACAGTTTATCTAAGGGCATGGGCGCCTCCTGTTCCTGGTCGGTTACAATTTCGCCCAGTACCCCTCCGCCAGTGAGCCATACGCTACCGGGCAGGGGAGCACATCCGCGAAGGGCTGCAGCGCTGCGGCGGGATCCTCCAGCACATCTGCCTGATTGATAAACAGCACATCGAAGCCGCCCTCTTTCGCCAGCACCCGGGCGGCAATGGCCGGGGTGATGACCGCCTCCGGGGAGACCTCCGCCAATGATGCGTACAGCTCCGGGCGGTGGGCGGCGTCCTGTATGGGCTGTCCCAGCGCGGAGGCACCGAATACGCAGACGGTGCGGTTTCGTTCCGGTGGCAGTACTGGTTCCCAGGCGGCGTGGGCCTTGGCGGGCAGGCGCTTGGAGCCGTCGGCCTCCACCAGCACAAAGTCCGCGGCGTACTGCCAGCCGGGGAAGTCCGGGGCGGTCAGTTTGCCCTCCGGGTTATAGGACCCGGCGCAGACGATGGGGCTGTAGGCAAAGCCATCACACAGCTCCGCTGCGGTGGCGGCGAAGGGACACCAGTTCGGGCGCATGATGCGGGTGGTGGTGGACACCAGCACCGTGCCGCGGTGGGACAGTTCCTGTGCCAGCACGCGCAGCAGGGAGGTTTTGCCGCCGCTGCCAATCACCGCGGTCAGGCCGGGACGAATCCCCAGCAGTTCCCATAATTCCATGCCTGTCACCACCTTTCATACCCATTGTACCACAGAAATTTCCCGCCGTAAACCTCTTGACAGGGATGACTTGTAGTGCTAAACTGTGAAAAGTAAGAAAAGTTATACCAATCCAACTGAAAGGAGTGAGAATGTGAGCAGAGATGAGCGCTACTTTATGAGCAGCGTCAAGATCGGCCCTAAGGGACAGATCGTTATCCCCAAGGAGGCGCGGGATATGTTCGGCCTGCAGCCGGGAGATACGCTGGTGCTGATGGCGGACAAGAAAAAGGGCCTGGCACTGCAGACCGTGGATAAGCTGAACCCGCTGATGAAGACGGTATTTAACAGTCTGCCCAGCGGGGAAGAGGAGGCGGAGGACGAATGAACGTACTGGAGGTACAGGGCCTGACCAAGCGCTACCCGGCGTTTACGCTGAATGGGGTGTCCTTTGACGTGCCGCAGGGCGCGGTGATGGGGTTTATCGGCCGTAACGGCGCAGGCAAGAGCACCACGCTGAAGTCCATTCTGGGTATGGTACACCCGGACGTGGGTGCGGTCAGGGTATTCGGCATGGACTACGCGGAGAATGAGCGCGCTATCCGGCGTGAACTGGGCGTGGTGCTGGGGGGGATCGATTTCTATCCCAAAAAGAAGATCAAGACCATCACAGACGCGACCCGCAGGTTTTATAACAACTGGGACGAGGAAAAATACCGCCACTATTTGGAGCTGTTCCATATTGATGAGAGCAAGCGGGTGGATCAGCTTTCCAGCGGCATGAAGGTCAAGTACATGATCGCCTTGGCGCTGAGCCACAATGCCCGGCTGCTGATACTGGACGAACCCACCAGCGGCCTTGACCCGGTGAGCCGCGACGAGCTGACGGAGCTGCTGCGCCGGGTGGTGGCGGATGGTACGCGCAGCGTGCTGTTCTCTACTCACATCACCTCCGATCTGGAGAAGTGTGCCACCCACATTGCCTTTATCAAGGACGGCGAGCTGCAATATACCGGTTCTCTGGACGATTTCCGCACCCACTACAAGGACGTGGGCGCTACGCTGGAGGATATCATCGTGCACGTGGAAAGGAGGCCGCTGGATGAAGACGCTATTATATAAGCAGCTGCGGCTGGTGTGCCACCCCATGACGCCGGTATTCTGCCTGTTCGGCTTCATGGTCATCATTCCAAACTACCCCTACACTGTCATCTTTTTCTATGTGATGCTGGGGCTGTTTTTCACCTTTCTGAATATGCGGGAGCAGAAGGACCTGTACTACACGGCGCTGCTGCCTGTTCCCAAACGGGACGCGGTAAAGGCCGGCTGTCTGTTCACGGCGCTGATCGAGCTGCTGTCGCTGGCGGTGCTGGTGCCCTGCGCCCTGCTGGCGGTCCGCTTGCAGCCGGGGAAGGACAACCTGGTGGGGCTGGATCCCAATCTGGCGCTGTTTGCCGCCGGGTTCCTGCTGTATGCGGTGTTCAATGCCGTTTTTCTGCCGTCGTTTTACGCGAACGGCTACAAGGTGGGCGTGGCATTTGTCAAGGCGATCATTCCCACCACGCTGGCGATGATCGTGTTTGAGGCGCTGCCCCATGTTCCCGGCCTCATGTGGCTGGACGACCTGGACGCAGCTACACAGGTGCGTCTGCTGCCCGTTCTGATCGGGAGTATCCTGATCTACGTGGGATGCATGGCGCTTACGTTCCAGGCATCGGCAAGGGCCTACGAAAAAGTGGATATGTGACATGAAAACGACCGGCTCACGCCGGTCGTTGCTTTATTAGATCATCCAGTAGGGAGGCTGAGGAGTTTGCCCCTCGGGTAGGGGAATGACCACGTCTGTCCGCACGTCGCCGTACAACGTCTTGTGCTGCGCCATGATATTTTCCAACGGTTCGACAGTGCCACACAGCAGCGCCTGCCAGACCATGCCGCAGGTGGACATGATATAGGCGGGAGTGAACCCATTGCGAATATAAAACTGGATACGCCGCAGACGCAGTGCGTTTTCCGCGTCACTGTCTCCCGGCACAGGAAACTCCGCCTCCGCTACCAGAGGCCGTCCCTGCTGCTCCAGCCGCAAAAGCATATCACTGCCCAGCCCTTCATTACGACGAGCGCGTGTGGTTCCCAGATAGTCCAGCAGTACCAGTGGTATTGTCGCATTTTTCCACAGGGCGGCGTAACTCAGCAGCTCATCTTCGTCAAACAGTCCCCATACCTCGTAACGTCCTTCCTCCAGCAGACGGAGAATATCGGGCAGAGGCTTGCGTTCCTGCGGGACAAAAGCCTCGGATAGCTGGTCGTGATACCAGCGGGGGTATTCCTCTGCGGTTAACAGGCGAAAATTCATAGACGTTCCTCCTTCAACAGTCGCTGTATATCCTCCGGCAGGGGCGCGGTCACATCGATGACCGCGCCGGTGAGGGGATGCATCATCCGCAGGTGATAGCTGTGCAGCGCCGGGCGGGCGATCAGGGCCCGGTCCTCTGTGCCGTAGAGCCAGTCACCGATCAGCGGGTGGCCGATGGCGGCCATGTGGACCCGCAGCTGATGCGTGCGTCCGGTGGTAGGCGTCAGGCGCAGCAGCGCACGGCCCTGAGAGGCCGCCAGCACCTCATAGTGGGTGTGGGCGGGTTGACCCAGGGGATCAGTCTGCCGCTTCAGCAGCGAGCTCTCAGCGCGTCCTATGGGCAGATCAATGTCGCCCTCTGCCGGGGAGGGGATGCCCTCACACACGGCCCGGTACTCCCGCCGGAAATCGTCCGTGTGCAGCATGGCCATACATCGGGCATGGATGAAGCCGGTCTTTGCCACGGCCATAACGCCGGTAGTGCCGCGGTCCAGCCGGTTCACCGCGTGGAAGCAGCTGCTGTGGAGATAGTGTGCCGCGGCGCCGGCAATGGTGGCTGTTTCCTCTGTCAGCGCCGCCGGATGCACGGCAATGCCGGCGGGCTTGTTGATAAGCAGCAGGTCCTCATCCTCGTACAGGATATCCAGAGGGAAGTCCACCGGCCGGATGTGGGGGTGTTCTCCCGGCAGATCGGATACGTCCGCCGCCAGCACATCTCCGGGGCACGGCACGAAGCGTACGGTGACGGGCGCACCATTGACGGTGATGGCCTGCCGGAATTTCAACCGACTGAGAAAGCTGCCGGAGATGCCCCACAGGTGCAGCAGCAGCTGTTTTACAGGCTGACCAGCCTCCGCTTCAATGACGGTATGGGTCAGAACACGCATAGACGGCACCTCCTCTTGCTCTTGAATGAAATTAGTATAGCAGAATTTATGGGAATATGGTATACTAACTTCACAAAACGTGAAAGCGAGGGCTTTTTATGGCATCTAAGGTATACTTCGCCGACCTGCGGGCCGACGTGCATGAAAATCTCCAGCAGAAGCTGACCCGCCTGATGAAGACCGCCGGTATGGGCGATATCGACTTTCAGGATAAGTTCGTGGCCATCAAGCTGCACTTCGGCGAGCCGGGAAACCTGGCGTTCCTGCGCCCCAATTGGGCGCGGACCGTGGCGGATTTTGTGAAGGAAAGGGGCGGTAAGCCGTTCCTCACCGACTGCAACACCCTGTATGTGGGCGGGCGCAAGAACGCCCTGGATCACATGGACAGCGCCATGCTCAACGGCTTCAACCCCATGACCACCGGCTGCCAGATCATCATCGGCGACGGGCTGAAGGGCAGCGATGAGGTGGAGGTTCCCGTGGTCGGCGGCGAGTATGTGAAGAACGCCAAGATCGGCCGCGCCGTTATGGACGCCGATGTGTTTATCTCTCTGACTCATTTTAAGGGACATGAAGAGGCAGGCTTCGGCGGCTGCCTGAAAAATATCGGCATGGGCTGTGGCAGCCGTGCCGGCAAGATGGAGCAGCACAACGCGGGCAAGCCCCACGTGGCGGAGAAACACTGCATCGGCTGTGGTCAGTGCCGGAAGATCTGTGCCCACGGCGCGCCCATCATCACCGACGGCAAGGCCGTCATCGACCACGACAGATGCGTGGGTTGCGGCCGCTGCATTGCCGTCTGCCCCAAGAACGCGGTGCAGATCAACTGGGACGAGACCACCATTAACCTGAACCGGAAGATTGCCGAGTACACCAAGGCGGTGGTGGACGGCCGCCCCTGCTTCCACATTTCGCTGGTCATCGACGTGTCGCCCAACTGCGACTGCCGTCCGGAGAACGACATGGCCATCGTGCCCAACGTGGGCATGTTCGCCTCCTTCGACCCGGTGGCGCTGGACATGGCCTGCGTGGACGCGGTGAACGCCCAGACGCCCCTGCGGGGCTCCGCCGCCGATGACGCGCACGCCAAGGCCCATGTGCATGACCACTTTCAGCGCCTGCACCCGGACACCAACTGGCGCAGCTGTCTGGAGCACGGCGAGAAGATCGGCATCGGCACCCGGGAGTATGAGTTGATCAAGATATAAAAAGCGGAAAGCCACCCGTCAGGGTGGCTTTCCTTATGTATTTATTCCGCATCATCTGCGGACGTTTCCTCTGAGGCGTCCTCGTCCTCCGGGTCATCGATGTGGGCGAACCACTCCCGGTAGCGGTGCATATCCTTGGCGAACAGCTGCCCGTTGCTGGGCGGTGTGTAGGTGATGGCGTTGGCCCCGGCGGCAATGGTGGACAGGATCGTCTCCTCCGTGGGACCGCCGGTGGCGATAACGGGCAGCTCCGGATAGCGGGTCCGGATCTCTGCCACGATAGCGGGCGTCCTGTCCGCACCGGAGACGTTCACAAAATCGATGCCCGCCGCCAGCTTGCTCTCCAGGTCCACTTTTTCCGACACCACCGTATAGACCACCGGGACCTCCACGGTGGCCTTGATGGCCCGGATGGTATCGTCGTCAATGAACGTGTTGCACACCACGCCGAAGGCGCCCTGGTGCTCAGCAAAAGCGGCGATGTGGGCCGAACGCTGGCCCTTGGTCAGACCGCCGCCTACGCCAACGAACACCGGCACATCGGACACGCCGATAATGGCCTGGGTAATGCCTGCCTGGGGCGTAAAGGGATATACGGCGATGACCGCATCGGCGTTGATATTCTTAATGATGGCCACGTCGGTGCTGAATACAAGCGACTTGATACGCCGGCCGAATACGCGGATGCCGCTGCATTTGCTGATACAGTGGGGCACGGTCAACGCGTGCTTACGCAGGGTGCCTTCGTAGGTGGGAACGTACTTCTTCACATTGCCTTCCTTTCCAGTGGGTCGTTTTTTCCTTATTGAAAACATTATAGCAGAAAAAGCAACTCATGTAAATAAAAGTGGGCGCATTTTTAACAGTTCGTTAACATTGACTATCGCGGAGAAAAGTGCCGGATAACGACGCTCCGGGACGAAGCAGCGGGCCATCCGTCGGATGGCCCGCTGCGCTTATACGTTTGCCAGATAGTCCCGGCACTTGTTGTTGGCTTCCCGGGCCACCAGTTCCTCATCCACAGTGACAAGATGCCCCTGCCGCACGGTGACGCGTCCCTGCACCACGGTGTAGTCCACCGGCCCCCGGACACCCACGGTACCCAGCACAGAGCCGGCGTCCTGGTCGCAGCCTACCAGCTCCAGCCGGCGGCTGTCGATCATGAACAGATCGGCGCACTTGCCCACGGACAGCTGCCCGATGTCGTCCCGGCCCAGCAGCCGCGCACTGCCCCGGGTGGCCATTTTGAGGATGTCATAGCCGGTGGGAGCCTGACGGCTGGCGTGCAGCCGGTGCAGCAAGAAGGCTACCCGCAGTTCCTCCAGCAGGCTTGAGCCGTCGTTGCTGGCGCTGCCGTCCACCGCCAGTCCTACCGGCACACCCAGGGCCAGCATTTCCGGGATGCGGGCCACGCCGCTGGCGAGCTTCATGTTGCTGATGGGGCAGTGCGCCACGCCGGTGCCTGTCCGGGCCAGCAGCCGCAGCTCCTCGTCGTTGAAGTGTATGCCGTGGGCAAACCACACATCGTCGCCCAGCCAGCCCAGCCGCGCCATGTATTCCAAAGGCCGGATGCCCTCACGCTGCAGCATGAAGTTCTCCTCGTCCTTCGTCTCGCACAGGTGGGTGTGCAGCCGAACGTGGTACTGTCGGGCCAGGATGGCGCTCTGCCGCAGCAGCTCCGCCGACACGGAGAAGGGAGAGCAGGGGGCCAGTGCCACACGGCACATGGCGCCGTAGCTGTCATCGTGGTATTTCTCGATACAGCGGACGCTGTCTGCCATGATCTCGTCTACCGTCTGCACCACGCTATCCGGCGGCAGGCCGCCGTCCTTGACGCTCAGGTCCATGCTGCCCCGGCTCATGTAGAGGCGAATGCCCAGCTCCCGGGCGGCGCTGCGCTGTGCGCCCAGCAGGTCACCGCTATGGGAGGGGAACACATAGTGGTGGTCAAAGCAGGTGGCGCAGCCATGTTTCATCAGCTCGCCCATGCCGGTCAGGCTGGACAGCCGGATCACATCCTCATCCAGGTTTTTCCAGATCTCATACAGGGTCTTCAGCCAGTCGAACAGCTCCATGTTCTGCACCTGCGGCAGATTGCGGGAGAATACCTGATAGAGGTGGTGATGGGTGTTGACCAGACCGGGGTAGCACAGCATATGGCTGCCGTCGATGACCTCGTCGGCGCTGATGTCCAGCGCCGTACCGATAGCCTTGATAAAGCCATCCTCACAGTAAAGGTCTGCGTTATGCAGTACGCGGTCTTCGTCGTCGCAGGTGACCAGCTGGTGAATGTTCTTAATGAGCAGGGTGGACACGGTAATTCCTCCTTATGGTGATAGATGGGTAGGAAAAAAGAGCAGGCCGCAAAGCGGCCTACTCTTTTCATTATCAGGTCAGCGTTCCTCGCGGAAGTAGGAGAGACCGAGGGACGCAGGGGGCTGATCCTCCCGCTTTTTACGCAGGGACACGATGATCAGCACGATCAGAGTGATGACGTAGGGCAGCATCTTGTACAGCTCCTTGACAGCCATCTGTGCGCCGGTGGGCAGATAGATGTTCAGAATGTACAGACCACCAAACAGGATGGAGGCCAGAATACTGACATTGGGACGCCAGATGGTGAAGATGACCAGCGCGATGGCCAGCCAGCCGCGGTCACCGAAGGCGTTGTTGGACCACACGCCGTTGGCGTAGTCCATGACGTAGTACAGACCGCCCAGACCCGCGATCATGGAGCCGATGCAGGTGGCCAGATACTTGTACTTGGTGACGTTGATGCCAGCGGCGTCGGCGGTGGAGGCACTCTCGCCCACGGCGCGCAGGTGCAGGCCGGGACGGGTGTGGTTCAGGAAGTAGGACGCGCCCAGGGCGATGATGATGGCCACATAGGCCAAAAAGCCGTAGGACAGGAACAGCTCTCCGAACCAGCCGGTGCTGTCGGCGCCGGGCAACGTGGTCTTGAAGTACAGACTGGTGTTGGCCAGGGCGATGGAGGGAACCTCACTGTTGGTCAGCTTGATGAGGGAGCCACCGAAGAAGTTGCCTACGCCCACGCCGAAGGTGGTCATAGCCAGACCGGTGACGTTCTGGTTGGCGCGCAGGGTGACGGTCAGGAAGCAGTAGAGCAGACCCATCAGCAGGGAGCCCAGCAGGGAGCACAGAATGGGGATCATGATGGCCAGAAAGCCGTTCAGCTGCCCGCCGGCGGCCTGCTCGTAGAAGAACGAGCCGATAACGCCGCTGATGCCGCCCACGTACATGATGCCGGGAATACCCAGGTTCAGGTTACCGGACTTCTCCGTGAGGATCTCGCCGGTGCTGCCGAACAGCAGGGGGATACCCTGCATGACCGCGCGGGGGAAGAAGGATACAAAGTCGAAGCCCATCCGTTACGCCTCCTTTTTGCTGCTCTTGCGCAGAGTGACCTTGTAGGTGATGAAGAACTCGGTAGCAATGATGAAGAACAGGATGATACCGGTCAGAATATCCGCGAAGGACTGGTTCAGGCTGAAGGCGGTGGAGATCTCGCTGGCACCGCGATCCATGGTCACCAGCAGCAGGGAGGCGGCGATCATGATGAAGGGGTTGAACTTGGACATCCAGGACACCATGACGGCGGTAAAGCCGCGGCTGTCCACGATGGTGGTGGTCAGGGTGTGGCTGATCCCGGCGGTCAGGATATATCCCATCAGGCCGCAGATCGCGCCGGAGAGTACCATGGTGCGGATGATCACGCGATCCACCTTGATACCGGCATAGCTGGCGGTGCGCTGGCTCTCGCCAACGACGGCGATCTCATAACCGTGCTTGCTGTATGTGAGATAGATATACATCATACCGGTCAGCAGTGCGACCACCAGAATGGGGAGCAGCTGTGCCTGTCCGCCGATGCGGGGCAGCCAGCCGGCCTCGGAAGCCTGGTTGATGATGCCGATCTTACCGGCGCCTTTGGGCACCTCCCATATGATGATAAAGTAGGAGGCCAGTTGCATGGCGATGTAGTTCATCATCAGGGTGAACAGCGTCTCGTTGGTGTTCCATCTGGCCTTGAAGAAGGCGGGCAGGAAGCCCCATACGGCGCCGGCCAGCAGCGCGGCCGCCAGAGAGATGACGATCAGCAGGAAATTGGAGACCTTGCCGCCCAACAGAATCATGCAGGTGGTGGTGGCCAGGCAGCCGATCAGGGTCTGACCCTCGGCGCCGATGTTCCAGAAGCGCATCTTGAATGCGGGCGTTACCGCTAAGGAGATACCCAGCAAGACGGCAACATTCTGTCCGGTGACCCAGATTTTACGGGAGGTGCCGAAGGCACCCTTGAGGATCGTGCCATAGACGGCGATGGGATCCTGACCGGTCAGCAGGGTGGTGATCAGTCCGCAGAACACCAGTGCCAGCAGCAGGATACCGCCGCGGATCAGCAGTGCCTTGGGCAGAGGCAGCGCATCGCGCTTGGAGATATGAAAGAGCGAACCTTTTTTATTCATCTGCCTTGCCTCCTTCCACGCGGGTCATCAGCGCGCCCACTTCCAGCTTGTTGGTTTTGCGGCCGTCCACCACGCCGGAGACCTGACCGCCGCACAGCACCACGATGCGGTCACACAACTCCAGCAGCACGTCCAGGTCCTCGCCCACATACACGACGGCGACGCCCTTCATCTTCTGCTCGGTCAGCAGGTTGTAAATGGTGTAAGATGTATTGATGTCCAGACCACGGACAGCGTAGGCGGTCATCAGCACGGAGGGCTGCTGGGCGATCTCGCGGCCCACCAGGACCTTCTGCACGTTACCGCCGGACATACGGCGTACCGGGAAATTCGTGCTGGGGGTGACGACCTCCAGCTCCTGCCAGATGCGCTGTGCCAGCGCCTCAGGATTTTTGCGGTCCAGGAAAATGCTGGCACCCTTGCGCCAGGAGCGGAGCATCATGTTGCCGGTCATGCCCATGGAGCCTACCAGACCCATGCCCAGACGATCCTCGGGGACAAAGCTCATGGCCACGCCGCTCTTGCGGATGTCCATGGGATCCATGCCCACCAGATTTTTCTCCTCGTTGGTCTCCGGGGAGATATAGGTCACGGTGCCGGAGCTGACGGGATACAGGCCCGCGATAGACTCCAGCAGTTCACGCTGGCCGGAACCGGCGATACCCGCTACGCCCAGCACCTCGCCGGCGTTAACAGTGAAGCTCACGTTGTCCAAACGCTTGACGCCCAGCTCGTCGAACACGGTCAGCCCCTCGATCTTCAGCCGGGGCTCCACATTCACGGGGGTGGGGCGATTGATATTCAACGACACGCTGTGGCCCACCATCATGTCGGTCAGGGACTGCTGGTCGGCGTCCTTGGTCAGCACGTCGCCTATGTATTCGCCCTTGCGGAGCACGGCCACCCGGTCGGACACGTCCAGCACCTCGTGGAGCTTGTGGGTGATGATGATGAGGGACTTGCCGTCGGCCTTCATGTTGCGCATGACGGCGAACAGCTTGTCCGTCTCCTGCGGGGTCAGCACGGCGGTGGGCTCGTCCAGGATCAGGATGTCCGCGCCGCGGTACAGCACCTTGACGATCTCCACGGTCTGCTTCTGGGAAACAGACATATCATAGATCTTCATGTCCGGGTCGATATCAAAGCCGTACTTATCACAGATGTCCTTGACCTTTTGACGTGCATTGTTCAGGTCAAGCTTGCCCTCCAGGCCGAGGATGATATTCTCGGTGGCGGTGAACAGGTCGACCAGCTTGAAGTGCTGGTGGATCATGCCGATACCCAGATCGAAGGCATCCTTGGGAGATGCGATGGTCACAGGCTTGTCGTGGACGTAGATCTGCCCCTCGTCGGGGAAATAGATGCCGGAGAGCATATTCATCAGCGTGGTCTTGCCGCTGCCGTTCTCGCCCAGCAGGGACAGGATCTCGCCTTCGTACAGTTCAAGGTTTACATCTTTGTTTGCAATGACCTTGCTGCCGAACCGCTTGGTGATGTTCTCCATTCTGATCGCGCATTTCTTTTCCAAGGCTGTCATCCTTTCTTTCGGCGCAGATGGCTGCAACACCTCGAATACGCCGGGGATAAATTCCATACGACTTATTCTACCATACATGGTGAGCGTTGTAAATCAAAATCAGCAAAAAATTTGTCAGGTATATACAAAGAATGTGAGGTTACACAAGAAAGAGTCATTCTCTTTGTGTAAATCGTCAAAGCCGCGTGTAGGAGGGAAAAAGCAAGAGGTGGGCTGCCTGTGCAGCCCACCTCGTTGTGGTGCAATATGCTGTTGGAAAACCTGGCTATTAGCCGCCGTAGTTGACATCCAGACGGTTGATGCCGTCGATCTCCAGATCGAAGTAAGGAGCGGAACGCTTCTCGGACTCAGCGAAGTAACCGTCATGCACGACCTCGGTGTCGGGGGTGTTATCGCTGTCGGCGTTGACGTCAGCCTGGTAGGAGGTCAGAGTCTCACCCTTCACAGTGAAGGTGGAGCAATCGAACACGTGAATCTCGCCCTTCTCCAGCTTCTCGGTAGCAGCGGCAATGGCCTCGGCAGTGCCTTCGGCGGCCACGGTGGTGTTCAGGTCGGTCAGGACCACAGAGTTGGTGGCCAGAGTGCCGGTCCAGTCAACATCGATGGCGGTGCCGTCCATGACAGCCTTGATGGCATACTCATAGTAGGGCGCCCAGTTGATGCGGGAGGAGATGATGTAGGTGTTGGGGCAGGCAGCCTGAGTGGAGCCGTTGTAGGAAACGTTGGGAACACCGGCGTTCTCGCAGGCGGTAGGAGCACCCAGAGAGTCGGCGTGCTGGCTGATCAGCTTGCAGCCGCCCTGGATCAGCTTCTCGGCGCCTTCCTTCTCCAGAGTCTCATCGTACCAGCTGCCGGTGAAGGTCACATCCATGGTGACGGTGGGGCAGACGGACTTGGCACCCAGATAGAAGGAGGTGTAACCGGAAACCACTTCGGCGTAGGTGAAAGCACCCACATAGCCCATCTTGGCCTCGTCAGCCTTGATGTCGCCGGCCTCGATCATCGCGTTCAGCTTCAGACCGGCAGCGATACCGGCCAGATAGCGGCCCTCATAGATGGAGGCGAAGGCGTTGTGGTAGTTGGCCAGACCCTCGGTGTGAGCGCGGGTACCGGTGCTGTGGCAGAACTGCACCTCGGGGTTCGCCTTGGCGACCTCGATCATGTAAGGCTCATGACCGAAGCTGTCGGCAAAGATGATGTTGCAGCCGGCATCCACCAGATCAGCGGCGACCTCGGCGCACTGCTCGGTCTCGCCCACGTTGGTCTTGATGAAGTAATCCTCATTCTCGACCAGACCCAGGTTGGCGCAGGCTTCCTTGGCGGCATCGATGAAGTTCTTGTCATAGGTGGAGTTTTCATCATGCAGGGTGATGAAGCCGACCTTGACCTTGGCAGCGGTAGCATCACCGTCGCCGTTGCCCTGAGTGTCGTCCTTCTTCTCACCGCAGGCCACCAGGCTCAGAGCCATGACCAGGGCGAGGAGCATTGCAAGGAACTTTTTCATTCTTGTTTTCCTCCTTAAAATATGTGACGCACGCCTGAAAGTAAGGCAAATTTTGACGTGCGTCTGAACAACGGGCGTCCGGCCCGGTATTCACGCAACTCATAAGAACGTGGGTATTATACAGGATTTCACCGCCGATTTCAACAGAAAATGTGAATTACGGCAAAATTTCTTTGTGACGCACAAAAAATCTTTGTAAATCTTGTGCAGTATGCGGCATTTGATAGAAATTTCCCGTTCCGAAATACCCGTTCCATATGGCAGGGATAAGCGCGTTACTGATGAATACGGGTGCCGGTCTTGCCCTCGATACCGTCCTTGGCCTTTTCGAGCAGGGTGATGAGGGCGGTACGGCCGGCCTTGGACTCGGCGAACTTCACCGCAGCCTGGACCTTGGGCAGCATGGAGCCCTTGGCAAACTGGTTCTCCTCCATGTACTTGTAGGCTTCGGCGGGGGTCAGATCGTCCAGGCCCTTCTGATCGGGCTTGTTGTAGTTGATGGCCACCTTCTCCACGGCAGTCAGGATGATGAGCATATCGGCGTCCAGCAGCTCGGCCAGCAGCTCGCTGCCGAAGTCCTTGTCGATGACGGCAGGGGTGCCGGAGAGCTTGCTGCCCTCGCGGATAACGGGGATGCCGCCGCCGCCCACGGCGATGACCACGTGACCGGCGTCTACCAGCGCCTTGATGCTGGCCTTTTCCACGATGTCAAAGGGCTTGGGGGAGGGAACGACCTGGCGATAGCCACGGCCGGCGTCCTCTACCATGGTGTAACCCTTCTCGGCGGCGATGCGGTCCGCCGTCTCCTTGTCATAAAAAGCGCCCACGGGCTTGGTGGGGTTCTGGAAGGCGGGGTCGTCCTTGGACACCACGGTCTGGGTCACGATGGTAGCCACGGGCTTGTCCATGCCGCGGCTGGCCAGCTCATTGCCGATGGCCTGCTGCAGGTGGTAGCCGATGTAGCCCTCGGACATGGCGCCGCACTCAGGGAAGGGCATATCGGCCTTGATGGCCTTGGCCTCGGCAGCGGTGGACAGGCCCAGATTGATCATACCCACCTGGGGGCCGTTGCCGTGGGCGACCACGACTTCATTGCCTGCAGCGATCAGGTCCACGATGGATTTGGCGGTCTCGGTGACCAGCTGGAGCTGCTCAGCGGCGGTATTGCCCAGTGCGTTGCCGCCCAGCGCGATAACGATTCTCTTAGACATAATGATCTACCTCACTGTTTTCGTTTTTTCGTCTCCGTGCGCCCGCTCTGAAGCGCAGGGGGAAAGGGCGTTTTCGGGGCGAGGAGGAGACGGTCTCAGATAGTATAACACAGATTGTATACAGTACACAATATCTATCACCCACAACATTTACACAAAAATGCAGCAGGGGACAGAAAATAGCGGGAGGGGGAGTCCCTCCCGCTATCGGGTCGATTATTTAGAACTTCTTGCGGGTGTCCTTGGTCTCGTCCAGCTCCATCAGGGCCTTGACGGGATCCTTCACCTGGGCCATGAAGATCATGGCGGCGATGATATAGGGCTTGTAGGAGGCCTGCTTGTACAGAGGCACGATGTAGCGGTCGAACACGGAGTTGTCCACCTCGCCCTCGGCGCAGCTCAGACCGGTGATGTCGGCGGGCAGGCAATGCAGATACAGGGCCTTGCCGTCCTTGGTGAGCTTCATCATCTCTTCGGTGCAGGCCCAATCCTTGTGCTGGGCGTTCTGGGCCAGCAGGCGCTTCTCCAGTGCGTCAATGCCCTCCTTGTCGCCGGCGGCGTACAGCTTGGTGCGCTCTTCCATAGCGGCGTAGGAAGCCCAGCTCTTGGGATACACGATATCGGCATCCTTGAAGGCCTCGGCCATGCTGTTGGTCTTGTGGAACTTGGAGCCGTACTTCTCGCAGTTCTTGCGGGCGACCTCTTCCACCTCGGGCATCACGTCATAGCCCTCGGGATGGGCCAGCGTCACGTCCATGCCGAAGCGGGTGAACAGGCCGATCACGCCCTGGGGAACGGACAGGGGCTTGCCGTAGGAGGGAGAATAGGCCCAGGTCATAGCGACCTTCTTGCCCTTCAGGTTCTCCACGCCGCCGAAGTAGTGGATGACGTGCAGCATATCGGCCATGCACTGGGTGGGATGGTCCACATCGCACTGCAGGTTGACCAGGGTGGGCTGCTGCTCCAGGATACCGTCGCGGTAGCCTTCCTTCACGGCGTCCATAAAGGTTTTCTGATACTTGTGGCCCTCGCCGATGAACATATCATCGCGGATGCCGATGACGTCGGCCATGAAGGACACCATGTTCGCGGTCTCGCGGACGGTCTCGCCGTGGGCGATCTGGGACTTCTTCTCGTCCAGGTCCTGCACCTCCAGGCCCAGCAGGTTGCAGGCGGAGGCGAAGGAGAAGCGGGTACGGGTGGAGTTGTCGCGGAAGATGGAGATGCCCAGGCCGGAATCGAACACGCGGGTGCTCTTGTTGCGCTCGCGCAGGTCGCGCAGGGCGTCGGCCACGGTGAAGATGGCGTCGATCTCGTCGTCGGTCTTGTCCCAAGTCCAATAGAAATCGGTCTTGTACATATTGTTGATGTTCAGGGTAGACAGATGGCGTGCCAGTTCAACAGTCTTGCTCATTTTGATCGTTCTCCTTGTATGTTTAATATAGCGTATATGGCGTATGATCGATTACTTGATGTCGTTGCCGGTCAGCTCCTGGCGGAAGCTGGTGGCGGAGCCGTCCTTGTTCTCGGGCTTGTACAGGCCGGGAACGGCGGCATACAGGGCGGCGCAGGTCACCAGGTCCTGCTTGAAGGTCACCTCGTTGGGGGCGTGTGCCTGAGACTCGGCACCGGGGCCGAAGCCTACGCAGGGGATGCCGTAGCGGCCCTGGATGGACACGCCGTTGGTGGAGAACGTCCACTTGTCGGTCAGGGGACGGCCCTCGCGCTTGGAGGCGGCCAGCTCGGTGGGCATCAGGCGCTTGTCGCCCCACAGGCTGTGGTGGGCATCCACCAGAGCCTGGACGTGAGGAGCAGTCTCCTTGTTGATCCAGGTGGGGAAGAAGCACTCGGTCTCATATACATGGCCGGTCCATGCGGGACGGTCATACATATACATGGATACCTTCACGTCCTTGGCATACTTCTTGCAGGCGGGCAGGTCCTCGATCTCCTTCAGGCAGGACTGATAGGTCTCGCCGGCGGTCATGCGGCGGTCGATGGAGATGGCGCAGCTGTCGGCCACAGCGCAGCGGGAGGGGGAGGTGTAGAAGATCTGGCTGGTGGTGCAGGTGCCGCGGCCCAGGAAGCGGGCGTCCTCGTAGTGCTCGGGGTTGAACTTGGGATCCAGCATCTTCACCAGGCCGTTGATCTCGGTGGAGCCGTCGGCGGGGTTCTCGTTCAGGTCGCGGACGTTCAGGATGACCTCGGCCATCTTGTGGATGGCGTTGTCGCCGCGCTCGGGGGCGGAGCCGTGGCAGCTGACGCCGTGCATATCCACGCGGATCTCCATACGGCCGCGGTGGCCGCGGTAGATACCGCCGTCGGTAGGCTCGGTGGAGATAACGAATTCGATCTTGCTGCGGGCATCCTCAGGACCGTTGAAGTACTCATTGACGATGGACTGCCAGCACATACCGTCGCAGTCCTCCTCCTGCACGGAGCCCACGACCATCATCTTGTAGCCCTTGGGCAGCAGGTCCAGATCCTTCATGATCTTCACGCCGTAGGCGGCGGCGGCCATGCCGCCCTCCTGGTCGGAACCGCCGCGGCCGTAGATGATGTCATCCGTCTCGTAGCCCTTGTAGGGGTCGGCCTCCCAGTTCTCGATGTTGCCGATGCCCACGGTGTCGATGTGGCTGTCGATGGCGATGATCTTGTCGCCCTCGCCCATCCAGCCGATGACGTTGCCCAGCTTGTCGAACTCCACCTTGTCATAGCCCAGGGCCTTCAGCTCCTCGGCGATGCGCTTGACGACGCCCTCTTCCTCACAAGACTCGGAAGGGATGGCGATCATGTCCCGCAGGAACTTGACCATAGCGGGTTTGTACGCCTCGGCGGCGTTTCTGATGGCAGCAAAATCCATAATGTACCTCCGCAAAAATTTTATCAAATTCTGTGTTAAAAACGGGTAAACGGTTTTTACCATCTCCTATCATAGCACATGGTAGCTGGATGTCAAACAAAAATTTAGGAAATCAAAAAGTTTTTCAGAAAAAACCGTTGCTTTTTGTGGGAGGTGTGGTATTATGTAAGAGGAGAAAAGCGGAAAAGGAGGGTGTTATGGAGGCGAAACGATTAGAATCGCTGAAGCAGATCGCCGCGGGCATCGCGGCGCAGTTCGGCGACAAGTGCGAGGTGGTCATCCACGATGTGGCCAGCAGCCACCCGGAGCACACCATCGTACACATCGAAAACGGGCACGTGTCCGGCCGGAAGATCGGCGACGGTGCATCCAGGGTCGTCATGGAGCAGCTGGAGCATCAGAACGAGCAGCCCCAGGACCATCTGTGCTACCTGACGCGGACGCCGGGCGGGAAGATACTGAAATCCTCGTCCCTGTATATCCGCAACAGCCGCGGCGCGGTCACGGCCATATTTTCCATCAACTACGACATCACCAACATCATGATGATGCACCAGGAGCTGGGCGAGTTCATGCTCACCCGCGACCGGGAGCAGTCCGAGCCGGAGAAGATCATCAACGTCAACGATGTGCTGGACGAGCTGATCCAGCAGTCCGTGGCGCTGGTGGGCAAGCCTGCGGCCCTGATGAACAAGGACGACAAGATCCGGGCCATCCGCTTCCTCAGCGACGCGGGCGCGTTCCTGGTCACCAAGTCCGGCGACAAAGTGGCAAAATACTTCGGTATTTCCAAATATACTTTATACTCTTACATTGACGCGAACAAGCAACAGGAGGAAAAGAAAAAATGATCGATCTGTCCATCAACAAGGTTGGCCTGGAGCATAACATCCAGAAGGCCAAGGAGAACAACGTCATCATCCCCACCATCGCCCAGATGCAGAACCCCGACCTGATCCCCGAGAAGATCAAGGCCAAGCTGAGCCACACCGGTCTGTGGGATGTGGATCCCGTCAACCTGTTCCGTATTTCCTGGCACAACGAGGCCAAGGAGTCCGGCGGTCTGTTCCAGGCGGTCCCCAACTATGTGGAGATCCCCAGCAAGCTCTCCGGCGTGCCCTGCCGCATCGTTGCCATGTCCGGCAAGTGGTTCCCCACCGGCTGCCACAAGGTCGGCGCCTCCTTCGGCTGCCTGGCTCCCCGCCTGGTGACCGGTCAGTTCGATGCCACCTATCACCATGCCGTGTGGCCCTCCACCGGCAACTACTGCCGCGGCGGCGCCTTCAACTCCAAGCTGCTGGCCTGCGAGTCCGTGGCCATCCTGCCCCAGGATATGTCCAAGGAGCGCTTTGACTGGCTGAAGTCCATCGCCGGTCAGATCATCGCCACCCCCGGCTGCGAGTCCAACGTCAAGGAGATCTTCGACAAGACCTGGGAGCTGAAGCAGGATCCCACCATGATGATCTTCAACCAGTTCGCCGAGATGGGCAACCCCCTGTGGCACTACAACGTCACCGGCTACGCGCTGGCCGACCTGTTCGAGGCCATCAAGAAGCCCGGCCAGAGCTTTGCCGGCGCCTGCTTTACCTCCGGCTCCGCCGGCACCATGTCCGCCGGCGATCTGCTGAAGGAGCGCTATCCCCACCTGAAGCTGGCCGTGGGCGAGGCGCTGCAGTGCCCCACTATCCTGAACAACGGCTTCGGCGGCCACCGCATCGAGGGTATCGGCGACAAGCACATCCCCTGGATCCACAACGTGAAGAACACCGATATGGCCATCGCCATCGACGACGAGGACAGCCAGCGCCTGCTGCGCCTGTTCAACACCCCCGAGGGCCAGAAGTACATGAAGGACGAGTTGGGTATGTCCGACGAGGAAGTCCAGAAGATGACCTGGCTGGGCATCTCCGGTATCGCCAACGTCCTGTGCTGCATCAAGATGGCCAAGTACTACGAACTGACCGAGAACGACGTGGTGGGCACCGTGCTGACCGACTCCGCTGTCATGTACCAGTCCCGTATCGAGGAGCTGAACCAGATGTACGGCGCGTACAACGCTCATGAGGCGTCTCTGGACCACAACCTGCACATGCTGGGCCTGAAGACCGACTCCATGCTGGAGCTGACCTACACCGAGCGCAAGCGCGTCCACAACCTGAAGTACTACACCTGGGTGGAGCAGCAGCAGATGAACGTGGAGGATCTGAACGCCCAGTGGTACGACACCAAGGGCACCTGGGACGCCGTCCACGCACAGGCCAAGGATCTGGACGAGCTGATCAACGAGTTCAACGAGGCCACCGGCCTGCTGAAGGCTCTGTAAGAAAACACCGCAACAACGCCTCAGGGCGGGGCTCTCGCCCCGCCCTGTATTTCTTATTTCATATAAGGAGAACCACCATGAAAAACGTTAAATACGGCAAATGTGTCCGCTGCGGCAAGACCTACGACGCCGTTCCCGACCTGACCAACTGCGAATGCGGCGGTATCCTGGATATCGTCTATGACTACGACTACATCAAGTCCGTGCTGACCAAGGAGAAGCTGGCCAAGCGCGAGAACCGTTCCATGTGGCGCTACCGTGAGCTGCTGCCTGTGGAGGAGACCACGCCCGACACGCCGCTGCGCGTGGGTTGGAGCCCCCTGTACGAGGAGCCGAAGCTGGCGGAGCTGCTGGGCATCAAGCGTCTGTGGGTCAAGGACGATGGCCAGAACCCCACCGCATCCCTGAAGGACCGTGCCAGTGCCATGGCCGTGGCCAAGGCCATGGAGGCCGGCGCCAAGACCATCGCCTGCTCCTCCACCGGCAACGCCGCCAGCTCTCTGGCCGGCAACGCCGCCGCCGCGGGCATCAAGACCTTCATCTTCGTGCCGGAGCGTGCGCCCCAGGGCAAGGTGGCCCAGCTGATGATCTTCGGCGCCAACGTCATCTCCGTCAAGGGCAACTATGAGGACACCTTCAAGATGTCCGCCGCCGCCATCGACAAGTACGGCTGGTACAACCGCAACGCCGCCATCAACCCCTACCTCTCCGAGGGCAAAAAGACCGTGGCGCTGGAGATCGCCGAGCAGCTGAACTGGGAGATGCCCGACTATCTGGCCATCTCCGTGGGCGACGGCTGCACCATCGCCGGTGTGTGGAAGGGCTTCAAGGATCTGTACGCCATCGGCTTCATCGACAAGCTGCCCCGCCTGATCTCCGCCCAGTCCCTGGGCTGCTATCCCATCAACCGCGCCATCCAGAACGATGAGCCGTGGCAGCCCATGGAGGAGAACACCATTGCCGATTCCATCTCCGTGGGCGTGCCCCGCAACGCCGACAAGGCGCTGATGGCCATCCGCGAGTCCAACGGCATCGCCGTCAACGTGTCCGATGAGGAGATCCTGGCCGCCCAGCGGCTGCTGGGCCGTACCTGCGGCGTGTTCGGCGAGCCTGCCGGTGTCACCGGTGCGGCGGCGCTGAAGAAGGCCTGCGAGCAGGGACTGATCCCCCACGACGCCACCGTGGTCAGCGTCGTCACCGGCAACGGCCTGAAGGACGTGGCCAACGCCATCAAGTCCGCCGGCGAGCCCATTCACATCGAGCCCGACCTGGATCTGATGGTCGAGGAGTTCAAGAAGCGCGGCGTCACCGTGGAGTAAAACGCATCATTCCCCGGCAAATGCACAGCATTTGCCGGGGATTTTCTCTTGCCAATCCATCAGGAATGTGGTACAATAGCTTCCATAATACAGCTCATATAGCCCCGCGAGAATGGCGCGGGCGTTTCTACGGAGCCGCCGACGGCTCTGCTATGGGTGTTTCGATGCAGGGTGCATCGGAGCATCCATTTTTATTTTGCTTGCAGGAGGTATCTCACCATGACACAGGTCTTACGCGGCAATATCGTCCATGCGCCCGCCATGGGCCGCCTGGACATTCTCGAGCACGGCTGCCTGGTGCTGGAGGACGGCGTCATTACCGGCCTTTATCCCGATCTGCCCGCCCATCTGGAGGGCGCGGAGGTCCGCGATTTCGGCGACCGCATCATCATGCAGTCCTTCGCAGATATGCACCTCCACGCCCCCCAGTACCCCATGCTGGGCATGGGAATGGACCTACCGCTGCTGGACTGGCTCAACACCTACACGTTCCCCACGGAGGCGCGGTTCGCCGACCTGGACTATGCCCGCCGCGTCTACCGCCGGCTGGCTACAGACTTGATCACCAACGGCACCACCCGCGTCTGTATGTTCTCTTCTCTCCACACCGACGCTACCCTCGTTCTCATGGACGAGCTGGAGCGCGCCGGCGTCACCGGCTATGTGGGCAAGGTCAACATGGACCGCAACGGCCTGCCCGGCAAGCTGCAGGAGACCACGGAGGAGTCCGTGCAGGAGACGCTCCGCTGGCTGGACGCCTGCCGTTTTGAGCACATCAAGCCTATCTTAACGCCCCGCTTTACTCCCAGCTGTACCGACGAGCTGATGACCCAGCTGGGAAAGCTGGCCAACGAGCGGGGGCTGTACGTCCAGTCCCACCTGTCCGAGAGCACCAACGAGATCGCCTGGGTGAAGGAACTGCACCCCGAGTGCAGCCAGTATTGGGAGACATACGACAAGTACGGCCTTTGGAAGGACCACACACTCATGGCCCACTGCGTCTGGTCCGACGAGCGCGAGCGCGCCGCCATTCGTGACGCCGGCGTGGTGGTGGTCCACTGCGGCGACTCCAACGTGAACATCTGCTCCGGCATCTGCCCCGTCCGCCGCATGGTCAACGAGGGCCTGTGGGTCACCCTGGGCAGCGATATCGCCGGCGGCGCTCAGCTGCCTATGTACAAGGTCATCACCATGTCCATCCGCACCTCCAAGGCCCGCCGCGTCACCGATGAGCAGCACCCCGAGTTCCTGACCGTGGCCGAGGGCTATTACCTGGGCACCACCTCCGGCCACAAGTATTTCGGGGCAGGGGAGGGCTTCGCCGTGGGAGATAAGCTCCACGCCGTGGTCATCGACGACGGCGACTTCCCAGAGGCCGCCCATCCCCTGAATGTGGGGGAGCGCTTCGAGCGCGCCATCTACATGACCCACCGTCACAATATCGTGTCGGTGTGGTCCGACGGCCGCGAGGTCGTCCGCAGATAAAGTGAAAAATGACCGGGTATCCCGGTCATTTTTCGTTTTCCCATGCCAGAATTATCGCCAGAATTATTCAAAAAAACCCTGTCAAATAGGAAATCTTTGTTATAATGAAACCAACCGACAGGGTGGCAGAGGTACCTTAACGCGTTCCGGTTATACGTTTAAGGGCTGGAAAATGAATGGTTCCACCGAAGTATACTCCAGCCAGCAGATCAAGAATTGGAATGGACCGTTGGGTGACACAAATCGTCTCACCGCGGTCTGGTCCGCCAACTCCTATTACTACTACGCCCCCACTACGACCGACACCAAGACTGACTCGCCCAAGACCTTTGATGTGGGTGTGGGTATCTACGCCGTGACGGCGGTGCTGTCCGTGACCGGCATGGCGTGGGCCGGCAAAAAGCGGCACTAAGTCAACAAAAAAGAAAGCCCGTAAGGGCTTTCTTTTTTGCTTCACCGGCAGACAGAAAAGCGGCCGCCATCAGGCGGTCGCTTTTCTGATAATGATCTCGTTCTCCATCAGGTCGATCTTCTCGATCTGCCCATTTACTACCGTGGGGATGCCCATGATATCGGTGAACACCAGCTGTCCGTCCTTCTGTGTCACGGACGCCACGTTTTTGCACACCGGCTGCCGTTCCGCCGTCCATACTGTGGAAAGACACATCGTTTATTCCTCTCCTTTCAGGATCCGCAGGGCCTCCGCCAGCTTCTCGTTGCCCATGGTCAGGTCCACCACTGCCTCGTGCAGCAGCTGCGCGGCCTCGCCCTCCACGCTGTGGGCCAGCTCGTGCAGCTCCTCGGCGTGGTGCTGGTTGTGCGTCACCATGTACGCCAGCAGCGCCACCGTTTCCTCCGGCGAGTGGTGCTCATGCGTATGCCCGTGATCGTGCCCATGCTCATGGGTATGGGCGTGTGTGTGCGGCGCGTCTGCACCGGCATGATCGGCCGAATGTACGGCCGCTTTCTCGTCAATAGTACACATATCCGCACCTCCGTTTTTTCTGTGCTTATTCTACCACGGCGGCGCTGAAAAGTCAATTTTCCTCCCCAAATCGTCAAAAAACAGACGATAACAGACACATCTCCTGGAAATGTCAAAAATCTGTGCAAACAGCACAATTTCATTGACAAATTTTCTGCGATTATGTATAATTTTACTGGATAATACTGCGCGTTCCGCGCAGCAAGGAGGACGAGAGATGAGGGACCTTAAACATCTGATTTACTTTGAGAACCTGCTGCAAGAGGCCAATAACGACCTGGTGAAGCAGGCGAAAAGTGACGGAAAACTGGCTTTAGGCTACACCTGCTATTTCATGCCGGAGGTGCTGCTGGACCTGCCCGGCTGCTTCTCTGTGCGCCTGCGCGCCCCCCGCTGCACATCCCCTGATATGGCGACCTATTATATGTCTTCCCGCACCTGTCACTACGGCCGCAGCCTTCTTGAGCGTGCCCTGGAGGGCGGCTTCAATTTCCTGGATGCCCAGCTGGCTACCGAGACCTGCACCGTGACCTGCCGTTTTCAGGAGCACCTCCAGCGTATGGATATCATCCAGAATGAGCGCTTCAAGTGCGAGTTCATGGATGTCCCGTTCAAAAAGACGGAAAACAGTATTGACCATTACGAGGCACAGATCAAGGCCCACGTCCTGGATTTCCTCCATGACAATTACGGCGTGGACACCTCTGACGAGGCCCTGCGCCAGACCATCGAGAGCCACAACGAGCTCTGCCGTATTATGCAGGCTATCGGCGATTACCGCAAGCTGGACGTGCCCACCATCACCGGCTATGAGTACCATGTCATCAACCTGGTGACCCTGGCCTGTCCCAAGTACCTGATCATCGACAAGCTCCGCGAGACGCTGGAGGAGCTGAAGACCCGTGAGCCGGACGCCAGACCCCAGTACCGCTGCAAGGTCCTGCTGGCCGGCAGCGAGAACGACGACCCGGACTTTACCAAGCTTATCGAAAGCTGCGGCGCCCTGGTGGTGGCGGACCGCTACTGCTACGGCGGCATGGAGTCCCGTCTGCCCATCGAGATCCGGGAAGGGGAGACGCCGCTGCGTGCCATCGCCCGCCACTATCTGCTCACCAGCCAGTGCACCCGCTTTATGGAGCAGCATGAGATGCGCCAGCGCAAGCAGCACATCGCCGACCTGGCAAAGGCGTACAAGGCGGACGGCATCATCGTGGCCTCCAACAAGTTCTGCGAGTACTGGAGCTATGAGCGTGTCATCGATACCGTCGTTCTCCAGCGCGACTTCGGCTATCCTGTCTGTTCCATCGAGAAGGAGTATATCAACGCGGCCAGCGGCCAGCTGCGTACCCGGTTCCAGGCGTTCATTGAGAGCGTGGAGATCAAGAAGATCCAGGAGGGCGTGAAGAGATGAAGAAATTTGATCTGAAAAACGTGGTGGAGAAGGTCAAGACCACGGATTATAAAAAGCTGGCTAAGGATTTCTGGTACGGCAAGCCCCACGGTGAGCGCCGCCTGGGCGACCTGTACTGCGACAAGACCGGATTGTACAAGCACCGCGAGTGGCGCGGTGTGAAGGACACCTTCTACTATTTCAACAAGGTGTGGCTGTACAACTACGGTATGCTGGTCTACGATGTGATGCGCTACGGCGGCATCTGGACCTTTGCCAAGGGCTGCTGGCGCTATCGCTGGATGGGCCAGACCTATCTGCCCGTGCTCCACTGGTTCGACCGCGGCATGGAGGGCCTGCGGGGTGAGGCGCTGCGCGCCTGTCCGCTGCACTATCGGGCCATGACCAACGCCACTATCTACCAGTTCATGCAGATGTTCCGCAACGACCTGAACACCAACAAGGGGAATAAGAAGGTCCAGGCGCGGCACGACAAGACCATCGCCCACGACGAGACGGTGTGGGGCGGCATTTTCTATCCCTTCAGCAAGGAAGTGGAGAACGTCCCCCTGCAGATGATCCCCTATTTCGTCACCTGCCATGTGAACAACCACACGGTCCTCAACTACATCGACGCGGTGCAGTCCCTGGGCCTGCCCGGCGACCCCTGCCCCATGTGTCAGGCCGAGGCCGGACTGTTCGTGCTGGATGATGTGCCCGACTACTACAAGGCGGTCATCACCTCCAACGAGGCCTGCGACGGCTCCGTGGCCACGTCCATCATTCAGGACTGGCTCATCGACAAGCCCCTGTTCGCCATGCCCCAGCCCATGCAGTTCGACGATCCGCTGGTCCACAAGCACTGCATGAAGGAGATCGAGGAGGCGTGGAAGTTCATCGAGGAGCAGACCGGCGTTCCCTTCGACTACCAGCAGCTGTGCAAGAAGCTGGAGAGCCAGAACGAGCTCCAGCGCTTCGAGTGGGAGAAGTGGGATGTGGCGGCCAACACCAATTATTATCCCATCAACGGCGTGTCCCAGGCGCTGTACCGTATTTACCAGTCTCAGTACGGCGATCTGCCCATCTGGCACGAGACGGACAAGAAGGTCCGCAAGATCATGGAGAAGTGCGTGGAGCAGCGCATCAACAACTTCCCGCTGACCCGCCACCGCGTCATTGCCTGGTCCTGTGCGCCGCTGTACTATTCCAACTGGTGCACCTGGGCCTATAACTGCTGGGGCCTGAACACCGTCATGAACATGGACTCCCTGATGTTCGACATGACCCTCCGCACCGACGGCTACGAGCACACCCTGGAGGACATGGCGACCTACCACGAGTGGGCGCCGATGCGCCGCATGGCTGTGGGTGGTATGCACCACATCTTCGAGCTGTGGGAGAACATGGAGCGCTTCCACTGCGACATGGTCATGATGTACGACCAGCTGCTGTGTAAGGGTATGCAGGGCGTCCACGGCCTGTTCGAGGATGAGTTCCGTGCCCGCAATATCCACGCCATCTGGATGCCCCACGCCCTGCCCGACAAGCGTAATGTCTCCCGGGCCGAGATCCGCAGCATCATCAACGACTACATGACCACCGTCATGCAGGAGGAGCCGCTGGATCCGTCTTTGCTGGAGTTCGACGATTCTATGAGCTGGTAAGAGGAGGAAGAGAACATGAAAACTGTATTCAAGATTTTGAAAAAGGTCGTCCTGATCGGATTGGGCGTCTACGCCGCACTGTTCGCCGTGTTCTTCTTCGACCTGGACGGCAAGGCGCTGTTCTACGGTGTGGAGCCGTTCCTGTGCCGACATTACGACCGCATGGAGTGCCGAGATCCGCTGAAGCAGAAGTACGATATGGACAAGCCCCGATATGAGTATAACAAGTGAGGCGATACCCTTGAGCGAACACAGTCATACCCACACCCATGTGGACGAGAACGGCCATGTCTATGAGCACAGCCACGGCCACCACCATTCCCATGCCCAGACCAAAGCCGTGCTGAACCGGCTCAGCCGGGCACAGGGCCATCTGGATGCCGTGCGGAAGATGGTGGAGCGCGGCGAGGACTGCGCCGAGGTGCTGGTGCAGCTCAGCGCGGTGATCTCCGCGCTGAACGGCACGGGCCGCGCCATTCTCAAGGATCACATCAGCCACTGTATCGTGGATGCGGTGGAGGCCGGTGACCAGGAGGCCATCCAGGCGCTGAACGATGCCATCGACCGCTTTATGCGGTAGCGCTCCGGACATCGGCGGCAGAATGTCTGAATACCGCCCTGCGGCATTGACAGCGGCAGGGCGGGGGACTATACTAAACGTGAGTGACAGAGAGGGAGGAAGACTATGATTTCCGGCATCGTCTACACATCCAATTCCGGCTACACGGCGCAGTACGCCCGTCTGCTGGGCGCCGCGCTGGATCTGCCCGTGACCGACGCCAAGTGGGGCGCCGATCCCCATCCGGGCAGGGCGGTCATTTACCTGGGCTGGCTCATGGCCGGCAAGGTCCAGGGATATGCGAAAGCGGCCAAAGAATTTGATATCCGCGCCGTCTGCGCCGTGGGCATGGGTCCCGCCAGTCAGGCCGGAGCCGAGAAGGTCCGGGCCAAGATGGGCATTCCGGCGGAGGTGCCGGTATTCACCCTGCAGGGCGGCTTCGATATCAACAAGCTGCACGGCCCCTATAAGTGGATCATGCAGCTGAAGTGCAAAGAGATCCGCAAAACGCTGGCGGGGAAGGCCAGTCTCAGCCCTGCCCAGCAGCTGACCTACGACATGGCGACCAAGGGTGCCAGCGCCGTCAGCGCGGAGAACCTGACACCGATCATCGACTGGTATAAAACGAAGGAGGGCTGACCATGAGGAAGTTTTTACACATGGCGGGCGGTATCGCCAAAAAGACGCTGGCCACTGCTGCAAAGCTGGCGAAGAAGCTGGCGCATATCGTATTGCAGGCTGCCGGCGCGGCGGTGTCCGCCGTGGGCAAGGCTGTGAAGGGCCTGCTGGGCAAGGCGGCCTGCGGCGTGGGCAAAAAGGTACAGAAGTTCATTCCGCCGGTGTGCAAGGTCGTGATGATCGTGTCCGGCGCGGTGGCGCTGCTGTCCTGCGTGGGCTGGCTCATCAGCCGCAAAAAATTCGCGTAAACGAAACGCGTATACCACAGGGAGATGCGCCAGGGCGCATCTCCCTTAAACAAAGCCCCGCGTTTCCACGCACCGCGCAGGGAAGGGCGGGGGAGAGCAAAGGAGATCTGAGCAAGTATGAAGAAAAAGGCATTCAAAGCGGAGAGCAAGCGCCTGCTGGACCTGATGATCAATTCCATCTATACCCACAAGGAGATATTCCTGCGGGAGATCATCTCTAACGCCTCCGACGCTATCGACAAGCTGTGCTACCTGAGCCTGACGGACGACAAGGTGGGCTTGAACCGGGATCAGTTTGAGATCAAGCTGTCCATCGATAAGGAGCGCCGCCTGCTGACCGTCAGCGACAACGGCATCGGCATGAGCCAGGAGGAGCTGGAGAACAACCTGGGCGTCATCGCCTCCTCCGGCAGCCTGAAATTCCGCCAGGAGGTGGAGGGTGACGAGAGCGCCGATACCGACATCATCGGCCAGTTCGGCGTGGGCTTCTACTCCGCTTTCATGGTGGCCGACGAGATCACCGTCATTACGAAGAAATACGGCGAGGACCAGGCCTGGAAGTGGCAGTCCACCGGCGTGGACGGTTATACCATTGAGCCCTGCGAGAAGGATACGGTGGGCACCGATATCATCATGCACATCAAGCCCGACACCGAGGAGGAAAAGGACGAATACAGCCAGTATCTGCGTGAGTATCCCCTGTACAAGCTGGTGAAGAAGTATTCCGACTATATCCGTTTCCCCATCCGGATGCTCATGCCGCACCCGGAGCTGAAGGAGGGCAGCACCAAGGAGAACCCCGAGTACGAGGAGAAGTTCGAGTGGGAGACGCTGAACAGCATGGTGCCCCTGTGGCAGCGGAAGAAGGCCGACGTCAAGAAAGAAGAATACGACGAGTTCTATCAGCAGCGCTTTGCGGATAGCCAGTCCCCACTGAGCGTTATCACCGTCTCTGCCGAGGGCGCCGTGACCTATAAGGCTCTGCTGTTTATACCAGAGAAGGCGCCCCTGCGCTACTACTCCGAGGAGTTCGAGGGCGGGCTGCAGCTGTACTCCGCCGGCGTGATGATCATGGACAAGTGCAAGGAGCTGCTGCCCGAGTGCTTCAACTTTGTCCGCGGTGTAGTGGAGTCCCCGGACCTGAACCTGAATATCTCCCGTGAGCTTTTGCAGCACGACCGTCAGCTGAAGCTCATCGGCGCCAACCTGGAAAAAAAGGTCAAGGCCGAGCTGGAGCGTCTGCTGCGGGACGAACGCGAGAAGTATGAGTCCTTCTGGCAGTCCTTCGGCCGCCAGATCAAGCTCAGTGCCATGGACAACTGCGGCGAGAAAAAGGATATGCTTCAGGATCTGATGCTGTTCTATTCCTCCACCGAGAAAAAGCTGGTGACGCTGGACGAGTACGTCTCCCGTATGCAGGAGGGCCAGAAGTACATCTACTTTGCCTCCGGCGACACGGTGGACGCCGTGGACCACATTCCTCAGACGGAGCTGCTGAAGGACCGGGGCATGGAGATACTCTACTTTACCGACAAAGCCGACGAGTTTCTGTCCGATATCCTGAGGTCCTATAAGGATAAGCCCTTCCGTTCCGCCACCGACGGCGATCTGGACCTGCCCGGTGAGGCCGAGAAGCAGGAACAGGACGAGCAGCAGTACAAGGAGGCCTTTGCCTTTATCAAGGAGGCCCTGGGCGGTCAGGTGAGTGAGGTCAAGGCCTCCGCTCGTCTGAAGACCCACCCGGTCTGCCTTTCCAGTGGTGAGGGCGTTACCTTCGAGATGGAAAAGTACTTCACGGCTGCCCAGCCGGAGCTGGGGCTCAAGGCCAAGCGTATTCTGGAGATCAACGTGGATCACCCCGCCTTCCTGACCTTCGAAAAGACCCGGCTCACCGACCCGGAGAAAGCCAAAAAGTTCGCCCAGGTCTTCTACAACCAGGCACAGCTGATCGCTGGTCTGCCCATCGACGATCCCACCGCCTACACCGACCTGCTCTGCTCCCTGTGGCAGTAGATCATCAGAAAAAGAATGACCGCCGTGAGGCGGTCATTCTTTTTCCAAAACGACAAAAAATACGGCGCGAACAGTTGCAAAAATAGTTGAAAAATGCTAAAATGTAAATAGTGTGTGAACCAGCAAGACCCACGACCCAAATCCGGGGAGAAGTCCCCATTGAGAAGGAGTTTTGCCCATGAAAGACTTGAAGCACCTGATCTGGTTTGAGGACCTTTTGCAGCAGGCCAACAACGAGTTGGTCCAGCGCGCCGCGGCGGAGGGCCAGCTGGCTCTGGGATATAACTGCTACTATATACCCGAAGTGCTGCTGAATTTGCCGGGCTGCTTTTCCAGCCGCCTTCGGGCCCCCAACAGCGGCACCGCAGAGATCGCGTCCTACTACATGACAAACCGCAACTGTCCCTATGTCCGCTGCATCCTGGAGCGGGCCATTGAGGGCGGCTTCAACTATCTGAACGCCCTGTTCGGTGCGGAGGGCTGCGCCGCCATGGAGCGCATGGAGGAGCATTTTACCTTGCTGAAGCCGGTGAAGAACGACCGCTTCATCACCACCATCATCGACCCACCCATGAAAGGCGACCGGACCAGCCTGGACTACTACAAGGCACAGCTGAAAGCAAAGGTACTGGACGCCCTGCGCGACAGCTTCGGCGTGGATACCTCCGACGATGCGATTCGTGCCGCCATTGAAAAGCACAACCGTCTCTGTCGGGTCATCACGGAGATCGGCGACCTCCGCAAGGCGGAAAACCCGGTCATCACCGGCTATGAATACCACGTCATCGTCCTGGTGAGTCAGGTCTGTCCCCATGACCTGATTTTGCCGTATCTGGAGGAGACGCTGGCGGAGCTGAAAACACGCCGGCCGGAGGCGGAATTCCCCTTCCGTGCCCGCGTCGTGCTGGCCGGAAGCGAGATCGACGACCCGGAATTTACCAAGCTGCTGGAGAGCTGCGGTGCCATGGTGGTGGCAGATCGCTATTGCTTCGGCACCTTCCCCGGCCGGGAGGAGATCGAGATCCACGGCGGCGAGACGGCCTTCGACGCGGTATGTCGGCACTATCTGCACCACAACCAGTGCGTCCGGTTTATGGACGGCGCCAAGATCGACCAGCGGCACAGTGAGCTGCGCCGTCTGGCGGAGGACTACGGCGCCGACGGGATCATCTACGAGAGCATGAAGTTCTGCGAGTTCTGGAGCTATGAAAAGGTGCTGGCCAGCCACGTGCTCCAGCAGGAGATGGGCATCCCCTGCTGCACCATCGAGAAGGAGTACACCCTGGGCAGCGTCGGTCAGCTGCGTACCCGCTTCCAGGCCTTTGTCGAGAGTCTGGAGATCAAAAAGCTGGGCCATAAGGAGGTGTGACCATGGTACTGAAGCAGTGGACAAATGCCGTCATCGGCGTGATCGATAAAAAGCTGGAACGCTTTGACCCCAAGTGGCAGGCAGCTAACGGCAAGGGCGGTCTTCGCAGCCGCTATGAGGATAAGACCGGTATCGCCCGCCACCGGGAGTGGCGCGGTGTGAAGGATACCTTTGTGGACTACACCGCCTGGCTGAACAACCTGCTGGCCATGGGCAAAATGGTGGCCTCCGCCCCGGTGCCGATCCTCAAGGGCTTCTGGGAGTACCGTTGGATGGGCTCCTATCTGGGCACCTTCGCCTTTATTGACCGGCTGTTTGAGGGCTACCGGGAGGACGAGCTGAAGATCGCCCACATGAATATGCACTGTATCGTCAGCAGCCTCACGAAAAAGATCGCCCTGGTCCTGGCCAACGACAAGCGTCTGGGCGGCGGAAGGGACAGCGACAACATCGTTCCCATGGACGAGGTCATGCCGCCCCTGTTTATGACCGGCTTCCCCGGCCTGATTCCCATCCCCATCCAAACACTGCCGGAGTTCATCATCTGTGACATTGACCAACACCTGGAGCCCTACTACATCGACGTGGCCGAGTCCTTCGGCCTGGCCGCCGACGTCTGCTCCCGCTGCTCGGCGGAGACCGGCGTTGCCATCGACGACGATTTCCCCATTGTGGGCCGCGCTGTTCTGACCACCAATATGCCCTGCAACGCCAGCGAGGCCACCTCCATGTTCCAGCGCCGCCGCTTTGGTCTGCCGGATTTCCCCGTTACCATGGCCATGATCCACAACGAGCCCGGCGCGCACCCCTATTCCACCCAGGTCCTCCGGGATGCCATCGCCTTTATTCAGGAGAACTACGGCGTCAAGTACGACTGGGAGGCCCTGTTCGCCCGCGCTGAGCACATGAACGAGCAGAACCGCATCGAGCTGGAGAAATGGGAGCTGTTCAAGACGCCCTATTCCGCCCTCTGCGGCATTGCCGAGAGTCTGTATCGGTTATACTCCTGGGCCTCTGTCAACGGCCAGGAGGACCAGTTCACTAAAAACGACCGCAAGGTGCTGAAGCTCATGCTGGAGGCCTACGAACGGAAGCATGAGCCTTTCGGCGGTACTACCCGCCACCGGGCATTCCTGTGGGGGCCCTCCGCGGTGTATTACACAGATTTCCCCACCTGGGTCCAGAACTGCTGGGGCATCAATATCGTGCTGAATATGGACTCCACCATGGGTCACAACATGATCTCCACCACCGACCCGGAACAGGCCATTCAGGACCTGGCCCTCTTCTCCGAAAAGGGCGTCATGCGCCACCATGCCGTGGGCGGCTGGGACAACGTCAACGCTGTGTGGGAGTGGGCCAGCAAGTTCAACTGCGACATGGTCATCTTCAATGACAATGTGGCCTGTAAGGGCATGAACGGTGTCCACGCTCTCATGGAGGAGCAGGCCCGCGACCTGGGCTTCCACTTCATATTCCTGGAGCACGACCTGGAGGACTGCCGTACCATCTCCCGGCGGGATATGCGGAACACCGTCAACAAATACATGACCGTCGTACTGAACGAGGCACCGCTGGACCCCACGCTGGTGGACTTCGATGACAGTCTGGCCTGGTAAGGAGGGAACCATATGAAATTCGCAGCTAAATTGCTGAAAAGCCTGCTCATCACGGCAGCGCTGCTGTTTGCGGGCACGTTCACCATCTATTATCTCAATCTGGAGAACAAGCTGATCTACAAGGTCATTTATCCTCTCCTGCAAAAGCACTACAACAGCCAGCAGCGTGACCGCCGCATTTGAAAAGAAGAAAAGGATACCCGCCCTCCGGCGGGTATCCTTTTGTGCAAAAGGCGATCCGTCCTTCGATGGACGGCCTTTCGGCACACGAACAAAAAAGAACGGCCCACAGGGCCGTTCTTTTGCCTGTGGATAGGGGAGAGGGCTCACTCCGTGGTGTGATGCTCCTTGCCGAAGTGCAGCTCGCGCATGCCCTCCACCTCGTCGCATATAGCCTTCAGGTTGCAGGAGCCGCAGTCGGTAGGCATTCCCTCCAGGATCTTCGTCAGGCTCATGGTGATGTCCTTGACAGTCTTGGCGTCCCTGGTCAGCGCCGCGTAGTCCGCCTCCGGCGCGGTGATAAACAGCAGCTTTACCGCCAGAATGTTGCGGTTCTGCTTATACTGCCGGATAAAGTCCGCGCCGATGCGGCGGAACGTCATGCCCTTCTGCACCGCCTCCCGGCTGATACGCACCTGTTCCCGGCTGGATTCCGAGCTGGTGCGGATCATATAGCCCTTGGGGAACACATGGTACTTCACAAAGTCCATGTCCTGGATGGCCCGGAAGGCCTGCTCCGTGTCGTCCTCGTCATCGGACTCGATATCGCCGACCCGCAGCAGAGCAATGCGGGCATAGTGGCTGTCGCCGTTCAACTCGTTCAGGTCCGGGCCACAGACAACGATCTCGTCCCCGGGCACCAGCTCCGCAGAGGAGGTCACGCAGGTGAAATTCACCGCGCTTTTGCCGCTGCCGCCCAGCTCAAAGGCGGCGTCCCGCAGCATGACCAGCTCGAAAGCCCCGGTGTCCTCCCAGGCCTCCGCCGGGTCATAGGCGTACCGCTTGGGCGTGGAGGCGCCGGCAAGCGCCTCCACCTCCCGTATGATCGGATTATACAGCTCCATCAGAACTTGATATCCACTTTCTTGCGGTCAAAGATCTTGTTGACCTGCACATAGGCCCAGCCCAGCAGCTTCTGGTCCAGGTTCCAGAAGTACACGACGAACAGTGCGCCCACGGCCACCGCCAGAATACGGATGAGCTTAAAGAGAAATTTGAAAACCTTACACATATCGTAGCCTCCTTAAATGGCAAGAGGTGTTCAGACGCGGGCCATGCCCTTCTGCCGCGCGTACTCGGCGGCGCCCAGCGCGCCCATCAGCTGGGGATCGGTCTTCAGGTCGATGACCTTCAGCTTCAGCACGTGCTCGATGGCCTGCTTCAAACCGGCATTCTTGGCGCAGCCGCCGGTCAGTGTGATGGCGTCGGTGGCGCCGGCCTTCTTGCTCATGACGAAGCAGCGCTTGGCCACGGCCATCTGGATGCCGGCGGCGATCTCGTCCATGGGCTTGCCTTCGCCCACCAGGGTGATGACCTCACTCTCGGCGAACACGGTGCACTGCGCGGTGATGGGGATGACGTTCTTGGCCGTCAGGGACAGGTTGGAGAACTCGGGCAGCGTCATCTCGAAGCTGCGGGCCATGGCCTCATAGAACCGGCCGGTGCCGGCGGCGCACTTGTCGTTCATGGCAAAGTTCTTCACGGTGCCGTCGGTGTCGATGGAGATGCCCTTCACGTCCTGGCCGCCGATATCGATGATGGCCTTGACACTGGGGTCGGTGACGTGCACGCCCATGGCGTGACAGGAGATCTCGGAGATATTCTCGTCGGCGAAGGGGACCTTGTTGCGCCCGTAGCCGGTGCCGATCAGATAGCCCAGCTCCTCGGAGGACTTCAAGCCCACCTTGTTCAGAACCTCCTCCATAGCCAGCTTTGCGGAGACTTCGGAATTGATCTTGCTGCGGATGGTGGTGTCGGCGCAGATCTTGCCGTTTTCGTCCAGAATGACCGCCTTGGTATAAGTGGAACCCACATCACAGCCGCCGTAGTATTTCATAGTCGTAAACTCCTTTATATATGTAGTAGTTGAGAATATTACATGCAGTTTTCGTCGTCGAAATCGCAGAGGGAGGGATCGATCGGCTCGGCGCGCATGACCGTGCGCATGTACTCGTTGACCTTGTCGCGCATGGTCTTGCGGGAGACGGTGCGGGGATCCATCAGGTCATGCTCGATCCAGATCATGTGATAGCCGCGCTCACGGCCCTGCTCGTCCAGGATGCCCTGTACGGTGGCCATGTTCTTGCAGGCCACGTTCTGGTACATGATGATGATGTTGGTGTTCCACGCCTCGCACTGGCGCCACAGCTCGTCCACCACGTTCTGGTAGCCGCCGTTGGTGTGACGGCGCATGACCATACGCTCGTACAGCCGCGCCAGATCGCGCAGGGCCTCCTCCTTGTCCTCTGTCTCCAGGGGCTTGGTGAAGTTCAGGGATTCCATCTCCACCAGGATGTTGATGCCCCAGCAGTTGGCCAGCCAGTTGGAGAAGTTGGCGTAGTAGTGGGCGGGGCAGCTCCACACGATGCCGCGGTAGCGCATCTTGCCCACCCACGCCTCGTCGCGGCGCTGGTAGGACTGCATCAGCAGGTCGTTGACCTTGCGGCAGGTCTTTATGACGCGCGGGTCGATACCGCCGTCCATTTCGTAGTTCCACTTGCGGAACAGCTCGTAGCTGGGGCCGATGATCTGGGGATAGGCGGTCTTGTTGACCTCCCACTTTTCCAGCTCGTAGCGCGTCTCCTCGTTAAAGCGCTTCATGGCGGAGAAATAGGCGTCCCAGCTCCACTTGGCTCCGGTCTGCTCCTCAATGAACTTGATGCACGCCCGGATATCCTCGGCGCCCATCTGCACCGTCTCCTCGTCCTCATACCGAACCGGGAAGCACAGGTGGAACACGGGCAGGTCGGGGAAGCGGCGGGACATATAGCTGGAGGCCATAGTGGAGCCGTCGCAGGGCATGGAGGAGGAGATAAAGCACTTGCCCATGTGGGGCAGGGCATCGATGACCAGCGCGCCGCACTCGGAGGACGGCACGGGGCAGCAGTCAGCCGGCAGGCCGAAGGACTCCACGGCGTCGATGTAGGGCACGCAGGTGAGCTGGTCGATCTCGGACACCAGGAACACCGGCATCAGCTGATAGGGGATACCCAGCAGGTCGGGGAAGCCGGCCATGATCTGGCCCATGGTCATCTCATCGAACAGAACGACCTTCTTGTTCAGCTCGGAGCTGTTGCCGTTCTTCTTATCGCACTTGGCCAGGAACACCAGATTTTCCGCCACATAGCGGAAAATGTCGTAGGTCATCAGGTGGCTCATTTTCAGGGCGTTGCCCCGCTGACCCATGGTGTTCTTATCCATGAAGCTCACGCAGCACATATAGGAGATCATCCAGCGATACCAGAACGTGGTGTTCAGGGCGGGTATCAGATCCTTGGAGAAGGTGGCCAGCAGCATGCCCCAGACCTTCAGCCAGCCGGAGAAGTCGACGAGGGTGCTCTCCACGCCGCGCCACTCCCGGCGGACAGTGGCCATGTCACCCTTACGGTACAGGGCACCCAGATGCTTTTCGCCGTTGAGCAGCAGGTCCTTGCGCTCCGCGCAGGTCATGGCGGCAACGGTCTTGGCCTCCCGTGCTACACGGTTCATATTGTCAAGGAAATGCTCCTTCTGTTTCCTGCCAAAGGCCTTCCAGTCCGTCTCCTTGATGAGATCGAGAGCGATGGAGCCAAACTCCTTCAGGTTGGCGGCCTGCGCCTTCCAGTCCATCTCAGTCTTGGCGCGGAAGAATTCGGGATTGGGAAATTTCTTCTTGTCAGCCATCAGTTGGCACCTCCGTTCTGCTTGTGGAGCTTCTTGATCTCCAGCGACTCCACAAAGGCCTGCACGCGGGTCCGCAGCTGGCCGGAGTTGCCGTTGTTGTACAGACGGTCGATGCTCAGCACCGGCCAGTCATACTCCTCATGCATGATGTGGCTCACCAGCGCGCGCTCAAAGCCCCAGTAGTCGCAGTATTTCATCTGCTCATAGATGATTCCGTCAGCGTGATACTCCCGTGCCAGACGATCCGCCGTCTCGCGGCGCTGCTGCACCTTCTCGTCGGCAATGTAGCGGGCGCATTCGGAGTGCTTCATAATGTGCATGCAGATCTGGGGCAGGGCCTCCTCCCCATCCCTCAGCTCGATGATCTCCCGCCCGGGAGTGGAGCCGAAGCAGTATCGGTCGGACACTACCAGTGCGCCGCAGCCCTCGATGAGCTTCGTCAGCTGAGGGTCGTCGATCTCGCTGCCCACGATGGCCACGCGGGCACGGAAGGCGGGCTTGGGATCCGGCTTGCGCTTTTTCAGCTCCGTCAGCGTCTCTCGCAGGTAAGGCAGGATCAGGTACTTGGGACAGGTAAAGCTCACCAGGTTCAGCACGTGGAACTCATAGCCGGTGATGACCGGGTTTTCCTCCTTGCGCAGCTCGCCGATCTCGCTGATGATGGAACAGACCTCGTTGTGCTCCTTCACCGCCTGACGGATAGCCGCGTCGGAGGTATCCACGCCGTACTTTTCCGTCAGGGGATCCAGCACCCGGCGGCGCATCTGCTTGACGTAAGAGTCCAGCGTGTAGTCGGTGACCTTGTAGGGGATGTCGCAGTGGGTGACAAAGAAGTTGGGCTTGTCATTCATCTGCAGAATTTCAAAGTGCTCCATGGCGCGGTTCATCATGGAACAGGCGTCCACGCCGGCCAGCGCGTCCAGGAACTGGTAGCCGCCCTCCATGCCGCGCTCCACCAGGGCGCGTGCATATTCACAGGTGTAGTTGGACATATAGTAGGTAGCGATGTCCAGTGAACCGGTGCGGGGGGCGCGGAGCCGGACGGAGAAGCAGCCGGGCAGGTTCAGCAGCGGCTCAGGCATATGGTAGCAGGTATAGCCGATGGCCAGCTTCCCCTCCGCCTGTGCCTGCTTCACCAGATCATTGTCGGCATTCTCCAGCAGGCTCTCGAAGTAGATCAGATGCTTCAGGTCTCTCAAGAATTACACCTCTCTCCTAATGTATTTCAATTATAAGATCTCCAGCTTGGTCAGGGCTTCGCGTGCGCCGCGGATGACAGGGGCATCCTCCGGCAGATCAAAAACACTAAGACCCTGGATATCATTGGCGGCGTGCTGTGGGTCGCTGCCGATGGTGGCCAGTATCTCCGTGCCGTTGATATGGATGTAGGGAATCAGCGCCGGGTCCGTGACCCGATTGACGATAGCGCCGCAGCGGTCGTACATCACCAGCTCGTCGGCCACCCGCTTGATGGTGTCGATGACCTGTGTACCCTTGCGGCTGGGATCGGTGATGAGCACCAGATGCGTCACCTTCTCCATCACCCGGCGGTTGATCTGCTCGATGCCGGCCTCACCGTCGATGACCACGTAGTCAAAGTCGTTGGCCAGCAGGTTGATGACCTCCTTCAGATAGGCGTTCACCTTGCAGTAGCAGCCCGCCGTCTCCGGCCGGCCGATGGCGAGAAACGAGAACCGCTGCTGCTCCACCATGGTGTCGAAAATGCGGTATCGTGCCTCACTCAGCAGCTCGATGGCCTCCCGGGGCGCACCGTCCTCCACCGAGGCCACGATGCTCTTGCGGATGTCGTCCAGCGTCTCTTTCACCTCAACGCCCAGCGCGGTGGACAGTCCCACCGCCGGGTCGGCGTCGATGGCCAAAATACGCTTGTCGGGGTACGCTTCAGTCAGCAGCCGCACAAAGGCGGCGGAGATGGAGGTCTTGCCCACGCCGCCCTTACCGGCGACGGCGATGATCTTGGGGGAGTGCTCCAACAAGTCTCACGTCCTTTCGTGTTACCCGCCGCCGTCATTTCTGACCGAAATGGCGGCTATGCCACAGAAGTACGCGGGTTTGTGCAGTATTGTTAAATTCCTAACATCATACTACCATAAATACCGGCAAATTGCAATGAAAGTTTCGGCATTTTGCTGCATTTTTTGGCAGTATTGCGCCACTGGCCGGGGGAAAGGGGCGTGTATATTTTGCGGCGTTTTTACGCCTTTGCCCCTTTGACGCGGCGGCCATACCGTGCTATAATACGGGATAAAGTATTACCCCCTCTTGAAAGGAGAGGCTTTATGCGTATCATCGATCTGGAGACCATTAACCAGGCCATGAACAACGAGACGCAGTTCGTCCTGCGCTGCGAGGAAGTATTCCACGACAAGGTGTCCTCCGCCGCGGCGGCTGTCCTGTCCGCCGGGCGTGAGCGCCGCATCGTGGCGCTGACCGGCCCCTCCGGCAGCGGCAAGACCACCACCGCCATGCGCCTGCGCGACTACCTGGAAAATCTGGGCGTCAAGGTCTGCCTGCTGAGCATGGACAACTTTTTCCTGCCCCTGGACCAGCGTCCGCTGGAGGCTACCGACTGGGAGTCCCCTTACTGCGTCAACGTGGACCTGCTGGTCAGCTGCATCGGCCGCCTGCTGGACGGCGAGCAGGTGGATATTCCCTGGTACGATTTCAAGACTGGCACTACCGGCGGCTATAAGCCCATGCAGGGCGACAAGGACTGCATCGTCATTGCCGAGGGGATCCATATGCTCAACCCCCTGATTTTCGATAAGATCCGCGGCGCGGCCACCGGCATCTATGTGGCGCCCCGCACCCGTATCCTCACCAATAAGGACCGCGTGGTTCGTCCCGAGCAGCTGCGCGTGGCCCGCCGGCTCATCCGGGACTACAACACCCGGGGCCACTCCCTGCGGGAGACGGTCGAGCGTGCCGAGAGCGTCAACGCCGGCGAGGTCAACTATATCCGGCCCTTTAAGAGCAACGCCGCCATTCACATTGACTCCTTCCACGACTATGAGCCCTGTATCCTGGCCAAGTGCCTGGCCAACATCCCCAATTTCCGGCAGGAACTGACGCCGGAGTATATGCAGGAGCACGACCTCACCGACCTGGTAGAGGTGGTGGAGAGCGTCCCGCCTTTGCACACGCCTTATGTGCCGCTGAATTCCATCGTCCGCGAGTTCGTGGGCGGCAGCAGCTATGAATATTGAGCAATAAGGGAGGTATCCTAACTATGAGCAGAATCATTACCATCAGCCGTGAGTTCGGTTCCGGCGGCCGTGAGCTGGGCAAGCGTCTGGCCAAGGCCCTGGGCATTCCGTGCTACGACCACGAGATCATCGAGATGATCGCCAAGGAAAACGGCTTCAACGAGGACTATGTGGCCAACGTGGGCGAAAAGAGCATCGAAGCCGCCTATCCGCTGACCATCGGGCACCGCTTTGGTATGCAGCCCTTCCAGATCATGGAGCAGCCCATCCGCGTGGCAGTGGCCCAGCGCCAGATCATAGAGAACTTCGCCAAGCAAGGCGACTGCGTCATCGTGGGCCGGGCCGCCGATGTTATCCTCAAGGACTACGACCCGCTGAACATCTTTGTCTATGCGGATAAGGACTCCAAGATCGAGCGCTGCCAGCGCCGTGCCCCGCAGGGTGAGCATCTGACGCCCCGGGAGATCGAGTCCCGTATGAAGCAGATCGACCGCAACCGTGCCCAGCACCACCAGATGTACAGCGACAACAAGTGGGGCGACAAGGGCTCCTACGACCTGTGTATCAACACCACCAAGCGCTTTGTCAAGGATATCGTTCCGTCCATCGCCAAGTTCTGCGAGGACTGGTTCAATTCCCACGGTTAATACATAAAAGGCCCGCGCTGCGGGCCTTTTACCGCAGAGAGGAAGGAGGCTGTTCTGTGAAAGTCCGTCTCAATGACGATCCCGAGATCGTGAAAACCATCCGCGAGGGCCTGAAACGCACCGGCGGCTACTGTCCCTGCCGTCTGGCCCGCACCGAGGAGAACAGGTGTATGTGCAAGGAGTTCAAGGACCAGATCGCCGACCCGAACTTCGAGGGCTACTGCCACTGCCGTTTGTACTACAAGGAGAAATAAAAAACCGGGCCGATGGCCCGGTTTTTTATTTCTTGATAAGCTCCTTCACCAGTCCGGCCATGGTCAGCACCACGCCGCCGATAAGCATGAAGTCCGCCAGGTTCCACACCAGCGCCCGTTTTTTGGCCTTTCGGTGGGGGAATTGCAGATAGTCCGTCACGCTGCCCCGCCGCAGCCGGTCCCATTGGTTGCTGATGCCGCCCAGCAGCACCGACAGAATGCCCAGCTGTGCCGCGAAGGCCCGCTTGCCCAGCTCCGGCAGCAGACACGCTGCCGCCGCCAGCCATACGCCCAGCGGCAGCCAGCGCAGCAGCTTCTCGTGCTTCTGCCCCAGCCCCAGAAAGAACCCCCGGTTCTCCAGATGGGTCAGGCGCACATACCGACGCTCCCATTTCAGCTTCCCCGTCCGGGACAGATATTTCAATATCCGGTCGGCGGCAAACAGCGCCGCCGCAATGCCGATGGCTATGTACATCCGTTACCTCCGTCCCCGCCGCACGGTAAAGCCGAACACCAGGCCGCACAGGCCGCCTACGATGTGGGCGATCTGGGAGATGTTGTCCTGCTTGAACAGTCCGTCCATGATCTCGCCGCCCAGGTAGAAGATGACCACCAGAATCAGCGTCACGGGGATCTCGCCCTTCCGCGCCGCCGTGAAGGAGGACAGCACGATCATCATGAACACTACGCCGCTGGCGCCCAGCAGCGCCGTGTGGGGAAAGAAGATAAAATTCACCAGGCCGGTGACCAGCGCCGTCAGCGCGATCATCCACACCATGGTGCCGCTGCCGTATTTCTCCTCCAGACCGGGGCCCACCAGCAGCAGGAGCAGCATATTGCCCATGTAGTGGTCATAGCCGGAGTGTCCCAGCACATGACCGAAAAAGCGTACGTATGTCAGAGGGTCGGCCAGAGAGGACCGGTACACGGAGAAATACTGCGTTGTGGCGGCACCGTTGGTCCAGTTGCCCAGCAGCAGGGCGATCAGGCTCAGCAGGGCGAAGGATAATATCACCGGCGCGTTGAAGCGAATAATGATCTTTTTCAAGCAGGATACCTCTTTTCAAATACGTTTGAAAAGAGTATACTATACATTCAGAAAAAAGTAAACCAAGGAGGGCCTGTGCCGTGAAAAAATGGGTGAAGATTATTCTCTGCGTTCTGCTGGCGTTGTTGCTGCTGGCGGGCGGTTATGTGGCCTATGTGTTTATCGACTATCACCGTATCGGCGACCAGATGCTGACGCCGGTGCAGTCCACCGATGCCGCCCGGTCCGTCGATACGAATACGGCCTATACGGTCGTTTCCTGGAACATCGGTTTCGGTGCTTACGAGGACGACTACGGCTTTTTCATGGACGGCGGCACGGAATCCCGCGCCTGGTCAAAAGAGCGCCTGACGGCCAACATGGACGCTATCGCCGGGTACCTGAAGCAGCAGAACGCCGACTTCTGCCTGCTGCAGGAGGTGGATATCGGCTCCACCCGTACCTACCATGTAGACGAGCGCGAGCCGCTGTATGCCGCCCTCTTCAACAAGAGCAGCGTTTTCTGCCAGAATTACGACTCGCCCTATCTTCTGTATCCCCTGACCGCGCCCCACGGAGCCTCCCGGTCCGGCCTGCTGACCTTCTCTCCGGCGAATATCACCGCAGCTGACCGCGTGGAGCTGCCGGTGGAGTCCGGCTTTATGAAGCTTCTGGACCTGGACCGCTGCTACTCTGTCAGCCGTGTCCCCGTCTCCGGCGGCGGTGAGCTGGTGCTCTACGACCTGCACCTCTCTGCCTACACCAGTGACGGTACCATCGCCACGGAGCAGCTGGCGCTGTTGCTGGCGGATATGCAGGCGGAGTACGAAAAGGGCAGCTGGTGCGTGGCCGGCGGCGACTTCAACAAGGACCTGCTGGGGGACTCCTCCGTCTATTTCGGCGCGGCGGAGCAGGAATATTCCTGGGCGCAGCCCATACCGGAGGGCGTGTTCGACAGCTATGACGTGCAGCTGGTGGCGCCACTGGACGAGAACGATCCGGTGCCCTCCTGCCGCAACGCCGACGGTCCATACCACGACGGCCAGTATGTCCTCACCGTGGATGGCTTCCTGGTCACCCCCAATGTTGCCGTGGACAGTGCCGCTGTTTTGGATACAGGCTTTGCCTACTCCGATCACAACCCGGTACAGATGACGTTTACCCTGCAAAAGTAAGCAAAAGCACCCCATCACGGGGTGCTTTTTTCACCGTAAAGCAGGAAGGTGCGCGTCTATTCATAAAAATTTCGAAAAGGGGGTTGCAAAGATGTCCGTTATGTGGTAACATACGTCCATCAATTAGATACAGCCCGATGAACCGCCCGGAATGGAAAGACCGGATGGGGAGGGAACTCTGGAGAATCCCATTCAGTTGGGTGCCGAAGGTGCAAGGCGCGCGAGCGCCGAATCTCTCAGGCAAAAGGACGGAGCAGACGAGTTTTTCGCTTGACCAGACTTCTCCAGAGTTGCCGTTTTCCGGCAGCTCTATTTTTTATGCAAGGAGAGAAATTGTATGTTAGAAAGTGTATTGTTCCCCATCGTATCCAAGATCAACGAGTATCTCAGCAACTATATTCTCATCTTCCTGCTGGTGGGTGTGGGCCTGTGGTACTCTATCAAGACCCGCTTTGTCCAGGTCCGCTGCTTCGGCGAGGGCATGAAAAAGTTTTTCGGTGAGATGAACCTCCGCGGCGGCGCCCAGAAAAGCGGCATGACCTCCTTCCAGGCGCTGGCCACCGCCATCGCCGCCCAGGTGGGCACCGGCAATATCGTGGGTGCCTCCGGCGCCATCCTCACCGGCGGCCCCGGCGCCATCTTCTGGATGTGGATCATCGCCTTCTTCGGCATGGCCACCATCTATGCCGAGGCTACCCTGGCCCAGAAGACCCGTATCGTTGAGCCTGACGGCAATATCAAGGGCGGCCCGGTCTACTACATCACCACGGCGTTCAAGGGCGGCTTCGGAAAGTTCCTGGCGGGCTTCTTCGCCGTCTCTATCATCCTGGCTCTTGGATTCATGGGCTGCATGGTCCAATCCAACTCCATCGGCTCCACTATGCAGACGGCTTTCGGCATCCCCTCCTGGATCGTGGGTATCGTCCTGGTCATCATCTGCGCCATCATCTTCCTGGGCGGTGTGCAGCGTCTTGCCGCCGTTACCGAGAAGCTGGTCCCCATTATGGCCGGTATCTTCCTGCTGGGCGGTCTGGTGATCCTCTGCGCCCGCATCAAGTACGTCCCTTCCACCTTCGGCATGATCTTCAAGTATGCCTTCCAGCCCCAGGCCATCATCGGCGGCGGTATCGGCTACGCCCTCAAGACCGCGATCTCCCAGGGCGCCAAGCGCGGCCTCTTCTCCAATGAGGCCGGTATGGGCTCTACGCCCCACGCCCACGCACAGGCCAACGTGGCCCACGCCCACGATCAGGGTGTCGTGGCCATGATCGGTGTGTTTATCGACACCTTCATCGTCCTGACCCTGAATGCCCTGGTCATCATCTGCACCCTGTACACCGCTGACGGCCCTCTGGCCAACGGCTACTTCGGCGACATCACCGCCACCCTTGGCAAGACCAACCTGGCCCAGACGGCCTTCGGTTCCGTATTCGGCGCCAGCCTGGGCGCCAAGTTCGTGGCCATCTGCCTGCTGTTCTTTGCCTTCTCCACCATCCTCAGCTGGAACCTGTTCGGTAAGATCAACGCCAACTACCTTTTCGGCCGCAAGAACAGCAAGCTCTGCAACGTGATCTACACCGTTATCGCCTTGGTATTCATCTTCCTGGGCACCGTCTCCGGCAGTGACTTCGTCTGGGAAGTCACCGATATGTTCAACAACTTCATCGTCCTGCCCAACGTTATTGCTCTCTTCGCCCTCACCGGCATGGTCATGGCCAGCCTCAACGAGGTCAACAAGAGTAAGCAGCTGAAGGTCTGAGTAAGCAGGGGAGAGGCGTAGGCCTCTCCCCGTTTTCCCCTTTTGCAAAACGCGAAAAAAACAAAAATTAGGGGTTGACATTTTCGAAAATCCCTGCTATATTATACAAGTCGGCAGCGCCGACCACCCGATGTGGGGGTATAGCTCAGCTGGGAGAGCAAGTCACCAGTAAAGCAACCCGCAATCTCATCCTCGCATCTCAAAAGTAAATATCTTGGAAACCCGGTAAAATCAAGGGTTTCGGCTCCATGGGGGTATAGCTCAGCTGGGAGAGCGCTTGAATGGCATTCAAGAGGTCAGCGGTTCGATCCCGCTTATCTCCACCAACAACAGACCGTAAGGCCAACGCCTTACGGTCTTGTTCTATCTACGGTTCAGATACACCTACCCCACACAATTAAATCACTTATGCAGAAGCACCCATTTTCAACAGAAAATGGGTGCTTTTTGCGTTTTCAGAGAAAAATTCAGGGCGGCAGCCCGGAAAGGAGAACGGATGACCAATAGTATTCTGCGAAACTCAGACAGACGCCGAAGCTCCGCTTTTGTGCAGGAGCCGCCGGAGCCAGTGTATTGCCGGCAGTCGGAGCGATGCGCCGGCTGCCCCTATCCGCGGCACGGCATCGTCTGCTGGCACCCGGACGGGACTTGTCTGCGGACGGACATGAACAAAATCAACGGATTGGAGGAGAAAAATGTTTCAAGCAGTTCTGAGTAACCCCGACCACCCGGACTACGGCGTGGTGACCATTCCCTTCCCTATCCCCCACGACCAGTATGCGCACTGCATGGAGCTGTTGGAGGCGTTGGAGGTCGGTGACGCAGTCAAGGCGGATTGCAGGGTGGAGAAGATCGACAGCTTCTACACCGTCCTCAAACGCATGGAGATGTTGACCGTCAATGTGGAGGAGTTGAACTACCTCGCCAAACGGCTGGACGGCTTCGATGCGGGCGAGGCCGCACAGTTTCAAGCCATGGCGCACAAACTGGAGCTTTTTGAGCTGAAGGATCTCATCAATCTGACCTTCTGCTGCCAGCAGACTACGGTCATTACGGATTTTTCTGACCTTGCCGCCGTTGGCCGCGACCACTACATGAACCTGCACGGCGGCAGCGCAAGTGTGGATGAACTGAACGCGCTGGACGGCAAGGGAACCGCGCGGCAGCTCATTGAAAGCGGCAGCGGCACGATCACCCCCTACGGCGTGGTCTACGACAACGGCATGAAGTTAGAGCCGGTCTATGACGGCCGGTTTTTTCCCTGCTATTACTATGAGCCGAACGCCATCACCGTTGCGGTGACCTCCAAAGCCGAGCCGGAGGACACAGAACACATCACATGGCTGTTCCTCCCCATGGTGCAGGAGGAGATCGACCGCGCCCTCCTTCGCGGGGGCATCACAGATCCCGCCGATGTCCGCCTGCGGCTGGAGGACAGCCAGCTCCCCAATGAGGTGGATGTCCTGTTGGATATGGAGTACGAAACCCTCTCCGACCTCAACGAACTGGCAGAGGCGACGGATGGGTTATCAAAAGCGGATATGGAAAAGCTGGGCGCTGTGGTCATGCTGGCAGAGCCAAAGTCCGCGGCACAGATCAAAAACCTTGCGGAAAGCCTCGACCTCTTTGACCTCGCTCCCGGTGCGCATACGCCGCAGGAGTACGGCAAGTACATGATCCAGCAGTCCGGCCGCTTTGAGTATGACGAAAACCTCGACGCTTTTTATGACTATGAAAAGTACGGCACGGAGCGCATGAATGAGGAGGACGGGATGTTCACCGACCGGGGCTACATCGCCTATAAGGGCTATTACAGCATGGAGGAAGTGATGAACGGAAGCCAGAGCAGCCACATGGAGATGGGAGGGCTTTCACGATGATCATTCAAGCAGAACTCAGGCGGAAACAGTCCGAGTACGAGGGGGAACCCTGTGCCGTGGATAAGGTCATCGAGCTGCCAAGCCCGCGGTTCCGGCAGTTCAGCCGCGCACTGCTGGCTGATTATGATTTCATCGCAGAGAATAAAAACGCCATCCGGCACGATGAGGATGCCAGACACTGTCTGCTCATCCTCGACGCGGAGGGAATGGACGGTTTCCTTGTTGACCCACAGGGGTACAACTATGCTCGGTACAGTGCCTTTGTCCCCAACGCCCGCAGCTTGCTGACGCCGGATATGGGGATCGACCGCAGCTATCTTTCGCCGGCAGAGCCTTGGCGGGATGAGAGCAGGGATGAAATGCTCCGCATGACGCTGCGCGTCGATGGAAAGCCGGACTACACCCTCGTCCTCCCCGCTGATGAGGAATACCTGGACGCGGTGAAGGCTTACCTCGATATTGATGTTTTCGCGGATGCCATGCTCTGCGATATTCGCTTCAAGGTGCCTTACATCGGGGAGCTGATCCGTGATACGGATTGCCCCGCCGTGGAGGATTACAACGATTTTGCCGAAGCCTTGGAGGACATCTGGCAGCAGGACGGAATGCTCCTGACCTACGCCGCCGTGCTGGAGGCAGAGAAACCGGAAACCCTGCACCGTGCCTGTGAGCTCCTGCAAGATTTGGATAACTATCAGCGCATCACGGAGGATGCCTACGGTTACGGTCAGCAGCGATTGCAGGAAACGCTGGGGCTGGATGATGAAGCCATCTATGAGCTGGACGGCTACATGGATTTTGAGAAATACGGTCAGGACTGCATGGAAAACGACTGCGTGACAAAAACAGAGTTCGGCCTGCTGCGGCGCTTGGACCCGCCGTTCCCGGTGCAGCAGCAGGGACAGAGGATGATGTAGGCAAAAGCGGCTCGATCCATTTGAATCAAGCCGCTTGGTAGGCAGACAAACGGGAATTTGTTTGTACAATGTTCAAGATATAACTGTTATTATGTCTTGATTAGAGTACAAACTCATATAAGAGGAACTTCCTCGGTACTCCAATATCAACATATGTGATTTCAACCGTATCCACATACTTAAATCCAAACGACATATACATTTTCTGTGGAATATCATTTCCCTCTATGCAATCAAGACGAATTGATTTAAGGTTTCTTTCCCTTGCTGTGTCTATTGCGTGTTGAACTAACTGCTTCGAGTATCCACGACCTCCATATTCCGGAAGGACACGCAAGGCATGAAGAACTACTGTCTCGTTATCATTTGCATCAATAAGCCATTTAACTGCGTGATACGCCTCATCACGATCATGATTCATAATATACGCCGCAACAATTCGACCATCTTCAATACCGATAAACTGATTTCTCTCTTTGATTGCATCTTTGATCATTTCATCTGGAGGGAAACCACCTTTATCTCCCTCCGGCAGAAAATCTTTTTCGCTCAAAACTTTACACATACCGTCATAAAACTGTCGCAATTCTATAAAATTTTTCTCTTCTGCATATCTGATAATCATAGAAATCTATCCCTCCAACTTCCGATTTGTTTGCCACATCATAGCACACCCTCAAAAATGTGTAAAGCCAAATTCTACACCGAAAGGAGAGCTTAACCTTGAAAGATGCAACGCAATTTCATATCCGCCCTGCCCGCCCGGAGGAGGCGGGCTTATTTTATACCCCGCACCCCGAAGAAGATAAGCGGCTGGGTACCGTTGGACATGTCCGCATGGACTTCGGGCGCAGCGGCAACGAGTTCTGGCATACATGGTGGCCCCGTGGCCCGGAGGAGCTGAACAGCCCCGCATTCAAGCTGGAGCTGCAGGAGGTCGTGGACACGCTGCGGGAGAGTGTGCTGAAAAACCGCTTCGCTATGGAGCGTTTCTGCTATGAACACGGCGGGAAAATCAGCGGCGGCTGGACACAAAACTACGGCTACATCGTGGAAACCGAGCATTACCGCTACTGCCTGCGCTGCAATCCGTCCCCTGGAGATTATAACTGCTACTGTACGGCCTATGATCTGGATGTCCAGCGGCAGAACATGGCGCGGGACAAGCCGCTGGTCGGTCGCACGACCTACGCCAACGGCGACACGCAGGAATTTACGAGTGCGGACGAGTTCCTCCGCTGCGTGCGTGAGGAGTTGCCGTACCGCCCCACCACCGGCTTCCACTACGAAGTGCTGACGAACGATCCCGCTGTCCGCAAGGCGGTGGACGATATGGCCTACGACTTCTATGGCGAGGAGAATCCCCGCCAGTTAGATGACTACCAAAATCCGCCCGAACCGGGCATGACTTTCGGAGGTATGTGAACATGGACAGAAAAATGGTGGAATTCATCAAGGAGCAATATCCGCCCGGAACCCGCATCCGGCTCAACAGTATGGACGATCCCTACGCGCCCATCGTGCCCGGTACAGAGGGTGAGGTGGACTTCGTGGATGACATCGGCCAGCTCCATATGAAATGGGACAACGGCAGGACGCTGGCGCTTGTCCCCGGCGAGGACAGCTTCTCCGTGCTGCCGCCGAAGCTGACCACGCTGAAGCTGTATATGCCCCTGACTGCTGACCTCTTTGCGCCGAACGAATACGGCGATATGGATGAATACAGTGAGCTGCTGGAGGGTCACGAACTACGGGGCTATCAGGATCAGATCACGGCGGCGCTGGTCAAAAATCGGATGCCGGAGGAAACGGAACGCGGCCTCATGCACTGGTACGATGTGGCCGACAGCATCGACAGAAAGGTACATTCCGCCGTATTCACCGTGGAAAGCCGGGATCGGCAGCTCTGGGGTGTGGCGGAGTGCCGCGTTGCCGGAGGACTGAGCACAGCAGAGATGGACACCCTGAAAGATTTTATCACCGGGCAGGCGTCGGACGGCTGGGGCGAGAGCTTTGAGCAGCAAGAGATCCTCGTGGATGGTGGAAGCGAGTTATATATCCACTTCTGGAACTCGGATCAGTGGAGCATTCAGACGGAGCAAGAGCTGTTTGTTCCCAAGCTGGCGGAAGGTCTGCCGGAGCTGTGCTTCTCTATCCTGGCATCTACCGGCGCACTCATCTGCATCAAGCGCGGTGAGAGCGGCTATTATCCCAGTGACTGGTCTACAGATGATCCCGCGCAGAACCGGGAACTGGCCGATTACAACAATGAGCGCCTCGGCGTGACGCAGGCGCAGCGGCTTGCCATGGAATGCGGCAGCATACACGGCTGGAATGTTCCTGGCGCAAACCCTGCCAGCTATGAGCAGGACGCTCCGCAGATGGGAGGGATGACCCTTGGATAAGAATATCTTTGGCGTGTATCTGGCAAAGGAAGGTGTGCCGAACAACGAGGCGTATGCAAAACTCGACCTGCCCGCTTCCCCGTGGGCGCTGTGGGACGCGATGGACAAGGTGCGATTGCAGGAGGGCGAAACGCTGTATCTGGAAATCGACGAGTATTACAGGTTCGATGCACTTGCGCCCCATTTGGCAGGGCTGGATATCAGCCTCAATGAGTTGAATGACCTCGCCGGAGAGTTGGCAAGGTTGGATACGATACAGGGCATCGCCTATCGGGGGCTGCTGGAGATGGCAGTGCAGGAAAAGGTACAGTCCAACGGCGGTATCATCACTATGCAGGAGCTGCTGGATCTGGCGGTCAGCGTCAGTGCGGACTGCTGCCATGTGGTGGATGCCGCGGACGATGCGCAGCTTGGGCGCTTTTATGCGGAAAACGACTTCATGCCGGAACTGGAGGGGATATCAGACACGGTATTCGAGATGCTGGACTTCGCCAAAATCGGCAAGGCGCTCCGCACCGGCGAGGGCGGCGTTTATGTGGGCGGGTGCTATGTGGTGCGGGACGGCGGTCTGCTGACAGCGCCGCCTTGCCCCAAGGAGCTGCCGGAAAAGCCGGGGTATCTCTTCCAGCTGACCTTCGGCCTGCACCCGGATTATCGAGACGACCGCACGGTAACACTGGATCTCCCCGCCTCGGGAAAAGAGTTGGAGGAAGCGCAGGAGCGGCTTGGTACACTGCAATGGGAAAATACTGCCGTGCTCGACTACGATGGCATCATCCCCAATGCGGCAACGTTTGCTGATCTGCCCACAGAAATGGAAGCCTTCAATGAGTTTGCCAAAGCGGTGAAGAATATCCCTGCCCGACAGGTACAGCTCCCAAAACTGAAAGCACTGCTGGAGCAGTTTGAGGTACAGGACATCGGAACGGCTATCCTTCTGGCGGAGCGCATGGACGAATACATCCTTACGCCGGAGATCAGCTCACCGCAAGAGACAGCCGTAGACCAGCTGCGCTTTCTGCTGGACGATGCCGCGGCAGAGCAGTTGATTCCCCATGTAAATCTCTTCGCCTACGGAAACGAGGTGATCCGGCATGACAACGCCGCGCTGACACCCTACGGCCTGCTGCATCGCGCAGATCATCAGCCGATGCTGTCTCCATCGCAGGAAAAACAGATGGATATGGGAGGTCCGGCATGAGCGGCAACGTCAGTGCCAGAGGGCCTCCCTATTTTGTTTCCACCGTTTCGCGTCTTTCCGTTGACTTGCGGGCAGTTGTGTGATAGTTGTTTGTGCTACCAAAACACAAAGGAGGATGGCACAGATGAAAAAGATCACAGTATTACTAATGAGTATCCTGCTGCTCCTGTCTGCCTGCGGGCAGGCACCGATTGCAGCAGAAACCGAGACAATCCCGCAAGTGACGCAGGAACAAAAGGAAGCGCCGATGATTCCAGCAAAGGCGGAGGCAGTGGACGAAAGCACAGAAGCCGGGGACAATGCGATCGCGGCAAAGCCTGCCGAGCAAATGGATGCGCCAAAGGGTGCGGATAAGGCAGTCGAAAAGCAGCCTGCATCCGCCGAAGCGGGGCGGCCTGCTGTGTCTGAAGCGCCAGCGGCATCCAAGTCAGAGGCCAAATCAGACCCTGCACCTACACTTACACCAGCGCCCAAACCCGAACCTGCTCCGACACCTGAACCTACGCCTGTGCCTACGCCCGAGCCTGACCCTGCGCCGCCTGTGGCCAGCGGGGACATCTACTCCGTGGCGGAGGCGGTGCAGGCGGGCAACGAATACGCGCAAGCGCAGTATGGTGTGACCATCGACACCACCATGACGACTGCCGATTCCAGCTACTTCCCCGGCACGGCGGACAGCGTGGCGTGGTTGGCGGCCAACGGCGGGCAGGAGGCGCTGAACCGTGCGGCGCGGGGCAACGTGGAAGCCACTTTTGACTACCTTGCAGCCATGGACGGCGCGGACACGGTCAGCGCCTACGCACGGTTCAACTGCACCGTGCGCTACAACGCGGCATCGGACGAGTATATCGTGGTGGTGCTGTACGGATAAAATTGAATACCCACCAGAGGGCCGACAGCGAAAGCTGCCGGCCTTTTGCGTTGGGAGAAAGGACATTGCATGAAGAAAACCATTCCAAAGCTGCTGACACTGGTGTGCCTGCTGGCGGCGCTCATGGGGCTGTCCATCGTGACGGCCCACGCCGAGACCGTCACCGGCACCATCAGCGGCGGCAACGAGTATCGCTACCACGAGGACAAGACGCCGGTGTCCCAATGGGGTGCATTTACCAGCACGAAGCTGAAATATTTCACGCGGGACGATACCGGCGCAACAGTGCCCGCCTATTGCATGGAGCCAGCTGTGCGTTCGCCCCAGGGCGACGCCGAATACTCCTCCGTCAGCTGGAGCGGGCTGAGCTGGAACCAGCGGTACGCCGTGACGCTGGCCATGGCCTACGGCTATGGCGGCAACTACGGCTTCGATATGCACCCGGACTGTGCGCAGCTTGCGACGCAGGCCATCATCTGGGAGTTCGTCTGCGGCTACCGCGGCACGACGTACCCCTACACGCTGTATGACACCACCTGCAAGGAGCTGTTCCACTATGCCGGCGACGATGTGGCGGTGGCGTATGACATCATCATCGACCGCATCATGCAGCACGGCACGATCCCCAGCTTTGCGGTGCGGTATCGCAATCAGCTTTCGGACAGCAATGCTATCCAACTGACGTGGGACGGCAGCCAGTACACCGGGACAGCCACCGATACCAACGGCGTGCTGTCGCAGTATCGTTTTCGCGCCAACATCAGCGGTGTGACCATCAGCCAGCGGCGCAACGTGCTGACGGTCACGGCCACCAAGGAGGCCGGAGCGCAGCTGAACGGCTGCGTCAGCAGCGATTACGGCTACTCGCTGGACGTGGAGGGCACGGAGTCCGTGTTGCTGGAGCCCAGCAACGGCAGCAATTATCAGGCCTGCGCCGCGCTGACCACCCTGCCCGACCCCGTGTGGGCGTATGTGCATTTTAAGGTCAACATCGTGGAGGAGAAGGGTTCTCTCACCATCAACAAAGTGGACGCCGATACTGGTGCAGCACTTTCAGGCGTCACCTACCGCCTGTTTGATGCCAGCGGCAATAAAGTGGCCGATGTGACCACCGGTGCGGACGGTAAGGCGGTATTCAGCGACCTGCCGCTGGGCAGCTATTCCTATCAGGAGATCAGCGCGCCGGAGGGCTATGTGGTGGACAGTACCAGATACACGGTCACCATCTCCACGGCGGCGCTGCATATCACCGAGCAGCGTACCAACGCGCTGGCCAAGGGCAGCATCGAGATCCTGAAGGTAGACGCCGAAACCAGACAGCCGCTGGCCGGTGTGGTGTACCGGCTTTTTGACGCCAACAGCAGCAAGATCGCGGATGGCACCACTGACGGTAACGGCAAGGTGACCTTCTCCGGCCTGAAGCCCGGAAAGTACGCTTATCAGGAGATCAGCACTGTAAGCGGCTATCTGCTGGATGACACCAAGTACGACTTCAGTCTGACCAGCGAAAATCTCCATGTAAAGGTCACTCGTGAGAACACGCCTGCCAAGGGCAGCCTGACCATCCGCAAGATCGACGCCACAGGCGGGCCGCTTGCCGGTGCGGAGCTGTTGCTGGAGACGTCCACGGACGGTCAAAGCTGGACGGAAATCGGCAAGGTCACCACCGGTGCGGATGGTATCGCTAAGTGGGAGGAGCTCAAGCTCGGGGCAAAGTACCGCATTATTGAGGCCAAAGCACCCGCAGGCTATACCCTGCTGCCTGAGCCGGTATCGGTGGATGCGCTGACGGCGGACGCGCCGGACATTGCCATCACCCTCTGCAACAATGCGGACTTTGTGCTGCCGTTTACGGGCGGTCGCGGTTTTGTTGCACCCATCCTGTTTGCGGCACTCATGCTGGGCATGGGTGTTTATTTTTGCAAAAAATCTGATTTTATGAAGGAGAACAACTGAACATGAAAAAGATCCATCGCGTATTGGCACTGCTGATGGCCGTTGTTATGGCTTTGGGCCTCATCACCACAGCGTTCGCAGAGCCGACAATCGACCCTGCAAAGAAAGCATCCCTTTCTATCTACAAGTATGACATCACCGCAGCAGGCAACGACGGCACGTGGGATGCGGAATCCTACGTTTCCACCGGTCTGCATGACGATGCGGTTATCGACAAACTGAGCAAGTACGCCATTCAGGGCGTGGAGTTCACCTACCTTCGCGTTGCTGACATCGCCATGAACAATGAACTGGTGGACGGTCAGCGTCAGGTGGGTGTGCTGTATGGCTTCGACAGCTCTGAACGCTCCAATGCCGCGCTGTCTGCCATCGACCTGACTACTGCGGATGCTCACAAGACCGACAACGGCATCAACTACTTCACCAGCGATATGCTCAACAATAAGCTGGCCGCTGCCCTGTCCGCCAATGCCACCACCGTCAAGAACGCGCTGGAAGCTGCGGTCAAGAATGGCACGGCCATGGCCGAGACGGACGCTGCCGGTCACACCTTTGCATCCGACATGGAGCAGGGCCTGTACCTGGTGGTGGAAACCAGAGTTCCCGAAAATGTCACCAGCACCTGCAATCCCTTCTTCGTGTCCCTGCCCATGACCACCGTGGACGGTGCGGCATGGAACTACGATGTCACCGTCTACCCCAAGAACCAGACCGGTAACCCTACGTTGGATAAGACTGTGCGCGAAGCAAAAAACTCTACCGGCAAGAACACCGGCAGCCTGACCGACACTACCGATGGTTACGCCCACACCGCCACCGCTTCTGTGGGTGACACCGTGGACTATCAGATCATCAGCACCCTGCCCACTATTACCTCCAAGGCGACTTCTCTCAGCGAGTACACCTATGTGGATACGCTGAGCAAGGGTACCAAGTACAACAAGAACGACGTGGTCATCGAGTTTTTCAAGGACAGTGGCTGCACCGACAAGATCACCACTTGGGCGGAGGATTCCGGCAAGTTCACCGTGACCTACGATGATACCGCCAACACCATGACCATCCGCATGACCGATGCCGGTCTGAGCGAGATCAACGAAGCTGCCACCGTTTACACCGACAGCGTGAAGCGCGGCTACTCCGACTGCACCATGCGTATCACCTACGCCGCCACTCTGACTGCCGACGCCCAGATGGGCGACAAGGACAACCCCAATGAGGTCGTGCTGACTTGGAAGCGCACCAACACCACCTACTTTGACACGCTGGAGGACTGCTGCCATGCCTACACCTACGGCGTGGATGTACTGAAGCAGTTTTCGGATGGCAAGGGCAGCGCACAGAATGTAAAGTTTCTGCTGCACAACGATACCGACGATTGTTACATCATTGCCGACCTGAAGGATGGCGTGTACTACGCCAAGGGCTTTGCCGCCAAGAAAGCGGACGCCACCACCTTCGTCCCCAACGTGCAGGGTCATGTGGTGGTGAAGGGGCTGGAGGATGACACTTACTCCCTGACTGAGACTGCCACCGACAAGGGCTACATTCTCCTCAAGGAAGCGGTCAAGATCGTCATCACCACTAAGGAAAACGGCGCTTGCGAGCAGTGCGGCGCCAAGCTGCTGACCGCCGCCGGCACCGTCAACGGCAAGGCCGTCAGCATGACGGACGGCAACGCCATCGTCCCCCTGACCGTGGTCAACAACCCCGGCTTTGATTTGCCCAAGACGGGCGGCTACGGCACTTGGATGTTCACCATCGGCGGCGTGGCGCTGCTGGGTGCGGCGGCCTTCATCGTGGTGAAGTCCCGCAAGCGTAACGAGCAGTGAAGCATTGGCTGTTGGCGGCGGTTTGCGGCGTTGCTGCGCTGGGGCTGCTGCTCTATCCGTTAATCAGCGAGGCAGTCAATGCCAAATACCACTCTGACATCGAAACCGCCTACACCGCCGCTATTGAAGAAACCGACAAAGCCGAGCTGACTGCACAGCGTGAAGCCGCAGAGCAGTACAACGCCATGCTGTCCGGCGCGGCCATCACGGAGGGAGGGGCTTCGGCCCCTCCCTTGGCGTATGCCCAGCAGCTCACGGTGGGCGGTGTCATGTGCTATGTGGACGTCCCAAAAATCGGCGTGTACCTGCCGGTGGAGCACGGCACGGCTGCGGAAACACTGGAGAGTTCCGTGGGTCATGTGGTGGGCACGTCCCTGCCAATTGGCGGCACAAGCACCCACGCGGTGCTGTCCGCCCACAGCGGCATGGCGACCAGCAAGCTGTTCTCGGACATCGATCAGCTTGCGGAGGGCGACACGTTTTATATCCATGTGCTGGGCGAGGTGCTGGCGTATCAGGTGGACGCCGTCAACACGGTGCTGCCCACGGACACCAGTTTGCTGCAAATCGAGGGCGAAAAAGACTTGGTGACGCTGGTGACCTGCACGCCGTTTGGCGTCAATACCCACCGGCTGTTGGTAAGGGGCCACCGTGTGCCGTACACGCCGGAGCAAGAAGCAGTAGCTGCCGAAACGCAGAAAGCCGCATCCTCGTGGACACGGCACTACCTGACAGGCTTGGCTATCGGTCTCGGTGTAGTGGCGGTGGTCAGCGGCGGGTATTTCATCGTGAAACGGAGAAGATGCCATGCGTAAGACATCTTTGTTGTTGGCGGCGGTGTTGGCCGTGGCTGGCTTTTTCGTTCTGTTGTGGCCGGTGGTTACCGGGTACAGGCTGCAAACCAATACAGACGAAGCGGTGCAGAGTTTTCTCGAAGAACGGAAGCCGGAGCAAAACTATCCCAAGCTACTGGCAGCCTTACAGGACTACAATCGCCAGCTTTATGCGGAGAAACAGCGAGATCTCACCAGCTTGGAAGCCTGCGAGGAGCCTGCCGTTGACCTTGCCGCCTACGGCATCGAGGACGAGATCATCGGCGTGCTGGAGATCCCAGCCATGGAGCTGACTATGCCGGTTTATTTGGGCGCGTCCGATGACCACCTTGCCGCAGGCGCGGCGGTGTTAGGCAATACCTCCGCGCCCATCGGCGGCGACAACACCAACTGCGTTATCGCCGGCCACCGTGGTTGGAAAGGCGCGGACTACTTCCGGCATATCGACCGCCTGCAGGTGGGCGATACCGTGCAGCTCACCAACCTGTGGGAAACGCTGACCTACACCGTAACGGACATTCAGGTCATCCAGCCCCACGAGGCGGAGAAGATCAAGATCCAGCCAAACCGCGACCTGCTGACCCTGCTGACCTGCCATCCCTACGCCAGCGGCGGAAAGCAACGGTATGTGGCGGTGTGTGAAAGACTACAAGATTAAGGAGAAAAACACTATGAAAAAAGCGATTTGCATTATCGCGGCAGTAATTGCCGCCGCTGTATTTTTTGCGGCAAGGCGTACCCGACCTTGCGGCCGCAGAGAGTGCCGCCGCTGACAGACAAACAACGATAACAAAGGGACCGCTTACCGAAAAGGGACAGCGATCCCTCTTTTTGCGCCCTTTTCGGTGAGCGGCCGCCGGAAAGGAGCATGACAGTGACAAACGAAACCATCGCCAGATATCTGGAGAACGGATATAAGGGGCGAAAAAACGCCGTTAGCAGCCGGGAGCTGGAACGGACGCTGGCCATCAGCGGCAACGAGCTGCGGAAGCGGGTAAATCGCCTGCGCCGGGATACCGTTCCCATCGCGGCAGACCAGCGGGGCTACTATTACGCGGAGACCGCCGCCGAAGTCTATGACACCATCCGCACCTTGGAGAAGATGCGCAAGGGACTGGACGCCGCCATCAGCGGCTTGGAGCGTGCGCTGGAGAAATTCGGGGAATGAAGGAGCGCACGAAAAAGCTCATCCCATGGGTGGGCGGCAAGGCGCAGCTCATGTGGGCCATTCAGATGCTGCTGCCCACCCGCTATCAAACGCTGGTGGATGTGTTCGGCGGCAGCGGCATCATTACGCTGAATACCGCCGTGCCGAAGGGCTGCCTGCAGATCTACAACGACCTGAACCACGACCTGTATAACCTGTTTTTCTGCGTGAAGTACCGCCCGCTGGAGCTGGTGCGGGAATTGGAATTTCTCCCCGTCAATGCCCATGATGAGTTTGATGTGCTGCTGCGGTTCCTCCATGGTGAGGACTTCACCGCGGAGTATATGCAGAAGCAGCTGGAGCTGGCGGAGGTCATGCTCCCGGCATCGCAGGCGGCAGAGGTCAAGGGGCTGCTGCTGAAGCGCGCGGCGCTGGGAGATGTGCGCCGCGCGGCGGCGTTCTATAAATTGCAGCGTTACAGTTATAACGGCAGCGGCGGCAGCTATGGCACGGCATCCTGCGACATCCGGCGCTTTTTCCACGAGATCTGGGAGTGTTCCCGCCGATTGAAGGATGTGGCGCTGGAAAACCGTGATTTTGAGAGCATCATCGCCGCCCGCAACGATCCTCAGACTGTGATCTACTGCGACCCGCCCTACTATGAGGCGGAGTGCTACACGGTGGAGTTTCCCCGCAGTGACCACCAGCGGCTCCATGACGCGCTGGCGGCGCATAAGGGATTCGCCATGGTGTCCTATAACAACTGCGCATATATCCGTGAGCTGTACGATGACTTCTTCATCTACGAGGTGGAGCGCCCCAACAGTCAGTCCAAGAAGAAAAATGACACCTACGCGGAATACATCATGACCAACTACGATCCCCGGAGCTTCGCACCGCAGATGACGCTCTTTGACGATTATGACAGCAACGGAAAAGCCTGCCGGTTGGTACATATCCCCCACCGGCCTTTACACGAATATAAGGAGGAACTATGAAAAACGAAATGACACTGGATCAGCGCGGGCTGACCATCCCCGCGGAAGAACTGGCAGAGCACGGCTTGGACGGCGCAGACCTGTCCGCGCAGATGACGCGAAGCTTGATCCTGCTGCTGAACTGCGGCTGCTGTCCGGCACAGCTGGCGCACCATCTGGCGGAGGGAGATGTGATCTATGCCGTTGAATGAGGGGATGTATCCCTACACGGCCAAGGAAGCGCGAGAACGGGGCGAGCTGGAGCTGTGGCGCGCCAACTTCCGCGCCAACTGCGCCTGCGCCGGGGCCATAGAGCTGGCGATTCGACGGGATTTTGACGGGATGCACCTGAAGGACGGCTGCGCCAAAAGCGTTATCGACCAGTACGGCTACAAGAGGGTGGGCTTCGTGCTGGCCAACACCCTGCAGGAGCATGCCTATGACGGGCGGTATCACGAGGCCAACAAGCAGTGGAGCCGGAGGATATTCATCCCCTCCGACGGCGGACACCGCCTGACCTTCGTGGTGAACAGCCATCCCGCCGTGCTGGACGGCTTTGTCAGCGACTACCGCGGAGAGCTGGCGCGGCTGCACCTGTTTGGCACGGAGCATTGCCTGCCAGATACCGGAGAGCAGGACTTCACCGGCAAGGTGCTGGTGCTGTCACCGGACACACTGCGGGAGGACTGCTGGCAGCCGGAGAACCAGCTCTGGCTGGCCCATAGCGGCTTTGGCTGTCTGCCCCACGCCCGTGGGAGGTCTGTACTCTGCACCTGTCTCGTGGATGGCGAAACGACCCGCTGGAATCGCAGTGAGTTCGTAGGCGTTATCCGGGACGAGTGCATTCCGGATTGGGCGGCAGAGAAGCTGGCGCAGCTGCGGCAGGAGCAGACGGAGATGACACAGGAAATGACGATGTGAAGGAGGAATGACGATGAAAACGGTAAAACGCGCCGCAGTGCTGCTGGGTGTAACAGCGCTGCTGTGCTGGCTGTTCTCCGTGGCGGCCTATGCCACCGGCACCGGCGATGTGGCCAGCGCGGTGGAGGGTACATGGCAGACGGCATCCGGGCAGATCAAGACGGTGGTGAACAACGTGGTATTCCCTGCCATCGACCTGATCCTGGCGGTGTTTTTCTTTGTGAAGGTGGGTACAAGCTATTTTGACTATCGGAAAACAGGACAGTTTGAATGGACGGCTCCCGCCATCCTGTTCGCCTGTCTGGTATTCACCCTCACCGCGCCGCTGTATGTGTGGGACATTGTAGGGGTGTGAGGTGATAACCTTCTACGAACAGGAGCTTCGGAAAATCGTTGGGAGCTGCTATCCCGATGCCACCTATGTGGACAGAGCCTGCTATGTGCGTCTTGGTGAGATGAACCGGGCAAAGATCCAATTCGTCACAGGCATGATCGGCAGTCAGTACAATGCCCTGCAGATCACGATCCTCAACCGCAGCGAGGGACAGGTGGACACCCTGCGCCTTCGCTTCTCAGACCTGCTGGGGCTGAAGATGACCGCCAATCACAACTTTCGAAACGGCGTGGAGCCGCACATCTGGGATGACTCCGGGAAAGTAGACTGGTATATGTATCATCCTACCCGGCAGGACTATGAGGTGCTGTCCACTGCGGTGTCTGACTATCTGGAGGTGTTTCAGGATATGGACCAGTCTGCCGACCAAGCGTGGGAACAGACGATGTGAAGAAGAAAGCGTGATACCCCAAGTTTAGCAGTCCTTCTTGACGTGCAGGAATAATTCGTTTATAATAAAGGCATAATTAAGCAATGAGAGGAGCTGAGTAAAATGATGATTCGTTCGGCAACTTCCCTGCGCAACGGGTATGACGAAATGGTTCGGCTGGCGAAGGAAAAACAGGAGCCTATCTATTTGACACGGAACGGCGACGGCGAGATGGTTTTTGTCCCGATGGATCTCTGGGAGAAGCGGGAGAAAGAGCTTGACCTTCTGTATATGCTGCTGCAGCGGGAACAATCCCGATTGGCGGGAGCAAAAACCTCCTCTATGGACGATATGGAGCGTCTGACGCAGGAGGTCTTGGATGCGGATTGAATGGCTGTATGAAGCGAAACTGGAATACAGGGATTTGCTGCTGTATCATAAAAACACAGTCGGTACGCAATCTGCGGAAAAATTTGCCAAAATGATATTGTCTTCGGTAAGGAAGCTGGAAACTTTTCCCCAGTTAGGTGTTTTAAAAGAGACCCAACTGCTGGGGCGGTATGGCTTTCGGGCATTATTCATTGGGAAGTATGTCTGTATCTACCGCATTGTGGAGGACTCTGTATTGATTTACCATATTGCCGATGCCAGAACCAACTATATGTACCATATTTTCGGCATCAAGGGAGAACATAACAATTAAATATCCACTGGAAAGCACTCTGCTGCGGCAGGGTGCTTTTTTAGTTGCGGGAGGTGAAGTAAAATATTTATCTGGGATTTTGTAGCCGAAACAGTTCTGGGACAGATCGTGGACTGGTTCTACGGTCAGATCGTGGGCTTTCTCGGCAATTTCTTTGCGGAGATGGGCAGCATGGGCGCGGAGCTCTTTGACATGAGCTGGGTACAGAGCGTGGTGCTGTTCTTCTCCTATTTGGGCTGGACGCTGTACGCCGTAGGACTGGTGGTGTCCTGTTTTGAGACCGGCGTGGAATACTCCGCAGGGCGGGGCAACGTAAAAGAGACGGCTTTGAACGCCATGAAAGGCTTTCTGGCCGTCTCCCTTTTTACCCAGGTGCCGGTGAAGCTGTACGCGCTGGCGGTGTCGCTGCAGGCGGATCTGACCGCAGGCATCACCGGCTATGGCGCACGCAGCATAGGAGATGTGGCAAAGGAAGCACTGGTAGACTTTGACGCCGTGGAGAGCCTGACGGCAGGCGCGTCTATCGCACTGCGGGGCTTCGGGCCGGTGACCAGCGGACTGATGGTTATCTTCTGCCTTGCACTTATGGCCTACGCGGTCATCAAGGTGTTCTTCGCTAATCTCAAGCGCGGCGGCATCCTGCTCATCCAAATCGCCGTGGGGAGCCTGTATATGTTCAGCGTACCGCGAGGCTATGGGGACGGCTTCATCCAGTGGTGCAAGCAGGTCATCGGCCTATGCCTGACGGCATTTTTGCAGGCGACCATCCTTGTGGCAGGGTTGATGGTATTCAAGGATCATGCCCTGCTGGGGCTTGGCTTGATGCTCTCGGCCGGAGAGATCCCCCGTATCGCAGGGGCATTTGGCTTGGACACCACCACAAAAGCCAACATCATGTCTGCCGTGTATACCGCCCAAAGTGCGGTGAATATGACCCGCACGGTGGTGGCGGCGGTAAAATGAATAGTGAGTGTGTGCTGACGATGGGGAGCCTATTTGATGGCATCGGCGGGTTTCCTTTGGCTGCCATCCGCAGCGGCATTACGCCGGTGTGGGCATCGGAGATCGAAGCCTTCCCTATCGAGGTCACAAAGCTGCGATTTCCCTACATGATCCATGTGGGCGACATTACGAAACTGAACGGCGCGGAACTGCCGCCTGTGGATATCATCTGCGGCGGCAGTCCGTGCCAGGATTATGCCGAGAAAATAGTTATTCCGAAGTCATTGCATAGAGTCT
>ENA-UOOA01000716-UOOA01000716.1-human-gut-metagenome-genome-assembly--contig:-P61old-NODE-716-length-62645-cov-81.809331_pt1 | contig 62645 bp, 48 predicted proteins | sample MGYA00242467_ERZ724014 | MGnify/ENA metagenome assembly ERZ724014 | reverse complement strand
GAACTTATAACTGAATCCCGTTTACATTTACACAAAATTGTAGACAGTGCCATAATAAGGTTCAGGAGATATCTATGGAGATACCCCGAACTTCACACATTGTATTCACCGGTTCCTCTTTATTGCAAATTGACTTTTCCATAGTTTGCGACATGGCTATTACCCTTTCTATAAAGAAGCTCCGGCTTCCTATCCTCTACGCCTGCAACAAGTCATTACTACCATTCTTGAAAATGACCTGCCTGCGGTAGAAAAGGTAGAGTATGTTTCTATCAAAAAGATGAAACGCCTATTGATGATTGTTTCACAAATGGTTCCTTCATCATGCTTTATTCCGAAAAGAATAATATGCAGCAGCTTACCAAACCGGAAAAGGTATATCTGGAAAATACCAACCTGATGTATGCACTCGCTCCAACCTCAGACATAGGCAATATCCGTGAAACCTTTTTTGCCAATCAGCTGAAAGCGAACCATACAATAACCTTCTCCGGACAAGGAGATTTCCGGATAGATGACACTTATACATTTGAGGTAGGGGGAAAAACAAAAAGCTTTGAACAGATAAAGGATATTCCCAATAGCTATCTGGCAATAGACAATGTGGAATATGGAACAGGCAAGCGGATACCTCTCTGGTTGTTCGGATTTCTGTATTAAATCACGGGACTCTCCATAATATTATGGAGAGTCCCTTTTATGATGGCTAAATTACAAAAGTCTGTGCAAACAAAGTGTGTCACAAGTGTGTCATCACCTATTTTCTTTGCAAAATTTCTTCAAATCCACAATTTTGCTCAACACCCATCCGCTTAAGCAAAACATTTTTCTTTCGATAGAGTGTTTTTCTGGAAAGATGCAATAAGTATTCTAAATGGGAAAATGGAAAGCCTGCCAAACTTAAACACACCAAATGAAGTTCTTCTTTAGATAATTGGTACTTTGCACAAAGATCTGTTATGGCGTTATTCCACTGTATATCCATTCCAACTACAAATTCCTGCCATTCCTGATCGCTTATTTCTTCATCAGATTGATCCCTATCCTGATAATCTTTTATAATAGCCTGCATCTTTGTGTAAAGCGGTGAGTGCAGGAAAGCCTCTTTTGCCAAAGTCCTTCGCTTCAAAATCATCTCGTCCAGTTCTGCCTGCAAGTTTTCTCTTTGTTCTTCATCAATCTGATGCGAAGCCAATTCTTTTCTCAACCCTTCAATCTCCAGATTCTTTTGTTCTATATTAGTCTGTAAACTAACATAATGTTGATTTAAATCCTGATTTATCTTTTCTAATTCTTGTTTATCCCTTTGCAATAAGTCATTTTTTCTTTGATATCGTCTATATAGAAAAAGAACAATTGCCACAATTATTATTGTTATTAGTATAAAACCATATATATATGTATTTAAACGTCCTTTATAATATAGCTTTTGAAGCATTGCTTGTGCATCTGTTTCTGCTTCAATTATTTCATTGACAACTACACTCCGACGAAACTTATATAGGCTATCTTTATATGCAGAACTGTTCCTCTCCAATTCTACGGATAAGGCGGCATTTCCCTGAATCATTGCAATGTCTGCCAAACGCATATAAGCACCTGCCTTTCTTCCATAATCTTTACTCAACAGACTTTTATTTAAATAGAAAGTAGCAGAATCATACTGGCCTAATTTATAGTAGGCATCTCCCAGAAGAAGAAAAGCACGATAAGCCCGTGCTGTATCTCTCCGCAAGGAAAGATTCAACTTTGCATAATACAAAGCCTTTTCTCCCTCATCCATCCGACTGTACAAATTACTGAGTGAAGCTGAAATATTAGCTTTCAAACCATTATTCCCCACACTATCTACTGCCCCAAAAGCATCCGATAATTTCCGTTCAGCAATAGGAAAATATTCCTCCCCTTTTGTTAAAGCTATAGAACCTTGCTTAGACAGGGCTTCTGACCAAAGAGTGGTATCCTTAACCTCTTGAGCTATTACTTCCATCAACTTATAGATAGAATCTGCTTTTTCATTGAAATCCTGTATATTATAGATAAATCCTATATTATTGTACACCAATCCCAATTGTCTCTTTTCTTTCGCTTTCTCCGTCAAAGGCGCCGCAATAAGAAATTCCCGGATTGCTTCCGCCTGCCGGTTCATATCCCTATACACACATCCCCAATAATAATGTGCCTTTGCCTGCATGCGCACATCATTCGTTTTATCGTAATATGCCACAGCATAGCGTATCAACGAATCATCTGTCTGCACAACATAATTCTTATCCCTTGCCTGTGTCAACAACAATACATAATAAGCACTATCAGCCTGTGTAGTAAGTTTCTCCATTGAAATATCCTGCAAGATACATAATGCACTGTCCGGCCGCGATTGCATAAGAGAGTCCGCCAATATCAGCTGTCTGTTATTACTCTGCCGCTCATTGCAGGCCACCGATAAAAAAGCAATCAAAAGAATTATTAAAGCTATATTGTTTTTCATTGTATCCGCCATATTACTATAAGTTGTAGCGCAAAGATAGAATTTTATATCAAAATGTAAGAATAGTTTGGTAATAGTTTACTTCAATACAAAGAATATAACTTTAACCCCGTCAACCGGATTGCAAAATGGCTACACCCTTTCACCCGGATGGTGTAGCCCTAAGCATAAAAGGGTGTAGCCATCCGGGAGAAAGGGTGTAGCCATTACAGGGAACTGATTATTAACTATTTATAAGTTTCTAAATTCATAAAAATGAAGAAACAGACATGGCCGGAAAGACATCCGCACCTTCTCATAAGTTTCTCCGTTGTATAAAAAAATCGGTTAATCCTTCAGATATTGCAACCGTTTTCCCCAGTCTTCCATAACTGCCTGACGCCACTTGTAGACAGTCTCAGCCCCCTGAAGGTTCCGCCAGAACAATGCAGGGTCACTCTTGTCAGTGTACCAGTTGGGACCCACCTTGCAGTCGGTGGCAGACTCCCGGCCCGGCCACAGGTTTTCAATGGTTATGGCACCTTCCAGCGCAGGAAAACCGGGTATATCGGAAGTAATGGTATAGGGGAGCGTGCCGAGGTAATACGTAGAATGACGCACGGCATAATCACCACCTCCGAGGTGGAATCCGTCCCACTCCTGCCGCCCTATAGTAAGGGTGAAGCAGGCCGAGTCCGCTGGAATATCGGGACGGTCGGGACCTTTGACATGAAACTCGATAATCGAATAGATGGGTACGGTGTCCGCAGCCGTGGTAAGCCGGTGGAAGACCGGTCGCGAACTGCGTGCGGTTGGTTCGAAGCTGCCTCCCCATGACTCGCCCTCAGGATCATCGGGATTGCCGTCCATCACATAAAGAAGTGCCGGTGTGTCGCCCATCTTGGGGATGCCCTTGTAATAATTGATAAAGTCTGCGCCAAGATGCCCTGCACCTTTGATGTAAGCATCATAATATCCGGCATTGTATTTATCTTTCACTTTATTTTGGGTGATAAAACCCCGATAAGAAGCGTTGTCTTCAATCATCCACAAGTTGGGAAAATTCTCGACTATATAGGCATAACTGTTAGTACTCCACTTTTTGTTAGGACCTCCAATCCAGTAGACACGGATTTTGTCAACAATGTCAGGCGCATCGTGAAGGGCTTGAGCCACGTCGTCAAGTCCGCCCCACACAGATATCCACAGCGGGCGTTCATCCTGCCGACGCGCACATTGCACTATCCACCGGGAACCTTCGGTGGGAGTAAGGAATCCCCGATAAGGAGCCGCTCCCTTACGCCCTTGCTTGGTTATGGCGCGAAGTTCTGCGGGAGACATCAGCCCCTTAATATGTTCGGACAGTTTGGGAAGATCTTTCTCGTAGAGGTCGATCATGCGGAGAATTTCTTCCCGGTTTCCCGAACCGTAAGAAGGAGAAGAGACAATTCCTTCAAGGTCAAGACAATCAGTATACATCAGCAGATGAGCCATTGACTGATTGTCGTCAGGATCCGTTCCCCCGATGTCAGTACTAACGAGCACACGCGGTTTTATAATGTCAGTAGCCTGAATCTGTGTCCCGATCAGGCCTAAGATCAAAATGGCAAGTAATACTAATCTTTTCATGATAGTTTGCTAATTTAAGATTTATTCTGCAAATTTACGCTCGAAATTCAATTTAAACCACCCATAAATTCGTAAAAACATGTCAGATTCCGAGAAATTGAAGACTTTCGATGAAAAACGTGACGAGTTTAAGCCCTACGGCCTGACGTGTGAGATCTGGCGTCCGCAGCTTATGCCGAAAATCGATCGTCATAACGAGATTGAGCTTAATTATATTCCCGAAGGGGGTATTACCTATTTCTTCCCTACAGGAAAAGTGACGGTTCCACCTCGCAAAATTACGCTGTTTTGGGGGCTTATACCCCACAAGATCATTAAAAGTGAATCTGACGCACCCTATTTTGTGGTCACTATACCGTTTAACCTCTTTTTAGGCTGGAGATTGCCTTCAACCATTGTCAATAGAATTCTCGGAGGGGAAGTTGTAGTCGAGACCGTCGAGTCAGAGTGCAGACTCGACAAGCCAATGTTTGAGAGATGGGTTTCTGATATGACAGGCAAGCAAAATCAGGAGGCGGTAAGCCTTGAGATTCAAGCCCGAATATTGCGGTTAACAAAAAATATGTCTGTATCCGAAGCCAAGCCCACTGCCATACTTAACCCTGCCGACGCGTCGATTTTGGAAAGGATTGTAGTCTATATTGCCCACAACCATAACCGCCCAATAAAAATTTCCGATATTGGACGGGCTGTGGGGCTTCACCCCGATTACGCCAATGCTATTTTCAAGAAGGCCTTTGGTTGCACGTTAAGTCGTTATGTAGCAGAGGAACGGATAGGCCAAGTCAAACGCAAACTTATTCTGACAGACATGAGCATAACGCAGATAGCCTTTGAATGCGGATTCAATTCAATCAGCCGTTTCAACAATACTTTTTTTAACATCTGCGGACAGACTCCCCGATGCTATCGCGAACAAAACAAGTGAAACTATTTCAGGCTGCTATATAAGTAAGTTTTATCAAAGCCATACCAAAGCCTATCATGCCACTTGAATATACACACTTCACATGATAATTACCATAGGATAATATATTTTCCTCCTATGATTGTTTCTCCCTAAATGCTCCATTTTGTGATGCCTACAGATGTGATTCAGCAGCGTCACTACTATGAAGCACGTGCTTCACAGTTGTAAAGCACGATACCCACATCCGTAGTCACTACTAAAATAATGGTTATCAACAAAATACAGATGATTAGTTTTCTTAATGAACATAAGGGATTGACATTTACAATCCCTATTTGGAATGGACAAAAACAGGCAGGTGTAAGTAACTTTACCTACACGCCGTTTTTATCTACCTACACCACACTCTAACACCGATGAACAGGGAGGTACAGAGCATGAGTGCAAGCGTGCAAGTAAAAGTATACTAAAATCTTATGTATGTTTGAGGTCAGACTTCTTCCCCCTTCAGCGTTGCGGAACTGGCTTCGGTAATCTTCACCATTACAAAATCACCCACGCGATGTGTACCCCGGTCGAATACTACCACCCGATTTTGCTCCGTACGTCCTACAAGCTGCTCACGGGAACGTTTGGAAACACCTTCCACCAACACTTCATACGTCTTGCCGATGCAACGGGCGTTAGACTCGGCGGATAGACGATTCTGCAAAGCGATAATCTCATTCAGCCGACGTATCTTCACTTCTTCAGACACATCATCCGGCAGATGCTTGGAAGCATACGTACCCGGACGCTCGGAATATTTAAACATGAAAGCCGAATCGTAACCACATATTTCCATCAAGGAAAGGGAAAGCAGGTGATCTTCCTCCGTTTCGGAATGGAAACCGGAAAATATATCTGTAGACAGACCACAATCGGGGATGATACGACGAATAGCATCCACACGTTCCAGATACCACTCACGGGTATATTTACGATTCATCAATTTCAGGATGCGAGAACTCCCACTCTGTACAGGCAGATGGATATGCTTGCATACATTGGGAACTTGTGCGATGACTTCCAGTGTTTCGTCACTCATATCCTTAGGGTGCGAGGTAGTGAAACGGACACGTACCCCCGGTGCGGCCTCAGCCACAGTGCGGAGCAGCATAGGGAAAGTAACAACCTCCCCATCCGGTTTCTCAAAACGGTAGGAATTTACATTTTGCCCCAACAGGGTGACTTCCTTATAACCTTTAGCCACGAGGTCGGACACTTCGTTAAGGATGCTTTCCACATCACGACTACGCTCACGCCCACGGGTATAGGGAACGATACAATACGTACAGAAGTTATTACATCCGCGCATGATAGATACAAAACCTGAAATGTGGTTTCCACAAATGCGCGAAGGGATCACATCCCGGTAAGTTTCAGTGGTAGAAAGCTCCACATTGATAGCTTTCTCGCCTGCCTCCACAGCTGCAACCAGATCAGGAAGAGTGAGATAAGCATCAGGTCCAACCACCAGGTCGACGTGATGATTCGTTATCAAATCATCCTTTACCCGCTCGGCCATACACCCTAATACACCCACAATCAGATTTCGTTTTTTCTTTTTAAGTGAATGGAAGAATTCTAAACGATTCAGGATTTTCTGTTCGGCATTGTCGCGAATGGAGCAGGTGTTCATAAACACAGCATCTGCTTCTTCCAGTGTATCTGCCGTTGAGTATCCCGCCATCTGCATCACAGAGGCAATCACTTCACTGTCCGCCACATTCATCTGGCAGCCGTAGGTTTCAATGAACAACTTCTTGTTGTCATCAGCAGTTGCAGATTTAAAGTCTGCTCCCGTTACTTTTTCCATAATTTCTTTTTTTTATTTCGGTTGCAAAGATACGCCTTCGGCACTAAATTACAGATGAAATGAGGAAAAATAACACTCAATAGTTAGAAAATGAAGAATTTCTGGTAATTAATGTTAAGAGACTAAACATTTTTGAGGTAGATGTTTGGCGTAAAGCAATTAATTTCACAATTTTGTGCAATGAAAGAAACATTAGATTTTTTCATAGTTAAGGTTTAGGTTAAAAAAAATAAGGGGAGCTGTGAAGCTGCCCTTTTTTCATGTTTAAAAATTGGCTGTAATTCAGATAATTTAGTTACCTTTGGCGATGAAAAACTTAAATGAGTATGGATGACATATTACAGTTTCTGTTAATCGCAGGCATAATCGTTATCGGAATTGTCAAACAATTCAAGAAAGAAGCAAAAAAGAACGCTGACAACAGCCCCGCTATGCCCATGCCGGACACTGACTTTGACGATGACGCACTGCCCATTCCTGAAAGCTGGGGAAAGACTTATGGCGGATATATCCCCGAAGGTCCCCGACCGGAACCGAAACCCGTTTCCACAGCTAAAGAAGAATACCAATTCTCTTCTTCAAAACATATTTTTGGAGGAGATCCTGCAAATACATCCCCCAAACCTATTACGGCTCCGCCGAAACAGAAGATTTCTCCTCCTCCATCCGTACAGCAAAAGCCCGAAACTGATTCCGAATATGCGATCCATTCGGCAGAAGAAGCACGAAAAGCTATTATCTGGTCGGAAATACTGCAACGAAAGTATTAACAAACGGAAAGTTGAGAGTTGAAAATGAAGAGTTGAGAGTAACTCTTCCGGTAACTTACGAATTTTCACACAGAAAAAATAACTAAATACATTATGGCACTCAATTACATCTCGGCAGCGGAAGCTGCAAGCCTGATTAAACATGGCTACAACATCGGCTTGAGCGGATTTACTCCCGCAGGAACAGCCAAAGCCGTTACGGCTGAATTAGCAAAAATAGCAGAAGCAGAACATGCAAAAGGTAATCCCTTTCAGATAGGTATCTTTACCGGTGCTTCTACGGGTGACTCCTGCGACGGCATACTTTCACGCGCCAAAGCTATCCGCTACCGTGCTCCTTACACAACCAATTCTGATTTCCGTAAAGCTGTGAACAACGGAGAAATCGCTTATAACGACATCCACTTGTCACAGATGGCACAGGAAGTCCGTTACGGTTTCATGGGCAAAGTAAACATTGCCATCATCGAAGCTTGTGAAGTGACTCCCGATGGTAAAATCTACCTGACTGCAGCCGGTGGTATCGCTCCTACAGTTTGTCGCCTTGCCGACCAGATCATCGTGGAACTGAATGCTGCTCACAGCAAGAATGCTATGGGTCTGCACGATGTATACGAACCGCTTGATCCGCCTTACCGTCGTGAAATTCCTATCTACAAACCGAGCGACCGCATCGGTCAGCCGTATATTCAAGTAGACCCGAAAAAGATTGTAGGTATAGTAGAAACCAACTGGCCGGATGAAGCACGTAGCTTTGCCGATGCCGATCCATTGACTGACAAGATTGGCCAGAATGTAGCCGACTTCCTGGCTGCGGACATGAAGCGTGGTATTATCCCGTCAACATTCTTACCGCTGCAATCCGGTGTAGGTAACATTGCCAACGCCGTACTTGGTGCACTGGGACGTGATAAAACGATTCCGGCATTTGAAATGTACACAGAAGTGATTCAGAACTCCGTAATCGGACTGATTCGCGACGGTCGTGTGAAATTCGGTAGCGCTTGCTCACTGACTGTAACCAACGACTGCCTGCAAGGCATTTATGACGATATGGATTTCTTCCGTGATAAACTGGTACTCCGTCCTTCGGAAATCTCTAACAGTCCCGAAGTCGTTCGCCGTTTAGGAGTTATTTCCATCAACACAGCTATCGAAGCTGACCTCTACGGAAATGTAAACTCTACGCATATCGGCGGTACGAAGATGATGAATGGTATCGGTGGAAGCGGTGACTTCACGCGTAATGCTTATATCTCCATCTTTACTTGTCCGTCCGTTGCCAAAGAAGGCAAAATCAGTGCTATTGTTCCGATGGTATCTCACCACGACCACACAGAACACGACGTCAACATCATCATTACCGAACAAGGCGTTGCTGACTTGCGTGGCAAGAGTCCGAAAGAACGTGCACAGGCAATCATTGAAAATTGTGTTCACCCGGATTACAAGAATATCCTCTGGGATTACCTGAAACTAACCGATGGTAAGTCTCAGACTCCGCAAGCTACCCGTGCTGCACTGGCTATGCATGCAGAACTTGCCAAAAGCGGAAATATGCAAAACGTAGACTGGGCACAGTACAAGTAAATACTTTAAAAACGGGGCTTGCCACCATACAGATAGCAAGCCCCGTTTATATTTTCTACAAAAGTCATTATACGGCAATCCAACTGCCCAATATTTTTCCTGCATTATAAACAATACAAAAACAGAAAGCAACAATACCTATATAGACCAACCAACGAGTAAATTCATTTCCCATAAGCTTTTGCCAAACACTCTTCAATACATCAATTATTCCTTTCATTTTAATTGTTTTTCTTACATGAATGATCTACTTTATCTTCCTCTAATCACTTCATCACACACGGCATCCTGAAAAGCACGCGCCTTAGCTCCTGAAAGTACATTTTGGTTCATGATGGCAAAAGCAATCTCATGTCCGTTTGTTGTCCGCAGATAACCTGCCAGACAATTAATTGCCGTAAAGGAGCCTGTTTTGGCATGTACGTTTTTATGAGAAGGAGTTCCGCGTTGCATCCGATACTTCAATGTTCCATCTACACCACCGATAGGTAAAGCTTTATATAGTTTCTGAAAAATGTCCGTACGGGAATAGGCAAATTTAAGAAAAGCAATCAACAAATTGGGAGAGATATAGTTATAATTGGAAAGTCCACAGCCATCAGCCAGTTTATAATAATCCGGATCTTCTCCCAAAGCTTTTATCTGTTTACGGATAACAGAGAGCCCATCTTCATCGGAAATATGCTTTTTACCAGTGGCCTGCGCGCCCAGACGACAAAGCAAAGCCTCAGCATTCAGGTTATCGCTTTCTTTCATAATCTGGTTGATTACATCCTGAATGGCAGTTTCAAACAAAGCTATTTGAACCGAAAGACTATCCTTCTGCAATTCGTTGAAAGCATAATTTACAGGACATTGAATACCTTTCGCCTGCAGACGTTCGAGGAAAGTATGCATAAAGAAATCCCGTGAAGAATAAATATTCACCATACCGGTACGCTTGCCTTCTACATTCCCTTTTACAACTATGTTGTTACCATTCTGTAGCCAATCCCGGGAAACCCCGAAACGCCCGGCAGCAGGAGTACGGGATTTGGTTTCATTCGTTACGGTATAATAAGAAGAGGCAGGAACACAATCGAGACTTGCCAAATGACCCCGTTCACCGGGAGAAGCCGTAACAGTGACCAGACCTTTATTCAGCATCAATGGCGAGAGATAAGGTTGATAGGAGGCAGGCGTATCATCCCAAGCCCAACCGCTTCCCCAATAAATGGAGTCTTTCATAGAAACATCTCCATATACATGGCCCGATATCACCGAGAATGGGAAACGACTTACCGCATTTACCAATGAATCCAGAGCTTCATCATCAAATTCAGGGTCATATCCACCCACAACATACAAATCACCTTTCAGCGTATCTTGTTCAATCACGCCCTGATACCATACTTCTGTTTTAAAAGGATCATCCGCATCCGGATGGGAAAGGGCGGTAATAGTAGTCAGCAGTTTCATAGTAGAAGCCGGACGAGAGAGCTTATCCGCCTGATAAGTGTATAAAGACTTCCCGTCAGTCAAGTCGTATATGGATATGCCAACGTTGGAGCCGACAGGAAGTTGATATTTAATCAAGGTATCCAGACGGGAAGAGAGACCCTTAGCAGCCGTATTTTGCCCCCATACGGTCACAGGGATAAACAAGAGGGAAAGAACAAGAGACAACAGATATTTTTTCATGTTTATCGGGTTACAACGCTTCTTTAAAAATCTCTGAAACCGTGGGATGCGGGAATACTATTTTCTTCCAGGCTTCAGTAGTCAGTTTCAGTTCGATAGCCATGCCTGCCAGAGTGATAATTTCAGAAGCCGGATTACCCAGTATGTGCGCTCCCACTATGGTCTCGTCATCTGCTATCAGAAGTTTACAAACTCCATTCACTCCTTCGTTCTCAGCAACAAAACGACCGGAATAAGCCATCGGGAGTTTTACAACACGATAATTAATACCTTTCATTTGCAGACTTTCTTCCGTCTGCCCTACTCCTGCAATCTCCGGATTGGTATATACTACACCGGGAATAGCCCAATAGCTCATGACATCTTTCTTGCCAAGTATTGTATGCACAGCTACTTCCGCCTCACGAACGGCTGTATGTGCCAGCAAAGAATAACCAGTCAGGTCACCACATATATATACTCCCGAAGCAGAGGCTTGCATCTGTTCGTTTGTACAGATATTCCCTCTTTCCGTTCTTTTTAATTCCAGATTCTCCAACCCGAAACCTTTCGTTACCGGACGACGACCTACACTCATCAATAGTTTCTCAGCAAGCACGCTGCCTGTACCTTCTGCATTCTCAAAATTAACCTGTACTTGTGGCTTCCCGTCTTCGGAAGAAGCCTCAGCAAGAGATACGACCTTCGTACTAAGCATAAACTTGATTCCACGTTTAGCATATTCCGCACGCAGAAGAGCGGAAAGCTCTTTATCCATACCTCCCAGGATTTCATCAAGCATTTCGATAACAGTGACCTGCACGCCCAGACTATTAAAGAAAGAGGCAAACTCTATACCAATTACTCCACCACCAATAATGGCAAGTGAAGCGGGAAGTTCCTTATTATCTAGAGCATCGCGGTGCGTCCAGAAAGGTACAGTATCCACTCCGGGAATAGGAGGGATGAATGTTTCCGAACCGGTGCATAGAATCAGATTCTCGCACTCATAAGTCTCACCACTACACTGCACGGTATTCTTATTGATGATGGTAGCTTCTCCCTGCACGATATTCACTCCGTGGGCAGTCAGCTTACCTTTAACACCCAACACCAGTTTACGCACCACTTTCTGTTTACGAGCAATAATCTTCGATAAATCAAATGAGGCTTCGGAAACAGTGACTGCATATTTGGAAGCATGACGCGCAGCATCATACGTTTTTGCCGAATACAATAAAGTCTTGGTAGGGATGCAGCCTTCATTCAGACAGACTCCACCTAAACTTTGCTTTTCAAACAACACTACGCTTAGTCCGGCTTTCCCGGCAGCTTCGGCAGCAGTATATCCCGCAGGACCTCCACCGATAATGGCAACTTGGTATTTCATAGTTTCTATTTATTTATAGGTATATTTCCTTTGGTAATTACTGATCAGGAAAAGAATAGCCACAATGAATCCACATAAGGCAGACGCTTCTTTCAGCAACAGGTATGCAACGCACATAAAAGTAAGAACAAATACTATTACCCATTTTTCAGTAGTAGTCATACCTTTCGATTTGAATATTTTTTCCATGTATACAGGGGTTATTTATAAACTGCCTGCAAGTTAATAAAAACCTCTCTTATCTGCACAAAAGAATTGTCCTTTCTTTATCTTTTTCACCGTACGCTTCATCTTTAAAGCATATAAATTCAGTTCTATCGAAGATTCGGTTTCTGTTGTATCTCCCATCTCTTCTACAGACAATAATTCGTGAAGTAACTCGCTACTGCGCTGGGTCAATGTTTTCTGTTTGCCTTCATCTGTTTCTGTTGACAAGATATTTAGATTACGAGAGAGCTCTCTCAAATGGGCAAAAGACTCTATAATAGCAAGAGTTGTAGCCGTAGCACGAGGACTTTTCAAAACGGTAGCAAGCATGTAAAGACCTTTTTCGGTGAAAGCTTTAGGTATTGCACGTACTTTAGGGGATAAATTTGCGGTCGAAAGTTTCGACCGCAAATGTCGTATCTCACTTTCATTCAATTCAATAATGTAGTTCTTAGGACAAGGTACAACTAATATTCTACAAAAAGCACCGCCCCTTATCTTTTTCTTACTAAAAAAACATACCTTTGCTTGCAGTATTCCTCAATAAAATACGTCTATAAACAAAAGCTATTTAAACTAACGGAACTAAAGGTACATGAAACGAACAAACTTATTCCAACTGCTATTGTTCTCCACTTTCATTCTTTTATGTGGAACAGCTTGTGATAACGGTGAAGATGAACGCTTTTCCCCTATGAAGAAAGTCATCATGGAAGGAAATAATAACAGTGTGGAAATTATCATGAGCCGGACCAACTGGAAGATAGTTTCACTTACTTCCCTTGATGGATGGAACCAGTTGGCAAGCGGACTGGAAGGATTCGGCACAATCTATTTTGACTGGGGAAGCATCACAAGAGATAAAGAAGACGCCCTGACCATACAGGCCAACGAGAACCTGGAAGATGAAGAACGGGGACTAATTATCAACCTGAGTACCAGCAGCGGACTCTATACAGAACAGATCATTGTACAGCAAAATCCCGGAGATAAATATGAAATAAAAAGCATCACCTACTCACTGGAAGAAGGAGACGGAGAATTCTGGATGGATTCACGCCCCTATGGCCTTACCTTCCGAAACTATACGGACAATTCCACCACTACTACCATATTTCCTTATGACCATGCACCTGAAGAATATCAGTTCCACTGCCCCAACGATCTTGCCTTCAAATTATTGAAGTACGAAGAACCTTTAGTGGATGTCCCGGAAATAGTAGACGAAAAAATACAGCTGACAGGTGAGAAAGTGAAATATAGCCTATTTCCACAACAGTATGACAGCAAACTAAAGTATACGGAAGTGAAAGTAGAGACTCCCCCTCAGAAACAAACCAAAATTTCGGGACTGATACTCTATAAATTGCACCAAATAACCTATACATTGACACTCACAAATGTACGTACACAAGAAGAGAAAATTGTGAAAGGAGAAATGTCGAGGAAGTTTCCTTACTTTCACACGAAACCCCGTACGGAAGTCAGCGAACTACCTTCGCAAGAATAACTCATTCTCTATTCACTATAATACCCAGCATCGTAATCTCTTCTTTACTAATGCTGGGTGATTGCTTTTCATCCAGCTTACGACAAACCAGCTTCGCTACCTTCAAGGCGTCTTCCTTCGTTGCAAAAGCTATTTTCCTCCCTACAGCAGGTATATAAGGCTGACGAATCAGTGTATCTCCCTTATGGAGTACCATATACCCATAGCCACCCTCCGCCTGCATGGCACGGCAGGTAAATTCCGTCTCACCGGTATTCGTGCAGCCGGAGAAACAAGAAAGGCATACTGCCACCAGGGACAGTACACCAATCTTTACAATAAACACTAGCTTCATAAATCACAAAAACACTAATCAACATCTTCCTGCTCATAGGGCAGGAGTTCATAAACATCATCAAAATAGCTGGTTCCCGAAGCCCCCGTCAATACAAAACCACGCTTGCCCGTAGAGAAAGATACAGCATAAGCGCGCGACGAACCTCCTGAACTTACATTGTGTACACTCGTAAGTGGAGTATAATCATCATCGGAGTCACCATACCACAAATCCTCACCAGGATCATACACCCAATAATCACTGGTTACGCCACTACGGGTTCCGGTAGCAATATACCCTCTTCCATCTATCACGAAAGATACAGTACCTAAGCGCGCTATAGCATAATCGTCATCATAATCGTCATCGCTATTAGTATTGGCAATGTCACGCAACTGAGTCCAGTTGTCACCATCAAATTTCCACAAATCATCAACCAGCGTGTTATTGTTCTGCCCACAGCAGACATAAGCTACATCATCTATAACGAAAGCCGTACCATACCAACGCTTGTATCCCCCGAATCCATTTACAATTTCCCATTGCTTTCCGGCAGCGGCATTAGGATTAAAGCGATAGAAATCTTTCAGATAATTATCATTGAACCCTGTACCCACATAGCCGTATCCTCCAATCGAAAAAGCCAATGCACCGTAGCGTGCACCACCACCAAAGTCATCCATTTGAGTCCAGGAGTCCGTAGCGGGATTATACTCCCAGGTATCTGCCAGATATGTGGGTTCGGTCTTTTGAATGCCGGTAGTAATGTAACCTCTATCATTCAAGGCAAACGAAGCCACACTATGGCGTCCCGCTGCTGCATCGGGCATATCGGCACATTGTGTCCAATAATCTCCATCCATATTGTACTCCCAAAGGTCTTTCAGATAGGTCTTATTCGACCCACGATAGCCACAACACAGATAACCCTTATTTCCAATGGTGAAACTGCCAGCCTGTCCCCGCGCTACACCGTCCAAGTCCGATCTTCTCATCCATACACCCTGGGTGTATTCATCGTCGTCCGTACAACTGCCAGCCAAGCATCCAACCGCCAGCAGTATTATTCCCAATAATAGTCGATTCATTTTTTTCAGAACTTATTTTGATTTACTATATTTTTGGTAGCAAAAGTAGGCTACAGGTACTTCATCAACAAATATAACCGACAAACGGCACTAAATTTCCGGTAAATACCTTTACCGATAAAACCTGCCCGATAGCCGATTTTAATAGGAAGATATAGAAGTTTCATTTTCCTTTGCGACTCTAAAAACCGCAGCAATGAAAAAGTTATTGTATAGTCTGATTATAATGATCGCCGCCATCTGTGCTTGTCAGGATGAAAATTCAGAATTAGGACAAAGTCTGGTGAACAGTTCTTTCTATAATGTATATGTAGATACTTGTACGGTGGACATCAGTACCATTCTTATGGACTCCATAGAGACCAGGGGAGACAGTATTTGTCAGTTAGGACACTATAAGGATGCCTCATGGGGTGAGGTCTCCGCCGCTTACTATGCCGAATACTCTAAAAACAGCTTTACTCCCAACGAGGATTATAGTTACAGCTTCGACTCGTTAGTACTGAGGATGACGCCTTCCGGCAACTTCTGGGGCGATACCTTAACACAGCAACGAATATCTGTTTACCGGCTAAAACAAGCCATCTATCTGGACGATGACGAAGATTTATACAACAGTACTATCCTGCCTACCGAAAGCATGCCTCTATTCAGTTTCACTTTCACGCCAAGCCCCGGACGAAAGAAGGAGTTAGAAATACGTCTGCCCGATGAACTGGGAAAAGAGTTACTGAATGATCTCGTAACAGAAGAAGACTATTTCGACAGCCAGGATAAGTTCAAAGAAAAGTTTCCCGGACTGGCACTCATGGCCGAAAACAGCGGAGAATGCATCACCGGATTCATGGTAAACGATTCATCCATGGCCATCACTCTGCACTATAAAGAGATAGCCAGTCAACGCACAGAAAAAGAACTGACCTTCAGTGTGAACACTGATTATGCCTATACCAGTATCCGTCACGATCGCACCAGTACCCCTCTCGCTACCTTGGAAAGCGGAATAGAGAACCTTATCCACTCCGGCAGTCTGGGCAGGCGGGCATATATGCAAGGATTGACAGGATTCTATAATCAGATAGAATTTCCCCATCTGAATAATTTGCAGGATGCAGGAGAAATTGTTTCCATAGAAAGCGCCACACTTTACCTCTATCCGCTGACCGGAAGTTATAACAAGCTAAACCAACTACCGGAAGATATACGCCTTTACATCACAGATGAAAACAATGTATTGGAAGATTATGTATACGGCAGTGATGGTGTTACGGTACAGACCGGAAATCTGACAGTGGACGATATGTTCGGGCGGGATACTTATTATTCCTTTGACGTAACCGAATTCATCCGCAACAACTTCGGTACGTGGGGCATAAAACGACAGAAGCTACTCCTGAGTCTACCAGAGAATGAAATGACAATGACTTTCAATCAAATAATCTTCACCAACGACCCCGACCAGGAGAGACAATGCAGATTAGAGATCAGATTTAAAATATACAACGAAAAATGAAACATTACCACCGGATTCCCCTTATGCTGTGCAGCTTCTGTGCGGTAAGCCTTTCCATCATAGCCCAAAATAACACCAATCTACCCACTTCTATGTATGGAGTGGGTGAACTAAGTACCAGTGACGGCGGACGTTATGCCGGAATGGGCAACATAGGTATTGCCCTGAACAGAACCGGATTCCAAAATACCTTGAACCCGGCAGCCATTACTCGAATGGACAGCACCTGCTTCATATTCGATGTCGGTGCATCGGCTTCATATGCCCGTTATTCCTTTCAGAATGATCACAGTTCCAGTTTTATGGGTAATCCCAATCGCTTCAGCATAGGATGCAGAATCCTGCCACGCTGGTATACCATGATAGGTGCTGCACCCTATAGCAGCGTGGGCTACATTATCCAGACCGAAGAAGAAGTGGAAGGTATGCCCGGAAGTTATACCTATTCCTTATTTGAAGGATCGGGAGGACTATACCGTTGTTATCTTACTAATGCCTTTGCATTGACCAAACGCCTGTCCGTTGGCATAAATCTGGGTATCATACTGGGAACGGTAACCCAAAGCGAAACGCAAGAAAGTGCCATTGTGGAGTACGAATCTTCTAAGCGTGCTTTTTATGCCGACTTCGGAATACATTATGAATTCAATACCATCGGAAACCAAAAGTGGGCAGCGGGACTTGTATTTGCCCCCTCCCTTCAGGTTAACCACGAAAACAATCTGACCTATAGCAATTCTTCCACCAGTGAAGGTGTCGATAAGAGTTATCATAGCCGGACGCAATATTTGCCTATGCACATCGGCACCGGAATATCAATGACTACCGAACGTTGGGTAGTGACCACCGATTATAATTACCTGGATTGGAGTCGCAATACCTCATCTTACACTTCCATGAAATACGAAAACCAGCACAAATTGAACATCGGGGGAGCCTATATTACCAATCCACGCCTTCCCCGGTCCACTGAATTGATGGGGGGAATAGGTTTAAGTAATTCGTATATAAATCTGCGAGGTGGAAAAATGCAATACCTGGAAGTGAGTGCAGGAGCAAGCTTTCCTATCCGGTACTCCTATCTTTCATTAGGCGCCACCTGGCGGAAACAAATCAATTCACGCAGTAGCCTGATGCAGGAAAGCCGATTCAGCATGAATCTGAATATTACGTTTGGAGAAAGAATATCACGGTCAAAATTGAGGTAAGGGAATAGTATTCTTCTGACGGATTATGAACTAAAAGAACAGAATAGCGGTGCATATTGTTTACAAATGATATATAGTCCTAACATAGTCGTATACTGAACCTAATTCAGTCGTATAGTGAATGCCATTCAGTCGTATACTGAATAGGGTTCAGTATACGACTGAATAGGGCATGGTTTAACAATGCTGATAATCAAAAAGTTACAAGAGCCTATGCTGCTATTAATAAATTCTAACAAATCCCTGCGATATATAGCGCAGCTACTTTATCGCCCTATCACTTTACCACCTTATCACTCTTTTATTCCTTTCTGTATCATATGAGTCAATTCCGGCAACAAGCATTGAAGCATACTAAAGGACAGAATAATCAGAAATATAATTCTTCAACTTCTTTCGGTAAACCTCTCCGATAGGGATACTTCTTTTATCCAGAGCAATTTTACTGCTCTCTATGGTACGTATGCAATCTTTGCGAATAATAAACGAGCGGTGCACACGTATAAATTCATCAGAAGGTAACCTCTCCTCCATATATTTCATTGTACACAGACTCAGTATAGGCTTTGGTTCATCCTTACTATAAATCTTCACGTAATCGCCCAACCCTTCGATATAAGATATTCTGGATATATCCAAACGGAAAATCCGATTGTCAGACTTTACATAAATCACTTTAGACATTTCGGGCTGAGATGCATCTGCCTGAGACTTTTCGGAAACGACAGTAAGCTGCATCCCTGTTTCACCTTTCAGACTGAACCAGCGCGAAGCCTTATTCACCGCTTCAAAAAAGATAGGAAAATTGATTTCAGATATCAGGTAATCCAATGCATCCAGACGGAAGCACTCAGCGGCATACCGAGGAGTATCTGCAATAAAAATGACACGGGTGAACGGAGAAAGCAATTTACTGAATTCCATTCCGTTGATTCCCTCCATTTCTTCCTGCCCGATTCCTACGAAGTAAAGGTGTACCTTGTTGTCATAATAACCTTTCAATGCCTCAATAGGATTACTGTACTTCCCACACAAAGAAAGAAAGGGTGTTTTGGCTATGAACACTTCCAGTTGTTCACTCACCTGTTGGTCGGCATGCAAAATAGCACAAGTCAAATTCATCATCATTTCTCTTATTTTTAGAAATTAGACGGACGACTTTCCGGAAGGCTGCAAAAAGAAAATCGAGAATTAATATTTCTTCACTTCACTTAAACGATTAGTAAGAGTTTTTATGAACAGATCTTCCTTCACCGGAAGCAACAAAGCACATTTTCCCTTCGTTCCGTACTTCACCAGCACATAGCGCATCACAGCGAAACGTCCTATTTTCATAGAAGAGGCACGCTCTACAGAAATAATGTCTTTCAGGAGTATTTCCTCCGAACGGGAAAAGCGACCGTAAAAAAGGAGAAGCCTGCCGTCTGTGGTCAGCGTATACGTAGTATGGATGAGGCGCTCGATAGCGATGATGAGCAGGAGCATAAAAAGAATAGCCATAACGGCATGCTGCATCCACATGGCATAAATGACGATGATCGTTGTCAGCACCAAAAACAAATATTGTCCCACAGCAATGCGGGCATGGAAGATACGATTCATTTTATTCTGTTTTTGCTGCTAAGATAGGTATTTTTATGGAACGACGTGAGTTATTCTTCTAATATCTCCCTCAGTTTATCACCTAACCGCTTTTCTCCCTCCAACCTCATTTTCCAACATACCGATTTATGGAACATATATACCTGCTCGGCAGGCAGGCAAAACAGTTTCTCAATTTCTTCTACAGACTGTCCAAGGGCGACCAACATACAAAGCAGTTCCTCATCTTTCGTAACACCGGGAACCAGTTCCTGTACTTTCCCTATAAAGTCCGGATAATGGAAAATAAATATCTCGCGGAAAACAGCACCACGCGCTCCGCAAAGCATATCTTTCGAAGCATAAGGCGAGTCTTCGGAAATCATTTCTATCAAAGCCCGACTGATCTCTTTCATACACAATCGGGATATTTTCTCTACTTTATTCATTGTCGGTTAGTTTTCTATTATTAGTTGCAAATTTGCAGAAACTATAAGATAAAATCATAAACAGCCAATATACAATTCAATATACAAAAATGTATCTTCCTCATTATCAACTATGAATAAAAGTCATAAAATATAGATATCATTTTCTTTCTTTTCCAAATGGAATTGTATCTTTGCCCAAACAAAGTAAGTTTTTAGAATCATGAATATAAGGAAACCATTATTCTTGCTCTTACTATTTGTAGGAGCTTGTGCTACTGATTCACATTCTCCAAGCACAGAAGATGTCGGACAGTGGCAACAAACAGCAGAAAAACTCACCACATTACTAAAAGAGGAAAAATTCCGGGAAACTGAAAATCTGACTAAAACCAAGATAGCGGAATTACTGGAAAATGCAAATGATACGGAAGAGAATGACACGCTGATCAAATATGCCCGGCAAATACTTTCTATCTCTTACTACAACTACTTAAAAAGCAAGCAATTTCGTTCCGGCATAGAGTATATGGATAGTCTCAGCCAGATTCCGTTCATACACGAGAACTGCAAACATGAACTGTTATCCGCCCGGGCAAGCCTGCACCAGATGCATGGAAACAATGAGCAAGCCATCAAGTTAGCCAATGAATACCTGCAATTACCCGACTATGAGGATGCAGACCGCTTTATCCCACAAGCTGAAATAGTCAGCGGAGTTTATATCTATTCCGGAAATGACATACCCCAAGCCATCCGAATATTGGAAAAGGCCGTGAAAGCCTACCGGCAGGGAGGAAAATACCAGAATATGCTTCGCATCATGTCCCGACTCGGTATTTATTATCGCCTCATCGGAGAATATGAAAAGGCGGTCGCTATCAATCAGGAAGCCATCAGCAGCTATACCGACAGCATAGCTCCCCCTAATATAGTAATAGCTTATGGCGAACAATCAAACCTTTATGCAGAATTGGGCATGTACGACCGGGCACTGCAACTGAATACGGAAGCTCAACGCTATTCGCTTATGAAAGACAGTTTCGGACTGGGCGATCTCTATCGTTACCGGGCATCCATATTCGGTCAAACAGGAATTAAAGATTCCATATTTTACTATTTAAACCAGGCTGAGAAGATATCAGCCCTGCAGGGCAGCTTCAAAGGAGTATTTGTGAACAAAGTTACTACAGCAGAAGCCTATCTGGAGTATCCCGATTCTGTACAAAAAGCACTAACGCTTGCATTAAGTATCTGTCCGGACAGTTCCCGCATGCCGAAGTGGGCCAAATATGAACTGGAACTTCACTTAGGGCGAGCTCTATTACAAACAGGAAAAGCTGTGCAAGGAATACCTCTGATAGAGAAAGCCACACAAGGCTTTATAAAGATGGATATGAAATCCAGAGAACAAAAGGCCAACGATATACTTATGGACTACTATCTGGACATGAATATGAAAGACGCATTCATTCGTTGCTATAGGCGTAGCCAAACTTTTATAGATTCACTGAATTTAGCTGAAAAGATGCGTGCCGTCGCTGCTGCCAATATCCGGTTTGATACCGAACGGAAAGAAAAAGAAAATACTTTGCTCTCGGCACAAGTGAAATTGCAAAAGCAACAGTTATTCTATAATATATGTATTTCAATTACCCTGCTGTTGACACTTATCATTTCTGTTGCCTATTTCATAAATAAACGAAAGTCCAATCGTTTGCTCTTAGGAAAACATAAACAGGAAATAAAGAAATTAATCACCCGCCAGCAAGAACTGAACCGCCGTAACGAGCAGTTGACCGAACAGATAGAACAGGCAATGGCTACCAACAACCTGACTTCTATCCGCCAACTGACCGGGCAGAACCTTCTCAGCAAAGAAGACGAAAATGATTTCAGACAATCGTTTGCTGTAATACACCCACTTTATTTACCCAGATTACGGGAATATTATCCGCAACTCACCCGCAATGAAGAGTTGCTTGCCATGCTTATCTGCATGAACCAAAGTACGGATGAAATAGCTCTGATTATGGGTATTAACCGTAACAGCGTCAATATGATACGTTCGCGTATGCGAAAGAACATAGGACTTGCAAAAGAAGAGTCTCTGGATGAAGTTGTTAAACAGTTCTTATCATAATTTTATGAATTAATATACGGGAAAAGTACAATGAAACTACTTATTTCGTAGCTTTGCAGTACTTAAACATACAAAATATGATTAGAGAGTTCGACTTTTTAGTAATTGGTTCCGGTATAGCCGGCATGAGTTTCGCTCTGAAAGTAGCTCATAAAGGTAAAGTAGCGCTCATCTGCAAAACGGAATTGGAAGAAGCTAATACATTCTTCGCACAAGGGGGAATCGCCTCAGTAACCAATACACTGGTAGATAATTTCGATAAGCACATTGAGGACACCATGATTGCAGGTGACTGGATCAGTGATCGTGCCGCCGTAGAAAAAGTGGTACGTGAAGCACCCGGACAAATCAAGGAACTGATAGAGTGGGGAGTAGAATTTGACAAGAATGACAAAGGAGATTTCGACTTACACAAAGAAGGCGGACACTCTGAGTTCCGTATCCTGCATCATAAAGACAATACAGGCGCCGAAATACAGGAAAGCCTTATCAGAGCTGTAAAGACGCATCCTAACATTGAGATATTCAACCGCCATTTTGCCGTAGAAATCATCACACAACATCACATGGGGATTATTGTAACCCGCCATACCCCAGGCATCAAGTGCTACGGAGCCTATGTGTTGAATGAAGATACAGGCGAGGTTGATACTTTCCTTTCTAAAGTAACACTCATGGCAACAGGTGGCGTAGGTGCCGTTTACCGAAATACGACTAACCCATTGGTTGCCACCGGAGACGGGATTGCTATGGTATACCGTGCCAAGGGTTTCGTACAGGATATGGAATTTATTCAATTCCATCCAACTGCCCTTTATCATCCGGGAGACCGCCCCTGTTTCCTGATAACAGAGGCAATGCGCGGGTATGGTGCCGTATTGCGCAACATGGGAGGCGAAGAATTCATGCAGAAATATGACCCACGTCTTTCTCTTGCTCCTCGTGACATTGTAGCACGTGCCATCGACAGTGAAATGAAACAACGTGGTGATGATCATGTTTACTTGGATGTTACCCATAAAGATCCGGAAGAGACCAGGAAGCATTTCCCGAACATCTACGAAAAGTGCCTCAGTTTAGGTATTGATATCACAAAGGACTATATACCTGTGGCTCCTGCCGCACATTATCTGTGTGGTGGTATCAAAGTTAATCTGAACGGAGAGTCTTCTATCAACCGCCTGTACGCTGTAGGAGAATGTTCCTGTACTGGTCTGCATGGAGGCAACCGCTTAGCTTCCAACTCTTTGATTGAAGCAGTTGTCTATGCCGATGCTGCTGCCAAACATGCACTAAGCATGCTCGACCGTTATGAATTCAATCATGAAATACCTGAATGGAATGCAGAAGGTACTGTGACTAACGAAGAAATGGTGCTTATTACTCAAAGCATGAAAGAAGTCAACCAGATTATGGGTGCGTATGTAGGTATTGTACGTAGTGACCTACGCCTGAAACGTGCTTGGGTACGTTTGGATATGATATATGAAGAGACGGAAGATCTTTTCAAGCGCAGCAAGGCATCCAAAGCTATTTGCGAGCTGCGTAATATGGTCAATGTCGGTTACCTGATTACCCGTCAGGCAATAGAACGCAAGGAAAGTCGCGGATTACATTATACGATTGATTATCCACACGCAAAGAAATAGTATAAGGACCTCCCCTATGAGGGCATACGCTTGTAATGCAAAACGCCCGGATGTTTCTTCAAGCGAAACACCCGGGCGTTCTTTATCATAGAAATAAGAATTTATTAATAGTTTTCTTTCTTCACTTCGAAGTAAGCCTGCGGATGCAAGCAAGCCGGACAAACTTCTGGAGCTTCTTTACCTGTGAAGATGAAACCACAGTTACGGCATTGCCATACTACTTCACCTTCCTTAGCGAATACTGTAGCATTCTCGATATTATTTACAAAAGCCAAGTACCTTTCTTCATGACCTTTTTCAGCAATTGAAATGTTTCGGTACATAGCAGCAATTTCATAGAAACCTTCTTTTTCTGCTATGTCAGCAAAGTGAGGATAATCCAGAGACCATTCTTCATGTTCACCAGCAGCAGCTTCTTTCAGGTTATCCAATGTAGTGCTGATAACACCGGCAGGATAGCTTGCAGTAATTTCTACCATACCACCTTCCAGATACTTGAACATACGCTTAGCGTGTTCCTTTTCCTGGTCAGCCGTTTCAGTAAAAATAGCAGCAATTTGTTCGTAACCTTCCTTCTTAGCTACACTTGCAAAATAAGTGTAACGCATTCTTGCTTGTGATTCTCCTGCAAATGAGGTCAACAGATTCTTTTCTGTTTGAGTTCCCTTAACACTTTTAGCCATAGTTCTTTTTCTTATTTAGTTAGTAAATTACGTATCAATTGTCGTTAGTCATTCTTATTAACAACACAAAAATAAGTTTTTTGTTTGATATTTACACACTTTTTATTCATTATATTTATCTATGAAAGCATAGATAAAATCTATTTCCGGAAATATAATTCGGGAAAAACTTTATCTTTGTATTTGGTAAACATAAATACTTCCGTCTATGAAGACAATAACTAAATTATTAATTCTCTCATTCATAATGATGGGAATTACAGCTTGTTACACTTCTATTCCGCTAAAGGTAGGTGAATCGGAGAATAATACGACCTATCAGGTCAGTTATCTCTTTGAGCACGATGGGTGCAAAGTATATCGCTTTTATGACAGAGGCAACTATGTCTATTTTACGACACGTGGGGATGTTACCTCCATCAAGAACGATTCGACTCAGGAGCGCAGGGTTACAATCTATAGAGATACGATCTATTCAAGCAATAACGAACTAAAACCTTAATAGTCATCTGTGTAAGTCAGCACCTTCAGTTTTTTCGAGATTCTGTATCATTCTGCACTATTTCTACCACAACCTCTTCTTCATCAGTGTATGGATTTACAATCTCAGCTACTTCGGCAGCAGTCTTCGGCTTCACAGTAATGCCTTCTTTGGTCTGCTCAACATACGCCATACGTCCGTCGGGTAGATAATACAGGTAGTCAATGCACACGCTTCGACGCCCTGTGGCACCGGATTTACCATCTATGGTAAGTATTGCATTATGGTAGAACAGATAGTTTTGTCCCTTGAATTCAATGATTCCCGGGTGTATGGTAAAGCTATTTTCTGCCATTCCTGTCAAGACTCCACGATAAGTCCATGGACCATCCATGCTTGGTGACGTGGCATAGCTAATGGTTTCACGCCCCTTACCCATCGATGCATACGTCAGATAGTAAAGATTTCCACGTTTATGAATCCATGGACCTTCCACAAATTTCGGCATTTTAAGAATCTCTATGTTTCCGTCCAGTTCTGTCATATTGGGTTTAAGTTTCACTAAGAAGCAGGTACCATTACCCCAGCTCATCCATGGTGTGCCGTCATCATCCACAAAAACAGTCGGATCGATATCGTTCCACCATCCACGAGGACCGTTAGGAGTCATATCATCTGTAATAAGCGGTGTACCCCGAGCATCAATGAAAGGTCCCGTCGGACTATCTGACACGGCAACGCCTACTACTTTACTATTATATGGCGCATCAGCCTGCACCGTTGTATAATAATAGAATTTCCCATCTTTCTCTACAACCTGGGAAGCCCATGCTTCTCCAACTCCCCACGAGAAATCCGTAGGTTTCAGCACACAGCCATGATCGGTCCATGTTTTCATATCTTTTGTTGAATAACACAGCCATTCGGTTATGTTAAAGTCCTGTCCTTCTTCAGCCTCATCGTGACCCACATAGAGATACAGTCTACCATTATGCACCATAGGTGCCGGATCAGCGGTAAACTTATCCGTCACTATCGGATTACCTTCCGAAATAAACTTCACTTCATTTCTTTTCTCACCACAGGCAGATAAGATCAGATACAAACTAACAATAAAAAGAGTGTTTCTCATGATCAAAAACAATTAAGTAAGTAATTCTATTTTTTATATTCTCACTGAACCGGTGTAAATTTATAAAGAAGTACCCCATGAGCCGGAACATTGAGAGGCAATGGTTTCCGTCCTGTATCCAAGATTTTTATATCCTTTTGTCTCCAAAGGTCACGCACAGTTTGTTTACCAGTAATGTTCAGTTTTTCAAAATCACGGAAAGAGATATTAGCCTTTTCTCGGTCGAAATTACAGAAACCAACCGCCTTACCGCCATCCTCAAGTTCTTTCACATAAATACGTAATTCTCCTATTGAATACGCACATATGGCTTGTTTACCCAAAGGATCCTGATTAACAGCTATCACCTCATTGTTAGTCAGCAGACTTAGGGTGAAATCATCCATTTTCTCCAAATCGCAACCTATCAGAAGTGGTGCAGAGAATAAACTCCAAAGACTGAAATGGAGATACTGTTCGTCAGGTTTAAGCTTGGTTTGGTGAGGATTTCCCCAACCTACAATACCAAGAACCAGCATGTCCGGATCATTCCAGTTACCAGGTTTCGCCCATGCAGCTGCACGGTCTTGAGAAAGAGCAATACCTTTTACACTTTCCCAAGTATCCGTGATATCGTTAGTCGTACGCCAGCACTGGCCTCCGACGGCATCTCCCCATTTCCAAACATCTCCCATACCATACTGGCACAAGTTATAAACAATGTCTCTGGGCTGTTTACGTAAATAATCACCCATAATCTTAAATGGCTTTCTACCGGCAATTGAATCCCCACCCCCTTGAAATGCCAAGGAAGACACACTGTAAGGATCCTTATCTAAATCACGGTCAAGAACTCCCCCGTAACTGCACCAATCATATTTCAAATAATCAAATCCCCATTTACCATACATATCAGCATCTTGCTTTTCATAACCATAACTGCCTACGCAACCTCCACAAGTCCACGGACCAGGTGAAGAATAAATACCCACTTTCAGTCCAAGTGAATGTATATAGTCCGTTAACCCTTTCATATCAGGAAATTGAGCATTAGGTATGATATTACCTTGATCGTCACGCAACCGTCCACCTCTGGTCTGGTCGTTGGGATCTCTGTGATGTTGCCATGAATCATCTATGTTGATATAAGTCCAGCCATAATTCACTAAACCACTTTCAACCATAGCTCTTGCTGCTTGCTTCACTTTTTCAGCCGAGACTTCGTGTCCGAAGCAGTTCCAACTGTTCCATCCCATCGGTGGGGTAAGAGCAATCCTGTCACCACACTCAATACGAAGCTTTCTTTCTGCCGTCCCTTTCACATTTTTTGCCTGCAAAACCACTTCAAATGTACCGGCTTTGGTTAGCTTACCCGTAATCAGACCCGTTTCTGGGTGAATCTCCAGCCCTGCCGGCAATCCCTCTGCTATAAATGTCATCGGACGATCGCCTGTAGCCGCTACCTGATATTGGAATGGTGAACCGGGACGCACTCCAAACACAGAAGCCCCATTAATTCTCGGCGTCGCGGGAGCAGGTGGAGTCAGTATATAAGGTTCCGTAGCAATGAATTTAAGTGTAGGAAAACTCTTCTTTCCTTTTGATATAATCTTTGCATCCGCCCAGTCAGCATGATCATAATAAGGCCCGTCACCACCATCAGCAACAATCAGTTCAAGCCTTTTGACTCCATCCAGTGAAACCGAACATAATTTAGGCGCATCTCCCGCCTTTACAATTCCACTGGACCAAAGTCTGGCTCCATCTCCTATTACAACAAACTCGGCAGATGTCTTATGTTCGATGATCTCATCATCCAGCCCTACCTGAGCCGTAAATGATACGGCTTTGCCATCCAATTGAATTGCTATCTCACTAACTGCATGGGTGCCCACTCCACGTTCAAACGTTTGTCCTCCGATTGTCAGGGTTTTACCGTCAACCGATTTATTTTTCATAGCTACTCCATGACCTTGAGTCATAGCTGTCAGATCCAAATCATCAAGCCACACAGTATGGGATTGACCATATCCTGTAGTTATGGAGGCTATTACAAACCCTACAAGGGTCAATAACTGTTTCATATTATTCTTCATATTTTAAGATATTTCCAAATCATTATTCCAAGAAAGCATTACAGTGATATCACGATTGATTTTCCCTCATAGATATTGCTTATCCTCTGTAACTTCAGATTCAGGAACAGGAAGTTTTTCTGTATAGATAAAGGCGCCGAACCCGGTTGGGAAAATTGTACCCGGACAGCATTCTGATTTAATGGTATCAGCGAAAGTAATCCCTGCTTCAATTCAATAACTACTTTTTCTTTTTGCTTTGAAGTACATGCCATATTCAACAAAACAGCACAGAACAACAGGATAATTCCTGTTGTTCTGATATACTTTCTTTTATTCCTCATAGTATTTAGTACAAGTTATTTAGAGAACATCCAATAATCAAAATACATAAGATTGGTAGATGGTCTTCCTTTTACCACAAAATAAAGATCTTGCACTCCGGTCACTTTCGAGATATCAATGGTTCGTAGATCCCAACGGTCACTGCCACCTGTGCGGGGCACTTTAATGGTTCCCACCAATTCTCCGTCCACACCACCCAGACGCACTTCAAGCCGTACAGGATCATTGTGTGTTGTACCGAGTCTGGCAGTGAACTTCGTTGCACCGTCTTTTCCAAAGTCCACGTCACGAACCCGGATATAGCTGCCGTCCTTCATTGCCGTCACAAAAACACCCACCTGATTGTTCTTGAAAGATTTGAAACCTTCGGAGAAAGCGATTGTCTCTGCTTCGTTCTTTACGTATGGATTCAAGGTAGCAAGCCCTTTGGTAATTCCTTCCGTCGCTTTCACCTCAGGAATTGAGCCGTCTTTGTTGAATTTAAGTTCTTCCACACATACCGAACGGTTAAAACCACCACCACCGGGCAACTTTCCGTTATGATAAAAATAGTAAGTCTTACCTCTGAAGTCGATGACGCCCGGATGGATTGTAAACGATCCGCCTCCGGCAGCCATTACCGTACCGCCATATTTCCACGGTCCTGTAGGGCTATCACTGGTAGAATATCCGATATGTTCGGGTAGCGGACCTCCCGGCCAGAATAAATAATACTTCTTATCCCGCTTATAAAGCCAGGGGCCTTCTTCATACAGAGTGGCTCTCTGGGCATCGCCTTCGCGTTTACCAAACGATTCTGCTACCAAAGGTACACGCACAATATCCCCACTATAAGAAATCATATCCTCATTCAACTTCACATAATACAGATTCGGATTTCCCCAATACAAATAAGCCTGTCCGTCATCATCAATAAAAACAGTCGGATCAATGTCTCCCCATTCACTCTGAACCAATGGCTTTCCAAGCGGATCATAGAAGGGACCGTAAGGACTATCAGCTACCGCCACACCAATTGCACCTCTATTGTTTATATTCGAAATCATGGGTACGTACATATAAAATTTACCATCTCTCTCAATACATTGTGGAGCCCATGCATCCCCTTTTGCCCATTTAAAATCAGTATATGATAACACAGCGCCATGATCCGTCCAGTTCACCATATCATTGGTCGTATACAATCGCCAGTCGTTCATCGTAAACCAGGTAGAATTATCCTCATCATGGGTAGTATAAAGATATACTTTATCATTATATACCATTGGAGCCGGATCAGCCGTATAATTTGTCTGAATGATTGGATTTTGTGCCAATCCCGAAGTACCCATCACCACCAATAGCGATGAAAGGAATAAAGATTTCATTTTATTCATATTGCTTTTTTAGTTTGATTATTCTATAATTAATATTCCATGAATATCAAGATATTATTTATTAATAGTCACCCTATCATCGGCCCTCTCGTAGTCAAAGCAGTCAACGTCGACATAACCTCCCAACGATTTCGTTGCATAGTTAAAGATGGCAAACTTACTTCCCATAAACAGTTTTGTATAATCAAAACGCATTTTGAAATCCGTTCCAATCTTCTTCCATTCCTTATTATCCAAGCTATAATAGAAAGTAGCAATATCCCGCTTCGGAGTAAAATCACCCTCTATACGCAAATAAATGATATCCTGATTAAGTTCTACCTGTTCCTGTTCCTCTACATCTACACTTGCAATGGCTTTATTAGGAGTATTATCAAAGTTGACTACATTGGTAGACATCACAAGTCGTTTCGCATCTCCCTCCTTCACCACAGACAAAAGTCCGGAATGTCCATTGAATGCACTGAAACCTGCCACATCACCATCCTTCATATTCGAAATATCAAGCGAGACAGTAGCCTTACATTTCGGTCCTTCCATACGCTGTGTAATTGTATTCGGAGCAAGATACAGATTATCAACCACCCGACTGGTCTCTAAACGTAAATATCCCGGCCGCTCTGTGAGCGACCACTTATCATCTACCGGATTATGATTCCATTGCCAGTAGAGTGAAAGCTTCTCATCGCTGAAATCATCACTTCCAAGTATTCCTTTGGTGTTTTCAGTCGGATATATCTCTTTTTCCATCGTCAAGGGTACATGACCGTTTTCATCTCCCAGCATCGGCCATCCGTCTACCCAGCGGCAGGGCATCAGAGTAGGCACCCGGCCTATTCCTCCACGGTCTTGAAAAATAACCCCATACCAGTCTCCTTCTTCCGAGTCAATAATACAACCTTGGCCTACTCCTCCGTAACCGTCAAAATCATGTTCCAGGATAACTTTTTTCTCATAAGGTCCTGTTATCTTGTCAGCACGGTAACATACTTCCCTGCGCACTCGGCCAGGGACACTCCAGTCCATAGAAATCATCAGCAAATAATACTTCCCATTATGTTTCACAACCTGGCTTCCTTCCAATAGTCCCTGTTCGTCAGCATCCCGCTCGAATATCTTCATACTGACTCCATCGGACTTCACATCCGATAAGTCACTCTTCAACTCTTTCAACTCACCGGTTCCATAGAATACATATACCCGTCCGTCATCATCAAAAAACAAAGAGGCATCATGGAAATGCTGCGTTCTCGACAATAGTTCCCACTTTCCGGCGGGATTGTCCGCCGTGAATATATACGACCGATAGGGTACATCGTTAGGTGAGAACAAGACATAGAATTTCCCATTATGATAGCGTATGGAAGATGCCCATTGCCCGCGTCCATAAACTGTTCCACCGATTAAATCATACTTTGAGTTATCGGTCAACTTATCGAAGACATAGCTCACAGTTTCCCAATTCACCAAGTCTTTTGACCTCATTACAGGTCCACCGGGCATCAAGTGCATGGTGGTACTTATCATATAATAGTACTCTCCTGCACGCGTCACAGACATATCCGGTACATCAGCATAAATTACGGGATTCCGATACGTTCCCTTCACCGACATTTCCGAACCGGAACACCCCATCAGTAATGAAGCAACAGTCAGCCATGCCAACATAATCTTTTTCATGATACAAATATATATTTATTTACTATTTATTTCTGACACAATTTCCCGGTCATCTTACTTGAATCTCCAATAGTCCATGTTAAACATTTCTCCATCACCTCCTCTAAAAACAAGGTACAGATCATGAACTCCACCCGTCTTCTCTACATCAGCAGTAAAGGTTTTCCACGTATTCCAGCCACCGGTATTATTTATATTACATACGCCCAGCAATGTACCATCAAGACCATCCAAACGGATTTCAATCTTTCCTTTGGTTATTGTGGCTGCACGGACTTCAAATGTCTTTGCCCCTTTGCCGAAGTCAACCGCTTTCACTTGAAGGAAATCCCTGTTATGAATGGAAGTAACATACATCCCGCTTTCATCGTCCTTGGCGGTTTTGAGTCCCTGGCTCCAGGCCATTGTTTCCGCCTCAGTCCGCTTATAAGGATTCAGTGTACCAACAGATTCAACCCCGACACCGTCATCCCACCAGGGCAGTTCTTTGATTGTACCGTCAGGATTATATTCTAGTTCAGCCACACATATAGACCGGCGTTCATGATGTTTGTCGGTTATCATGAAATTCAATCTATAATTAAATCCGAACACATAAGATTTACCTTTATAATCAATGATGCCCGGATGGTTTCCGGAAGACTTTCTGTTAGGTTTCATTATATACCCCTTGAATTCCCAGGGGCCTACCGGGCTGGGACCCATTGCATAACCGATACCTTCCGGACAGCATGTACTTGCATAAGCCATATAATAGTGCCCGTTCTTCTTGTATGCCCAAGGACCCTCCTGAAAATGATAAGGGTCTTTCTGATTTTCTATCTTCCGGATTAATTTATCTTTCGTGATTTCCCCCGCACAGGATATCATATCTTCATTCAATTTCACATACCAAAGATTAGGATTTCCCCAATATAGATATGCCTGTCCATCATCGTCTATCAACACACTCGGGTCAATACTGTCATACTCGGCACCGATCAAAGGTTTTCCGAGAGGGTCGGTAAAAGGGCCAAAGGGATTATCAGCAACCAGCACACCGATGCCTCGTCCCTGCACGGGACAATACAAATAGAACTTCCCATTACGCTCGATGCACTGAGGAGCCCAGGCACCATTCTCAAATCCTCCCCAACCTGATACGGCAGGGTCAGCCCATTTAAAGTTATATAAGTTGGCTATGGTTCCATGATCTGTCCAGTTCACCATATCGGTGCTGGTGTAAAGCAACCATTCTTTCATGCGGAAGCCTGCCATCCCTTCGGGAGCATAGTCTTCATCATGGGTAGTATAAAGGTATACTGTACCCTTGTGCACCATTGGCGCAGGGTCGGCAGTAAATTTGGTCTGTATAATCGGAGTCTGGGCATTCAGGCTCTCCTGAGGAGAAGCCATACACAACATAACTGCCGTCAGCCCGGGCAAAATAAGTTTCTTCATTGTTTCTGGTATTTAAAATCTATATTTCCAAATAGCACTAAAATTTCACACTCACTCTTTTCCCATTGTAGTCAACAGCTTTCCGGCTTCCATCTTGAAGTACAACAGTAAACTTTCTGTTTTTCAACATTCCTTCGTATGTCCCCTTCCGTGCTCCAATGGTCAACTGGCGGGAAGCATTGTTCCATATCATAGGGATTTCAGTATATGCTCCCAACTCATAATTATAATTATCAAATTCATCCTCATATAGAACAAAAGAACCATCGGCACCGGCATATACTCTCAATTCAAGATTATCCCATGGTTTCTCTGTTGCATACTGCACTTTAGGTCCCATTGGAATGATACTACCCGCTTTGATATACAAAGGAATGACATCAATAGTCGTTTCCTTTTCTATTTCCTGTCCGCCGTCATACTTTTCATTCGTCCAGAAATCATACCAGATAGCACCTTCCGGCAAATATACCTTTGCGGACTTAGCCTGCATAAAGTCTACCGGAGCTTTATTCTCAAATTTCTGAACATTATTCTTATCCCAGCCATCATTTTCTTTTAGTTTTACCAGCTTCTCCTGAGTGTATTGCGCATTAACTACCGGCGCTACCAGAATGGATTTGCCGAACATGTATTGGTCTTTTATATCCCATACTTTCTTGTCAGCAGCAAAGTCCATCACCAACGCACGCATAAAGCTCGACTGCCGTTCGGTCACTTCCCATGAAGTGGAATAGATATAGGGCAACAATGCATAGCGCAGATGAATCATTTTTTCAATAGCATCATATATTGGTTCACCTTTTTTCCCGAATTGATAAATCTCCCTCGGTGTATCAGCTCCATGTGAACGCATCATCGGTGTAAACGTACCGAATTGCAACCAACGCACATACAGTTCCTGATACATCGGATTCTTGGGTGCACTTCCGTCATTCCAGCCCCTATTATAGTTTCCGGCAAAGAAGCCACCAATATCCGAGTTGAAATTAGGATTTCCGGTCAGAGTAAAATTCAAGCCTGCCGGAATCTGATTGCGCAGTGACTCCCAGGAAGAGCCGATATCTCCCGACCATACATTGGCTCCGTAACGTTGCTGTCCGGCAAAAACGGAACGTGTAAGAATAAAGACGCGTTTATCGGAAGTTACGGCACGCTGGTTATCATGCACTCCACCCACTGTCAACAGCGGATAAGCATTGCGTACTTTACGGAATGAACCCAGATAAGTCTTCGTATCAAAGTCCTCCGGCTTCCAATCGAAGTGGTCGGGTTCTGTAGAATCCATCCACCAGCCGTCCATGCCTAATTTGAAGATACCTTCATTCAGGTATTTCCAATAAATATCACGGGCCTTTGGGTTATAGGCATCGTATACACGTACTCCGGAAGGATATTCCATATTGGGCGGCCAAGTCTCGAGTCCCGATTGGGGCCATGTAGAGAAGTTAAACAGCATACCATTCTTGTCCAGTTCCCTGTAAGGCTTAGTCATCGGTCCAAACGAGGACCAGATAGAAATCAGCATATGCGCATTCATTCCATGCACATCATCGATCATCTTTTTAGGATCGCTGAACGAAGGGTTCTTAAAGTCCATCGCATTCCACAAATAGTTGTGTCCCCAGTATTGCCAATCCTGAATGATTCCGTCGAGAGGAACACCCAGTTCACGGTATTTCCGTACCACTCCCACCGTTTCTTCCTGACTCTTATACCGTTCCTTGCTTTGAAAATAGCCGTAAGTCCAGAGGGGGAACATGGGAACCTGTCCGGTCAATGCACGCATCTGCGCAACTACGCCGTCGGCATTTCCACCATACATAAAGTAATAGTCGATGCAATCTCCCACTTCGGACTGGAAAGAGGTTCCTTCCGGTTTATCAGCAAAATTGGTTGGTGAATAGTTATCCCAGAAAAGGCCGTATCCTTTCACAGACTGTACAAATGGAACCACATCCTCCACATTGCCCTGCACAAGATGCTTGGTCTGATTGCGTTGCGACATTTTCCCATTCTGAAGAATACCCAATCCATAAAGAGGTTCATCTTTGTCCAAAAGAAACGCCTGCTTAACAGCGAACGTTTTTGTGCCTGCATCATTAAAATCAGTGAATTCCGGTTTTCCTTTCTCACTGAGCAACGGCTCTCCTTTAGCATTAAAGAAAGACACAATGCCGGATTCCAAATTAAGAGCAACCCCCATTTCACTACTTTTCAAGCTTATAATATTGCCTTCCTGAGTAACGGAAGTCTTCACTTTCTGAGGAATTTCTACTACAGAAAGACTCTCCTTCGTATACTTCCACCCATTGGGAGATTTTAGTATTCTTACAATTGACGGAGTATAGAATTGCAATTCTACATCTACAGAATTAATGGTCACTTTAATTCCCTCAGGAATTTGCTGATAATCCTGCCCAGCAAGCGGAATACAACAACACAGCACCATTAATATTAATACACTTTTAATTGATTTCATGGCATTTATTACATTTAATGATTAGAACTCGCATTCCATAACTTTGTACGATACAAAAATAGCTGCATATCTTTTACACCTTTTTCAATATTAGATATTTGACTTTCAATATTAGATAAATTGATGGCTATCTATCAGAACATTCCATCAAATAGCCATAATAATAAGCCTGATTGCCATCAATCGTGTATTCATCTAGCGTTCTTGTTCCCCAAGAGTTAGCTCCTCCTACGCCATGAATATATTCAATATTCACATAGTCGCGTCCGGGGAGTTCATAGGCATGCCTGTTCTTCTCTAAGTTTTCCTCATCATACGGCCACACACCAAAACAGAGCGATTGCAAACCTGTCACTTTTAGAGATTTGATTTCAGATTTCAGATAAAACTTCTTTCGCAGATTTACCGTAGCTCTATCGTACTTAAGCCGTATCCGAACCGTACTTGCTCCGTACATTCTTCGGTCAGAGGTACCTCCAGGCGGAGAAACTACGGGTTTGGTACGGAGCAAGTACAGCCCAGGTACGGTGAAAGCACAATGAAAGGATACAAATGGGAAAGCAGCGGATAGCCATATTTTCCGAAAGATGTAACACCAGGAAAGAAACATGTAACATCATTATTGGGCTGAGAAAGCAGAATGCTGTATGTTTGCGACATAAAATTCAAAACCATGAAAAACATTGCAATTATCTTAGTATGCGCATTGGCATACTGCTTCGGGGTACAGGCACAAAGTACCATCCCCCACTCCCAGGCTGGTTTCGACGTAGAAAAGGCAGGAATAGCCCAAGGGAAAATAGAAACAGTGACTTATAACTCCAAAACCGTCGGCGCGAAACGGAAAGCATTGGTTTATACCACTCCCGACTTCAATAAGAGCAAAAAATACCCTGTACTTTATCTGCTGCATGGCATTGGGGGTGACGAACTAGAGTGGTTCAATAACGGCAAACCGCAAGTCATTCTCGATAACCTGTATGCCGAAGGCAAACTAACGCCGATGATCGTAGTACTCCCCAACGGAAGAGCTATAAAAGATGACCGCGCTACCGGCAATATCATGGCTCCAGATAAAGTAGAAGGTTTCGCCATTTTTGAAAAAGATTTGCTGAACGATCTGATTCCCTTTATTGAAAAGACATATCCTGTAATCAAGAACCGGGAGAGCAGAGCCATCGCGGGACTGTCAATGGGTGGCGGGCAATCCCTAAATTTTGGTCTGGGAAATCTGGATAAATTCGCCTGGGTAGGAGGATTCTCATCCGCTCCTAACACCAAAGCACCCGAAGTACTTGTCCCTAATCCGGAAGCTGCCAAACAGCAACTGAAACTACTGTGGATATCCTGCGGAGACAATGACAACCTAATGTCCTTCAGCGAGCGCACTCACCTCTACCTGCAACAGCATCGGATTCCCCACATCTTCTATGTGGAGCCCGGAGGCCACGACTTCAATGTATGGAAAAACGACCTCTACCTATTCTCTCAATTGCTATTCAAGCCTGTAGAGACATCAAGCTTCGATAAATACGGCCTTCACGGAGCACGTGCAGAATCCAACGTACGGAATTCCAAATATCCGCAACTGACGGCAGACCACCGCGCTATTTTTCGCATAAAAGCCCCGGATGCACAAAAAGTACAGATAGACCTGGGACGGAAATACGATATGGTCAGACAGGAAGGGGGTATCTGGGAAACAGTAACCGATTCTTTGGGTGAAGGTTTTCATTACTATTCACTACTGATTGACGGAGTGGCGGTAGCTGATCCCGGAAGCGAGACTTTCTATGGCATGGGACGCATGGCAAGCGGCATTGAAGTTCCTTTCAAAGGTGGAGAATATTATGCACTGAAGGATGTGCCGCACGGTGATATCCGCATGAAACGCTACTACTCGGAAGTAAGCCGTTCGTGGAGACGCTTCTTTGTATATACGCCTGCCGGATATGACACCCACACAGCTGAAAAATATCCTGTTTTATATCTGCTGCATGGTGGTGGAGAAGATGAACGCGGTTGGGCTACGCAAGGCAAAACCGACCTGATAATGGACAACCTGATCGCTGAGGGAAAGGCTAAACCGATGTTGATAGTAATGTTAGACGGCAATATGCCTTCTGCTGGGTTCAATGCCGGTGCCTTGAAAGCATTCGAAGCCGAGCTGATGCAGGCTGTCATTCCATTTGTAGAAGATAACTACCGTGTCAGAAAAGAAGCAGACAGCCGGGCGCTTGCAGGCCTCTCTATGGGAGGTATACAAACACTTTATGCCGGCCTATACCATACAGATTTGTTCGCTCATCTCGGTGTATTCAGTTCCGGATGGTTACCCTTCTACCAGAAAGTTGCAGATGGCCAATACGAGTTTATCAACAAGAATAAAGCAGCAATAGACTCTCAACTCAGATTACTCTGGATCGCCATGGGAGGCAAAGAAGATATAGCCTACCAGAACTGCCAGAATATGCTTAAAGAGTTTGATACACTAAAACTGAAGTATACGTATTCCGAATATCCGGGTGGACACACCTGGCCGGTATGGAGGAATAATCTGTATCATTTTGCACAATTGTTATTCAATAAATAACAAAAGGCACATGAGAAAACAATCTATCTTCTTATTCAATACTTATAAGGATTATCACAAATATATCTGATTTTGAAATTCAAATATCTAATATCAAAAGCCACTCATTCTTCGATAGCTTACTTTTGTCGCATGGTGTCTTATTGAACAAATAATAACATAAATATTTACGTATAAAAAAGATTAGATTGGTTATGAAAAGAATTCAAGTCGTTTTATTATTGTTTGCTATTGTCCCTATGTTTGCAATAACAAAAGCAATAGCCGGTAATAATAATCAACCGAAAACTTCCAAGTTTGTTTATCATGGAGCGGGTAATCCATATCTACCATTATGGGAGCATTTACCGGACGGAGAACCCCGTGTTTTTGAAGACCCCGACAATCCGGGAAAGTTCCGCGCTTACATCATCGGTTCGCACGATGTCCGCTTCGGCAGTTATTGCGGGCCGGATATCAGGATGTGGTCGGCACCCGTGGAAGATTTATCAAGTTGGCGTGACGAAGGCTCCATCTTCACCTATCAGGTAGGAGGACAATGGGATGTGATGTACGCTCCCGACCTTGTTGAAGTGAAAAGAAAGGACGGCACAAAAGAATATTATCTGTTCCCGCACAGCCGCGGCAGAGACAGGGAAGCGATGGTGGCTAAAGGAAGCCGCCCCGATGGACCTTTTACACCCGTCAACCTGACCACCGACGGCACGAAAACCCTGCCCGGCAGTATTCTTGGATTCGACCCGTCTATATATATCGAATACATCACAGACCCGAATGACCCGGATTATGAAATCGGATTCAGAGCCTATGGATATTGGGGATTTCAACGCTCATTAGCCGCCCAACTGGATCAGAACACCCTATACTCCGTACGCCCCGGAACAGAGGTTATCCCCTATTTCATGCCGGCAGGCGTCCGCAGAGGTAACAACCGTGGTCCGAAGAATATTTCATATCCGCACATCTTTCCCGGAGAAGACCTTGAAGCATTCAACTTCTTTGAAGCCTCATCCATACGTAAGATTGGAAATAAATATGTGACCATCTATAGCGGACATTCAGGTCCCGATTATGGATTGGGCAGTTCCAACTCCACTTTGCGCTACGCTTATGGTGACTCTCCGCTGGGTCCGTGGAAGAGCGGCGGCGTTCTGGTCGATTCGCGTGCACCGGTGCTAAACCAGGATGGTTCACGTCTGCAAACAACTAATGCAGGGCACAATACGCATGGAAGTATAGAACTCATCAACGGACAATGGTATGTATTCTATCACCGCCCGCCCCGTGGATTCGGAAACGCCCGCCAGTCGATGGTAGCTCCAATCCATGTGGAATGGGATAAGAAGCCGGTATCGGAAGGCGGCAAAGTATCCATCAGAGCTTACGATCCGTATGCAAAAGATAAAATCTGGACAGCCAAAGACAGCCAGGCGAATGAATACAAAGGAGCGGAAGTAACTTCGGAAGGCTTCCATATATTTGGTCTTGATCCTTATCAGTATTATTCCGCAGGATACGCATGTTATCTCTCCGACGGACGTATCCAGCAGGATTCATGGGACATCTGGGATAACCACGCTCCTATCACAAACGTGAAGAACGGCCATATAATAGGATATAAGTACTTCGGTTTCGGCGGATTGAATAAAGACAAATTGGGTTTGAAAGCTTTCGAAGGAACCAAAAAGGGAAACAAAACCGCCTTCAACCTCTTCCTTGCACCGAAAACATCAAAGACGTTTAAAGTGAACGTTTGGTTAGACGGTCCGTGGGATAACGAAACCTGGAAAGGAACGAAGATAGGTGAGATAGTTGTTCCCGCCAATTCGGTACAGGAAACAACACAGTTTACAATTGATGTATCGAAGTTTGTTGACCATTTGGACAAGAAACATGCAATTTACCTCGTTGCTGAAAGCCAGGAGACCGGTGATCTCTTTGATTTAGCCGGATTGGGATTCAGTTCAAACAAGAAGAAGATCACTCGCCCTATTGTCCCCAAAGTAAATATAGAGGTTAATGGGAAAGCAATCGAAGTACCGGAAACTCCTGTACGCTCTACCGAAAGCAATGGCATCACCGGCTATGACATCTATGAGGCTGTCTACAAACTTCCCGCCGGAAGTACCGGAATACCTACTGTGTCGGTATCAGCAACTGACAAGAGTGTGAAAGTAGAGATTATCCAAGCAACATCGGTTTCCGGAACTGCTATTGTGAAATTCGATTATAAAGGGGTGGTTAAAACATATAAGGTTGTGTTTAAAACGACAGAGAACAAATAGAGCTTCTGTTAGATAAACGCTTCTTTACATACTCTAGAACAAATAAAGAGGATGTGTCTATATATGAAGTTAGTCCCAAAGGTTTCTGTCTAACTTTTGAATTTTTCTTCATATATACACATCCTCAAATTGTTAGGAGACTTTCTATTATACAATAAAAATAATCTACTCATGAATAATACTGACGATTCGACAGAAAACAAACTTATTCATAAACTGAAAAAAGGTTCTATGAAGGCTTTTGATACTATTTATAATATGTATGTAAAACAACTCTATACATATTGTTTTCAATATACAAAGTCAAAAGAAGATGCAGAGGAAATTGTGCAGGATGTTTTTGTACGTCTATGGATCAATCGCAAAAATATCCGGCAAGAAGAAACACTGCGTTCTTTATTATTCATTATGTCTAAACATCATTTGATCAATGCTTACCGGACACATATCAATTCACTGATGTATGAAGATTATGTGAAATATCAAGATAACATCCCGGCTGAGAGCCAAGGATGCCCATTAGAGTATAACGAATTTGTAAAACAACTGAAGACCGCACTGCATAATCTATCCGATACACAACAGCAAGTTATTGAAATGTCCAAGTTAAAACACTTGACTAATAGAGAAATTGCATTGGAGCTAGAACTTAGTGAACAAACTGTTAAAAATCAACTATCTTTGGGACTAAAAAAATTACGAGAAGAGTTGAAAAACATATCTGTATTGTTTTGGCTGTTATTTTCTGTTAACAAACTACTCTAATCAGGTACGTTATAAATTACTTTTTGTCATTACTAAAAAAAATAAATTGAAAAATGGATAAGTTAACTCAGAAATATAGATTAGATACTTTAACTCCCGATGAGCTACAAAAGCTGAAGGAGAAAGTTAATAAAATGTCAAACAATGAATTGGAAACAGTTATCTACAATGATTGGGAGAATGCAGATTTGCAAACAGATAATATAGATACTTTGCAAATAACTCATATGAAAAACAACATTAACAGTAGAATAAACAGTAGGAGGCCAGTACGCTTAGTTATGTTAAAAGTAGTACAAATTGCTGCTGTTATTCTACTACCAATTTTCATTATAAGTACTTTCTATTTATATAAGGAAAATAACCAAATGTTGTCTAGCGAAATGATAGTAGCAACAGGAAAAGGCGAACGAGCGAACATCGTATTGCCTGATGGGACAGAAGTGGCTTTGAACTATGAATCTCAAATCGTATATACGCCCAAGTTATATAATAAACAAGAACGAAAAATAAGATTTGATGGAGAAGGTTTTTTCAAAATAAGCAAAGATAGGAAGCACCCGTTTATAATACACGCAAAGGGATTACAAGTAAATGTACTAGGTACTACTTTTAATTTATCTGCGAGAAATAATGATACAATGGCAGAATTAACATTGGAAGAAGGTTCTGTACGATTAGTATCAATAATGACCGGAAAAAACGTACTATTAGCTCCTAATCAAAAAGCGACTTTGAACTATGCTACTGGAAATATTACTATAACAAATAACTCTGAGAATAGTAAAGTAGCTCCATGGAGAAAAGGTGACTTAATTTTCCGCAATGAAAAACTGAAAATAGTACTAAAAGCCCTAGAGAATAATTATAATTGCCAAATCAAGATAGATTGCGAAAATTGTTTGGAGGATATATTTACTGGAACCCTATCAATTTCAGACATTAATGAGGCTTTGGAAGTTTTAGAGAAATCATACCATTTTAAAACAAGTATTAAGGGAAAAGAGATTCTACTGTATAAAGAACGCTAATCATCCTCATTTGAATTTCTCAGACAAAGCCACTCTTTATAAAAAGTGGCTTTGTTACCTATACAAACATGTTGCATAACATAAAAAGATTTCGGTACCTTCCTGAAAATCTTTTGTCTTTATTAGCAAGCAACCTAAACATCGGTTGTGAAATAGTAATAATCTAAAATCATAGTAGTATGAACAAGCATGTTAAAATGAAGCAAATTGTTATGCTTACACTGTTCTTTATCTTTTATTGTGAAGGTATTTATGCTCAAGAACAATTAGTTACTGTGGATTTAAAAAATGCCACACTAAAAAAAGTTTTCAAAGTAATAGAACAGCAAACAAGTTATCGCTTTTCGTATCGGAATGAAGTGATTGATAATCGTGAAGATATCACGATAAAAAAGCATCAAGTATCAATAACAGAAATCTTAGATAAAGTATTAGAAAAACGTAATTTAAACTACAGTATTGTTTCCACTAAATCCATTGTTATTTTTGATAGAAAAGAACAACGTAATCCTAAAAAAGCTCCAATTACAGGTACTATAAAAGATGCCTTAGGAGACCCCATTGTCGGTGCAAATGTAATGATAAAAGGTACAAGTATCGGTGTCATTACAGATATTGATGGTAATTTTAGCCTTGAAACTCCAGTTGAAGGCACATTAGTTGTTTCTTATATAGGTTATATTGAACAAGAATTACCACTCAAAGGGAAAAACAGTTTTTCTGTTGTATTACAAGAAGATATGCAGGCATTAGATGAAGTGGTAGTAATTGGTTATGGTACTCAAAAAAAAATGGATTTATCTTCATCTATTGCAACTCTATCAACTGATGACATTGGAAAGTTACCTAATGGACTTCAAACCGGACTTCAAAGTTCTGTTTCTGGAGTACAAATTACCAATGGAAGAATCCGTATCCGAGGTGTAGGCAGTATTAATGATACAGATCCATTATATGTCATTGATGGTATGATTAGCGGTGCTATTCCCGATGAAAATAACATTGAGAGTATACAAGTATTAAAGGATGCTGCTTCTTGCGCTATTTATGGTGCCAGAGGAGCTAATGGAGTTATATTAATTAATACTAAAAGAGGCATTGCCGGAAAAGTAAAAGTAGAATATAATGGTTATGCAGGTATTAAGGAGTTACAGCACAGCATTGACTTGCTAAATGGAAAAGAATTGGCTGAACTTGTCAATGAAGAAATGTATAATGCAGACCCAAGTAGAACAGATTACATGAAAAGTCTGTCAGATCCTGTATCTATTGGAAAAGGTTATAATATGCTCAATGCCCTCAAACGTACTGGTTTTTATCAAAAGCATAATTTATCTCTAAATGGTGGATCTAAAAATGCTCATTTTAGAATTAACGGAAACTACTCTTCAGATCAACCTACATTTATTAAAGAGGATAATCAAAACTTTGGTTTACAGTTTATCTCAGACTTTGTCATAGGAAAATTCAAATTTGGAGAAACATTTATGATCAAAAGGACCAATCGAGATTGGAGTAATAAAAATGTTTTAGTTTCATTACAATGGTCTCCTACTATGCCTTTCTATGATCCTAATCACCCGACAGGATTTATGGGAGCGGGAAATGGAACTACTTGTAGTAATCCTTTAGCTGAAGCCCATCTTAACTGGAATAAAACGGAAACAACTTTGATAAATGGAAATGCGTGGGCTATTTATGAAATTCTTCCTGGACTAAATTATAAACTCAATTTAGGAGTTGATTATTACAATACAATGACACAAAATTACGATGGAGATTATGTAATTGTCTATTTAACACACTCTCCAGACCAATATGATATTTCAAGTTTGAAATCCAATAGAGTATTATATGAAAACACATTATCATTTGAACGCAGTTTTGGTAAACATAATATTAGTGTTTTAGCAGGTATAACTTCAGAGCAGACCAAAAGACTTGGTGTAAATGCAGGTGCCAGAGCAATGGCTAGTGAATCTGTCTTATCCTTAGGGGGCACACGCGATAATGAATCAAGAGTAGTAGGTTCTTCCGAATTTGAATCAGCAATGTATTCTATATTAGGTCGAATAAACTATAGTTTTGATAGTAAATATATGTTAACAGCTAATTTCCGTAGAGATGGTTCTTCTAATTTTAGTAAAAAAAATCGTTATGGTAATTTCCCATCATTTTCTGCTGCATGGAGAATTAGCCAAGAAAGATTTATGAAGAATTTGAACTTTATCACTGATTTAAAAATTAGAGGAAGTTGGGGAGTACTTGGTAATTCCAATATCAATGCATATCAATATCAAAGTAGTGTATCATTTGATAAAATATGTTATTATTTAAATAATAAAAGGGTAACAGGAGGACTACCCGTAACACCTTCCAACCCCAATGTAAAATGGGAAAGTCAATATTCCACAGATCTAGGAATAGATTTAACAATGTTCGATAATCACTTTATATTTACTTTTGATTATTACTATAAAAAAACGAAAGATATGCTCGTGCAAGTTCCTATATCATTTGCAGCAGGATATATGAATAATTTTCCAGTGTTAAACGCAGGTAGTATTGAAAATAAAGGAATAGAAATTGCTTTAACTTACAGAAATAGCTATAAAAAATTAGATTACTCAATTTCTGCAAATTTGTCTACAGTAAAAAATAAAGTGCTGGAACTTGGAACAAACAACGAAATATTTGCATCTAATGAGATCTCAAAAACTGTTGTTGGCAAACCTATAGGAATGTTTTGGGGATATGTTACTGATGGACTTTATACCTCACAAGCACAATTAGATGTTGATAAAGAGTTTGCTCCATTAGCAGAATTGGGAGATGTTCGATTTAAAGATTTAAATAATGACAAAAAATTGAATGCTGATGACCAAAATTTTATTGGTAATCCTATTCCCAAATTTAGTTTTGGATTGAATACTAATTTAAGTTACCAAACAAATGCAGGTACATTAGATTTTTCCATGATTTGGCAAGGTTCTTATGGAAATGATATTTATAATAATACTAGATATTATGGCGAAGGTATGTTTGGTTATACTAATTGTTTTGCAAGCACTAAGAATCGTTACCGTGCAGAAGAATTATCGTTTGTGAATCCAGTTTCTGGTATTACCACTATATATCCTCAAAATACGAATACCAATATGCCAAGAGCTATATTAGGGGATCCTAATCAGAATACAAGAAAGTCAGATAGATATGTAGAAGATGGTTCATATCTTCGTTTGAAATCATTAACATTATCTTATACTTTGCCAACTAATCTTGTAAAAAAGCTGAATATTGAAAAACTAAAGTTCTTCGTAGGTGGAAAGAACCTCTTGACATTTACAAGATATTCTGGCTTTGATCCAGAAGTGGGAGATCAAAATACAGGAAACAATCTTACACGAGGTATTGATGCATCTTCGACATGGGGATCTACTTTTCCTAATATTAGAGAATATTATTTGGGACTTGAACTTATATTTTAATAATTAATCACTTATTTGACATGAATAAAATTGAATATAATTTATTATTAATTATAGCTATTACTAATTTAATAGCTTGTGTGCCCAATATGGACTTAAATAATCCTGAAGAAATTTCAATAGATACATATTATTTGAATCAGGAACAATTAGAATCTGCCATAATCCCTGCTTATCAGTCATTATTTGGTGTATGTCAAGGTGGGTATGCAGTAGGCGCATTTAATAATCTTTTAGCTCCAGGCGACGATTATGACGTTACCCCTCTAAATACGGGAGTTTATCAAGATACATATAACACTCCTGCATACGATGGAACTATTCTAAATGCTTGGAAAGATCATTTCTCAGGTGTATATGCAGCTAATTTGGCAATAGAAAAACTAAATAATTTTGCAGGAGAACTACAGGAAGACATAAAAAACAGAATGCTAGGTGAAGCTTATTTTTTGAGAGGACTTCACTATATGCATCTATGTATGTTGTTTGGCGAAACAATTCCACTATATGATCATCCGGTAAATGATGCAAAAGATTATTATAAAGGCAATTCTCAACCAGGTGAGATCTATCAACTCATTACTAATGACTTTTTAAAAGCTTCAGAACTTTTACCTTTAAGAAGCATAATGTATCAAAATGCAGATCATATAGGTAGAGCAACAAAGGGTGCTGCACAAGCCTACTTGGCTAGAGCTTATTTATATCGTCCCATATTGGAAAAAGGAAATATTGCAGAATTCGTTAAAGCAGAAAGAATTTTAAAAGAAATCATTGATAGTAATGAATATTCTTTAGTAGACAATTTCCGGGCAAATTCTATGGGAGGTGAATATGAAAATAATCCTGAATCACTTTTTGAAATTCAATATTCATTGGGTGCTGACTTTTTTGAACAATCTTATTCGTTAAGGTGGCAAATGATTGGATTGCCTAGCGGCACAGGTAATGCATGGTGGAATTTAGCTCCTAACCAACGAACCTTTAATGAGTTTGAGGCAGGTGATCCTAGAAAGTTTATGACCTTATGGTGCCCTGAAGGAGCACACTATACAGAGCTTAATGGACATATTGCCGATTGGGATTATATGTATAAAATGCTCCCTATAAATATACCTCTTTATGGAACACGTAAATATTGCCCAGACTATCAAATGGGAAACATTGCAAACGAAAATAATGAAAGATTAATGCGATATGCAGATGTACTATTAATGTATGCTGAATGTTTACATGAAGCGGGAAAGGATAAGTTGCCAATAAATGATCCTAATGGACCTAAATATTGGATACAAATGATTCGGTCTCGTGCTAATAATATAGTTCCTTCAGAACAACCTCATCTATGGTATCAACATTCACCAGGAACAATACCTGACGTTGAAACATTTTTAGCTTCTGGAATAGTAATAAATGGAATTCCAATGAATAATATTAAAAATCTAATTGTTCATGAAAGATATGTAGAATTTTGTGGAGAATATTTGCGCTATTTCGATTTACTCCGATGGGGAATGGCCGATGAAAAATGGCTACAATCTATAAAAAATTTAGGATGGTCAGAAAAAGCAATGTATTATCCTTTTCCCCAACAAGAATTGAATAACAATAAAAATTTACAAGGAAATAAAATGAACTAATTGGAAGCAAATAAAGTCATGAAAAAGCTAATTTTATCAATTCTTATAACTATCGGATTATTTAATCATAGTTTTGCTCAATACAATCCCATTCCCAAAATAGCATTTGGTACTATGTTAGATGCAGAAGCTCAAATAAAAGCATCCCAAGAAATGGCCAAATCATTGGTTGATTCGACTGCTAAAAGTTGGAGACAAAAGGGAGATCAACATCGCAGCTATTTTTTTAAAGAAGCTAATGAAATGATGCCTTACAGAGTATGTGTTCCTCAAAATTGGGATGGTAAAAAAAAGCTTCCGTTAGTTATGTTTCTCCATGGAGGATGGAATGATGAAAGTTCCTATTTAGATGCAAATGACAAACAATTAGTCAAATTAGCAGATAAGTATGGATATCTACTAGTTTCTCCTTTAGGTTGCCACGCAGCTTACGGTAATAACTTACTGCTCCCTGCCGTATTTGGTGAACAAAAGGAAACTGCCAAGATTATTGCTGATGGAAGAAATAAAATTCATTCTAAAGAAGCTCAAATATTGAGTGAAAAAGATGTCATCAATGTTTTGGAGTTAGTCTTGGCAGAATACCCGGTAAACCGGGATGCCTTGTTCTTAATCGGCCATTCCATGGGCGCAGGTGGAACTTGGTATTTAGGAGCCAAATACGCCGGTTACTGGAAAGGACTGGCACCTATGTCAGGTCCCTTTGTACTTGAACATGGCTATCCTTGGGATGATATCCGAAATATACCTGTATTTATTTCAGAAGGGAGTAAAGCCGCCGGTAGAAGTAGCCGTTTAATACATCAATTAATGGCAGAACGTGATTTTCCTGTGGAGTATATGGAAGTAAATGAGGGACATAGCGAAATGGTCCCTATCGTTCTTCCCCATGTATTTTTATTTATGGAACGTATTCGACAGAGATAGATGATAATCAAATAGTTATTTAATTCTTAACAATATAATACATGTATTTTATGAAAAGAGCTTTGATTTATTTTATTAGCTTCTTCTTTATTGTTAGTCTAAAAGCCGATTATCCACTATTCTGGCAACAATATGCAGCAGACCCATCGGGCATTGAATACAATGGGCGTTTATATCTATTCTGTTCTCATGATACTTATCATCCTGATAAAGGATATGGATATTTCATGAGAGATATTACATGCATTTCTACTGATGACCTCAAAAATTGGACAGATCATGGTGAAGTATTCAGTATTGAAAATGCCAAATGGGCTCCCCGATTTACTTGGGCTCCTTGCGTTGTTTTTCATGAAGGCAAGTTTTTCTTGTATTATGGCAATGGTGACCAAGGAATAGGAGTCGCAACCAGTGAATCACCAATAGGTCCCTATTATGATCCAAATGATGGACCAATAGTTGATTTCAGCACACCGGGAGTTCTTGCAAAAGACTCCCATGGTAATCTGATAAAAAATGAACGTAATGTTCGTGGTGCATTACAAGGAAGTGAGAACTGGGGAATATGGTGTTTCGATCCTTGCGTATGGATTGAAGATGATGGTCAACCTTATATGTATTTCGGAGGAGCACATCCAAACAACTCGCGCATTATCAAGTTGAAAAGCAACATGGTAGAAGTTGATGGAGCTGCTATACATCCCAATACTCCCGGTTTCTTTGAGGCATCCTTTATGCATAAATTTAAAGATAAATATTACTATTCATACGCCGGCCATTATTTCGGTAAACCTGCCAGTATCGAATATGTAGTTGGAGAATCTCCAGTAGGGATATTCAAAGAACCTGGCATTATTTTACCTAACCCGCCCTCAAATGATGGTTATAATAACCACCATTCAATTTTTCAGTTTAAAAAAAACTGGTATATAGCTTACCATAACAGACAAGTAGCTTATGAAAAAGGACAAAGTGACAAACGTGCACGTGAATATATGCGAAGTATCTGCTTGGATCGACTCATACACAACGAAGATGGAAGTATACAACTGGTAAAAATAACAAAAGATGGACTTCCTCAATTAAAGTACGTTAACCCATTCCAATCGAACGAGGCAGAAACAATGGCTAAAGGCATAGGCATAAAAACATTGAATAAAGAGGATAATTCACAAAACCGCGTTGTATGTTTCAGTAATGAAGGGTATATAAAAATACGAGGAGTTGACTTCCAGAAGGGGGCTTCTCAGTTTTATGCTTCTATAAAATGTATGCTATTATCTGAAGGGACTATCGAATTACATCTTGAAGGTATAAATGGATTATTAATTGGGAAATTACCGGTATCATCCGTTTCCTATGGAAATACATGGAAAAATATAAAAACACGTACTCATCCCAATCAAGGTGTAAATGACCTATACATAGTATATAAGGGCAAAGGCAATATATATATGGATAATTGGCAATTTTTAAAACAATAATTAATTAGAAAGTATTTATAAACAAAATGTAATTATGAAGAATGCATTAATTTCAGTATTCAGCATGATGATATGCCTTTCACTATCAGCACAAGTGAAAGAAACAATCCAAATCAACGTAAATGCCAACAAGCAGATTGGCACAGCCAAGGCAACCTTTAACGGAGCAAACATTGAAGACTTGAACAATCAGACTAATGGTGGAGTATTTAGTCAACTAATTCACGGAGAAGCTTTCGAAGAGAATGTAGATGTTGATTTTTTAAATCTTCCTACTAATCAATATGTACAAGTATATGTAGTTTTGGATGAAACAAGAACACCCCATTTTCTTTCTACCGCAAATGCCTATAATCGGACCACCTGGAATAACTTGTCTGACAAATATGATTTTAATTCACGAGAATTAATTGATAGCTACTATCAAGCAATAAATCCCAACAGTAAAAGAAGATTGGAGCAACAGGCAACTCCCCCCAAGCCAGTAAAACCAATGAAGATTGGAGATTTGAACTTTTACGGACGTTTCGTTATCTTTGATAGTATTCCAGCCCAATACCAACAGATACTTTTAGACCGTATTAACGGTGATGAACAAATCAGTCGCTATTGGAATAAAATCCAAAAAAATACTGCCAAGGGAAAATTTACTTTAAAAAGAGGAGATGCTTACATGGGCAGGCAGAATCAAGTCATCACTTTTGCAGATGGCAATGGAGAAATCGGTATTTATAATTCAGGGCTGAACAAACAAGGTATACATCTGGAAGCAAATAAACCCTATGACGGTATTTTGCGTCTTAAATCCAATGGTGCCGATGTAGTTTATCTATCGTTGCGCGACTCAAAAGGAAATATACTGGCTGAAAAACCTTATACTTTAAAGAATGACGGTTCCTATGAAAAAGTTACATTTGAATTGACCCCATCAAACACAGATCCCAAAGGAAGTTTTGGTATTTCACTAAAAAATAAAGGAGAAGTCGAACTGGGTTTTGTTTTTCTGCAACCAGGAGAGTGGGGACGAGTAAAAGGTCTTCCTGTTCGTAAAATGATGATCGATGCACTTAAAAAACAAGGCATATCGGTTATACGCTACAATGGATCAATGGTGGATGTAGGCGTTGACACATACCTCTATCGATGGAAAAAAATGATTGGCCCGATTGATGAGCGTCGCATTTGTTTCCGCAACGGTTTCAATCCATATGCCACACATACATTTGGCATTACTGAAATGCTCCAAGTTGCAGAAGCATTAGACGCCCAAGTAATGATCGGAATGAACATCAACGAGACATACGAAGATATTCGTGATTTCGTGGAATATGTGAATGGAGACACAAGTACAAAATGGGGTGCTCTGCGTGCAGCACATGGACATCCGACTCCTTACAAGTTGAAGCACATTCAAGTGCACAACGAACAATCCATCTCAAGAGGCTATGTAGAAGGTATGAAAAAATTTGCCGAAGCAGCATGGGAAGTAGATCCTGAAATGAACATCATTACTTCTCTCAATATAGGTTCACGCTTAGAGAGCTACGTCCGTGGTGGTTCTCAATATGAACTCGCTAAAGAAATGTTTGCATGGTTTATTTCAAAAGGAAAAGCAAACAATTTAGGATGGGATCCCCACTATAGCGGAGCAGTTAACTTTGCAGACAATACGAAAGGTTTTGAAAATGAGATGGGAATAACGCTGCAACATGCATTGTTGGAAGATTTAGGCCACAAACTCACTTTATATCCAATGGAAGAAAATGGTAGCCGTTGTGATTGGGACCGTGGACTGGCTCATGCACATAATTGGAACACTCTACAACGCTATGCAGATTGTTTTACGTGGTTAGGTACAGCAAACACTTTACAGCCACACCGACAGCACTATATGTGGGATCAGGGACGGGTACATTATACAAGTAATGAGATTTGGTTTCAACCATCTGCCTATGAAGACGAAATGATGAGCAACAATTGGTTATTTAACGTCCTGGACGCTACAAGTAGCCAAGATAAGAAATTAGATGTAACGGCTAAAACCAATGATGATAAATCGGAATTATCAATCTATGTAGTCAATATAACAAACCAGCCCCAAAAGGCAACAATTAATATAGACGGATATAAATTCCAGTCCAGAGCAAAAATATGGACTATCGGTGGATGCGAATTAACTGATTACAATACAGTAGAAGCCAAAGAAACGGTTGCACCAAAAATTGAAACAGTCCGTATAAAAAGTAAAAATACCCAATATACATTCCCCAAATATTCCTATACAGTTATCACACTAAAGAAATATTAATATTCAGATAAAAAGTGATTATTTTCGTGACAAATGAAAATAATCACTTTTTGCAACAAGACTTCTTACCTTATTTTGAAGCTAAATTTAATATGTGATATATTCAAACCAATCAAAGTCGGCAAAAGAATTATCCACCTTATCCTTTGATTGAACAAAAAGCCCCAAATGCCCTTTGGAATTTCAGATATTTACGAATCAGGTCCCAATATTCTTTAAATCCACCCATAGAATTACCCATAGCATGGGCATATTCGCACTGTATAAGCGGTTTAGTAGCATTACTCTTGGCATAGTCCTCACAAATATAAGAGCGTTCTACCCTCCATGACTTTTAATTTCAGACATTTTATTATTGAAAATAGATAAATCCGACTTTTTTTAGCTAAAAACTACCTAATCTCAAAAGTCCGATTCCAAACAAACAGTTTCAATAAAGTTTTTCGATAAGTTGTCAGCACTCCAGCACCGATAACGTTCAACCCCCTTGTTAGCCGCAGTTTGATGGCAGTACTGACAAGGTGTTTGTAAGTGCTGACAAACGTTTTGTCAGCACTGTTTTTCACTCTGTTTTTACCTATTTTGCGATATAACTTTCTGATTTATAATACTTAGTCCTATAATGTGTGTTTTTCCCGAATTTATGTCCAAATAGTTCTTTCTTTATCGGTAAATCGGGTCTGGTTGATATTGTATAACTTCAGTCTTGATTAGGCTCTCAGTAGCATCTACTGAAATTCCAATGCCTTGATAGGAAACACAAGTTTCCGAGTGCAGGGAACTACAGTTTCCCCTAATGGGAACGCTCGTTTCCTTTAATGGGAACTGTAATGATGCTCTTGATGGGTTGATTTTATCCCTTCCATAACGTAATATGATATATATGAATCCTACAGAGTTATGAAAGCTTTCTATATAGTCTCCAACAGTATCCACCAATAAGTAATATCAGTAACAATGCAATGCCAAAAGCCCAATAATTAACTACACGGGATTTAGCAACAAGCATATAATCACTGTCCAATAGACGAAAAGCATCTACTTTCCAAATGAGTGACTCATCTTTTTGCATGGCTGCATTGGTAGAAACCACCCTGCCTGGCATGGATAACTCAAACTGCACAGCATAACCAAACAATTCTGCAATCCGCCCTTTTTCCTCAAACAGATCATCTATTGGCTTTTTATTGTCCACATATAAGCTTGAGAAGTATTTCGTTTGACTCAATTCATCCAAATAATTGCATACCTCTTCGGGCGAACCGTTATCACCAGTATCTTTTCCGGAAAAGTACTTCCCATAAACCGGTTCCTTCAGGTCTGCCAACTGATGTACAAAGGTCGTATCTCCTTTTATTGTAATGAAATGAAGAATTACTTCACAACTCAATTCATACTGACTACGGTTATACCATTTCCAAAATTTAGCTTCAATGTCATCCAACCTATTATTCTGTTCAATGCCATTTAATCCGATCAAAGCCTCCTGATCTCCCCGAAACCATATCCGCCGCTCTTCTTTACTCATATAATTTTTGAGAGGTACCGGACCTTTATCGGGTAATTCACCATAAGTAGCCGTATACTGATAATACGTATAGAACCAGCGGAAGCTCTTCCTGAGTTTTTCAACCGGAACTACCAGAGGAAGACTGTATTCCTTTCCATCCAAAGTACTGAAGTTATCGAAACCTACCGTTGGATAAGTCCGGCAGACTTTCACATTCAGTTTATCTTCATCTCCCCAGCAGTTGAATTTAACAACAGAGTCCAGATTGCTCACTTCCCACCCCGAATCTATCCGGAACAGAAACGGATTGTGAGTCCTGTCTCCCGCAAGGAAAGCAGAATCGCCATAAGCATACACCTCTCTGTGCATACTACCATCACTATTTACCTGAGAAACCATCCGGTAATAGGTACCGCAGGAAGTCATACTGAGCAGCAAAACAATGACTGCCATCCATTTATACGTTCTCATAATGATATAATTTAATAAGTTTTCTTTGTAAGTTCCATTATTCTCTTTTGTCTGAGCTTCTTATACTGCACATACTGTCCAGACAGGTAATTGCTCTTTTCAGAAAGCCTCATCTTCTCCCAGTCTTCCGGTAAGGAATAAGCACTGTTTTCTTGGAAACGATACTCCTCTTCTACTCTGACACCATCGGGAACTGGGCTAAGAAGAGCCTCACTCACCAACAAGCACAACAAAAGTCCCGCGGCCATCCCGGATACCCAACCGCCAATCAGCAGGTTTTTCCTTTTCTTCTTTCGGGGAACGATCCTGCTCACTTGCTGCAAAATGGCGGTAGTCAGTTCATCCGGATTGCTCAATATAGGTTGTACATTTCTCACCTCATCAAGCCATTCATTGTAAAGTTTATCATCTTGTTTCATAAGTCAGCATCTATTTGATTCATTTTGTTTCGTATATTCTTCCGGGCCAGGTAAAGAGTGGCTTTAATAATTCCGGCAGAAAGTCCGGTGATAGTTTGTACCTCCGGTACATCCAGTTCCTCAATATCCCGTAATGTAAAAATCAACCTTTGTCGGGGAGATAGTTCATCAGTATATCTTAAAATTAGTTCACGCAGTTGCTTATTTACCACCGCCAATTCTACATTATCATCTGACGAAATATTCACAGAAACGGAATAATCTACCTCATTATCAAGTGGTGAATGGTGCAGGGAGCGCAGACGGTCATAACAGGTATTGCAAGTGATTTTATAAAGCCAGGTAGAGAAACGGCACTCACCATTATATTTACCCAGCGCCAGCCACACCTTTACAAAGGTTTCCTGTACCATATCTTTAGCCTCATCTTCGTCGCACAGCAATCGGAAAGCAAGCCGGAATACAAGTGGCTGAAACATAGAAACCAGCAGAGAGAATGCTACTGCATCCCCCTGCTGGCTCCTACTTATAAGCTCTTGTATTTTTTTCTGGTTCATCATAATAATATCTTCGTTTATTATATGATACGTAAGGAAAACCTTCCGGTCAATAAACAAGAGCTAAAATAATACTTAATAATGGAAAACATCAATCTTTATTCCCGAAATGCTTCTTCAAATAAGTAAGAACAGATTTTTCAGGATATTTATAGGCAATCTTTCCCATTTCAACAGTCGTCATATCACCCACAGCCCTTGCAAAATCTATATTCAAGGCGGTTGATAACACCTTAATGAAAGGTATCAGATTTCTGTAGGAGACTTACCAAAGTACTTTTTAAATACCGTACTAAAGTAACTGATACTGGAATAGCCACAAAGTTCGCTAACTTCTGTGATAGTGTATTTATGAGATTGGAGTAATTCTAAAGCCCGGCTTAAACGAATGGATTTAATAAAGTCAATAGGTGATTGACCTGTCAGTGCTTTTATCTTTTTATACAATAGTGAAGCGCTCACATGCATTTCCATAGCAAAGCTTTCTTTGTCAAAATCCAAATTTTGCATATTATTATGAATCACTTCCACTGCTTTTTTCACAAAGTGGTCATTAAGCTCATTCGTCAGAATAGCCTGTTGATCATCATTATTCGGCTTTATTAACTTCAAAGCTTTCTCTCTGATAATTTCCCTGTTTCGCACAAGGGACTTTATCCGTTGCTCCAGAAGTGATATATCAAAAGGTTTTGTGATATAGTCCTCTGCCCCCAGACCTAAACCTTCCAACTGGTCACTTTTATCACAAAGTGAAGTCAACAGAATTACCGGAATATGCGAAGTTTCAAAAGTAGATTTGACCAATTTACATAACTCAAAGCCATCCATATCAGGCATCATCACATCCGAAATAATCAATTCAGGAAATTCCTTCTGAAGCAATTCCCATGCTTCATTACCATTGCCAGCCTCTAAAATGTAATATTGATTTTCAAAAGAGCACTTCAGGAAGTTCCGCAAATCCTTATTATCGTCTACGATTAATATAGATTTCTTCTTTCCGGATTTATCATCTTCCTGTTTATATTCCGACTGATCAGACGAACCATCGGCAGATGTGATATTTTCCGGTTCTTCATGTTCAACAGGTGCAACCTCAACCACTTCTTTATAAGGGATGTTTATTTTGAATAAAGAACCTTCATTCTCCTTACTTTCAAGCGAGACTTTTCCCTCATGCATCAAAACGTAATTCTTCACCAACAACAGGCCTATTCCAGAACCTACCATACGTGAATTAACCTTATTATCTCCTCTATAAAACTCTTTGAACAACTTCTTCTGAGCATTATCAGAGATACCCAATCCATAATCTCTTACCGCTAAGCTCCAATAGTACTCATTACAATTCAATGTAAGCTCCACTTTACCATTCGTATGAGAATATTTGATTGCATTAGATATCAAATTATCAACGACTTTCTCTATTTTCAATTCATCGACAGCCGACATATAAGATTCTCTGTTAGAGACAAATTCCAATATAACATTCTTTTTTCCCGCTGTAGACTTGAACATTGTTTTCCGCCTATACACCAAGTTTACAATATCAACCATCACCAGAAACAGTTGTCCTTTCCCCATATCCACTTTCTGAAAATCCAGGAGTTGGGTTGCAACATTAGATAAACGTTCAGACTGTTCCATAGCCAGATTCAAATAATAATGCCCTTTATCTGATAATTCCTTCTCTTTATTCAATTCCTGAATAGGTGCATTTATCAACGTTATCGATGTACGAAGATCATGAGCGGTATTTGTAAAAAAACGAATTTTATCTTCGGCATGACGCTGTTTTAAACGGTTTATATAGAATTTAAGTACAAAGAATGTGATACTCATTATAATAATGAATATCACCAGACGGAACCACCACGTCTGCCAGTAAAGCGGAATAACGTGTATATCCAATGTACGTTCATCGACTATCCGAGAAAGTGAATTATTGTACATTCTTACTCTAAGCCGGAAATTCCCGTTGGGGATATTGGTATAAGTAATTATCTGCTGACTGGAAGGATGTGACCACTCCGCATCAAGCCCTTCCATTTTCCATGAAAATTTTATTTCTTTGAAAGAAACACCAATAGGCAATACCTCAAGCGTCAGAGTATTCTGATCATATTTGAATGAAATATCTGTTTGCTTATTTACCGGAATCCCACGCAACAAATCCTGATTTTCTCTGATAGAACTGCCGGAAATATTGATATTCTGGAAATAAATTTGCCCGTTGAGCTGGGTATGATATAATTTATCAGGGTTAAACATTACCGCTCCATTATTGGTGCCCCACATCAATTCGCCATTGCGCAATTTGCAACTGGCATTCACATTGAACGAAGCACTGGAAAGAGCCAAAGTGGAATAATAAGTATGCACCGTACTGTCGGCAGGATTATAGCGACACAATCCATTTTCCGTTCCTAACCATAGATACCCATTATCATACATGACACTGTTAACATAGTTAGATGGCAAGCCGGATTCCACTGTTATCTTATGAGTTTCACGAGTCGTGTAATTATGGTGCAACAATCCGTCCCCGGAAGTAGCCACCCAAATATCATCCCCTATTACTAAAATATCTTGTGCAAGGCATTCCGGTAAAAAAGATATTTCTTCTGTTTCTTTGTCTAACAAAAGCACAGAATAAGTACATGCCAACAACATTTTTCCCGGAGAAAACTCCATAAACGTACGCATAGGTTGTGCACCATACGTATGAAAACGCTTTTCTTTCGTTAAATAACATATTACATCTCGAATACCTCCAATCCATATATCACCTTCGCTATCCTTATATATATTCATTATGAATTTACCATCAGACTTCAAATCCGATGTATTGCGCGGATAATGAACCAATTCTTTTCCGGTATTCCGATCTAAAACATAAAATCCGGATGAGAACGAACCCGCCCAGATGTTTCCTTCATCATCTTCACATAAAGCCAGAAATACCTGTGCCTGTTCCTGCTTATTCTGATAATAAGTATCCCATTCATTCGTGGCTACTCTCCACCTGCTTATCCCATTATTCGTAGCAAACCAGATATCTCCTTTACTATCTTCCAGTATCTTGTTTACATTATCATTTCCTAAAGAATTCGGATTATTAACCTGATGGGTAATTTGATTAATCAAGGGAGATTTCCAGTCAAAGAAAGAAAGTCCACCAGTATAGGTAGTGACCCACACCCTCTGCTGACCATCGCAATAAATATCATAAACTCCATCCCCACGAAGAGAGAAAGGGTTATCAATATCTTCTTTCAGAATATTCAGAACCTTTTTTTTATCCTTATCCAATTCCCATACTCCCTGCCCGTCAATCCCAACCAATAATGTTGAATCAGAACTTTCCGTTATCACTCCGATAGGCTGCTTTGGAAAATCAAGAAATGGTAATAACGATTTTTTTTGCATATCCAGATAAAAAAGACCGTCAGTAGAAGTTCCTATCCATAAAACCTCTCCTTTATTATCATAAAAAAGACTGCTTATCTGAAAAGTATTATTTATTTCATATACACTTTTTTGTTCCAATGTATTCATATTCAGCAAACTAATACTATCTTGATGCGTTACAAGCAAATGTGTCTGATCATAAGGTGCTATACTCTGTGTCATAATTTGTTTTTCACCTATTTTGGAAAACATTCCATTTTTATATTTGCACAATCCTCCGGAAGTGGGAATCCAGAGAGCCTGTTCATCATCAATAACGACTTTGCCTACACTTAAATAAGAATTTTTTAATGAAACCCTAATATCCAGAAATAAATCAAACCGATCATGCAGTTTATTATAATGAAAGAATTGCCCATTATTCGTATATGCTATTAAAAACGAGTTATTATAGGCCAGCTTGACATTTATGATATTGGCTGTTTTATAAGGAAGCTGATAGATGCGATAATCACTTTCCGTAATTCTCAATATACCCGTTTTAGAAGAAGCCCAAATAAAGCCATTCTCATCTTTGCAGACAGAAGCCATCTCCCGCATGGAAATTCCATACATCGCATTAATATTATAAAACTTCACATCCGAAGCATATACGTTAAAAATAGAAAGGAAAAGAAAGAATATAAGCAGCTGTGATTTCATAATATTACTGTTAGCTCTTGCAAATATAATATATTTGCAAGCAATCAACCAATATATGCATTATTTTGTCTAATTTTGCACCTCGTTTCACAAAAAGTACAGATTATTTATGAAAGCGTTCGAATTCAAACCAAAGCTATTCACGGCTTTGAAGAACTACTCGAAAGAATTATTCATGGCAGACCTGATGGCCGGTATCATAGTAGGTATCGTTGCTCTCCCGCTTGCCATTGCATTTGGTATTGCATCCGGTGTATCACCCGAGAAAGGTATTATCACGGCAATCATTGCCGGATTTATTATCTCCATGTTGGGAGGTAGCAAAGTACAGATCGGTGGTCCTACAGGAGCTTTTATCGTTATTATTTACGGCATTATCCAGCAATACGGAGAAGCGGGATTGATTGTTGCCACGCTAATGGCGGGAATCATTCTTATTCTGTTAGGGATATTCAAGTTGGGTGCCGTAATTAAGTTTATCCCTTATCCTATCATCGTAGGATTTACCAGTGGTATTGCTGTCACTATTTTCACCACCCAGATAGCTGATATTTTCGGACTTAGTTTCGGTGGTGAAAAGGTTCCCGGAGATTTTGTCGGGAAATGGATGATTTATTTCCAGCATTTCGACACCATTAACTGGTGGAATACGATTGTCAGCATTGTAAGTATTGTAATTATTGCCATAACCCCGAAATTCTCAAAGAAGATACCGGGATCGCTGATTGCTATCATTGTAGTAACAGTAGCGGTATATTTGATGAAGACTTATGCCGGAATCAACTGTATAGATACCATTGGTGACCGTTTCAGCATCAAAGCGGAACTGCCGGACGCAGTAATGCCTTCACTGAACTGGGAAGCTATTCAGGACTTATTCCCTGTAGCCATTACCATTGCAGTATTAGGAGCCATCGAATCACTGCTTTCTGCCACGGTAGCGGATGGTGTTATCGGTGACAAGCATGATTCCAATACAGAATTGATAGCACAAGGAGCTGCCAATCTAATAACACCTTTATTTGGTGGTATTCCTGCCACCGGTGCTATTGCACGTACAATGGCCAATATAAACAATGGTGGTAAAACCCCTGTTGCAGGTATGATACATGCAATGGTGCTTTTGCTTATCCTTCTGTTCCTTATGCCTTTGGCACAATATATTCCAATGGCATGTCTGGCAGGTGTACTCGTAATAGTCTCTTATAATATGAGTGGATGGCGTACGTTCAAGGCATTGCTGAAGAATCCGAAATCAGATGTCACTGTATTGCTGATTACCTTCTTCCTGACAGTAATTTTCGACTTAACCATCGCTATTGAAGTGGGTCTTGTCATAGCTTGTGTACTTTTCATGCATCGCGTTATGGAAACCACTGAAATTTCTGTTATTAAAGATGAGATAAATCTGAATGAAGAATCTGCCAGCAAAGAAGAAGAAGAAAACTTGTCCATCCCTAAGGGTGTGGAAGTATATGAAATAAACGGCCCTTACTTCTTTGGTATTGCCACTAAATTTGAGGAAATCATGTCCAGACTGGGAGACCGTCCTAAAGTGCGCATTATACGTATGAGGAAAGTACCTTTCATCGATTCAACAGGTATTCACAATCTAACCAATCTTTGCCAGATGGCGCAACGGGAGAAGACAACAATCGTACTTTCCGGTGTGAATGAAAAAGTGCACAAAGCGTTGGAAAAATCCGGTTTCTATGAGCTTCTGGGTGAAAAGAATATCTGCCCGAATATCAATGTGGCATTGGAAAGATCGAAAGAATTATTGAATGAGTAAAACAAGGTAATAATATAAAGGAGGGAATGATTTTTTCATTCCCTCCTTTATATTATTAAAGATATTTATTCTCTCATCCATGCTCCAGTAATCTCTGCTACATAAATATGATGTAAACCGCCATGGGCACCACCATACCATTGCTTACAAACACTTGGATCAATAAAACTTTCTTCTTTCATTATATCCGTATAGAGCTTACGGCATTCCAGACTGAGACGTCCTTGTTCAAAAAGAATATTTCCTTTTTCAGTAATAACCGATTTCAATCCCGTCTCTTTTACCTTGTCTACTTCCCTACCCGACTTGCTTCCACATATCTTATGGATAGCTCTATTCTCTTCTCCCAGGAAAGAAAGCGTGAAGTATTCACTCTTCTCAATAAACTCAAACGTGTAACGTTCCGGACGGATAAAGACATAGACCACCGGTTTGTTCCATAGGAAGCCTATACCACCCCAACTGGCAGTCATCGTATTGAAATGATCTTTATTACCTGCCGTCACCAGCATCCATTCTTTACCGATAACTTCAAAGAAGTTCTCTGAAAGGTCTTTAATTGCAATAGGTTTCATACTACTTATTTGTTTTACTATAATCTTAATTCAAACTCTTTTCACTCTATTATTTCACATTTGCAGGATATCTATACCCAACGTATTGAATATATAGATGGGACACATTGGATATATAGACCCAATACGTTAGATATATAGCTCCTGTAAACCGCTTAATAAGAAACACTAACCGGAAGACCTTCTTCTTTAATTAAAGAAGCAATGCGGTCCAGTTCTTCATGAGTAGCCTTACAAAGATCATGATCAGGCGTTTCACGATCAATGGTATAAATCATCACCTGGTGGGGTTTTATCTCTTTCACAACCTCCAGCCACGGAAGAACGTACTTATCCGAAGTATTATCCACGTCTTTCCCTTGATAACTGCCTTTCATGAACATGGTCTGAATAATGCAGTTTCCTTGAAAAGCTTTCATATGTTCTATAATTTCGTCTATGGAATAATGCCCTGTAGGACGATCCACAGTATGAATATAATCCTCGTCTACCGTATCAAGTTTCAATATGTTGTTATCTATCTTATTCAGCGCATCAAACACTGCAGGGCGGTGAATAAAGGTGGAATTACTCAATACACTGACTTTGGCATTCGGGAAATACTTATCACGAAGCATCAACGTATCTTCTATGATTTCAGGAAAATGCGGATGAGCTGTAGGCTCACCATTTCCGGCAAAGGTCAATACATCCGGTTGAGGTCCGTTCTGTTGCATATCTTGCAATCTGGCTTCAAGAGCATCGCGAACCTCTTCGCGGGTAGGCAATGCTTTCTTGGGACGATGGTCTGCATTGAAACCGCATTCACAATAAATGCAGTCGAATGAACACACCTTACCATCTTCCGGCAACAAGTTAATCCCTAAGGATACTCCCAAACGGCGGGAATGAACAGGACCGAAAATGGGAGACGGGTAAATTACAGTCATTTTATTTACTATTTGACAATTGACGATTCAAATTACTGAATTACTATAAAAACCAGATACAGTATTTTCAGCGTTTATAACGGCAAAGTTAACTAAATCTTTATACGAAGTTGCATTTGTAAGTCGGCTTTTTTGTTTCCTTGTATCAGGTCGTTACCCGAACCAA